>Ga0310887_10000274_pt1 | contig 12864 bp, 9 predicted proteins | sample T60D4metaG_FD_202509 | JGI IMG/M metagenome (GOLD analysis project Ga0310887, IMG submission 202509) | Lab incubated soil microbial communities from West Virginia University Organic Research Farm, Morgantown, WV, United States - T60D4 | ecosystem: Environmental > Terrestrial > Soil >...
TTTCATGGGTGGAAGTCCCGAAGCGGGGAGGCTTGCCGAGCATTTGTCGCTCTGGGGAATTAGACACCGGATCGGGAGAGATGGAGACTGCCGATATTCAATGCCCAATGTTCACTGCCCAAGGTGCGTTGGACATGTGAACATTGAACATTGAACATTGAACACTGACGCGCTGTTACTCAGGCACCGACACCGTCAATGGTGCCACCAGCCGGATTGCCAGCGTCGTTCCCGGACCGATGTGCACGTCTTTGCCGCGCGTCGACAGAACGACAGCCGTCCCGGCACCGCCGCCGGCGAGCGCGCCAATTCCGGCGCCCTTCTTGCCGCCGATGATTCCGCCAACCACTGCGCCACCGGCTGCGGGGGCGCCGATCGTGATTGCATCCTTCTTCTTCGTTGCCGGCGCAACCGCGACCCACGACCGCGTTTGCATGTTGTAGCGGTCGTCAAGCCCCGCCGGTGTAATGCGCGTGAAGCGCACCGCCACACGTCCGCGTCCCTTCACCTTGCCGGGTCGCGTCGCTTCGGCCACGTAACCTGACGCCACGCTACCCTCGCGAAGCACCGTGCGGCCGTCGACGACGATTGGATTGACCAGTGTGCCCGACACCGGGGCCTCTAACCGTGAGTCTGACCCGAAGCCGCGCGTCAGACGCAGACGGAGAACGGTACCGGCCGGCACCGTCAGCTGCCGCACCCGGGTCGTGTCGGACGTAACCGTCGCAGGTGCCAATACTGGCCCCGCACTCTCAACGGCGACATTCGCGAAAAGAATGGCACCGGTCAGGATTGCTGCACGCGTGATGACCTTCCTCATGCTGTGCCTCCTGACCCGTGATAGGGCAAGCGCTGTGCCCGTGAGCTGTACTGTTGGTCTTTCGACAGAAGTCTAGTTTATGCAATGACTTGCACGTTTTGTCTAGGCGAATCCCATCTTGGGACGCCGACACAGCTGTCAGGAGCGCTACCAAAAGTGGACGGGGAACCAATGAGGTGGCCGACACTTTCCGTAAAAGGTGGCTGGCACCTTTCCCTGAAAGGTGCCAGCCACCTTTTACGTGAATCGTCAGGCCTTATCTCGTTGCAGCGGTGTAGATTGCGAACATCGCGCCCTGTGGATCGCTGAGGATGGCAAATCTGCCTGTGTTGGGAATGTCCTGTGGCCCGACCATCGGCTTTGCCCCAAGTTGCTTGGCCTTTGTCGCACTGGCGTCGACATCGGTGACCTGAAAGTACGGCATCCAATACGACGGCACGTGCGGCGGCATGGTGTGCGGCATGGCCATCATTCCGCCGAGAGGCTCTCCCTGATTGTGGAACTCGGTGTATTCCATCACCGCGCTCGGCGCCGCGTGTTTCGGCGTCCATCCGAACAGCGACGTATAGAACGATTCAGCGCGCTTGGTGTCGCGGGTCGTCAACTCACTCCAGCAGAGCGCCCCGGGCTCGGCGAGAATCTTTGCTCCGATGTGTTTTTTGGCTTCCCAGAGCTGAAACACAGCGCCGGTCGGATCCTGCAGGACCGCCATTCGTCCTACGTCCATGACGTCGAACGGCGGTGCCAGCACCTTGGCGCCAAGCGACTCGGCCTTCTTCGCACTCTCGTCGACACTCGCGACGGTCACATACAGGTTCCAATGCGGTGGCGCGCCGTGCTGCCGCTCTTCGGGACGCATCGTGTACGCCGCCGCGACTTCCCGACCGCGCAAGGTGAACATCGTATAGACGCCGTCGGGTCCAATCGGTTGTTCGTTGACTTCCCAACCCAACAGCGAGCGATAGAACTGCACGCCCCCTGTCTGGTCGGTGGTCGCCAACTCCGCCCACGAGAACGTGCCGGGCGCATGCGATGAGAATTCGGCCATGCTGAGTCTCCTTGCGGTTTGAACGAGATCGCTGATGCTACTCGCCTCTTGTACGGCCGTTCAAGTCAGCAAGGTGTCGCCGAGAGGCCCTTGTGAATCCGTGACCCTATTCGATCCTCAACGCGACGGCAGGATCGATTCGTGTCGCCCGGCGCGCCGGGACGAAGCTCGCAACCAATGACACGATCGTGAGCAAAACGATCGCGCCACCCAGCATCAGCGGATCGTGCGGTGTGACACCGTACAGCAGCGCAGCGCCGAACTGCGCCCCACCGAGCGCCAGCGCGATGCCGCAACCCATACCAATCGTCAGCAACAGCCCCATTTCGCCGAGAACGAGCTTGACGATGGCGCGGGGCCTCGCGCCAAGCGCGACGCGAATCCCGATCTCTCCGGTTCGGCGGGATACCGAATACGCGACGAGCCCATACAAACCCACCATCGTGAGCAGTGCCGCCAGCGCCCCGAAACCGCCCGACAGTTGCGCGAGGACGCGTTCCTGGACCAGCGTATCGCGGATCATCGTGGGCAGAATTGAGTAACGAACCTCGATGCCTCGATCGAGGTCAGCGAGCGCGGCCGTAATCGCCGGCGTGACCCCCTCGGCCGGAATCGCGGAACGAATCATCACCTTGGCGTAGTCGGCCGGATCGTCCTGGCTGTCGGCGTAGAACGCGACGGGAGACGGTGATTCGGTGGGCATCTCGTAGGTCGAGTTGCCGACGACGCCGATGATCTCGTAGGTGTGCTCGGGGTTGCGCGGCGTGGCCTCGCGGGTGAACCGTTGCCCCACAGCGGCAGCGCTTCCGCCAAACTTTGCCGCGAATCGCTCATTGACGATCGCAACGGTGACCGAATTCGGAGTATCACGATCATCGAAATCGCGTCCGGCAAGGAATGGAACACCCAGCGTCGCGAAGAATCCCGCTCCCGCCCGGTTGATCAAGCTGTCGAATGCGCGGCTGCGATCCGTCTGCGGCCATACTTCGTTGCTTCCTGAGCTGCCGCTCACGGGAACGATCGCGACCGGCGCCACCGACTCCACACCGGGCACCGAGCCGATGCGCTCGATCGCCTGCTGTCGAAAACTGTTCTGGCGTTCGACTGGTAACTTCAGCGGCGTGAGATCGATTGTCGCAACCAACAACCCGTCGACGCGGAATCCAGGATCGATGTTGAGCACGTTGCGCAGTGTGCGGGCAAAGAGAAGCGAGCCGAACAGCAGCGCAAGGGAAATGGCGATCTGCCCGACGACCAGCGTTCGGCGAAGACCCAGCGCACGACGGCCTGAGGTGGCTCCGCGCGCGCCGACGTGGAGCACCGAGGCAGCGCCCACGCGCGTGCCCCGGATGGCCGGCGCCAACCCGAAGAGCACGCATGTAGCCAGTGCGAGCCCACAAGCGAACGCAATTACCGTCCAGTCGACCCCGAGCGGCAGCGTGATCCGGCTATTGGACGTTTCGAGCGCGGCGACCAGCCACTGCCCCAGCGTTCCCGCCAGAAAGATGGCGCCGATGGCACCGATGGTGACCAGTAACAGGCTCTCGGTGAGGAGTTGTCTCATCACTCGACCCCGCGACGCTCCGAGACCAAGCCGGATCGCGAATTCGCGCTCGCGGGCTGATGCGCGCGCCAGGAGCAGATTGGCCAGATTCGCACAAGCGATGACGAGCACGAGTCCGGCAATTGCCAGCAGCAACCAGAGCGGCGCGGCGTACTTTTTGCCGAGTTGAGACAGCCCCGCTCCGCCGCGCGACGCGGTCAGCTTCATCGCGAGATATGAGGACACGCTGGCTGGAGGGTAGTACGACGGGAGCGATGTCCGAAACACTTCCGCGGACATCGCCGCGAAGTGCGCCGCGGCCTGCGTCTCACTCCAGCCCGGTTTCAGTCGACCGAAGACGCTCAGCCACCACGTCGTCCCCGCATCGACGAGTCCCTTCCCATCGTCGCTGAAGGCCGGCTCAGCGCAGAGCGGTAGCGCGACATCAAATGAGCGGCCGACCTCGAGACCGTGGAAGCCGAATGGCGCAACGCCGATGATCTCGACGGGTTTGGAACCGAGTGTGATCGTTTTGCCAACGACTGACGGATCCGATCCGTAGGCGCGGCGCCAGAAATCGTGTCCAAGCACCGCGCGCGGAGTGCAACCCGCACGGTCGTCGACGGCAGTCAATAATCGGCCGGCCGCGGGACGAAGACCGAGGGTGGAAAAGAAATCGCCGGTGACCCAGAGCCCGTCGCTCAAACGCACTTCGCCGCCCTGCGCAAGATTGAACGCCGTCCGGCTCCACGCGAAGATTCCGGAAAGCGCCTGCTGACGCGCCTGAATCTCGCGCCAGATCGGCTGTGTCACCGAGGCATGCCAGGTGTGACGGTTGCCGCGGACACCGGTCATGTCGGCAATGCGAACCTCCACCAGGCTGGCCGGATCGGAGACTGGCAGCACGCGAAGCCTGACGGCGTTCACGACCTCGAAAAGGGCGGTGTTCGCACCGATACCGAGGGTCAGCGAGAGAATCGCGACGAGGGCAAAGCCAGGACTCCGTCGGAGCGTCCGCGCCGCGTAGCGAACATCCTGCGCGATGTGCTCGAGCCATCGTCTGCCCCACACGTCGCGCGTCGCTTCCTGAATCTGAGAGATGTTGCCGAGCTGACGCTTCGCCGCTGCCGCCGCGTCCTGCGGCGAGGCTCCGCGCGCGATTCTGTCGGCGGTCGCCATTTCAAGATGCGATGCGATTTCTTCGCGCAGTTGTCGATCCTTGTTGCTCATGGTTCACTTTCCCGAGGTTTGGCAAGCACGGCGGCCATCGCGTCGACGATGGCCTGCCATCGCGATCGTTCCGAGACGAGTTGCTTTCGTCCGGCGGCGGTCAAGCGATAGACCCGCGTCCGTTGTTTATTTGCCGACAGCTTCCACGTCGCGGTGATCCACTTCTGCTTTTCCAGCCGGTGCAGGGCGGGATAGAGGGACCCGGTATCGACCTGCAGCACGTCGCTCGACCCGCCCTGGATGGCCTGGGCGATGCCGTACCCGTGTTGTGGTCCCCACTGCAGCGTTTGAAGGATGAGGAGGTCGAGCGTGCCCTGGAGCAGTTCGATCCGGTTTTGATATCGCGCCCGCTTCGCCATATGGATGTAGACACTCTACATGCGTGGATGGAGTTTGTCTACACCCTCCGCGGCTGAGGTCGGTCGGCCACTGGAAACTTCTACTTGATGATCCGCAGGTTGGTCGGCGGTGTCGGCGCGCTGACGTTCTTCGCCACGACGAACAACGTCACACTCTGTGCTGGCAGGGTCGCCACGAAGTTCGTGCCGCTGATGCCGACGTCGGCGAGACGCGTAATCGCGTTGGCCGCCGTCAGCTGCCACACCTGCGTCGTGCCGCGATGAGCGAATGAAGAGATGTTGACGGTCGCCGTGGCTGCCGTAGACGGCTGCTTGTTGATTACCATCACGGTCAACGCGCCGTCGGAAGCACGAACACTGGCAAACGCTGATACCGTATCCGGGTTCGGCACCACGGCGGAGACACTGGTCTCGCCAAACGTCGACTTGTTGCCGTCGTAGTTGCGATACATTTTCATCGCCTTATACGTCGGGGTCGTCGACGCGGGTGTCGTCCAGCGCGCTCCCATATCGAGCCCCTCGCGGCCGAAGATGCCGAAGACGTCAGCCTGGGTCGTCGCACCGTTGATGTGATTCTCGGCGCCCCAGTTGTATTCGGTGATGCCCACCAGCGTTCCGGCGTACTGCGTGTTCACCCACGTCTTCAGCCGTGGGATCAGTTGGACCCGATCGTTGATCCACGTCTCGTCGACATAGTTCGGATCCCACAGCGATCGAGTCGATCGATTTCGACGCAGTTGCATCCCACTCGACACGTCGTCGCTGAACTCGCCGCCCTGCGGATAGTAATGAACGGTAAAGACGTCGAGCAGCCTCCGGCCCGCCGACGTACTGCTCTGGCGCATCTGACCGAGCAACCACGTGAGGTAGTCGGCGCCGGCATGATTGTTCCTGTCGGGCAATGAACTCCAGCCGTGCGAACTCCCCCACTGCTGGTCGTAGCCGCTGTAGAAATATCCGCTCCAGCCCCACTCCTCCGGCCCGACGATCACAGCCGACGGATCGACGGCCTTGATCTTGGTGGCGAAGTCGACCATCCGGCTCTTGATCTCATCCATCGTCGCGCCGACCGGACGAACGTCGCGATGTGTGGAATGCCACAGGCTCGGCTCGTTATCCAGAATGTAGTAGCGCAGCCCGCCGGACGCATTCGTTCCCCAACGGGTCACCAGGTGCTGCACCCAGGCCTGTTGCAGGCCGGAGTTCGAGGGGACATTGGCATCGTTCGGATCGTTGCCTGTGACGAACTGCCCATTGGTCAGCACGCCGTTGCCGGCATCCGCAAACCATTGCCAGTCGTTCCCTGTCTGTGCTCCGTATTTCGCGATCGAAAAACTCGCCAGCTTGCTTCGTCCGGGACCGACTCTGGCGACCCATTCGATCAGCGGAATGGTGAGCATCGCGCTCGCATTGGCCGCGCGCGTATTGGTGATGAACGTGTCGCCTCGTTCTCCCGCCGTCGCGCTGCTGTCGGCGATGCTCTCGAAATACCAGTCGTTGCCGCGGTTATCGGCGTTGATCTGCCAGTTATACCGGGACGTGTTGTTGCCGCCGTTGCGGTTCAACGGCGTGTTGAGATCGTTCAGTTGCGCCGTGGTTGCGTGCGCAATGCCGTAGATGTTCGGGTCGATCGGATGACGGTTAGCGGTGGGATCGATGCTGATGACGACGCTCGAGCTCTGGGCAATTGTGACGAGCGGTGTTGCCACAACAACCGAGGCGACAACCAGTAAGATCGGACGCCGAATCGGTCGCGCCTTCACTGGCAAGCCGATCCCGGTTTAATTGATGACGAGAATCGTTGGTCCGTCCGGGCGACCGCCGCGTAATGACGATGGTCCGGCTGCCGGATCAGTGTCTGGTTCGACGTTGCCGCGCGGCCGTTGATACGCGATGGCCGCATGGTAGCGTTCATCGACGCTGAGGTCGCCCAGGGGGCAGTTTCCCGGCGCCTGCGGATACATGACGCTCTTCTTGTCCGAGACGTGGAAGAACCCGAGTGCGTGCCCTACCTCGTGGACGACGACCAGACCGGGGATCTTGACGGCGCCGCACGAACATACCGGGTTGATGTTGAGATTGATTTCGCCGGGGTCGCGACCGATGTATGACTGCCCGCACGTGACCCGTTCGCCAGGATCGCTGGTGATCAGGATGCTGATCCAGCCTGGCGTGCTCAGTCGAACGTCCGAACCGGACTCGATGTACGCCGAGTATTGACCGCCGGTCCACAGCGGCACCGCGCGCGTCACCGCGTCGCGGATAGTGTTGATGACTTCCGACGAGATCGATCGGTTCAACTGATCGGTCGTCTTCAGATAGAACTTCGGCTGCTGCGACCAGCGAAGCAGGGCATATGGCCCGCCGTCCTGATCGTACGAGCCACGAGCCAGCTGGCGGTAGAAGTCCATCGAAAACGGCGCCGAGTTGCGAATCAGATCGAGAGTCACGTCGGTCCGCTGCTGCGCCTGCACTGTCACCCACTGCTCGCGTGTGACGAATCCATCAGCCGAGATAATCACCTTGCTCGGATTCGGTGGCACGGTGCCATTCGAACCGAACAGGTATCCACCGTCGCTGCTGGTCACGACCGGGGCCATGTTCCACGAGGGCTTCACGGTGGCGCCCGACACCGATTGGTGCCCCGCGGTTTCGACCACACTGCCGGCGATCGACCATTTGTACGACGAATTGTTGCTCGGACCTGTCGGCGTGGAACTCCCGTCCGACGACGAGCTGCCGCCGCAGGCAGCGGTCAGGAGGGCTGTTGCAGCCGTGGCGTACAAAAAGAAACGCTGATTCGGCAAGATGAAGCCGCCTATCGCAAGCGTCGCGCCAGTCTTCTCCACTGGCAACCCACCTTCACCCGCGAACCATACGTGACGCGATTTCGCGCCGGCCGACGGATGCGCGGCGGCGGATGGTACACGCAGATACGCCGCTTTCGGTCACATTTTTGTCGACGCAGCTTACGCTTCTGGGTACGCCGCCGGAATCGAACATCGGTCACGCCGATCGTCCCACCTCCACAGTGTTCCAGTTTTTCGACGGTTGCACACGTCCGCACAGGGCCTCGGTGACCGGCACCACTATTGGAGCAGGCATGGATATGACCACCTCTTTACCCCTTCGGATTGTTCGCGTCGTATCGGTACCCGTGTTCCTCGTCATGATGGCCGCGCCAACATGGGCACAGGAAACAACTGGATTTGCGAAGAACGGCGGATACGTCGGCATGTCGGGCATTCTCGATTTCTCGTTCGGCGGCGACACGTTCGACGGCGAATCCATTTACAAGAAAGTGAACGGCGAAGAAATCCTGATTCTGCCGAAGTTCGACGGCGCGCACCACGCACTGCGCGCCGTGTTCGGGTGGCGAACCGGCATCGGGGCGTTCGAAGTGAGCTACGACCGCTCGAAACACCAGGGCACGTTCATGGAGTTCCCTGGCGAAGCGACGTTTCACGCGGTCAACTTCGACGAACGCATCTTCCTGCTGCGGGAGCGCCGGATTCAGCCGCACGTTCTGCTTGGCGGATCGATTCCGTGGATGACGATTCAGGACGGCAGCTATCTCGATCCGGAAGTGGGAGACGGTAGCTTTCGCGGTTACGGCATCAACACGGAGGCCGGCGTGACGGTGTTTCCCCACCCACGCTTCGGCATCAGCACCGGCTACCGCTATCGCATCATGTGGTTCGATACGGCGAGTGGCGTGACTCACACGACCTATCAGCTGCGGCCTCGTTTCCACGAGACCACCGGCAGCGTCGTGATCACCGGCACGTTCACGTTTTAGGGGCGAGGGGCGCGTTGTGGCGCGCCCCTATCCCTGTCGTGATTCCGGCGCCGGACGCCAGCGACCGAAGGTGGCGGCAGATACGCCCGAAAGCCACTCCTTGGCTCTCTTCCCCACGATCGCCTGCTCGAGCGCATCGAACTGCACGTATGCGACCGGCACGAGCAGTAACGTCAGGAACAGGCAGAGCGCCTGACCGCCGATGATCGTGACCGCGATCGCGGCGCGACCGGTTCCGCCGATCCCAATGCCAAGCGACGTCGGAATCAGGCCCGCAATGATCGCCGTCGTCGTCATCAGAATCGGCCGCAGACGCGTCCGGCAGGATTCGACGATCGCGTCGCGCAGCGGCAGGCCGCGCTGGCGCAGAACGTTGGCATAATCGACCTGCAGGATCGAGTTCTTCTTGACGATGCCGAGCAGCAGCAGCATGCCGAGCGCGCTCCACAGATTCAGCGTGCGGCCGGTCGCCCACAGCGTGAACAGGGCGAAAGGAACCGCGATCGGCAGCACCAGCATGATCACGATCGGCTGCAGGAAACTCTCGAACTGCGACGCGAGGACCATGTAGACGAAGATCATCGCCAGACTGATCGCCATGATCATGTTGGCCGTCGTCTCGTCGAGAATCTTCGACTGTCCCTGGAACTTGAACGACATGGTTGACGGCATGTTCAGGTCGGCCAGCATCTTCCGAACATCGTTGGTCGCCTCATCCAGCGCGTGGCCGGGCGCGATATCGGAAATGAACATGACGGCGAACTGACGATCGGATCGCTGGAGCGTCGTCGGACCGAGGCCTCGCTCGATCTGCGCGATGTTATCGATGCGCACCGGGCCGTTCGCCGATGGGACCGTGAGCCGCCCGATTTGCGCGATGTCGCCGCGCTGGCTCTCCAGCACTCGAATCTTCACCGGATACTGCTCTTGCCCCTCTTTGAACGACGAAATCTCGTCGTCGCCCGACACGGCCAGGCGCAGCGTGTTGCCAATCGTCGCCATGCGAACGCCGAGGTCGGCCGCGCGTTTGCGGTCGACCGCGACGTGAATCTCTGGATTCGAGACGTTCAGCGCAATTTTTGGCTCAGTGAGGCTGGGAATCCTCTGGGCGGCTTCGAGAGCGCGCTTGGAGTAATCGGCAATCTGACTCAGATCAGGGCCGAGTATCTGCAACGCGATCGGAAATGAAATGTTTCCTTCACCGCTTCCGAGGGCGGTGCGCGAACTGATGCTCGGTCGATAGCTTGGATGCTTCGCCAGGCGTTTTCGCATCTCCGTGATGATCTGCGCCTGGGTGTTTTTGCGTTCATCCGGAGGCAATGCCTGACACAGGAAGTGGATGTGCGTCGGCGAACTCAGGTTCTGCGTCACACCAACCGATGGCTCGATCTGCGCGACGCCTTCGATGCCGCTGAGTTCATCCATCAGTTTGAACGCGATCTCGCTGGTGCCTTCGAGAGACGTTCCTTCAGGCGAGTCAACGTGAATGGTCCATTCGCCCATGTCTTCGTTGGGCACGAACTCGCGTCCGACCATCCGATTCAGAGGAAGCGTCAGGAGCGCCGTCACAATCGAGATGCCGATGATGACGCCCGGGTGATCCAACGCCCAGTTCACGTGCCTGCCGTAAAAGCCGTCGAGCCAGTGGAAGAATCCGTGTTCCTTGGTTTTCTTGTCGGAAGCGGCATCGGAGAGCTTCAGGAAACGAGAGCTCAGCATCGGCGTCAGCGTAAAGCTGACCAGCATCGACACGAGAATGGCGAAGGCCATCGTCCACCCGAATGGGTTGATGAACCGCTTCGCGTACCCGCTCATGAACGCAATCGGCAGAAAGATGACGACCAGCGACAGGGTCGTCGCCATGACCGCCAGGGCGACTTCGCGCGTGCCCTGGATCGCCGCTTCGAACGGTGAACATTCTTTTTCTTCGATGTAGCGGAAGATGTTCTCGAGGACCACAATCGCATCATCGATGACGATACCGACAGCGAGCGTGATACCGAGCAGCGTCATGTTGTTCAGCGTGAACCCCATGATGTTCATCAGGGTGAACGCCGAGACGATCGACGCCGGAATCGCAACCGCCGAGATAATCACCGCACGAACGTTCCGAATGAAGAACATGACGACGATCGTCGCAAACAGCGCACCGAAAAGGAGGTGCTCTTCGAGCGACGAGATCGAGGCATAGATGAACTTCGAGTCGTCGCGGATGACCGTGACTTTGACCGACGATGGAAGCGAGCGTTGGATCGTGGCGAGTTTCGCGCGTACGCCCTCGATCACCGCGACGGTGTTTTCGCCCATGGCGCGACGGATGTCGAGCATGACCGCGGGCGTCTTGCCGAGCCAGACGCCGCTGATCGGCCGTTGAAAGCTGTCTTCCGACTGGCCGATGTCCGACACACGAATAGGTGTGCCATTTCTGGTGGCAACGACGATGTCGTTGAATTCTCCGGACGCGTCGACCCGACCGAGCGTCCGCAGAAGCAGCTGGCCTTTACCCTGCTCGACTGTCCCGCCCGGTATTTCGACGTTCTCGGCAACCAGCGCATCTCGCACCTGCGAGATCGAGAGGCCGTAGGAATTCAGTTTTTCGATGTCGACGACGATGTGGATTTCGCGCGCCCGGCCTCCGAGTAAGCTGACTTCGCCAACACCGTTAACCGTCTGAATCGCTCGCCCGATCTGTTTATCCGCCAGCTCGGTCAGCGTGCGCAGGCTCATGCCCTCCGACGAGATGATCAGCGACATCACGGGATCGGCATCGGGATCGACCTTGGTGATGACCGGTGGCAGGAGCGCGGGCGGCATGTTCCTGATCGCGCTCGCAACCTTCTCGCGTACGTCGTTCGATGCGTCGTTGATGTCGCGCTCGAGGACGAATCTCACCGTGATGTTTGCGCGGCCCTCCGCCATGCGCGACTGGATCTCGTCGATCCCCGAGACACCACTGATGGCCTCCTCCATCGGCTCGATGACAGAGGTGGACAGCTCATCCGGACTGGCGCCCGGGAGCGTCAGCGCGACACTGACCGTCGCCGGGTCCGCTTTGGGAAAGAGATCGACGCCAAGATTGCGGAAGGAAAAGGTTCCAAGGACCACGAGCGACATGACGAGCATCGTGGCAAAGACAGGTCGGCGAACGCATAGATCAGAAAGCACGAAGGACTCCCTAAATGCGTGAAAGAACAGGCTTAAGTATACGTCGCCGTCCGGGTCGCGGAGTGCGTGTCAGTGGCGATGGACGCCCGATATGCCGAGTCGGTCGATCGTGTTCTTTTCGAAGTCGAACTCGATCACGACCACCGGTTCCTTGCCGACGACCCAGCCGTCATGTCCCGGCTCGATCGCGAGAATCTGTGGGGCTTTGTGCTCGACGACGCAGCCGTCGGCATATTCGATGTGGATCTCGCCGCTGACGAGGAACCCGACATGCGCGTGCATGCAGAGGGCGGTTCCCACGATTGGCTTCATGTCCACCGACCATCGGAATCCCGGCGGGTAGACCATGCGCTTCACCCGCGCCTCCCCCGCCCGTCCGACTTCGAGCCGGACATTCCCGACCTCGCGAAGCTCCGCGCCTTTGACCGGCGCGAGTTTCGTCGCGGCGCCCTTCCGTTGAGCCGGAGCCGTCTTGCGTCGACGCTTGGCGGCTGGAGCAGATCTCTTGGCGGGTTTGCGGGCGGTTTTCTTTTTTGCCACGGCGGGCCTCACTTGAGGTCCGATGCTAGCACCCTTCGACGCGCGAGTTAAATCCGCTCGCTCGGAGCGGGTCGCCCGGCACCCTTGGCACTCTTGGCACCCTTGGCACTCTTGGCACCCTTTGGCACTCTTGGCACTCTTGGCACCCTTGGCACCCTGGGCACCCTGAGTTACATCTCTCTCAGCGCCGCGAGCGGGTCCATGCGCGCCGCGCGCCGCGCCGGGACCAGGCAGGCGAGCAGCGCGACCACGGCAAGAATTGCGGCCGATCCGCCAAGCGTAATCGGATCACGCGGTCCGACGCCGAAAAGAAGCGTTCCCAGAAGCCGCGTCAAACCGATGGCACCGGCGAAGCCCAGG
>Ga0310887_10000282_pt1 | contig 12760 bp, 12 predicted proteins | sample T60D4metaG_FD_202509 | JGI IMG/M metagenome (GOLD analysis project Ga0310887, IMG submission 202509) | Lab incubated soil microbial communities from West Virginia University Organic Research Farm, Morgantown, WV, United States - T60D4 | ecosystem: Environmental > Terrestrial > Soil >...
GCTGCAAATCACAATGGATCATTCTCAGTCGAAAATGCAGAAGCGTGCTATGATAAGGTATTCAAAGGTGCACTAGACAACGATGATTTCGGTAAAACAATAAGATAAGAACAAAAAGGAAACAAAATAAAAGATACTAGGTAACAAACTACATTTCTAAGGTCTCCCCCGACAATTTCCCACCTCTTTCTTTAGTTAATTACTACCAAATGAAAATCAAATATTAACAATAATGACTCAGGTAGGCAGGCTCCTTTTATTAGTACAAAAAATGATTTTCTGATACAGAATTTCTTGTATAAAAAAACTAATCTGTGACTATTATTCAGCCAACCAAACAAACAACCAAACAAACAACCAAACAAACGACCAACTATCCGATCGACAGGACGACCATCCCGCCAACAAATCGCGATCAGGATTCCAACTAGCCCAGGTTATTTTTACAAATATTTTTTATGGTACATCTACAAAATTATAGCATGAAAGATTTGAACCAGGGAGAACTTGCCTCTGCGACAAGTGGTAAAAATTCCTTAATTTTGTTTTATGCTGATTGGTGTTATTATTGTAAAAGTTTCATCCCTATATTTGAAAATTCAATCAAAAACCTGAACGATAATACAGTCCTTATTGGTAGTGTAAAACTGAACGAAGATGAAAACCCATTGTGGGATAAATATGGTATCAACGCAGTACCGACTTTAATTGCCTTCTCTAAAAACAAAATACAGCATCGTAGAGATGCAAAGAAAGGAGTAGGACTAACAAGGAGAGATATAGAAGCGATTTTGTCTAATATTGGAGCAAAGTCGTAAAATCGTTTTCTAAACGAAGCTACCTTTTTATCTATTTGACATTTGAAATCTATTATACAGAGATGTTTGAAATGGAGTGGTGCGCATGACTAAAATGAAGAGTTTGATGATGATATGTACAACATAAATAGATATTTAAGATTAAAAGAAAAACTGAAAGAATTACGTACTATAGCCTTAACTGGTATTGCAGAAGCAGGGTCTGGACATCCTGGTGCGTCTTTTTCAGCTGCAGAGATTATGGGCTGTCTTTATTTTCAAATAATGAATAATGATATTAAACATCCTTCTAATCCAAATCGAGACTATTTCATCAATTCAAAGGCTCATTCAGCACCGGGTTACTATGCTACTTTATCTCTTGCTGGATCTTTCCCAAAGGAAGAAATCAAGACTCTACGAAAATTGAATTCACGTCTACAAGGCCATCCTGTAAGATATAGCGAAATGCAAAAGCATCACAGCGTCCCAGGAATTGAATATTCTGGGGGGTCTGAAGGTATAGGTCTTTCCGTATCAATTGGAATATGCCTGGCTAATAAGCTCGACAAGCGGGACAATATGGTTTATTGCCTTCTGGGTGATGGCGAGACAAATGAAGGTCAGATATGGGAGGCATCAATGGCTGCTGCAAAATTTAAACTTAATAACCTTATTGCCATATTGGATAGAAATAAGATTCAACAAGATGGATTTACAGAGGAGATTATGCCAATCGACCCTGTCAAAGAAAAATGGCTTTCTTTTAACTGGGAAGTGGTTGAAATTAATGGTCATAAGATTGAACAGTTGATTCCAGAGCTTTTAAAAAGACCTACTGACAAACCCAAAATAATAATAGCAAATACGGTGAAGGGGAACGGAATAAAACATATGGCTAACAATCCTCAGTGGCATGGGAAAGCCCCTTCAAAAAAACACTTGCCATTGTTAGTAAGGGAGCTCGAAGGTGAATATATGATTTCTCCTTCTATTATAGCAGGAGCGGATGGAATCAGTGAGGAAAGCTTGAAGCAAAAAATAGCAAAAGCAGAGCAGTACGGTGCAGATATGATACACCTAGACGTGATGGACGGAAAGTTTGTTCCAAACTCGACATTCTTCTTTGATACTATCAAGAAATTGCGTAATGAAACTAGGTTGCCTTTTGACGCTCATCTGATGATCCAAAAGCCTACCTTAGTCTTGGATCGCTATATTGATGCCGGGTGTGATGTCATAACTGTTCATGCAGAGGCTTGTAGTAACGAACAGGAATTTGAGAGGATCAATTCTAAATTAGTATCAAATGGTGTTAGCCCTGGGCTAGCTGTAAATCCCGGCACCGATCTACCAGAATGGATTTTCTCATATCTTGATAATCTTGATGTTATCATAATAATGTCTGTAAATCCTGGTTTTGCCGGGCAAAAATTCATTCCGGAGGTTTTACCTAAAATGAAAAAAATTATCCCTCTGCTGAGGGAGAGGGGATTTAAGGGTTATTTTGAGGCTGATGGTGGAATAGATCTATCGACGATAACTCAGTGCTTTGATGCTGGTTGTAGGATTTTTGTAATGGGAAATGCAATATTTGGTCATAGCAATGTTGACAAGAGGATTAGTGAAACTAAGTTCTTGCTCGATTCTTATCTTGAGAAGAGCCTGCTCGAGGAATCACGGTCTTTAAATCTTGAAGAAGATTGGATTAAAGGCCGTAGGAATATAATAGAACAATTTAATTTATCGAGATAATTGAAAACTAATGACGAGGGTGCAAAAATGTTTGACGTTAAAAAAAAAGATATAATGTATGATGGTGAGCTATGAATTGACCCATTTGACTACTAGTGATACTAAATTTTCTGATATGCGTTCCGCATACGGAGATAGCCTTGTAAATTTAGGTAAAAAGTATCCTAACATTGTATGTGTAGGGGGCGATACTACTGATTCACTTAAAACAAAAAAGTTCGGTGAAAAATTTCCTGATAGACTATTCAACGTTGGTATAGCCGAAGCTAATCTAGTTTCAATCGCAGCTGGTCTTGCTATCGCTGGTAAAGTATCTTTTGCTAGTACTTATGCTGCTTTTATTCCAGGCAGGTGTTTGGACCAGATAAGAAATGCAATTTGCTATCCAAACCTGGACGTAAAAATTGTAGTATCCCACGCAGGTTTATCTGTTGGACCTGATGGAGCATCTCATCAACAGATCGAGGATATCTCTATCATGAGATCTTTACCAAATATGAGGGTCTTGGTACCTGCCGATGCGATATCAGTCAAAAAATTATTGGGAAAAATAGTGAATATTCCGGGTCCATTCTATGTAAGGTTAGCTAGACCTTCAACTGAGGAATTATATTCTGAAGAATCAAATTTTGAAATTGGAAAAGGAACAATAATAAAAGATGGTAACGATATCAGTTTATTTTCCTGTGGAACTATGGTCTCAGCATCACTGAAGGCAAGTGATATCTTGAAAAAAGATCATAATATTTCTTGTAGGGTCATAGACATGTACTCTATCAAACCGATAGACTCGGAATTGATTTACAAATGTACGAAGGAAACCGGCTCATTGGCTTCCGTAGAAGAACATAATATAGTAGGTGGACTGGGGTCTGCAATTTCAGAAGTGACCTCTGAAATATGCCCTACTTTTGTAAGAAAAATTGGAATTAGGGATAAATATGGTGAATCTGCAAGAGACGAAGAGATCGATTCACTCTTGGATAAATATGGCTTATCTCCAGGGGAAATAGTAAAAAATGTGGTCGCCCTAAAAAAGAGTGAAAAAAAATGAAAATCTTCCTAGATACTGCTAATGTTGCATCTATAGAAAAATACAATGAATTAGGAGTAGTAGATGGTATCACTACTAACCCAACATTGCTTTCAAAAGAAAAAGGCAACCCAATTAAGACCATGAAGAAAATCGTAGAAATTATGAAAGGACCAGTTAGTCTAGAGGTAGTTGCTATTGACTATGATAAAATGTTAGAAGAGTCGTTGAAATTAGCAAAATATGGAGAAAACGTAGTAGTCAAGATTCCTATGACCATGGCTGGTCTAAAAGTTGTGCATTCACTAACTAAAAAGGGGATAAAAACTAATGTAACACTAATTTTTTCTGCTAATCAAGCGCTATTAGCTGCAAAAGCTGGAGCTACTTATGTAAGTCCGTTTATTGGTCGGTTAGATGACATTGGAGCTGAGGGTCTGAATTTGGTAAGCGAAATTGTTCAAATATTTGCTAGCTATGATATCTCAACTCAGCTATTGGTGGCTAGCGTTCGTCATCCATTACATGTGATCGAAGCGGCAAAAATGGGGGCAGACGTCGTTACACTTCCGCCAGACATTCTGGATAAGATGATCCGCCATCCCTTGACAGATAAGGGCCTAGACTCCTTCTTATCTGATTGGAAGAAACTCGAAAAGGATAACCCTGATCTAGCATTCTAGTTTTTCTACTGCTAATTTGGTGCGGTATTATTGAATTGCCTCAATCTGTGGTTAAAAGCCCCAATACTTTTTTTGGTAAATCCTGCAACCTTTTTTTTGATAAAGTGAGAATTCTTTGATAGTTGAGGTATTTTAAATTATGTCCAATCCCTATCGCATCTCCTAAATCCGAACCCAAACCGATTGCAATCATTTCTACCCCACTTCTTTTGTATGATAAGACTACAGAACGTACAGCATCCATATCTGAGGGTTCGCCGTCTGTAAGTGTTACAAAAATATCTGGTTTGAACGCACTAATACTTGGCTGGAGTATCTTGTATATTTCTGCCAAAGGTGTTCCTCCTATTGGTTTTACTTGCATCAGTCTCCTCGCATAAATGGATCCCCACCTTGCGGTTGGGGGTTTAATTACCCAACATTTAACCATTCTAGATTCAGTATTGAAAGCATATATGGAAAATTTTATTCCTAGATATTCTAATCCTTCACACAATGCTACTGTGGCTTTCTTGTACTCTATTTCATTATCTTCTATACTGCTTGAAAGATCCAAAAGTACCGATATCTTTACATTTATTGCAATTTTCTTATCACTAATAAAAATTTTTGACTGCTTTTCAATGTAATTTTCAATTTCTATTTCGTCTCCACTAAAATCATATTTTTCTTTCCAACCACTTTTCCATTCCTTGAGGGCGGTTTTCACCTTATTAATCAAATCAAAATCGTAAATGGCATTTTCGTCAACCCCCGTGTTGTCTGGAATTGCGATGGAAAGATTTTCAGTTGATTCATAACCTTTGTTATCATTTTTTTTACTCTCATTAACTATGATTCTAAACTCTTCATTGATATCATCGCCTTGAACAATTTCTTTTTTTAATTTCTCTATTTCTATTTCCTTATTTTTTATTCTTACAAGCTTTTCAATCTGTGATAAGACTTCCTCTTGCTTCATAGAAAGTCCTATTTTGCTTTTTGGCATAATTATTGGGATGGGTGGAACTGACATTAATGAATCAACTTGAAGTATTTTAATAATCTGTCTTGTTTCATATTCTAACCATTTTTGATCCTTTATTTGGTCAAAAGTTTTGTTATTGAGTTTGAAATTTCTAATATATTCTCTTAAGATGTTCTGTGCATAATCTGATGCTTTAATTACCCTTTCATTTTCACCGCCATAGAGTTCACCCTTTATATAACCTGTTAAAAAGAATTGAGAAAATGCTTCTAAAACTTTGTTTTTCCCATGTAGTGAATTCAGCAGGGGTTTATTGTGCCAGGATAATCCTTCGTAATATATAATTTCTTTTATCATGCCTTTCCATTCTTCTAATCCCAATATTTCTATCCGTTTTGTCTCCAAAATGTTGAATACAAATCCAAAGACGACGTCAGTATCAAAAATCTTAAATGAATACTTTAATCTGACTGATTCATACCATAGTAATGTTCGCCATTGTCTGTACTTTTGAAAAATGTTACCATAGAAATAATCTAATCCAGGAAGAGTAATTCTTTTCTTGTCTAAACTAGTAGAGATTTTTCCTTCTCTTGAAATATGAATGGTTGATTCAGTACTGTCTGACCATCGTCTGGATAAGAACGTGGCAATCTCGAGCAATACATCATTTCTAATATGAATATTGTCAAGATCTAGGTCGTCAAATCTTAAGAACGATTCGGACCTTTTCTTGTTTTGCTTGCTCTTTATTTCATTATCAAAATTTTTATCATGCTTTGAATCAATATCATTTTCCTTCCCCTTGTCTTTTATATCCCAAAAAATAGACATACTTTGCCAACGTGAATTAAAGGAAAATGGATGCGATTATGTCCATTACCTTTCGGTATTCAATTTCGCCCCATTGATGGTAAACATTTGCAAAAACAAATTCAGCAGCTTCCTTTGCATTTGTATTGTTCGTTACCAATTTTGAATATGCTATGGTTTCTCTCAAACTAGGGCTATAAAAAATTTCTTCAAGAGAAGCTGCCTTACGTAGATTATGGGCCAATTTTATTGCACTTTTAATATTATCTTCCTCGTTTTGAGTATTTACCTTAACATGTTTCTTGATAATTTCCAGTTCGGTATCCTCAGGAGGGTAGTCTAACATAATCCTAATTGGGAATCTGCTTAGAATTTGTGGGGGGAGTTCTTTTGTTCCAACATGTGATAGCGGATTGATGGTCCCAATTACAAACCAGTTATCCTTTGCCTTTATTGTTTGTCCATGGAATTCTTTCAAAACTATTTGTCTTCTATCATCTAAAGCCTCGTCTAGCCTAAGTAGCACATCCGGTTCGGCCGCATTAAGCTCATCTAGGTATAATAAGTCTCCCTGTGTCATCGAGTGAACCAAAACTCCATTTACAAAATTTATCTGACCATTATCGATAGTGTTAGTTCCAATTAAGTGAGATTCTCTAGTCCTGAGGCTAAAATTTACAGATGATAGTTCTTTACTTACCTGCTTAGCGAATTTTCTAACGAGTGTGGTTTTCCCTGTCCCTTTTGGACCAATTATTAGTACAAAAATACCAAGTTTAAAAGCCTTATCTAATATTTCAAAAGCATTATTCCAGTCTATATACTCAATATTCGCATCATTGGCCGCAGACATCAATTTAAGTTTTCTCGCTCATCTATCTAATTAAAATATATCGTAAACTTACATATAGTGTCCAAATGATGAATGCATCACGAAATTACAGGAATTGATAGTGATGCTCTATCATGATTATTTTCCACAGGTTACTAGGTTAAAGACTTGTTGGTTCAAAAGAAGAATTTAGATCAAATTTACCTTCCCAATGAATTTGAGCACTACAGTCTTAATCTCCCATCTGAATTTATTATGGAAAAGAACTCTTGCTTGGTGTTGTTGTTTTCCTTAAAAATTCCGTCAACTGCTGATGTTGTAAATTCTGCTGAACTCGATTGAGTGCCTCTTGCGAAAACACAAGTATGAATAGCCTTTATGACAACGCCTACGCCTTTAGGTTCCAATCTATTCTTGATTTCCTCGAGAATTTGGTACGTGAGTCTCTCCTGAAGTTGAGGTCTAGAAGATACTTTGTCTACTAGCCGTTGGAATTTTGAGAGGCCGAATATCTTGTTATTTGGAATATATCCAATCGCAACCTCTCCAAAAAAAGGAAGCAAATGATGTTCACAGAATGAGAATAATCTCAAATGATTTCCTATTATCATATCATCATGATCTGCCTTAAAAGCAGTAAATTTCTCATATGATCTCTTTTTGAACAATTCTTCACCAAATGACCGTAGCCTCCTACTGGTTTCCTTATTATAATTGCCATTCTCACCACCAATCAGCCTATAATAACCATTAACAGTACTATCAAATTCATCTCTGTTTTCGCTGAGAAAAACCTCGTTTATACCCTTTCCTTTCAAACCCAAACTTTCTTTTTCTATCATTTTGATCTGTATTATTAGTTGATGATATAGTTCACTTGCAAATAAAAATACTTTTGTTATTCTACTGCTATGAAAGTGGGTTCTGTAGCATAAAAAACCCAACAAGACATTTGAACTCCTTTCTACTATTTACTGTGTTATTATAAGATCTCATAGCAGCAATCAATGTCTTCAAAAGATTTTATAAGGTTATCCGAATTAACGGAAATTCTCCTTAGATTATAACCTTTCAAACAAATCTTTTCCATTGTAGCGTTTGAAATGATTATCTGATCACCCTTGGCAAATTCCTGGAGCCTGCTAGCGATATTAACATTTGTTCCCATGGCCGTAAATTGGTCATAGACAAGGCCAATATGGGCCTGGCCAGTATTTATTCCACATTTTATGTTAAAGTCTAAGTTGACTCCATTAATGTTCCAAGCTGATTTCACCTTGTCCTTAAAGTTCTGAAAGATATTTCTCAGTTCGATTGCTGCATTTATTGCGTCTAATGCTCCATCATCATGCCCACTATTCCTTTCTGGTATATTTTTCTCAAAGAACCCGAACCATGACATGATGCCATCACCTATAGTTTTGTCCCAAACTCCATTGTTACGTGCAATTATAGATCTTGCAATTCTATAATATTCATCTAAGATTTCTAATATGATATTTTCCCTATCCATCAAATAAAACAACTTTGTTAGCTTTGAAAACCCGCTGATGTCCCAAAAAACAATGGTGATTGCCTTTTTGCAAGTGTCCGATTGAAGAATACCGATATTGTTATCTTGAACTCTATTACTACCCAATGACTTTAGATTTTGGAGACTATGATGATTATAAATTCTTGTTACACTTTCATATTCTACTAGATCGATATTGGATTGCATTGACAATATATAACAAGAATACTATATATGCTTTTCTAAAATAATTGTATCATTTAAATACCGATTTGTTATTTTAATCTTGTTTGCTATATAGAATAAATTTTGAACTTAAATTTTCTACAGTCCAGGAATAATAGTTTAGGTTAAATTGAATTTGAGAGTTCCCCAAACTGTTGGTCTATCATATGGATTGTAGAAATCTAGACGACTTGAAAAATTGTGCTAAAATAATTGACAACGGAGGTGTGATCGTTTATCCTACAGACACTGTCTTTGGGATAGGTTGCGATCCCACAGTAGAAAAATCGGTTTTAAGATTATTTGCAATCAAAGAAAGACCGTTGGAGAAATCCTTACCAGTACTGACAAATGATTGGAGGATAGCCTCAAGAATTTCACATATGAACCCACAAGCCAAAATACTACAAGATTTATTTTGGCCTGGAAAACTCACTCTAGTTCTAAAATTGAAAGCAAACCATGGATTATCTAGGTATGTGTATAATAATCATGATAATACTGTTGGATTACGTGTTCCTAGTAGTCCATGCATTTTAAATTTGATAAAAATGACTAGATCTAAGCTATTAGTGGGAACAAGTGCCAATCTGTCAAGAAAGATACCTTCAACAAGATTAAAAGACATTGATGAGGCTATTTTAAGCAAATGTGATGCTGTAGTAGGCAACGAAATATTATCAGGCAACGATAGCGGATCAACCATAGTAGATGTTTCAGGGTCGGGATTTCCTCGTATTATTAGGGAAGGTGCCATTCCAAAGGAAAAAATCCTAGCAGCACTTAGTTGTCCATAATGGAGCCAAACTATGATATTCAATTTTCTTGCTACAACATATAGATACAAAGAAGAAGATCTAATGGATGAACTTGGAGGACTGTTTTACGACTTTGGGGAGACTACGGTGGAAGTAAGTGAAACTAATATTTCAGGACTCATAGTAGGAAAATCTTCAAAGGATCCTGAGCTTTTTATATCTTATTTAAGGGAAAAGCTAAAGGATTCACCTTGGGAGATTCGGAACCTGCTTAGATTTGTCCCAATACAGAGGGTAGTTTTAAGCGAGGTCGAGGAAATTAGGGATTGCTTACTTAATTTGGCTAAGCAGAAAATTATCGACAAGGGACCTGTTAAAATTCAAGTTGAAAAAAGACATACCAAATTAAGTAAAAAAGACATTATTGATTCAGTTGGACCTCATTTGAATTACCCAGTCAATTTGACTAACCCTACATGGATTCTGCTTGTAGAGATTATTGGAAAATATTCAGGAATATCAGTTATCAGTTCAGATATGATGTTTAGTTCAATGACAGAAAAGAGGGTTTCAGAATAATATTAGACTATGATACCAAGAATGCATCCTATTTTCTGATCCCACTCAATTTAGAGATATCGCTGCTTTCTCAATAAGAAATTTCAAATATTTTTCTTCATTATTTAACAGCATATGGGAATTCCCTTTGAATTTGTCCTTAAAGAAATAATCGAGGATGTAATTCTTCTTGGTGATATCGGGACGTATCAAGTTACTATCTTCGATGCCAAAAGAAGAGAGAAAACCGAGAGTATTTCTTAATTTGGATTCCGGTTTAGAAATCAATACTACAACAAAGGTTTTATTCTTACTGTCTCCGAAGTTTGATTTTAGAGCATATTTTATTTGATTGGTGTAGCAAATTCTAAGTAGAAATTCAATTTCAACGTTTTTTACGTTTGATTTGATATTTCTTTGATCCTCCTCATTAATTATCTTTAAGATTCCCAGTATGTGGTCTAACCCATAAACCAGTTTTGAGTTAACAAATATTATATTGATAGTTTTGTCCTTGGACTTTAAGTTGTCATAGATATTTCTTACGTCAGTGTCAAAGAAGGAAAATCCAGCGACAATTGCTTCTAATGTGTCCATTTTAATGAGCACTTCGGTGTCCAGAATCTCTTCCCCACGACTATTGATGACATCTTGACTAATATCTTTTGGCCGTAGCTGATACAAAAATTCAATATCTGGTTTTCTTATACTTTTTCCATTGAAGAATATTGGTTTGGGGAATTTGTATTGGAATGAAGTAATAAAAGTACTTCGGAATATCATTCCTGTTTATGATAAAGTAAATAGTGCTATTTCGTTGGGAAAAGATAATCAGTTTCGTAAAGAAGGGATAAAAAAAAGTGTCTTCCCTGGCAATCATATCCTCGATGCAGGCTCCGGTTACGGCAACATGTCTAAACTGGCCTTGGATTTCGTTTCTCAAGACATAACAATAAATTTTTATGATCCTATTCCCGAAATGTTGGCTGAAATCAAGAATAGATTCAAGAATTATGATAATAGTTATTTTTTATGTAGTGGTATTTTTGAAAAGATTCCATACAAATCTAATTCTTTTGATGCAGTCCTATGTGGCTATTCAATAAGAGATTCAATCACTTTAAACGAGGCGTTTGTAGAAATTCACAGGGTTTTGAAAAAGGATGGTAGGTTATTAATTGTCGATCTCGGAAAACCTGATAATTTTATAGCTCGTTTCTTTGTATCCTTTTATCTAAAATATTTACTCGTTATAATGGCATTCTTGGCCGCTGGGAGGGAAGGATTGCCTTTTCGAACTTTGTACGGTACTTTCCTTAGGTGGCCAAGGAACAAAGATCTGAATGACTTATTGTCAAAGACATTTTCCAAGGTCGAGTTTAACAAGAAGCTTATGGGAGGGGCCATAATTGTAATTGCTTATAAATAATCATTTCATAACCTGGTTTTATCTTCATATTTTCATGTCAGTTGATCGTTACTTTAATAGAGGATGAATTTCTTGCTAAATATTCAAAACTTTAAGTAAGAAAAATTATAAACCGAATAGAATAATAAACTTTCATTGACAGATCAAAACAAAATCAAATCGATATTTGAGGATTCTTTCAAAAATAAAACCAAAGTCATTACCGAAGAAATCGCTAAAGGCATTCTTTCTGAATATGATATTAGCGTTCCCGGGTTTGCTCTGGTTAAGGATGTTGACTCTGCAGTTACAGAAGCAAGAAAATTGGGTTTTCCATTGGTGGCGAAAATAGTTTCCCCCGAGATTTTACACAAAACTGACGTGGGAGGAGTCAAAATTGATCTTAAAGATGAGGAATCTGTCAAATCTGCATTTAATGATATGTATGGGAGATTATCAAAGGATTATGATGTAAAGGGTGTTCTACTTGAGAAGATGGTTCCCAAAGGGGTTGAGATGATTGTTGGTTTACAAAATGATCCTCAATTTGGCCCTGTTATGATGGTGGGACTGGGAGGAATATTTACAGAATTATTCAAGGATGTTTCGTTTAGAGTACTTCCTCTTACCAAGGAAGACGCAATAGAGATGATAGAAGAGCTACAGGGGAAAATGTTGTTAAAAGGATATCGTGGTTCAGAACCAATAAGCATGGAAATATTGACAAGTGCTTTGCTCAATATAGGAAAGTTGGGGTATGATATTTCTCCTTACTACGAAAGCATAGATTTTAACCCTGTAATTGTATATCCTGATAGTTATTACGTTGCTGATGCAAAAATTATTTTGTCAGAACAACCCAAGTATGATGTTGTTTCAAGCGTTGAACCCAATTCTACTAATATGGATTTGTTTTTTAATGCCAAATCTATTGCATTGATAGGCGCCTCCCCTGAAATAGGAAAGATCGGCAACTCTGTGCTAGAAACCCTGGTAAAGCATGACTATAAAGGAAAGGTGTATCCTGTAAATGCAAAAGGTTATCCAGAAATAATGGGAATACCCGCGTATAAGAGTCTAGGCGACATTAAAGATCCTGTTGACGTGGTAGTTGTTACTGTAGATTTGAAATTTGTACCTGATTTGCTAAAAATTTGTGGCGAAAAATCAATTCATAATGTTGTAGTCATCTCTGGAGGTGGGAAAGAGTTAGGAGGAGAAAGAGCCGATATTGAGCAACAAGTTAAGGAATTGTCCTCTAAGCTAAAAATTAGAATTATTGGACCAAACTGCATTGGAATGTTTAACGGGGAGAATAGGCTGGATTGTGCATTCCAAGGGCATGACCGTATGCTGAGACCTAAAAATGGTAATGTGTCCTTCTTGTCTCAAAGTGGAACTATTGGCATCGCATTTAT
>Ga0310887_10000290_pt1 | contig 12668 bp, 12 predicted proteins | sample T60D4metaG_FD_202509 | JGI IMG/M metagenome (GOLD analysis project Ga0310887, IMG submission 202509) | Lab incubated soil microbial communities from West Virginia University Organic Research Farm, Morgantown, WV, United States - T60D4 | ecosystem: Environmental > Terrestrial > Soil >...
CGGCACCACGCCCGAGGCGAGGGTGTTGCGCAGGAAGATGTCGGAGTAGCCGCCGAGCGAGACGACGCCTTCCTGGATGCGCGCGCCGCCGGAATCGTTCAGGCCGACGATCGGCGCGCCGTTGCGGGTCGCCATGTCCATGACCTTGCAGATCTTGGCGGCGTTGGTTTCCGAGAGCGATCCGCCGAAGACCGTGAAGTCCTGCGCGAACGCATACACGACGCGGCCGTGGATGCGGCCGTGGCCGCTGACGACGCCGTCGCCGGGGATGATCTGCTGCTCCATCCCGAAATCCACGCAGCGATGCGTGACCAGCTTGTCGACTTCCTCGAAGGTGCCGGGATCGAACAAGCGCGTCATGCGCTCGCGCGCGGTCAGCTTCCCTTGCGCATGATGCTTCCTGAGGCGCTCGTCGCCGCCGCCAAGCTCGGCGAGCCGTTCGCGTTCCCTGAGCCGCTCGATCGGATCCATCAGCCGGCGACGCAGGGATTGGACAACGTGCCGACGCCTTCGACCTTGAGCATCATGCGATCGCCGGGCGCGAGCGGGCCGACGCCGGACGGTGTGCCGGTCGTGATCACGTCGCCGGGATTCAGCGTCATGAAGCGCGAGACGTGCTCGACCAGAAACGGCACCGGGAAAATCAGCTCGCGCGTGTTGGAATTCTGACGGCGCTCGCCGTTCACCCAGCCTTCGACGCCGAGCTCGGACGGATCGAGGCCCACGGCAATGCAGGGACCGATCGGGCAGAACGTGTCGAAGCCCTTGGCGCGCGAATACTGCACGTCTTTCGCCTGCAGCTCGCGGGCGGTCACGTCGTTGAGGCAGGTGATGCCGAGGACATAGCTCATCGCGTCGGCCGCTTTGACGTTCGAGGCGCGCTTGCCGATCACGACCGCCATCTCGGCTTCGTGCTCGATGCGGCCCGCCCACGTCGGAATCTTGATCTCATCGTCCGGCCCGATGACGGAGCTTTGCGGCTTGAGAAACACCAGCGGCTCGGCGGGCAGCTTCTTGTTCATCTCCGCCGCGTGATCCTTGTAATTCAAGCCGATGCAGACGACGATCGACGGCATCACCGGCGCGAGAAACCGATGCGGTGATCCCGAAGGCACCGGCTCGCCCAATTCGTATTTGCCAAAGAGCTCACCCTTGAGCCAGTGCAATTGACCGTCGCGCTCGATTGCGGGTCGTCCACCCATGCCCTGCTTGATTCTATAAATGCGATCCATCGTTCCCCTGATCCCCGATCCCCGATCCCTGTTCCCTGATCACTGTCGGGCCGTTTCTTCGGCGCGGTTTGATTGCGGACTCGTGTTCGGCGGCGTCGCCCGATCGACCGCCACCACGGCATAAACATAACGCGTGCCCGGCCGCACGCTCTCGTCGCGATACGACGTCACGGTCACGGGCTCCTTCGTAATCGGCTGCAGTGTGTCACCTGGCGCTTCGCCGCGCAACACGATGTAGCCGGCCAGATCGCTTTCGCTGTTCGCGTCCCAGATCAGATTGATCACGGCGGCGCCGGCGATCGCGGCGAGCGATCGTGGCGCCGCGGGCGGGTAAGTGTCCTTCGGCGTGAAGCACGTGCGCGGCGACGGCGGTCCGATCACCGCTGAGCCGAAGACCTGGTCGACCGGCCGCACTTCGAAGCAGCGCTCGGTGCCGAACGTCACGCCTTTGATCACGAACTCGGTGCCGGCGATCGGCGCAGCAGTAATTGGAGTCGGAACTTTGATGTTGTAGGGGTCGGGTTCGATCGGCGGCCCGCCTTCGCGGCCGGCGGCCGCTCCGGCGAGGTCTCGCCGTAGCTCGCCTGATTCTGTGCGAGCGGAGGCGGACGTGACGTCGTACACGTGATACGTCGTCGCTTGCGTATTGAAGCCCAGCGACTTCGCGGTCAGCGGTGGCAGCACTCTCGGCGTCGTGTTCGACGGGGTCGCGTTCGCGCCCGCGGTCGGCTTCACCGATGGCGGCAACAGGAACGTGGCGGTGCGCGCATCGGGCGATGGCGTCCACGTGACCGTGACCTCGGTGGCGCTGTTCGTGACGACAGGCGCACCAGGCGCCGAGCTGCCCGCTTCGAGCGGCACCGACACCGGCGTCGAGGGCACGCTCTCGCGGCCGCGCGAGCTTTTCGACATCACGAAGTAGTGGCGCCGCGGCAGCGCCGTCGGCGGCGGCGCGACAAGGGGGCCGAATGGCTCTTGCGGTTCGGCAGGCTCGACGAGCTTTGCAATGAGGCGATCGACCGGCAGCTCCACGGCGACGCGCGTCTCGGGCGTCAGCGCTTCTTTCACGGCGACGGCCGCGCCGCGATCGACACCGGGCGGCAGCGGAACCGGCGGCGGCGGCGATCCGTTCGCGGGCACCGGCACTTCAGGAAGAATCGGCCGCACCGGCAGCGTCGCGATGAGCGTCGCCACCTCGCGCTGCTGTTCGCTGGCCGGCGCCTTCTCCGAGGTGACGGCGTACACCTCCACGGCGCCGATATCGGCGGGCTTCTGCCCATCGGCATTCGTTTCGGGGACCTTGAACGACAAGTAGACGTCGCTGCCGATGCGCTGCGGAGTGACCGACGTCACGACCGCCGGCACCCGCACGAAAGGCGCGAGCGGCGGCCCCTTCTTGCCACACGCGACGCTCGCCACGATTGCGAGCATGACGACTGGGCTTGCCCTGAGCGAGCGTGGGCGCCGCGAAGCGGCGGCCATGCGAGTCGAATGGGTCACAATATGTAGCGGGAGAGATCTTCGTTCTTCACGATGTCCGCCAGCATGCGGTGGACGTACGCCGCGTCGATGGTAATCAGCTTGTCGTGCAGGTTCGGCGCTTCGAACGACACTTCGTCGAGCAGCCGCTCCATCACGGTGTGCAGGCGCCGCGCGCCGATGTTCTCGGTCCGCTCGTTCACCGTCGTCGCAAACTCCGCGATCGTGGCGATGCCATCCTCAGAGAACCGGAGCTCGACGCCCTCGGTCGCGAGCAGCGCCATGTACTGCTTGATCAGCGCGCTTCGCGGTTCGGTCAGGATCCGCACGAACTCCGCCTGGCCGAGCGGCTCGAGCTCGACGCGGATCGGAAAGCGGCCCTGCAGCTCGGGAATCAGATCCGACGGCTTCGACACGTGGAACGCGCCGGCGGCGATGAACAGGATGTGATCGGTCCGCACCATGCCGTGCTTGGTGTTGACCGTGGTGCCTTCGACGATCGGCAGGATGTCGCGCTGGACGCCTTCGCGGCTGACTTCGGGGCCATGATTGCCCTCGCGGCCGGCGATCTTGTCGATCTCGTCGACGAAAATGATGCCGGCCTGCTCGACGCGCTCGACCGCCGCGGTGGCCACGGCATCCATGTCGATCAGCTTCTGCTCTTCTTCCGACAGCAGTCGCTCGCGCGCTTCGGACACGCTGACGCGGCGGCGCTTCGATCGACCCTGGAAAAGCCCCGGCATCATGTCGCGCAGATTGACGCCGACCTCTTCCATCGACGATCCCGTGATCAGCTCGATCGACGGGAACGATTTTTCCTGGACGTCGACTTCGACCATGCGGTCGTCGAGCTTGCCGTCGCGCAGCTGCTCGCGCATCCGCTGCCGCGTGCCGCCCATTTCGTCGCGCACGCGCCCCGGATCTTCATCCGGCGCCGCGGCCCGCGGCGGCAGCAGCAGATCGAGCAGCCGCTCTTCGGTATTGAGCTCCGCTTTCGCGCGCACGTCTTCGATGCGCTCTTCGCGCACCATGTTCACGGCGAGCTCGACCAGATCGCGGACCATCGACTCGACGTCGCGGCCGACGTAGCCGACTTCCGTGAACTTCGACGCCTCGACCTTGATGAACGGCGAATGCGCGAGCTTCGCGAGACGGCGGGCGATCTCGGTCTTGCCGACGCCGGTCGGCCCGATCATGAGGATGTTCTTCGGCGCCACGTCTTCGGCGAGATCCGGCGGCAGCTTCTGGCGCCGCATGCGATTGCGGAGCGCGATCGCCACCGCGCGCTTCGCCTTCGCCTGGCCGACGACGTACTTGTCGAGCTCGGCGACGATTTCCCGCGGCGTCAGCGAATCGATTCCGGTGGAAGTGCGCTCGGGTAATGAAATCGGCATCACAGCTCTCACAGCTCTTCGATCGTGAGGTTGGCGTTGGTGTAAATGCAGATCTCGGAGGCGATCGTCATCGCGTGCTGCGCGATCTCGCGCGGCGCCAGCGTCGTGTGGCGCGACAGCGCTTGTGCCGCGGCCTGCGCGTAGGCGCCGCCCGACCCGATGCCGATGATGCCCTCGTCGGGCTCGATCAGATCGCCGGTGCCGGACAGCAGAAACATCGCGTTCTTGTCGAGCACGATGAGCATCGCCTCGAGGCGGCGCAGCGCGCGATCGGTGCGCCAGTCCTTCGCGAGCTCGACGGCCGAGCGTTCGAGATTGCCGCGATACTGCTCGAGCTTCGCTTCGAATCGCGCGAACAGCGCGAACGAATCGGCCGCCGATCCGGCAAAGCCGGCGAGAATGTTGTCGTTATAGAGGCGGCGAATCTTGCGGGCTCCCTGCTTGACGATGGTGTTGCCGAGGGTCACCTGCCCGTCGCCGGCCAGCACCGCGCGATCGTCCCGGCGCACCGCCAGGATGGTGGTCGCGTGGAAGGTCGACTCCATCTCCGTAGTATATGGCCCGCCGGAGGCGGGCCGAGAAACACTGCGCGTGGCGCGGCGCAGGCAAGACGAGCGTCACGGAGAGCTGTCGTGTTACGCTGGTCTTGCCGACGCCGCGTTGCCAGCGCCCCGTATTGGAGCACGTATGAAGTTACGTGTCGTTGCGATTCCCCTCTTCGCGGCGATCTGCCTCGCATCCCCTGCCATCACCGGCGCCGAGCAAGCCCAGCGTGGGCGTGGCTACAAGCCGCGCGAAGGTGGCGGCGGCACTCAGACCGCGGAGAAAAACGGCGGTGACACCAATCGCGGCAGTGGTGATCGCACTGCCAGCACCAACAGCCGGCCCGCGGAGCGCCGTGCCGAGACGCGCACTGCCGATCGTGACAACGACTCTCCGCGTACCGCGAGCACCGGCAACAATCGCGCTGAGGAACGTCGTGGCGAATCGCGCCCGAGCGACCGCGACGACAACGAGCGCTACGCCGTGCCAAAAACCTACAACGCCGTGGTCAATAGCCCGCGCAACACCTCGCGCGACTATCGCGACCGCGACTATTACATCAACACCGGATCCTCATATCGCGGCGGACACTACGCGCCGGTGCATTACGACTACTGGGCGCGGCGCTACTATCATTGGAGTCCGATCGGCTATGCGCCGTGGTCGCTGATCTACGGGTCGATCGGGTTTTCGAATTACGGCTTCTACGGCGGTGTCGGTCCGAGCCCGTTCTACTACGGCTACAACGGATACGGTTACCCGTATGGGTCCGGAATTTACCCGAGCGCCTATCCAACGTACCCCTATCCGCACATCGCCGGCGGCGTTCGCCTGAAGATCCGGCCGCGCGACGCGCAGGTGTTCGTCGATGGCTCTTACGCGGGGCGCGTCGACGACTTCGACGGAACGTTCCAGTCGCTGAAGCTCGAAGCGGGCGCGCACAAGATCGAAGTGCGCATGCCCGGCTTCGAGGATCTCGAGCTCGACGTGCACGTGCAGCCGGGACGCACGATCACGCTCGAGGAATTCCTGCGGCCGAGGCCGTAGAGCAGATGACTACTGTGCGGATGAGGGCGGGACGATCCCCTTCATCCGCATGTAGGTCACCAGGTTCCCGTAGTGCTCGTTGCCGTGCACGATCAACATCGTCAATTGATTGGCACGCGCAATCTGACGCTGGTTCGGCGCGGCACCCTGGGTGATCATTTGGAGCGCGTTCGCATCGGTCAACGCCGCGAACGCATCATCACAATACGCAAACGAGTCCTTCACCATCTGCATGACGGTGGCCTTGTCGGTGACCTTCTCCAGGTCCTTGTTCAGGGCCGGGCTCGGCTCGCCTTTCACCGTGGAGCAATAGGCGTACTGTGCGGCCATGGTGTGGCCGAACAACTGGCCGTAGGTCCTGACTTCCGGGGTGGGCTTGAAGGCAAATTGATCCGCCGGCATTTTTTCTGCGGCGCCCATCAAGTTGGTCTTCAAGGTCGCGTACTGCGCCTGCAGGTACGCCGGAAAGCTCTGCGGCGGCCGCGGCGTGACGGTCCCGGGCGCGGGCGGCGGAGGCGCCTGCGCGCCGGCGAACGTTGCGCTGATCAACAAGGCGGCGAGTGCGAGAACGCTGCGAGTCTTCATTGTCGATACTCCTGAGCACCGTTACCGGCGCCGTGCGAAGAAGTAGTACACCGGCAGCCCGAGGCCGATGACCAGGAATCCCCACGCCGACGGGCCAACCGGCTGGCCGTTCATCGTGGTTTTGACGAGGTCGGTGTAGAGCGCGTTGGCAAGAATGATGAAGCACGCGGCGCAGAAGATGGCGGGCGCGATCGGGTAGCCGAGCGCCTTGAACGGGCGCGGCGCGTTCGGCTCGCGCCGCCGCAGGACAAACAGCGCGAACACCGCGATGCCGAGGAACAGCGTGATCGAGAAGCCGGTGTAGGCGAGCAGCGCGTTGCCGCTGCCGGTCAGGATCAAGATCGAGACCCACATCGTTTGCGCGATGATCGAGAAGGCCGGCGTCTTGTACGACGGATGGACCTTCGACGCCGCGTCCAGGAACACCCCGTCTCGCGCCATCGCAAAATACACGCGCGGTCCGGCAAACGTCATCGCGCTGTTGCTCGCCATCAGGCTGACGATCGACACGATGCCCATTACGTGGCCCGCGCCTGAACCGAGCAGCCGATCGGCGACCACGTCCAGCACGCTGCCCTTTAGCGCCGCCAGCTCGGTGATCGAGAACACAAACAGATAGAGCAGGTTGATCCCAAAATACACGGCGATCACCGCGAAGGTGCCGATCGCCAGCGACCGCGGCAGGTTGCGGCCGGGATCGCGAATCTCCTCAGCCACGTAGGCTGATGCGTTCCACCCCGAATACGCGAGCATCACCGGGATGAACGCGAACAGCCAGTTGGTGGTGGTCACACCGCTGCCCGTCGTGGTGACGTTCGAGAACGCACCGGTGCCGAACGCGAAGCCCGCCAGCACGAAGAGCATGAAGGCCGTGACCTTCGCCGCCGCCAGGATGTTCATCGTCACGCGTCCGGGTCCAACGCCGACGACGTGAATGATCGCGAGCAGCCAGATCGAAGCGAGCGCCACGATCGTGTGCGTGGAGAACGTCAGTGGCACATACGGCAGTGGGATGGTGAAGATCGGCGTCTGGTTGTCGACCCCCGGCACGAAGCGCGCGAGGTAAATCGGAATAAAGAACGCGTTGGCCGCGATCGCGCCCGAGAAGCCGGCGACGAACGACGTCCAGCCCGTGAGGAACGCGGCGACGCGCCCGTACGCGGCATCGAGATAAACGTATTCGCCTCCTGCCTTCGGCCGCAGCGCCGCGAGCTCGGCGTAGGCCATCGCCCCGGCAAACGCCAGCGCGCCGCCCGCCACCCACAGGCCGAGATACAGCCAGGGATTCGGCACGAGGCCGGCCATGAACGGCGGCGCAAACAGGATCGTGCCGCCAATAACATTGGAGACGATGATCGCCGCGCCGTCGAGCGGGCCGAGGCGGCGTTCGAGAGTCTGCTGTGCGGGGCTCGTCATCGCCCCGGATTATATGGTGCCTAAGGTGCCTAAGGTGCCTAAGGTGCCTAGGGTGCCTTGGGTGCTGAAGATTCTTCGCTGCTGCGCGTGAGCAGCTGTCGCTGGATCGGGTACTCGGCGAGCTTGGCCAGGACCTTCGATCCCTGCTTCAGATAGATCTCTACTTTCGCGTCGACGAATTCCTTGTTCTGCAGCATCTGCATGCGCGGCTGCTCGCCGGTGTAGCCGAGGGTCGAATGCATCACGAGCGTCTTGGTTGCGGCGCCGGCGGGAAGCGGCGCCGTGCGCGGGATCGCCCAGCCGAAGTACTCGCCCCACATCTCCTGCTCGCCGACACGGCGGAAGATCGCGTTGATCTGGATCGAGCTGAGCGGCTTGTCGGTCTTGTTGCGCAGCTTCATCGTGATGCTGGGCACCAGCTTGTTCTTGCCACCCTGGACGATACCGTCGTCGTACCAGCCGGTGACGACGTCGACGGGCTCGAGCGACGCGACGGCGTCAACCGACGCGCCGCAGCTGATCGAGACGAGGGCCGCCAGCGCGATGGAGCCCAGTGTGAGGGCGCGGAGAGGAGAGGCCATATGTTGATTGTAAGACACCGGAGAAAAGACTTCGGATCTCGGATGTGGGATTTCTGATTGAAATCCGAGATCCGAGATCCGACATCCGAGATCCTTAAAACTGCGTGATCTGCACTCGTTTGCGAACCTCGTCGCGATCGATCTTGCCGGTGCGATAGAGCTGCAGGTCGCTACCCTTGACACGGTAAATCATCGTCACGATCTCCTCGAACGGATCCTGCGGCGCAAGCGAATCGCGGCCCTCGTCGTCGCGCGCCGCCACGGTCAGCCACTGATCCGCGGGAATGTTCATCGGCGTGCTGTAGTCGATCATCGCGTCGACGAGCGCGCGGGTGACCGCCTCCGTATACGCGCGATTCGGGTCCTTCGCCCACAGGCTGTCGGCCGCCGGCGGCGCGGGACGCGCGTTGGGAATCTCGTTAAGCGCACTGACTGTGCTCGCCGGGGTCCTCGTCTCGGGCATCACCATCCCAGGAACGCCCTGTGCCGGCGTCTGGCGTTCGAGCTGGCGGACGGCATTCTCGAGCGAGGCAAGCGTCTTCGGATCGGTTATGCCATTCATGTACCGACGAAGGTCGTTGATCGCGGCCCTGCTCGCGGCGTCGCCCTGGTTCATCAACACCTGCATGCTCCACATCATGCTCTGACGCATCATCGGCACGCGCACGTCGAAGAACACGCCGTAGCCCTCGAGATGCACGCCGCGGGCGCGCGACTCGCCTTCCAACATGAACACGCCGGGCATGACCGCGAGGATCTCGCGATTGAGCTGCTTGGCGCCGTAATCGACCGCGCGCGCCAGCGCGCCTTCCATCACGTAAATGTGATGGCGGATCTCGGCCAGGTTGATCGGCTTCTGGGCGGGAGGCGGCGGCGCCGTCACCGGCACCGGGTCCGGAACCGCGATCATGGCCGGCGGCTGGGTCTGCGGAGTCTGCTGTTCAGGCGCCGGGGGCGGGTCCTGCGCGGCCACCGGCACCGCGAAAGCGAGTGCGACAAGAACAATCGACGTGGTGATCTGTTTCTTCATGACTCGTACTCTTCGCTCCTGCTATTGCTGTGGCGTTGCTGAGACGCGAATGAGGCTGTTAATCGTCTGGCCCTGCCGCATCAGCCGCTCGTCGTAATTGACCATTCCGCGGGCGACGTTCTGCAAATCGGCGCGGCGTTGCATGTTCATGTCGCGCGTGAACTCTATGAAGCGCATCGCGAGCTCGCGCTCATGACGCTGCTCGCTGGCGGCGATCATCTGCTGGACGCGGCGGATCGTCGCCTCATCAACCGGCGTGCGCGCGGCGACGCGCGTCTCCTGCTCGCGCGTCGAGCGGATTTCGCCGCGCAGCTGCTGTTCGAGCGAGACCAGCGCAGCGCGCCACTCTTCATTGTTCTGGGGCGCGGACACTTGTGCGACGGTTGCAGGTTGCATCCAACCCGTACTTACGGAGAAACCTTCCGGTCCCGACTTCACCTGGACGTTGGCGATCGCGGCGCCCGCGGCGAGGACCAGGATCGCGGCCGCGGCCTGCGCCCACGCCGGCACGGTGTTCCACCAGCGCGCGGGGCGCAGCACGTTGGCCGGCGGCAGCTCGGACTTCTTCACGATCTTGAAGTCGAGCTCCACATCGGGCGGCACCCACATGCCGAGCCCCGATCGCGCATCGCCAAGCGCGATCACTTCCGCGGCGCACGCGGCGCACGTATCGAGGTGCGCGTCCACCGCCTGCCGCGTCTCGTGATCGACCTCGCCATAGAGGTACGAAACCAGTGTCTGTTTGTCGTCACACGTGAACTTGATGCTCATGATCCTTATTCACTCTTCTCGTAACTCGTCATGCCCTGGCTCTCCAGGTGACGCCGCAACACCGTGAGCCCCTGGTAGAGGCGCGTCTTCACGGTGCTCAACGGGCAGCCTTGCAAGTCGGCGATCTCCTGGAACGTCAGGCCGTGATACTCCTTCAACACAATCGCGGTGCGTTGCTCGTCGGGCAGCAGCTTCATGCCCTGGGCCACGATGCGGCTCATCTCCTGCCGCGCCACCAGATCCTCGATCGATTCGACCGGTCCCTGCTCGGCGGCGAGCTCGATGACGTCGACACCCTCGGGCATGTCGACGATGGGCGTGCGCTTTTTCCGCCGGATCCAGTCCCGGCAGAGATTCAGCGCAATTCTGTAGAGCCAGGATGAGAACTTCGCCTGACCCTTGAAGCCAGGGAGTGCCCGAAAGGCCCGGAGGAAGGTTTCCTGGGCGACGTCCCGCGCGTCCTCGTCCCGCCCTATCACCCGGTACGCCAAGGCGTAGATCGGCCGTTCCCAGCGCAAAACCAGCTGGTTGAAGCTATCAACGTCGCCATCCATGGACCTGGCGACGAGCTCTTCGTCGGTCGCAACCATGCGATCAGTTTCGCGAATCGTGCACGCTATTGTCTAAGACTCCGGCCCCCTTCCGAAAGTCGGCCAGGGCCCGCCTTCGCCTCGCCGGCTTCGGCGTGGCAAGCATGCCGATGGGGTAAGATACCGATTTCAGAGATACTTAGTGGGCGTGAACTTTCCAAACGACGAAATCTTCCTGACGACGGAAGAAGTCCTGGAGTACCTCCAGGTCAACCTTCGCACGGTCTACCGGCTGATCAAGGCCGGGAAGATTCCGGCAGTCCGCGTCGGGCGGCAATGGCGGTTCCGCAAGCGTGACATCGATGCCTGGCTGGATACCCAGCGCCCCCGGGGCGACCGGGCCCCATCGGCGGCCGTGGCCGACCGGCCGCAGGCCAGGGACGGCCGCAGCCGGGTCCTCGTGGTGGACGACGAATCCAGCATCCGCGAACTGCTGCAAAAGACGCTCGCCCTCGCCGAATATGACGTCGATGTCGCGCCCGATGGCCGTGCCGCGCTCGAGCGCCTGCGCCTCGGCAACTACGACCTGCTGATCGCCGACCTCAAGATGCCGGGCATGGACGGCCTGACGCTGATCCGCGAGGCGAAGCGCCTGAAGACGGACTTGCCGGTGATCATCATCACGGGCTTCTCCACCGAGTCGAGCGCGATTGAAGCGGTGAACCTCGGCGTCGCGGGATACCTGACGAAGCCGTTTCGCGTGCCGCAGGTCCTCGCGGCGGCCGCTCGAGCACTCGGCGAATAAGAATAAGAAGATCATGAGGTCTTAGGGTCTTAGGGTCCTAAGGTCTTGAAGTTCTTGCCCTAAGACCCTAGGACCTTAAGACCCTAGGACCGCCCGTTTCATGCTGCAACTTCAGGACGTCACGAAAGCGTTTGGCGAGAAGACGCTGCTCGAGCACGTCACCTGGCAGGTCGGCGATCGGGATCGCGTCGGCCTCTGCGGACCGAACGGCGCCGGCAAGACCACGCTCCTCAAGATGCTCGCGGGACTCGATGAGCCCGACTCCGGCATCATCCAGAAACCCAACTCCCTCACGCTCGGCTATCTGCCGCAGGACGGCCTCTCCCACACCGGCCGCACCGTCGTCGCCGAGGCCAGCCTCGCGCTCAAGCCGCTGCTCGATCTCAAGGCGGAGATGCACGATCTCGAAGCGCGGCTTGGCGACGCGACGCTGAGCGAAGCCGAGCACGATGCGGTGCTCGCGCGCTACAGCGAAGTGCAGGATCGCTTTCGCTTATCGGACGGCTATCAGATCGAGTTGAAGGTCGCTACCGTGCTGCGCGGCCTCGGCTTCGAGCCCGAGGCGCAGCAACAGCTCACCGATCACCTGTCCGGCGGATGGCAGATGCGTCTGGCGCTGGCGAAGCTGCTGCTGTCGGCGCCCGACCTGCTGCTGCTCGATGAACCGACCAACCATCTCGATCTCGACGCGCGCAACTGGCTCGAGGAATACCTCGTCGCCTATCCGCACGCGGTGATCCTGGTCTCGCACGATCGCTATTTCCTCGACACCGTGGTCACCCACATCGCCGATCTCACGCTGCGCAAAATCACCGAGTACCACACCAACTACACGAAGTACCTCGAGCAGCGCGACGCCGCGATCGAGCGGCTCCGCGAGGCGAAGCGGCGGCAGGACGAAGAAATTCAGCGCGTCGAAGAATTCATCAACCGCTTCCGCTACCAGGCGACCAAGGCGGCGCAGGTGCAGAGCCGCATCAAGATGCTCGACAAGGTCGAGCGCCTCGAAGTGCCGCCCGAGCGCAAGCGCATCCACTTCCAGTTTCCCGCGGCGCCGAAGAGCGGGCGCATGGTGCTCGAGCTGAAGCAGGCGCGCAAGGCGTACCGCAGCGCCGCGGAGCGCGGCCACGACAAGATCGTGCTCGATCGCGTCAATCTGCACATCGAGCGCGGCGATCGCATCGCGCTCGTCGGCCACAACGGCGCCGGCAAGTCGACCCTGATGCGCATGCTCTCCGGCGAAGAGCCGCCCGAG
>Ga0310887_10000293_pt1 | contig 12630 bp, 10 predicted proteins | sample T60D4metaG_FD_202509 | JGI IMG/M metagenome (GOLD analysis project Ga0310887, IMG submission 202509) | Lab incubated soil microbial communities from West Virginia University Organic Research Farm, Morgantown, WV, United States - T60D4 | ecosystem: Environmental > Terrestrial > Soil >...
CTTCTCTAACTGGTCGCGAACGATTTTCTCGTGACGCGAGCGCGTCCAGATGGCGTACCAGTTCGAATCCACTCGCTACCGCGAAGGCTTTTCAGCCTCTGTCGCTTCCTGTTGCAGGCCGACCTCGTACGCCTTCTTGATCTCGTCGTTCTTCCAGTCGATGATCGCTTCGGTGCGCAGCTTGGCAATGAACTTCCGGTATTCACCCTGGCGCTTGCCGTTCGCGATCTTGTCGGCGATCTCGCCTCGCGCTTCCTCGAAGGGCTTGGTGGTCGAGTCGGAGAGGTTTTCGATCTTGATGATCTGATAGCCGCGCCCCGTGCGCAGCACCGGGGTCACGCCCCCGGTCTTGAGGCCGGCGATCGCCTTCTGCAGATCCTCGGAGAGGTCGCTCTTGGCGAGGGGACCGACCAGGCCGCCGTTGGCCTTCGATCCTGAATCGGAATAGTCGCCGGCCAGCCGCGCGAAGGGCTCGCCCGCGATGATCTTCGCCCGGATGTCCTCGGCCTTCGCCTTCGCGTCATCGTCCTGCGCCACGTTGACGCCCTGCGCGGTGACCGGCACGTTGATCGTGATTTCGCGCAGCGTGACTTGCGGAACGGTGCCGAATTCATCCTTGTGTGCGTCGTAGTAGGTCTTGAGCTCAGTGTCGGTGACCTGCAGCTTCTGCATGATCTCCGTCTGCTGCACCTGCTGCACCATCATCGTCCGCTCGAGCTGCCGGCGCAGATCGGCCATCGTCATGTTTTCCTGCTTGAGGGCGGCCTGCAGCTGTTCGTCGGATTCGATCTTGTTTTCCTTCTTGATGTTCTCGACGATGCTGTTGAAGCGCTCGGTGCTCATCGTGTAACCGAGCTCCTTGCCGCGCTGCACCATCAGCATCTCGTCGACCGCGTCCACGATGACGGCCGGCGTGACCTCGACGAGGGCCGCCTTCAATGCCGCATCGCTTTCAGGACGCAGGTTCGGATTCTTCTGACGCAGCGCTGCGATTTGGCGCGCTTCGAGATCGGTCTTGGTGATGATCTCGCCGTTCACCTTCACCAGGACCTGTTCGATGATGTCGGCGCGCGGCGACGCGATTGCCAGCACGACCATGACCGCCGCGATGACGATGTTTCTTACGTTCATGTGAATCTCTAATTATAGAGCTACGGGCCTACCGGGCTAGGGGCGTACGCTCGGCTCAGATGCTGCCGCAAGCCCGTTGACCGCAAGCCCGAGGGTCCCGTCAGCTACCGAGCTCTTCCAGCAACTCCGTCACCCTGTTTAGGACTCCATCCGGCGCCCGCGGGTCTTCGGGCGCTTGCTTCAGAATCTCGGCTTTCGTGAAGCCGGGCGTCACTTCGCCAGCCGTCGCCCTCGCGGTCCACCACGACGGTTTTCGCTGTAGCTTCGCCTTCGGCCTGAGGGCTTGGGTCTTGGGACTTGGGACGTGGGCCACGATCTTTTCCGGCTCCCGATTCCCGATTCCAGGTTCCCGACGCTTCAGTTCGAGCTTGAGCGAATTCGGAGGCACCAACTGCAAATCGCCTCGCTCTTGCACCAAGGCGATTACCTGCGTCAGGTCCACCTTCGTCTTCTGGCGGAACTTGATCACGATGGTTGAATCGGCTCGATCGATCGTCTCCACGCCGAGCCCGTCCGCCAGCACACGAATGCGGGCAAAGTCGGCGAGATTCAAGACCGCGGTGGGCGGGGGACCGTAGCGATCGCGCACTTCGTCGACGAGGCGGCCGATCTCGTCCTCGCTTCTCGCGCCCGCCATGCGGCGGTAGATCATCAGTCGCTGATTCATGTCGGGCACATAGGACTCGTCGAGCCTGAAGTCGACCTTCAGGTTCACGGTCGCGCGAACATCGTCTTCGAGATCCTCGCCCTTCAGCTCGCGGATCGTCTCCTCGAGGAGCTTCATGTACATTTCGAAGCCGACGGCATCGATGGTGCCGCTCTGCTCGCCGCCGAGCAGGTTTCCGGCGCCGCGGATCTCGAGGTCGAGCGCGGCGACGCGGAAGCCGCTTCCGAGATCGCTGAACTCCTTCATCGCCGACAGCCGTTTGCGCGCGACCGGCGAGAGCGACTCTTCGGGAGGAATCAGCAGGTAGGCGTACGCCGGGCGATCGCTGCGCCCGACCCGGCCGCGCAACTGATAGAGCTGCGCCAGGCCGTAACGATCAGCGCGATTGATGACGATCGTGTTGGCGTTCGGAATGTCGAGGCCGTTTTCGACGATCGTCGTCGCGAGCAGGATGTCGGCCTTGTGAGACATGAAATCGAGCATGGCGCGCTCGAGCGCGTCCTCCGCCATCTGGCCGTGGCCGATGACGATGCGCGCGTCGGGGACGAGGCGCTGCAGGAGATTGCCCATCGAGTAGATCGACTCGACACGGTTGTGCACGAAGAAGATCTGGCCGCCGCGCGCGATTTCTGACCTGATGGCGCGGACGATCACGGCCGAATCGAATTTGACGACGTTGGTCTGGATCGCCAGCCGATCCTTCGGCGGCGTCTCGATCACCGACATGTCGCGAATGCCGACGAGGGACATGTTCAGCGTGCGCGGAATCGGCGTCGCCGTCATGGTCAGGACGTCGACCTTCTTGCGCATCTGTTTGATGCGCTCTTTGTGGGCCACCCCGAAGCGTTGCTCTTCATCGACGACCAGCAGGCCCAGGTCCTTGAAGTTGACGTCCTTCGAAAGCAGGCGGTGCGTGCCGACGATGACGTCGAGGCGTCCCGCCGCGAGTGCGTCGAGCGATTCCTTGATCTCCTGCCGGGTGCGGAAGCGGCTGACCATCTCGATCTTCGCGGGAAACGCCGCGAAGCGCTCACGGAGCGTCTTCAAATGCTGCGCCGCCAGCACCGTGGTCGGCGCCAGAAAGGCGACCTGCTTGCCTTCCATCACCGCCTTGAAGGCGGCGCGCATCGACACTTCGGTCTTGCCATAGCCGACGTCGCCGCACAGCAGGCGGTCCATCGGCGTCGGCGTTTCCATGTCGCGCTTGATGTCGGCGATCGCGGTGGACTGATCCGGGGTGAGATCGAATTCGAATGCGTCCTCGAACTCTTCTTGCCAGTGCGTGTCGGGGGCGAACGCGTGGCCCGGCACCGCTTTGCGCGCCGCGTAGAGCTTGAGGAGCTCTTCCGCCATGTCGCGCATGGCTTTCTTGACTTTGGTTTTGGCTTTTTCCCAGGTCGTGCCGCCCAGGCGATCGAGCGGCGGCTTCGAGCCGCCGGTGTATTTCTGAATCAGGTCGAGGCGCTCGACCGGCACGAACAGCTTGGCATCGCCGTGATAGCGGAGCTCGAGGAACTCCTGCACGATGTCGCCGCCGGCGACGGAAATCTGCTTGAGCCCGGCGAACTGACCGATGCCATGATCAACGTGAACGATCAGATCGTTGACCCTGAGATCCCGAAGATCGGAGAGGAACGCAGCGGAGGGCGAGCGCTTCTTGCCGCTTCCGGTCTTGCGGCGCTCCTCGTCAAAGACGTCCGTCTCGGCGTAAACAAGAAACGCGGGAGGTCTTGAAGTCTTGAGGTCTTGAGGCCCTGAATCGTCAGCGAACTTGTCCCGCCGAAGCTCGTCGTGATCCGCCGAGCGAAGGCGGAATCCCTTCGACAACCACCCTTCGGCAACGATCACCGCGTCGCGAATGACATCGCCACTGTCCGACGCCATCACGGCGCGGACGTCGTAATCCTTCAGGAGCTCGACGGCGCGCTCCGCGCGGCCGTGCGAGCCGGCGACAAAGACCACGTGATCGCCGCTCGCTTGCGCCGCCTTGACGTCATTGATCCAGTCGGGGATACGTCCATGAAAGGTTGCGGTCGGTTGAACCGACAGCGCCAGGACCCCTGGGCCCTGATCCCCGATCCCTGGTCCCTGATCACCAATCGCCAGCTCTTCGAGAACGATCGCGGTCGCAAGCTCCGCGTCGACATCGTCCGCGGCGACGAGAAGGTCCGTCGGTTGCGGCGGATCGGGACCTTTCGACCTTTCTACCGCATCTGCGTAGGACGTCGCGATCTGCTCCCAGGCGCCCTTGATGTGGTTTTCCACATCGGTTGGCTCGGAGATCCACACCTGCGCATCGTGGGTACGCAAAAACTGAAACAGATTTGATGGGAGCGATGTCAGTCCCGGGGACAATTCGCGGACTGGAACGATGCCGAAACGGTCCAGGGTCTCGACCGACCGCTGCGTACCAGGGTCGAAACGGCGGACTGATTCCACGGTGTCGCCGATGAACTCGATCCTGATTGGCAGCTCTTCACCGGCAGGAAAGACATCGAAGATGTTGCCGCGGCGCCCGAACTCACCGTGCGCATCCACGGGATCCGCAGGTTCATAGCCGCCGAGCACGAGTGTGCTCGCGAGCTCATGAGGATCGATATCGACGCCCGGCTTGATCTCGCAGGACGACAGGAGGATCGACGCCGGCTCCGGAAGCTTGCTGAGGAGCGCGGCGGCCGACGCGACCACGACACGCGCGGTATTGGTCGCGAGCGCGTGGAGAACGCGGGCGCGAGCAGACGCAACTTTCAGGTGAGGTTGAAATCCGCGATACGGGTCGACCTGCGTCGACGGGAACGGCAGCACTTGCCGCTCAACCACCGTCGCCGCGGAGCCTTCGAGAACGGACAGAAAAAACGAGATGTCGCCACAGAGCGCGTCGATTTCAGCGTCGGTCAGGACAACGACGAGGATTGTGGTATCCGGCAGCCGCTTTGCCGCAGCCGCCACCGCCATCGCGCGTACAGGAGAAGTCGCGCCACTGATGCGTTTGAGGGGGGATAACAGCCCCGTTTCTCGAAGAACGCCAGTCAGCAGCGACCGTAACGCGAGTGACGGTGCGCTTGCCATACGCTTGCGCGGCCGATTCGTACCAGCCGAGCCTACTATTGTCTCATGTCCTCCCGATATCCGAGCCTGGCGCCGCGCATAGCCGCGCCGGCGCTTAGCGGCGTATTCGCTCGATGATGTTGGTCGTCGAATAGCCTTCGGCGAGTGCGATGCGAACGACGCGGCCGCCGCGGGCTTCGACGACGTCGCGGCCGACGATGGCATTCTCACCCCAGTCGGCGCCTTTGACGAGAACATCTGGCTGCAAGGCGGAGATGATCGCGTGCGGCGTGTCCTCGTCGAAAATCACGACCGCATCGACGGACCCGAGCGCCCCAAGCACCTCGGCTCGCTCCGCTTCGCCATTGACCGGTCGATTCGGCGCCTTCGCCAGCGCCCTCACCGATCGATCGCTGTTGATACCGACGATCAGCATTTCGCCGAGCGCCCTGGCGTCGCGAAGATAGCGGACGTGACCCGGGTGCAAGATATCGAATACCCCGTTCGTAAAGACGATTCGCTTGCCTTGAGCGCGAGCGCGCTCCACGGATGCAACGGCTTCTGCCTGCGTCATCAGGACCTCACGGCCTCAAGTCCTCAAGACCTCTGAAACTTGATTCCGCCGCCGAAGGTCCACCTGTGGTCCGGACGATAGATGCCGACGTCGCGGATCCGGGACTTCACGCGAAAGGTGTAAAGCAGGCGGTGATAGTCGTACGGATAACCGTCAGCCTTGTGGGCTGCCAGGTCGAGACGGTATGTCCCTTCGACGAGATCGAGCTTGTCGATGCTGAACGTCACGACGCCGGCGCCGTCGATCTCCGTCGGTTGGAACTCTTCGAGATTGGTGTTGGTGCCGTAGACGCAGACGTTGTCGGCATTGAAAAGTCCGAGACCGAACACAAAGTCGGTGATTTTTTCTTTCGACGTCACGTCCATGCGCACCTGGATCGCTTCACCGCTCTGGAACACATGGCCGGCTTCGCCGCCCGGTCCGGCGATCGTGACGTTGGTGATCTCCACCTCGCGCGTGCCCCAGCGGCCTTCGTCGGCTTTGAACCCGTCCTTGGGGCCTTGCGGCTCTTCGGCGGCCGGGCCTTCTCCGGTTTCGGTCGGCGTGCTGGGCAAGGCGGTGTCGTGCGCCCCGGACACTTCCTTCGCGGACGCGGCCACGCGCACGGCTTCCGCCTTCGCGAGCTCGTTCTCTTCGGTGTCCTCGACGTCGATGACGTAGGCGGCAACGACGCGCTTGGGATCGCCTTCGCCTTTGGTGAGGCCGTGATCGAGCCAGTGAGCCGTGTCGCAGAACTTCTCGACGAGATCGAGCGAGTGCGTCACGAGCAGGATTGACTTGTTGCGCCGCCTGAACTCCGCGAACTTGTCCAGGCACTTGTGCGTAAAGCCCTGATCGCCGACGGCCAGCACTTCATCGACGAGCAGCACCTCGGGATCGACGTGCACCGCGACCGCGAAGCCGAGGCGCATGTACATGCCCGACGAATACGTCTTCACCGGCGCGTCGATGAAGTCTCGCATCTCCGCGAACTCGACGATCTCGTCGAAGCGGCGCAGAATCTCCTTTTTCGTGAGACCCAGCATGATGCCGTTGATGAAAATGTTCTCGCGGCCGGAAATCTCCGGATGGAAGCCGGCGCCGAGCTCGATGAGCGCCGAGATGCGGCCGTCGACCTTGACTTCGCCCTGCGTGGGACGCGTGATGCCGGCCACGCACTTGAGCAGCGTGCTCTTGCCGGAGCCGTTGCGGCCGATCACGCCGTAGGTGCAGCCCTTCGGCACGGAGAACGACACGCCCTTCAGTGCCTGGAAAGTTTCATCCGGATTCAAATCTCCGAGCAGGCTGCCATCGAGGATCGCCGATTTCAGCGTCGCGAACTGCCGCTTCCGCGCGTATCGGCGGTAGACCTTGGAGACGTTGAGAACGTCAATCGCCGGCGTCATACTTCTTCAGCAAAGCTATCTCTCAGCCGGTCGAATACAAAATAGCCGGCGAGGAACAGGCCGATCGACAGCACGCCGACGCCGACCAACGCCTTTTGGTGGCCGAGCGGCCCCTCGAAGAACAGCACCTGCTGATACGAGCGCATGATGTGCGTCATCGGGTTGAGGTTCAGCAGCCACGCCATGTTTGGCGGCGCGAGGTGCATCGGATAGATGATCGGCGTCGCGAAGAACCACAGCTGGACGACGTTGCCGAGCAGGTCCTTCAGATCGCGAAAGTGCACCGTCAGCGCCGACAGGAAGAGCGCGAGCCCAATCGTGAAGATCAACTGCACGAGGACGATGACGGGAAACCACAGCAGTTCGACGGGATCGACCGGCCGCTGGTAATAGATGAGGAAACCTACCAGCACCGGCAAGCCGAGGAAGAAGTGCACCATGTTCGCCAGCACGGTGACGATCGGCAACACTTCGGCTGGGAACAACACCTTCTTGATCAGGTTGCCGCCGGCGATCAGGGTGTTGGACGATTCGAGAACCGAGGAGGAGAACCACGTCCACGGCAAGATGCCGCAGAACATGAAGAGCGCGTACGGCTCCATGTCGGGATCGTGCGCGCCCACCAGGACCTGGGTGAACACGAACGAATAAATCAGGAGCAGTAACAGCGGGTTGAAGAAGGACCAGAAGAACCCGAGAACCGAGCCGCGATAGCGGGCTTTGAGATCACGAACGACGAGCGTCTGAATCAGCCCGCGATATCGAAATAGCGCCCTGAGATTTCTAAACGTGACCACCGCCTCTGCGGCTTTCCGCCTGCAGCTGCTGGAGCGTGCGCAGCATGGCGATCCGTGCGCGTTCGAAGTCGATTTCGTGCGGGGCGACGCTCATCACCTCTTCAGCGCGCTTCATGCCGGCTTCGGCGCGTGCCTGATCGAGATCCTCGGCCCGCTCGGCCACCTGCGCGAGCACCGTCACCGAGTCCGGCAGCACTTCGACGAAACCGACCGAGACCATCAAGAAGTGCTTCTGGCCGCCTTGCTGGTACCACATGGCCCCGGTCCGCAGCGACGTGAAGAACGGCGTGTGCCCCGGCAGCACGCCGAAATCCCCTTCGCTTCCAGGCAACGAGACAAAGTCCACCTCCTGCGAGATGGACTGGTCGGGCGACGAAATGTGAAGCGTGAGCTTTGTCGGTAAGGCCATATGGGCTTTCGGGCTTACGGGCTACGGGCTCACGGTAGGACCGCAAGCCCGCAGGACCGCAGGACCTTATTGTTTGAGCGTCTTCGCCTTCTCGAGCGCCTCTTCGATCGTGCCAACCAGGTAGAACGCCTGCTCTGGAACGCCGTCGTGCTTGCCTTCCGCGATCTCCTTGAAGCCTTTGATCGTGTCGGCGATCGAGACGTACTTGCCGGCCTTGCCGGTGAACTGCGCCGCCACGAAGAACGGCTGCGACAGGAAGAGCTGAATACGGCGAGCACGCGATACCGCCAGCTTGTCTTCTTCCGACAGCTCATCGATGCCGAGAATCGCGATGATGTCCTGCAAATCCTTGTAGCGCTGCAGAATCTGCTTCACCCGCTTCGCGACGTCGTAGTGATCGTCGCCAATGACGCGCGGATCGAGAATGCGCGAAGACGAGGCGAGCGGATCGACGGCCGGGTAAATACCCAGTTCCGCGATTTGCCGCGACAGGTTGGTCGTCGCATCGAGGTGCGCGAACGTCGTCGCCGGCGCCGGGTCGGTGTAGTCGTCGGCGGGCACGTAGATCGCCTGCACCGACGTGATCGAACCGTTCTTCGTCGACGTGATGCGCTCCTGCAGCTGGCCCATTTCCGAGAGCAGCGTCGGCTGGTAACCGACCGCCGACGGCATGCGGCCGAGCAGCGCCGACACTTCGGAACCCGCCTGCGTGAATCGGAAGATGTTGTCGATGAACAGGAGCACGTCCTTGTTCTCGGCATCGCGGAAGTACTCGGCAACGGTCAGCGCCGAGAGTCCGACGCGCAGTCGCGCTCCTGGCGGTTCGGTCATCTGTCCATAGACCAGCGCGGCGCGGCTCTTCGACATGTCCTTCATGTCGATGACGCCCGACTCCTGGAATTCCAGCCAGAGGTCGTTGCCTTCGCGGGTGCGTTCGCCGACGCCGCCGAACACCGACACGCCGCCGTGCTTCATGGCGATGTTGTTGATCAGCTCCATGATGATGACGGTCTTGCCGACGCCGGCGCCGCCGAACAGACCAATCTTGCCGCCCTGCAGGTACGGCTCGAGCAGGTCGATGACCTTGATGCCCGTCTCGAACATCTTGAGCTCGGTCGACTGTTGTTCGAGTGTCGGAGCCAGGCGATGAATCGGCCAGTGTTCCTTCGCCTCCACCGGCCTGTCCGGGAAGTCGACCGGTTCACCGAGCACGTTCAGCACGCGGCCAAGCGTCGCCGGTCCCACGGGCACCGTAATCGGCGCGCCGGTGTCGAGGACGTCCATGCCGCGCTGCAAGCCGTCGGTCGGCTTCATCGCGACGGTGCGGACGCGCCCTTCACCAAGGTGCTGTTCGACTTCGGTGACGATGTCGACTTTTTCGCCCGTGGGCAGCGTCGCGACGATGCGCAGCGCGTTGTAGACGGCGGGCAGGTATCCGCCCTCGTACTCAACGTCGATGACGGGCCCGATAACCTGAATGACCTTGCCGATTTTCTGTTCGCTCGCTGTGGTTGCCATAACTCGCTCAATTGGGTCTTGGGACTCGGGTCGTGCGGTCGTGAAGATTCAAGACCTCTGGACCCTAGACCTCAGGACCTAAGTTGCCTGCGCTCCTGACACGACCTCGATAATTTCCCGCGTAATCGCCGCCTGTCGGACCTTGTTCATGTAGAGGGTGAGGCGGTCGACCATATCCTTGGCGTTGCGCGTCGCGCTGTCCATCGACTGCATGCGCGCGGCATGCTCGGCCGCCGATGACTCTAGCAGCGCGCGCTGCACCTGCACGGCCACGTGCAGCGGCAGCAGCGTGTTGAGCAGCTGCTTCGGATCGGGCTCGAACAGATACTCCACCGGCGCTTCCGCCGACGCGCCCGTCTTCACACCTTCCGCCTCATTCAGGCGGGGAATCGGCAGCAGCTTTTCGATCACCACGCGTTGGGAGATCACGGAGCGGAATTCGTTATAGACGAGGTACACGGAGCTGACGTCCGGTCCCAGGAATTCCTTGATGGCGGTCTGCGCGATGGCCTGCGCGTGCGCCCACTTCACGTTCTGGAACAGGCCGACCTCCTCGTAGAGCACGTCGAAGCCGCGGCGCATGAAGAAGTCGCGGCCTTTCCGGCCAACGAGCGCCATCGCCACGTCGCGCCCCCGAGGATCCTTGGGCTGCTCGAGCGTAAACTGCAGGGCCACCTTGGCAACGTTGGTGTTGAAGCTGCCACACAAGCCGCGATCGGCGGTAATCACGATCAGCAGCGTGCGGCCCGACTCCGGATCGTCGTTCAACAGCGGGTGCGTCGCGTTCTCGGTGCGCGTCGCCAGGTTGTTGAACACCCGCAGCATTTCCTTCGCGTAGGGGCGGCTCTTGACGATGCGCTCCTGCGCGCGACGCAGCTTCGATGAAGAGACCATCTTCATGGCCTTCGTGATCTGCTGCGTCGACTTGACCGCGCGGACTCGGCGCCGGATGTCGATAAGTGATGGCATGGTCGTGGGTCCTCGGTCTTTGTCTTACTAGGCCCGGACCGTCGCCTTCATCGACTTGAAGTGCTGTTGGAATTCCGTGAGCGCCGCGTTCATGTCGTTCTTGACCGCGTCTTCAAGCGTCTTCTTTTCCTTGATCGTCGTGAGCAGGTTGCCGAAACGCGTCGACATGAACTTGGCGAGCTCGTCCTGAGCCGCGCCGATGTCTGCCACCTCAATCTCGTCCAGATAGCCGTTGACGCCGGCGTAGATGATCGCCACCTGCTGTTCGACCGGCATCGGGGCGTACTGCTTCTGCTTGAGAATCTCGACCAGCCGGGCGCCGCGATTGAGCTGCTGCTGCGTGGCCTTGTCGAGATCGCTGCTGCCGAACTGCGCGAACGCCGCCAGCGCGCGGTACTGCGCGAGGTCGAGGCGGAGCGTGCCCGCAACCTGGCGCATTGCCTTGATCTGCGCCGAGCCGCCGACGCGCGACACGGAGTTGCCGACGTTGATCGCCGGGCGAACGCCCTGGTTGAAAAGGTCCGCCTCGAGGAAGATCTGGCCGTCGGTGATCGAAATGACGTTGGTCGGGATGTACGCCGACAAGTCGCCCGCCTGCGTTTCGATGATCGGGAGCGACGTCAGCGACCCGCCGCCATTCTTGTCGTTCAGCTTGGCCGCTCTCTCCAGCAGGCGCGAGTGCAGATAGAAGACGTCGCCGGGGTACGCTTCACGGCCCGGCGGACGGCGCAGCAACAGCGAGATTTCACGGTACGACTGCGCATGCTTCGAGAGATCGTCGTAAATCAGGAGCGCGTGGCGGCCGGAGTCACGGAAGAACTCGCCCATCGCCGTCGCCGAGTACGGACTGATGTAGAGCATCGGCGCCGGATCGGACGCCGTCGCGGCGACGACAATCGTGTAGCGCATCGCGTCGGCTTCTTCGAGCGTGCGCACGACCTGCGCGACGGTCGACTGCTTCTGGCCGATCGCGTTATAGATGCAGATGACGCCGGTGTCTTTCTGGTTGAGGATCGTGTCGATCGCGACGGCGGTCTTGCCCGTCTGGCGGTCGCCGATGATGAGCTCGCGCTGGCCGCGGCCAATCGGCACCATGCCGTCGATCGACTTGAGGCCCGTCTGCAGGGGCTCGCGGACCGGCTGGCGATCGACGACGCCGGGCGCAATGCGCTCGATCGGCGAGGTCTGCTCGGTGAGGATTGGGCCCTTGCCGTCAATCGGCTGGCCGAGCGCGTTGACGACCCGGCCGAGCATCGCTTCGCCGACCGGCACCGAGATGATGCGGCCGGTGCGCTTGACCGGATCGCCTTCCTTGATCGCGAGGTACTCGCCGAGCAACACGGTGCCGACGCTGTCCTCTTCGAGATTCAGCGCGATGCCGAACACGCCATGCGGGAATTCGAGCATCTCGCCCGCCATGGCGCGCTGGCAACCGTGAACGCGCGCGATACCGTCGCCGAGCGACACCACCGTGCCGACTTCGGCGACGTCGACCGACACGCCGAAGCTGCCGATCTGTTCGCGAATAATCTTGGAGATCTCGTCCGCTTTGATAGTCATTGTTTGACCAGTTCCTGACGCATATTCGTGAGCTGCGTTTTGACGCTTCCGTCGTACACGGTGCTGCCGATTCGTGCCACCACCCCGCCCAGCAGTTCCGGATCGATGCTGAGGGTTATTTCAACCTTCTTGCCCGTGACCGTCGAGAGGCTCTCTTCGAGAGCCTTGGTTTTTTCCGGCGACAGCGGCGCCGCGCTGGTTACGTCCGCGCGCACCACGTTCTGGTGCGACAGCAGGCGCTCGCGGAAGGCGGCGGCAAGTTCCGGAACGAGATTCAGCTTGCCGCTGTTGGCGAGCAGCACGAGCATCTTGGTCACCGGCGCCGAGAGCAACATCGCTTTTGACACGGCTTCCATCAACGACTGGCGCGCGGCATCGGTCACCGATCTGCGGCCCACTGCGAGCAGCAGCTCGGGGCTTTCCTGCATCGCCCCGGCGACCGCCTGAAGATCCTGATCGACCTTGGCGAGGTCGGCCTGCTCCTCGAGGGCCACGTCGAACAACGCTTTCGCGTACCGATTAGCCGACGTTCTGAGCGACATCTACTTTTTCTCTTTCACCTGCGACAGATA
>Ga0310887_10000311_pt1 | contig 12298 bp, 9 predicted proteins | sample T60D4metaG_FD_202509 | JGI IMG/M metagenome (GOLD analysis project Ga0310887, IMG submission 202509) | Lab incubated soil microbial communities from West Virginia University Organic Research Farm, Morgantown, WV, United States - T60D4 | ecosystem: Environmental > Terrestrial > Soil >...
GGGCGCGCCGTACGTCTCATCGCTCGTGCACTACAACGGGCTGCTCTACATGGCGGGAGACGTGGGCGTGCTGAGCGCCATCGACGCGAAGACCGGGCAGCGGGTCTGGCAGGAGCGCACGGGCGGGGTCTTCACGGCCTCTCCTGTAGCGGCGGACGGCAAGATCTATCTGCTGAGCGAGGATGGTCAGACGATCGTGCTGGCCGCGGGACAACAGCCGCGCGTGCTCGCGCGTAACCGCCTGAACGCGCGCCAGCTCGCCTCTCCGGCCGTGGCGGGCGGACGGTTGTTCATCCGGACCGACGACGCCGTCATCGCGATCGGTAAATAGCTCCGGGAGCGTTTTTCTTAGCTGGCCGCCGCGGTGGCCGTGCCGCACTTCGGGCAGTAATGGAAGAACACATTCCGACGCATGTCGCACGTGCCGCACAGATCGAACAGCTTCAACCCGCAGTGCACGCAGAAATCGGGCTTCACATCCCCCGTCGTCAACAGCGCGCGCTCGCATGCGGGACAGACATTGGCGGCCAGCTTCTTCAACGCGTGATCCGGCGGGAGGGACTGCCGCCGCTCGGTCTCCGTCTGCCGCTCGATTTCCTGACGCTTCGCCATGTAAGCCCGCATCCCCCTGACAAGGTAGTGAGCCGCGACGGCCGTGACGACGATGCCAACGCCGTACCGAACGTAGCCTCCATAGCTCGGGAGATACGGGACCAGCTCGACGAAAAAGGTGAAGACAGCAAAGAGCACGAAGCCGCGCATCAATGGCCAGTAGTCGCTCTTTCGTTTTTTCGCGATCAGCCAGCCGGCCACGAGCAACAACGGCAGCGTCAACAGCAGCCGAGCGCCGAACACACGCAGCTCCTGGCGGAAGAGGGCCGATTGATAGGCGCTGCCGGCCCCTTCGAGCGACTCGCTAATCGTTCGTTCACGTGCGGCCAGTGTCTGGCGGACACCCAGAAGCTCCTTGTCGAGATCCTCGACCGTAGCCTGCACGTCGCGCTCGCTGGCCTTCAGTTTGTCGAGCTCGCGCGTGCGCGCCAGCACCTCCGGATCCTGAGCGGGATCTGTCGTCGCCGTGCGCGTCTGAATCCAGTTCGCATAACTCGAACGCGCAGACTGGTAGGCGTTGGAGACGGCACTGAAGGCAAGCCCGGCCTGTTCACGCTCGTCGCCGAGCTCACGCTCGCGCCGCTGCAGCACGAGGATCTCGCTTCGGGCCGAGACGAGCGCCGCCTGATCGGCGAACTGTTCGACGGTCAGCTGATTCTCGAGCCGCGGCAGATCGGCGATCAGCCGCCCTCCCAGGCCAATCAGGAAGCCGGCAAACACGAAGGAGACGATCCACATCACCGCCCGGAATACACCTTCCGGTACGCGCAGGCTTTTGAACATGGGTTCCTCCTGAACAGCGGGTCGGTCTACCGTCTTATCGGACGGTAGACGGCGGCGGCATGAACGGGATGCGCATCACTTCCCTATCGCAAACAGGCTTCGATCGGTCCGGATGTACCACCGGCCATCGACCAGCGCCGGCGAGGCCAGCGTGCTTTCACCGATGTGATTGGTCCGCAGCAGCTCGAACGTCGGACCATCGCGGAGGACGAACGTCTCGCCCTGATCGTTCGTGAAGTACACCTTGCCGTCAACGGCGACGGGTGACGCCGAAAAGCCTTCGCGCTGCGCGACGCCGAGCCTGCCCTGCCACAGCACTTTGCCTGTGAGCGCTTCGAACGACGTGACGATGCTCGCCATGTCGTTCACCGTGTACAACCGATCGCCGGAAAGAACGGGCGAGGGGACAAACGGCGACCCTTTCGGGCTCGTCCACGCCAGGTGCGTCTTGGTGACGTTGCCTTTTCCGCCGGGACGGATCGCCAGCGTGGGCCCGACGCGGCCGGACGATGCGAAGACGAGCCCGTGTCCAACAACGGGCGTCGGGATGACCTCGAAGGAGTTGCCGTCACAGACCCACAACTCCCGGCCGGTCTCCGGATCGTAGGCCGTCACCGAAGACTGGCTGCTGACAACGATCTCGTCCCGCGTGCCAACACGCACCGCAACGGGTGTGCCCCAGCCGACGAACGCTCGGCGGGGCATGCGCCACACCTGTTTGCCAGTTGCCGTGTCGAACGAGGCGATGAACGATCCGCCGTCGAAGTCCTGATAAAGGATGAGCCGGTTCTTGTAAAGGAGCGGCGAGCCGGCGGACCCGTGATAGTTGTCGACGTCGCCGAGATCCTGATGCCAGACGAGCTTGCCGTTGAAATCGAACGCGGCGAGTCCCCGGCTGCCGAAAAACGCGTAGATCAGCCTGCCGTCGGTCGACGGCGTCGCCGAGGCGTGGCCGTTCTTGTAATGCGGCCGCCCCGTTCGCCCGTCGGGGGCGAACGTCTCCCACAACTGCGTTCCGTCGGTCCGGCGGAACGCCACGAGCGAGACGCGGCGTCCGGAGTCATACGCGGTTGTCAGAAAAATTCGATCGCCCCACACGATGGGCGACGAGTTTCCCCGACCGGGCACAGGTTTCTTCCACACGACGTTTTCGGTCGCCGACCACGAATCCGGATACGAACCGGTGGCCAGACCCTGTCCCGAAGGTCCGCGCCACACCGGCCAGTACTTCGCACCTTCGCCCTCGACGGTCACCATGCGCACATCGGCCGGTTGAGCGAACGTCGCCCCGCCTTCTAGCACCCAACACGCCACAACGCCAATCCACAGATACGTCCGCAACATTCACTTACCCTCGACCGGGAGATTCAGCTCGCGCCACTTCTTCATGTGGCCCGTAAGGTACCGGACGCCCGTAAACCCGTGGCGCTTCAGGATTGAACCTGCCATGTACGCGCGAGGCCCATGTCCGCAGTAGACCACCACGTCCGCGTCGTGCGCAACCGGAACCTCGCGCCAGCGCGCAACCATCTGCCAGAACGGAATGTGAAAAGCGCCGGGCACGTGGCCTTCCTCGAACTCAGCCTTCGATCGCACGTCGATCGTGCACGGCGCTGTGCCGGCGGCCACACGTGCGGCAAGTTCTTCCGGCGCGATACGGCGGGTCTCCCTCAGCTCTAAGCCCTCAGCCCTTAGCTCCGCCTTCGCTAACGCTACGGCGGACCCGCCGAAGCGCTGCGCGCGAAGGCGGGCCTATTCAGCGTCCACGATCACAAACCGCCTGGCTTTCAACTCGAATCGCGGCAGCGTGCCGGCATCGACGACCTTCAGCGGCACTCTCAGGCCCAGCGCGTCGCGAAGCGCATCGGCCAGTCGCGTGGACACGCTCGACGCGCCGTCCGTACCAGCCAGGAGCTCGATCTCGACGGTCAGCTCGCGCAGCGATCCGGTGTTGGCAATCGTCGCGCGATACTCGGCGACTTCGTCGAACTGGCGAACAACGGCTTCGACCGCGGCCGGATACACGTTGACACCCCGCACATTGACCATGTCGTCGACGCGCGACAGCACGCCTCCCTCGAGGTGCGCGAATGTCCTTCCACATGCGCACGAGGACGAACGCCGTGCGACGATATCGCCGGTACGGTACCGAATCACCGGGCTCGCCGCACGGCCGAGGTTCGTGATGACCAGCTCTCCGTTCTCGCCATCGTCGACCGCGCGATCGGACGCCGGATCGAGGATCTCGCAGATGAACTCGGCTTCATTCAGATGGAGCGACCCCGGCGACTCCCAACACTCGAAGCTCACCGGACCGACTTCGGTGAGGCCATGATGATCGATCACACGCGCACCCCATCCACGCTCGATTCGCGCGCGGGTCGAGGGAATGCTGCCACCCGCCTCGCCCGCCACAATCAACGCCCGTACCGAGCTGCCGGCGAGATCGAAGCCACCTCCCATCTCACCCGCCACTTCGAGCAGGCGCAGCGCATAGGTCGGCGTGCAGCACACAACGGTCGGGCTCAGCGCCTGGATCATCGAGAGGCGTGCATGCGTCGACATGCCACCGGCCGGAATGCACTGCGCGCCCATCTGGCAGCCGGCCTCGAAGGCCGTCCAGAAGCCAAGGAACGGCCCGAAGGAGAACGGAAAGAAAATCCTGTCGCCCGCGCCGACCTTCGCGGCGCCATACACTGCCCTCCAGCAGTCGAGCATCCACTGCCAGCTTTCATTCGTGTCGAGCCAGCGCAACGGGCTTCCGGTTGTCGATGACGTCTGGTTGTAACGTGTGTATCGCGCGACCGGATACGTGAGATTCGTGCCCCAGGGAGGAGCCGACTGCTGATCGACAATCAGCTCCTGCTTGGTCGTCAGCGGCAACCGGGTCAGATCGCGCGGAAAGAGCAGCGAGCGTGGATGCAGCCCGGCCGCGTCGAGCTTGCGCGTGTAGAAGGGGTTCTGGCCGTAGATCTCGTCGAGCAGCCGCGACAGCCGGCTCGACTGCATCTCGACGAGCGCCACGCGATCAATGCGCCCGGACGCCGTCAAGATCGGTCACCTGTCTGGATCCGCGCCACGCCCATTCGAACACCGGTCCTGCCGCAAGCGTCGTGACGAGCGTCATGACCACCATCACGGTAAACAACGTCGGCGTGATGACGCCCCGCTCGAGGCCGATGTTCAGCATGATCAGCTCCATCAGCCCTCGCGCGTTCATGAGCGCGCCAATCGCCATCGCCTCACCGTTCGGCCGGCCGGTCAGACGGGCAGCAGCCCAGCACGCCGCGCCCTTTCCCACCGATGCGATGAGGATGACGCCGATCGACACCGTCAGCAGTTCCGGTGACAAGAGCAGGCCGAGATGCGTGGAAAAGCCCGAGTACGCGAAGAAGAGCGGCACCAGCACCGACGACGCGATCCACTCGACACGCCGGCTGATCTGCCGCGTCAGCGGGGCATCCGAAAACAGCACGCCTGCGACGAATGCGACGAAGACGGCGTGCGATCCGAGGAACCCCGCGACGTTGAATTCCGGATTGAGGCTGACGAGCACAACCGCCAGCAGGCACCAGGCGATGGCATCGTCGGTCGCGCCAGCCGCCAGCGCCAGCGTGCCGAGGGCAGTGCCGCCAATGCCGCGCTCCTGAATGATTCTCGCAAGGACGGGGAATGCCGTCACCGCCATCGCCGCGCCGAGATAGATCATGCTGAGCGTATGGGGGACGCTTACGGCAAAGAAGCGGCCGTCACGATAGAAGTAGGTCGCGAGCAACGCGCCGAGCACGAAGGGCACCACGATGCCGACAATCGAAATCACGATGGCGCTGCGAAATGCCTGCCGGATGATATTCGTCTGAACGTGGGTGCCGACAACGAACATGTACAGGACCAGGCCGATCTTGCTCACCGTCGACAGAAGTCCCAACGACGCAGGCGGGAAGAGGGCGGTTTGAAGCCCGGGTGCCGCGAGCCCGAGTAACGACGGCCCGAGCAGAATGCCGGCAATCATCTCGCCGATGACCTTCGGCTGCCCCAGACGCATCATCAGCCAGCCAACGGCCCGGCACGCGATCAGAATGACCGTCAGTTGAAGGAGGAACAGAACGATAAGCTGCGGCACCGGCATCAGCGTGCAACCTGGAAGAGCGAATCGATCTCTGCCGGCATGTCGATCGAGCGCATCGGCTCGCCCGGCTTCCTGCTGACGCACTTGATCGTCATTCTGCCCGTCGCCATGCGTTCGCCGTCTTTGGTGATGACGCCCTCATAGCCGATAGTGCGCGCGTCCCGGGTGACGATCCGGAGGTGCACCTCGAATTCGTCTTCGAATCTCAGCGGACGGTGGAATTCGAACGAGGCATCCACGCGGGGCCAGGCGATACCTCCACCGCCTGCGATGCTGAGACCGGCGTCGCGCCACATCGCGTGTTCCGCCTCTTCGAGATAGCGGAAGAACCAGCTGAAGTGCACGATGCCCGCCATGTCGGTCTCGTAGAACTGCACACGCCGTTTCAGCCGATATTCGGAAGGCATTGGCGTCTCTGCTCACACAAGCGGAAGCACTTCGACGATGTCGCCAATCTTCGCGCCGTTGCGGATCATCTCGGTGCGGCGGCCGTAGAGCGTTTTTGGCTCGCGCATCCAGAACACGCCCATCATCTCCGGATTGGGGGTGACCGCCAGAAACATTTTCGGGCGGCTTTCGTACGAAACACCGCCGTCGCGAAGGAGCCGGCCCAGGGGCACATCGTTCCTGAGAATCTGCCGGCGTATGCGCTCGGGAAAGGCCGAGACCTTGATGCGGATGGCGCCCATCTCGACCGGACGGCCCGTGTACTCCTGAGCGAGCAACACACGCCGGAAGTACCACGTGCCCTTGAGAAACGTGGACAGGGGACGCAGCGTCACGCGGCCGCCGAAATGCCGCTCGAGCGTCAGCGTCATGTCGATCTGATGGACCAGCAGCGACCGGTACGGCAGCGGGATGTCATCCGGATCGATCGGCTTCACCTGCGGCAGCTCGACGCCCGACCGCGCATACACGAAGTCGAGCGGAAACAGCATCCCGTTCGACGTCGCGGCCTTCGCACGCTTAGGTGTAGCGGATGCCTGCATGCTTGGGCTGGAAGAACCGTGGCAGAAGTGAGTCGACACGCAGCAACCCTGCGCGCGTGAGCGACACGATGTCGCGGCTGGCCTCGGCGAGATATCCGCCCTGGTCGAGCGAGCTGAGCGGCTCTTCGAAGCGCCGAAGGATGTCCACGCCGTACTTATCGGAGAAGTATGCAGGACGGACGCGCCCGAGCTTGAGTTGCAGCACGAGCTCGCGGATGAGGCGTTCCTCCGGATCGGGCCTGTACGCGCGGCTCAACGGCAGCCGCCCCTCGCGAATCTTCGCGCTGTAGGTTTCCCACGCATCGAGATTCTGCATGTGCACGCCGTTGATGTGGCCGAACGACGCCACGCCGAGACCGGCGAGATCGGCGCCCTGCCACAAACGATCGCGATAGATGAACTTCGTCCGCGCGGGATCTCTGACGGCCGTGTAGGCGCTGCCAATGGTGTAGCCGGCCTTCTGCAGCGCGTCGAACGCCTCGTCCACCCAGCGGCGCTTGGTCGACCAGGACGCCACGTGCTCGCTGAAGCGGCCGGTACCCTTCAGCACGTCGCTGCTGATCGTCGTGTTGAACGGCAGCTCCATCTGATAGACCGTCACGCTGTCGGGCGCGAGCTCGATGGTCTTCTCGACCGTGAGACGCCAGTTGTCGTCGGTCTCGCCGAGCATGCCCGCGATGAGATCGATGTTGACCTGTGGAAATTTCAACGACTGCGCGAATTCGTAAGCGCGGAAAATCTCCGCCGAACGATGCGCGCGTCCGTTCAGCTCGAGGATGCGATCGTCGAAGTTCTCGATGCCAAGGCTCAGCCTCGTCACGCCGAGGTCGCGAATGGCCGCGAGCTTCGGTTCGGTCAACGTGCCGGGCTCGCACTCGAAGGTCACCTCTTCGGCGCTCGTCCAGGGAGAGACCGCCGTCAGCCGCTGCACCAGCCCGGTGAGCTGTCGGACCGAGAGAAACGACGGCGTGCCGCCGCCGAAATACACGAAGTTGAGCGGCCGGCCGTTGATGGCGGGATAGGTGTTGTAGATCTCCCACTCGCGCGCCATCACGTCGAGGTACTCTTCGACCTCCTGCGCGTTCTTGTCGGTGTAGACCCGGAAATAGCAGAAGTGGCAACGCTTCCGGCAGAAGGGCACGTGCAGGTACAGGCCGAGCGGCACGGGCGCCCGGGGAGACGTCAGCGCGGGCAGCGCGTCGCGCTGGACGGCGTCGACCGTCCAGACCGAAAACGGCGGATAGTTCGCGACGAAATAGCTGCCGACCTCTGTTTCGTCGACCGCCGTTCGGCCCGTCTCACCCATGGTTGAAGTATCGCCCGTCAGGGGCCAGACCCCTAGTTCCCTAGTTCACTGTCCACAACGCGAGCGTCTCGATGTCCTTCACGAAAATCCGATTGCCGGAAATGACCGGAGGTGCCCACGTCGCGCTCGTTGCAACGGTATACGTCTTGGCGGGCACAAACGCTGCACCCGGCGTCGCCTTGCCCACCATCAGCGTCCCGTCATCCTTGAGCACGAACAGCAGATCGCCAGAGCGTGTAATCGCGGCGTTGCCCCCCTGACGCGGTTCCGATGCCCACAGCGTCTTGCCGGTCCTGGCGTCGGCCCAGAAGAACTGGCCGCTGTTGAGCGGCGACATCGAAAAGATCGAGTCGCCGATGATGACGGCATTGCTGAACGACATCGAGAGCTGCGGGTTCTCCCAGGCGAGGTCTGCCGCCCATTTGCCGCCCTTGTTCGCGACGATGTACGACGTCAGCGGCTTCCCCTGTCCCGATACGATCACGGTGTTGCCGCCGTACACGAGCGGCGTAATTGAGTTCGTCGTCGAGCGCGCTTCGAACGGCACACTCCACAGTAGCTCGCCGTTCGCCGGATTGATGCCGATGAAGTTCTTCTGCGAGAAGACCATCAACTGACGCATCCCGCCGATCTCCGCGATGATCGGCGAACCATAGGCGGGCCCATCACCCTTCCATTCCCAGATGACCTTGCCGGTTGCCGGCTCGAACGCCGTCAGCGCGCCGTCGTTGTGGCCGCCAACGTGCAGGTACATCCGATTCCCGTCGACGAGCGGCGACATCGCCGTGTGAAACATCGGCTGCACCGGACCGGCAGGCTTCTGCCACAGTTCCTTGCCGCTCGCCGCGTCCCAGGCCGTCACGATGCTGCTCATGCCGAGCGTGAACAGCCGGCCGTCCGCGAACGTCGGCGTCGATTTCGGGCCGGGCCCGTGGCGCTTCGCCCCCGAGTTCATCTCGAACGGCGCCGCGTAGCTCTTTTCCCAGACGACCTTGCCGCTGGCGGCGTCGATCGCGCGCAGGATTTCGTTCTCCTGCTGCCGCGAGAACTGATACACGCGGTTGCCGACGATGATGGGCGTGGAGTAACCGTCGCCAACCGTGATCTTCCAGCGCTGGTTGAGCGTTTCGGGCCACGCCTTCGGTTCGGTGAAGGACGTCAGCGTGCCGTCGCGTCGCGGCCCGCGCCATTGCGGCCAGTCGGGACCAGCATTCTGGGCGCCGATTGCGACCGTGCAACCGGCTACGAGGACAGCTCCAACCATCAAGCGACCTGATCTGTTCATGGCCTCCTCACAAGTCCGCCTGAAGGCGGACACTACTTCAGGAGCAACGGCAGACGCTACTCCGTGCGCAACGCAGACAACAACGGCGCTCGCAGCGCGGCGGCCGTCGCACCGATCGATGCCAGCAGTCCGGTGCCGAGAACGCCGGCGAGCAGAAGTGCCAGCGTGATGGCCGGCAACCTCCCGCCGCGATCGAGAAGCACCGGCGCGATCGCGACCAGCGCCGACGTCGTGCCCACGAGCAGTCCGCCCACCAGCAGGAAGACGTTTTCGGCGACGACCATCGCGAAAAAACTGGACGGCGTGTAGCCGAGCGCCCGAAGGAGCGCCAGTTCCCGTCGCCGCTCGAGCACGTTTCGAAGAAGGATGGCACCCAGCCCGAGCGTGCCCAGCACCAGTCCCAACCCGCCAAGCGTCTGAAATGTCGAGAGATAAGTATATTCAACGCGGTGGAAGCCCGCGAGACGTTCCATCGTGGATGCCACGTCGACCCCGAAATCCGACAATCTTGACTCCAGGAGGCTCGTGACCGCCCCGGCGCGATCGGCCGGCACATCGGCGAGGAAGAAGCGGTAGCCCTCCCACTCGGGAAATGCGCGCAGGAACCGCCGCTCCGACATCAGCAGCTCGCCCTGGAAGATGCTGTCTGACAGCGCGGCAACGAGACGCAGCCGAATGGGGCGCTCCGACGACCCGGGCAGCACGATCTCGTCGCCCAGCTTCATGTGCAGCACGTAGGTCATCGAGTTGGCGTCGGTAATGACGGGAATGACGCCACCCTCGAGCTCGCGATCGAGCAGCCGCCAGGGATTGGCCCGCTCCTCGGGAGATTCCACGAGCGAGCCGTGAAACGCGAACCGGCCGGCGTTGATGAAGTCAGACGACGCTCCGAGAACGCGCGGATTCTTCGGCTGATACAGATTCAGACAGCTCGTGTCGTCGCCAGGCCGCACGCGGAATCGATCGAAGCGCACGTCCTGCAGTTCACCGGCCGCGGGAAGATTGAGGGCATCGCGGCCCGCGGGATCGTTGAGATCGTGAACGACAGGCAGCAGCGTCTCCATCAGCAGCGGATAGCCGCCGCCTCCCGAGTGCCTGTCGGAGACGAGGGTCGAGTCGTCGCGCTTGAACGCTTCCACCGCGACGATGACGAATGTCGCAAAGGCAATGAGGGCGATGCAGAGCACGCTGCGACCCGGGTGGTAGGCCGAGTTTCGCCAGCCAAGCCGCCACACGGCCCACAATCCGTGGCCGCGAAGCGGTCCCCAGCGTGCACCGCGCAGCCAGACGGCAGCCAGGCACAGCAGGGCCACGAGCGCAAGCGCACCTGCACCGAAGAAGCCGGCGGCTCGCGGCACCAATCCGGCCGCGCTGCCGGCAAGAAGCGCGATCGCCACGGCACCCGCGGCGATCGCCGCGAAAAGGGGTCGGGTGGGGTTTTCGCGCGACCGCGGCGAAAACCCCTCCCGACCCCTTCCTTCAACCAGCAGCGCGCGAGTGGACGTCGTCGCGAGCGCCCGGAGCGACCACCAGATGGACGCGACGGCGATGAACACAACCGCCACAGCCCCCGCGACGAGCGAGACCGGGTCCACGTGCAGCCGCAGCGCCGTCGTGCCGACCGCACCGATCCACCAGGTGCGCAGTCCAAGCATGATGAGCGCGCTGTATGCGAGAGCTCCCAGAATACCCAGGGCACCGCCAGCCAGCGAAAGCACCAGGCCTTCGCCGACGAACATCTTCCTGATCGCGGCCGGGTCGAGGCCGATCGCCTGGAGCAATCCCACTTCCTGGAGCCGTTGCTCCACACCGAGCTTGAAGAACAGGCCCGCGAGCAAGAGCGCCGAGACAACGAGGAACGTACTGAAGTAGGTGAAGTACTCGCCAAAATCCGTCGCACCGATGGACGCGGCCAGCCCCTCGCCGCGAACGTCGTACACCGAGAACCCCATCGCGAGCGGATCGAGCTCCTGGCGCAATGCCTGTTCGTACGCGTCCCGCGCCTGAGCCAGCGGCACGGTAGCGGGAGGCATCAGACGCAGGGCGGTCAGCGCGCCGTGGCGGGAGCTCCACAGCTGTTGCCCGCGCTCGATCGGAATGAACGCTTTCGGCGTGGCGCGGTACCGATTCCAGTAGTCCTCGTCGACGGGACGCACCCGCTTCAAATCGACGGGAAACGGCGGATCCCAATCCGCCACGCGTGCCGAATCGGTAATGCCGGGATACTCGGGCACCAGATCGCGGTCGGCCGTGGCGCCTGCGATCGGAAACGTCCGCGCAACCCGGAAGTCGGCAGTGCGCGTGATGAGCCGCCCTTCGGTTTCCCAGACGTAGTACTCGATCGAGATCGGATCGCCCTGCCGAACCTGCAGTTCCCTGGCGGCCCATTCGTTGAGATAGATGGGGCCGGGCTGCTGGCGTTCGTCGTCTGGACTCGACCAGCCCATGGCCCGCGTGTCGATCGCCGTCACCGTGGAGTACGGAATCTCGCGATCGCCCGATCGAATGGAATTCGCGAGATAGGTCAGCGTCGGAACAATCACGAGCTTCGCACGTTCCCCGGCTCGCGTCGCCGCGGTCGCCACGGCCTCGCTGAGAATCGCGCTCCGGCTGTCGAGGGCAATCGCCCCGAGCGCCTCGAGCGAGCGTACCCGGAGGCCGAAGTCGTCGACGCGCGCGGCCGAGACAAGCGCGCGCTCCACTTCTGCCGCGCTTTGGCCGGCGATCAGGATGGCGTTCGCGCGAGCCGGTTGGGCGACGAGCGTCTGCATGCGGGCAAGCGGTACGAAGACGGCGCGAATCGCCCCCTGCCGCGGGCTTAGAGAAAACTCGCCGAGCTTCTCGCGTGGCAGCACGTCGCGCACGGTCAACCGCAGGGAGCGGCCGACATCTTCCTTCCTCCCGTACAACGATTCAGTCGGGATGGCCGAGGCATGTTCGACACGAAGGACGATCGATTGGCCGGCTCCCGCGTCGAGCTCGGCGGCAAGTGCTTCGCTCATAAGCGCGTCGTTCCGCTCGGGCGCTTTGACGTCGTCCAGACCGTGAAACCGCCAGAATCGGTCGTCGACGGCATACACCTGCACGCGCGAGGCCCGGCGCCCGCTTTCCTGCGCCGACACGAACCCTTCGGCCACGACCAACGGGACGGATTGTTTGAAGGCGCTGGCAAGTTCTTCGCGGAAGAACCCCTG
>Ga0310887_10000315_pt1 | contig 12238 bp, 8 predicted proteins | sample T60D4metaG_FD_202509 | JGI IMG/M metagenome (GOLD analysis project Ga0310887, IMG submission 202509) | Lab incubated soil microbial communities from West Virginia University Organic Research Farm, Morgantown, WV, United States - T60D4 | ecosystem: Environmental > Terrestrial > Soil >...
GCACCCGGTATTTGCTCGCACAGTGCCGCGATGATGGCCTCCTTGATCGCGTTTACGCGGTCAAGCGGCAATGTGCGGCTGACCGCAACTGTCAGGTCGATGAATGTTTGCTCTCCGACCGCCCGGGCGCGCACCTGTCCGACGGCGACGACACCGGGGACTCGAGCGGCGAGACCGGTGATCTTTTCGGTGGCCCCCGGTGGCGCAACGTCGATCAGTGTGTCGACGGTACGTTTGGCGAGCTTCCAACCGGCGATGCAGACGAGCGCCGCCACTACCAGCGCGGCCGCGGAATCCGCCCACGGCAATCCGAACCGTACGCCAATCAACCCCACCAGCACTGCCAGCGAAGACCATAGATCGGAAGAAAAATGGAGCGCGTCGGCTTCAAGCGCGTGACTTGAAGTCTTTTCCGCGGTTTGCGACAGAGCGCGCGCACGGAAGTAATCGACGATGATCGACACAATGATAACGGCGAAGGCCCACACAGTCGCTTCGACGACATGAGCCTCATGCTCGACCAGGCGCTTGGTCGCTTCCCACACCACGATCCCGGACAGCAGAAACAACAGAGCGGTCTCGGCAAGGGCCGAAAGGGCCTCCACTTTGCCATGCCCGTATTGATGCTTTGCGTCCGCCGGTTTGCCCGAAATTCGTACGGCGACGTACGTCATAACCGTGGCGCCGAGGTCGATGAGCGAATGACCCGCTTCCGACAGAATCGCGAGCGAACCCGTGGAAAACCCGACAATCGCCTTAGCGATCGTCAACCCTGCGGAGGCGAAGATCGAGGACAGTGCAACTTGTTCTTTTTCGCTTTGCATATAGCGCGGTGTAGCGCAAATGCCGACAAAATTCGAGGACCAGCGGCGCTTTGCCGTCAGAGCGCTATAGGCTTTCCATCCGCCGCCGCCGAACGCGTCACCGCATCGAGAATGCGGATATTGGCGAGCAACTGCTCGCTCGTAAATCGATAGGGGATGCGGTTTTCCAGCGCATCGGCCCAAGCCTCGAAATTCATGCGTACAGTATTCGCGTGCTCGTAGTTTCGCGTGTGCCGAGCGCCATCCGGACCGCAATACACGAAACTCGACGGAATACCTTTGTCTACATTGCCCCCTTCCTGGGTCTCGACCCAACCCTGGTCGCAAACAAGTGTAAAGCGGCCATAAAACGGCGGCGTAGACAGGCAAGTGATCCGCCCACGGGCGCCGTTCTCGAAGTCGATTTCGGCGCTGACGAAGTCCTCCGATGGTGCCGGAAAAATCTGAGACGCCGTGCGGGCCGCGACGCGCACCGGTTTGCCTGCAAGAGAGACGAACATGTCGCCAAGATGAATTCCGAGCGCGGTCCAAGCGCCGGCCGGGGCGTGAGGGGCGTCGCGGCGCCAGTTCGAAGGATCCATCTTCCGGAAATTGTTGTGGCTCACATTGGCGTCCATGTGCAATACGCGGCCAAGTGCTCCGCTGTCGAACAGACGGCGCATTTCTTCCATTGCGGGTTCGTATCGTCGCTCATGGCCGATACCAAGCACGCCGCCCGCTTTTTCACTTGCCGCCAGGATCCGCTCCGCACTGGCCGCCGTAAGCGCGAGCGGTTTCTCACAAAAAACTTGCTTGCCGGCTTCGAGCGCAGCGATGGTCATTTCTTCGTGCAGAAGGTGAGGGGTCACGACCGCAACCGCGTCCAGGTCGGTGTGTCGGATTAGACTCCTGTAGTCGTCTACCAGGTCCAGCTTGTGGGCGGCGGCAAACGGCGCCGCCATCTTTGTGTCGATGTCGCATCCGGCAAAGACCCTGAAGCGCGGGCTTTCGGCCAGACAGGTCACGATCTGCTTGCCCCACCAACCGAGCCCGATTATTCCGATACGGATCATCGTTCGTGCTTCCCTTGTGTTCTGAGCACTGACAATGCTGGCCAAATCCCCCACGCGCAATGGCCATCTCCTGTGCTAAAAATGCGCGAACAAAGGCAACGCGACGGGGGAAGCGGCATGTCTCGCATTCGGACATCGATTGTTGTTCTAGTGGTTCTGTTCGCTCCCGTTGCCGCCCTGGCGCAGTCATGGCCAACGGCGCAGCCTATCAAGGCAATAATCACATTCAGCGCCGGCAGTGCATCGGATGTCATCGCGCGCGCCGTGTTCGATCAGGTGTCCAATCAGATCGGACAAACGATCGTGGTTGAAAATCGCGTGGGTGCTGGCGGCACGCTCGGTGCCAATGTAGTCGCGAAAGCATCGCCGGATGGCTATACGCTGCTCGTGCATACGTCTTCGCATACCGTGACGGCGGCGACTTTTGCGCAATTGCCTTACGATACTGCCAAGGATTTCACCGCGGTCATCCCGCTCGCCAATTTGCCGAACGTGCTCATTGTTGCCAAGGCGAAGGGCTATCAGTCCGCGCGCGATCTGGTAGAAGCCGCCAAGGCCAAGCCGGGCAGCTTCAACTACGCGTCAGCCGGTGCCGGAACCGCGTCGCACTTCAACGCCGAGCGTTTCAAGCTCGCGGCAAAGTTCGATGCCCAACACGTTCCCTTCAAGGGCGCGCCCGAGGCTTTGCGCGAAATTGTCGCCGGCCGGATCGATTTTTATTTCGTGCCGCTATTGCCGGCCAAGGGGCTTATCGAGGAGGGTCAGCTTGCAGCGCTCGCCGTCAGCTCTTCGCGTCGCGCAACCGCCTTGCCGGACGTTCCAACCACGGTGGAGGGAGGGTTTCCGGAATCGGAGTTTAATTTTTGGGTTGGCGTGTTGGTGCCGAGCAAGACGGCTACGCCGATCGTGGAGCGACTGCACAACGAGATCAAGGCGGCGCTGGAAAATCCTGCCGTCAAAGAGCGTCTCGCCCGGCTCGGTGCTGATCCGATGCCGCTGACGTCGCGCGAATTCGACGCGCTGATCCAGAAGGAGATCATCAGCAATATCGACCTGGTAAAAGCGGCTAATATCAAGGTGAACTGAGTTAGTGCGATGGCGAAAATCGTTGCCGCGTATGGGTTGCCACATACGCCTTTTTTCCCCTCGCGCGTCGTGCAGGAAGGGGCGCAGTCGCCGACCGGCCTGATGTTTGCGCAGGCGCGCGATTCGCTGGTGGCGGCCAGGCCCGACGTCATGCTGATTTTTGACACCGACCACTACAATACGTTCTTCTTTGATAACTTCCCGATTCTTGCGATCGGCATCGACGAGAAGTTCTCAGGCCCCGTTGACGAGCCGCGCGGTGGAATGCCGGTCTACAGCGTGCCGTCGATGCCGAAGCTTGCCGAATATCTGCACCATCATACTGTGCGGGCGGGCTACGACGTCGCCTCGCTGCGTGAGTTTGGTTGCGATCACTCAGTGATGGTGCCGCTGCACTTCGTGAATCCCGGCATGCGCGTGCCAGTGATTCCGTTCTTCATCAGCGGGCATGTACCACCGCTGCCTTCCGCTCGCCGTTGCTTTGCGCTCGGCCGCGAGATCCGCAAAGCGCTCGAGGCCTATCCGGAGAATTTGCGCATTGTCATCATCGGGACGGGAAGCTTTTCGCTCGAAGTGTTCGGACCGCGCATCGATCCGGGCGAGACCGATGGCGTGCCGAATCCGGAATGGGTACACGAGCTCTGCCGATATCTTGAGGCTGGCGATACCGATTTACTGATTGCCGCCGCCACCGAAGACCGGATGCACGCGGCCGGCAATGTCGGTGGCGAGTTGCTAAACTGGATTGCCATGTTGGCCTTCACGGACAACCGCAAGCCGGATTTTCTCATAAAACAAATGGAAAACGGCCACGCTTACGCCGGCTGGCACTGGAGCTGACGATGTCAGTGCACGCCATTCACAAGATTTGCCGGCAGGTCCTGCGCGACCGTGATTTCCGTGGACGCATGCAGTTAGATCCGGCGGCTGCCATCGCCGACTACGATCTGACACCGCAGGAGCGCCGTGCGCTGCTGGCGGGCGACGTAGTGACGCTACACAACATGGGCGTAAACGATTTCATGATGGGCTATCTGGCACGGTTCGGGTCTTGCGGCCTCAGCGTCCCGATCTTCAATGAGAAGATCCGCTCGGCGCCACACTGAAAAATGCCATTAAATGCTCAGGAAAGATTTGATCTTTCTCCACAATGGTAGCGGCGTTCCTGCCAGCTGGCTCGATGAGCTGGTCGAAACGTTATGCGCGGCCCCCAGCGCAGCCAATCGGTCATCACGGCGTGCCGTTGTGGTTGCAAGCGATGTGATCTCGGCGAGCATCTCCTGGAACGGCCAATCGGCACGAGGGGCCGCTCGCCACACCCTCTGAAGCTTGGGCAGCTCGCGGTCGAGGCCTTTCGACGCCATTTGATAGCCACAGGCCATCAAGCCATTCGCTTCGTCGGTCGTGAATACATCCAGATCAGTCCGCAGTTCCGCCAGAGCCCGCTGAAAGTCCTTACGTACGCCCGAGGGCGAGAGAGGCGTGCTTTCCAAGCTCGATGCTTCATTGGAAAAGTGCAGGCGGATAACGTCGGCATCGAGCCCTGCTTTCATATGGAGGAATGTCAAACCCCGAAGCAGGCCAGAACGGCGACGGGACTCCAGGTCCGCGAAATTGGCGAGGCGGACGCGTTCCATGAGCGTGTTTACAAATCGCCATGAGCTGAGCGCAGGCATCGCTGACAATGATCACGTTGCACCCTGAGGCAAGTAGCGACACCGAGCCTTGGTTGTCGTGCACTGCGCCATCGATGAGCGATACTTCGATGCCTTGTCCGTAATACTGACCGATGCGCAATGGTGCGAAGACGATCGGGACGCAGGCTGACGCTGCCACGGCGCGAGAAAGTCTGATCTGCCAGCCCACGTCCTTGTCGTACATGGACCATTCCAACCTTGGAATGCTGTCGGCCGACTCATGGATGGACCATGGCGCCTCACCCATCCAGGTCGGTGTAAAACGCCAGGCGTGTCCGGTATTGACCGTTGTCGCGTTTAAAATCAGAGCCGGGACCTTGTGAGCTCGCAACCAGTTGTGTTTGCCAGGGTTGAATGCTTCGGATCCGGTCAGAGCCGCATCGTGATCGGCCGGTTTAAAAACGAGTTGATCCATTTGGATGGGACCATCGACGGGCCACAGCGGTCGATAGAAGTATTCTTCAAGCGCATCCGCTGCTTTTTCTGGATCCAGGATTCCCCTTTCGTCGTTCAGGAAGCGCCAAATGACCCTTGCTACGTGGGGCTGGATCTGCCCTCTGAGGTTTGCACGAACAGCATCTTGGAAGTGCGAAATCAATTCGCGCACAAGCTCGACGTAACTTTCATGTCGCATCGGCTCGGATTTCAACAATCGCTGCCGTAATTTCAGCCAATAGCACGCACCAACGATGCTGCCGCCCGAGACGCACGAAAGCACCTCCACGTCACGCAGGATGTCTCGCTCGGCGAGGCATGCCAAAACGCCGAGATGATAAAAGGAAGCTCGAAATCCACCGCCGGAAAGTGCGAGCCCAACCTTTCCGATAGTGACGGAGCGAATAGCGTCGCTCGCGCCCGGCAGCAGGGTTTCAAAAAACGTTTGGATTGACGGATGTTCGAGCGGACGCTCCTCGCGAAGATAGGCGAGGTGGGCAAGTTGCTCAGCCATAGTGCGTAGTTCCCAGGGCGCGCGTTTGGCGTCCGCCCCGACGCTCCTGAGCACGTCGGTCGCCTCGGCATATTTCCCGAGTCCAAAAAAGGCCTCAGCACGTGTCGCCGCGTTAAACCACGTGCCACTCGCGGCCAGGTCTCTCAGAATGCGCTCGCGTAGCTTCTTTGCGCGTTCGCGACGCTCGGCCGGCCGGTCGCCCGCCGCCGCAAGCAAATCCTCGAGGAAGGCCGCATTGATGTGCGGGTAGGCGTCGTCCCCCAATTCGTTTTTGGCTGCGCGCTCATAGAACTCTGCCGCTTGCACCAGGTCTTTCAGCTGGCCGAGGTCATTCCACCTGCGTTTACAGATGCCGCCCGCGATACCGAGAGTTTCTTCGTCGCCGGCAAGCTTTCTATTTTCGATAAACTCGAATTCGCTGGCGAGGAGGTTGAGCGCTTCATCATGACGGGTGGCCGCATCGAGCTCCGGGTCTTTGCTCGTCAGCAGCGCTTCCTGACGGCAGAGGGTCTCTTTTGTCGAGGTGTCGTTTGGCACACCATCGCTGAGGCAGAAAGGCTTTTCGCGCAGCTGACGAAGCACTTGCCTCGCTAACGAAAGCTGATCCTCATTTTTTAGTTGCTTCCAGATCTCGTTGGCTTCCGTAAACTCAAGCTGCTTGCCGCGTAAGAATTTACCAGCGTGGCTGACAGTGTCAGGCATGTGTCGCTACCGGGCTCTGAAACGTCGAAATCAACGTTCAGAACTCTCCGGTCTTCGCCGCGTCCTCGCCGGAAATTGAGACGGACCTCTGCCCCGCTGCAAGCTGACGTGTGATTTCGGCGTTCAATTTGGGGTTTGCGAAGAGCTCGATGAGCGTCATGACTCTTTCGTCGACGCCCACCGCTTGCATCAGTGCATGAAAGCCAAGTCGGTTGTTGAAATGCCCGGTCGGAACGACTTGTCCGTCTTTATCCAATTCAGGAACAATACCGCCACTCGGACCAAACCTGCCGCGAATGATTTGGACAGGCTCTTCCCCTTCCAGCTGCATCATCGTCATGGCACGTCCGATGCCGTCCATGTGTGAGACAAACATGGCTAGCTCTGCGACCTGATGATCGAGCAAGCGATTCATTGCGTCGCCGCGCGTCACGCCTCCCGCCATGTCGAGCCAGCGCGTCCCAGCCGCAATTTCGGTTTCGTTCTGATTCTTCAAAGCTTGGCGCAACGCCGGTTCAAGCCGATAAGCTTCGTGAGGTCTCAGAATGACCGCATCCACCCACGCGAGCGCCGCGAGTTCGGCGGGTGAATACTTGTCCGGGTGCTTGGTTGCCTCATGAACATACAAAAGCTTTTCTGTGCACTCTGACAGGGCGCGTTGGGTGGCTCGTCGTGCGTCAGCGTCGCTCGTTCCCGGCCGTCTGTACCCGCCGCCGCCGTAATGCCGAAGGAACTCATCGTAGGCAAATAGCGTGTGGTGTTCCAAACCATAGCGGGAGCGGCTGAGCCGGTAGACTTTCTGGACCAGCAGTTCCTTGAGTATGCGGTCGACAAAGCCAGCCACCAGGACGCCGTTTCTGGTCTGATCTTCATTGAACATAAGAGCCAGCGAGTAAAAAGCCTCCTCACGACCTGCGTCTGGCAGATACTGCAGCGCAAACACCAGGCTGCCAGGTTGGTGTGAGCCGCGGCCCCAGCCCCACGCGCCGACGCTCTGTCCGCCCTGTGTTATGCCGAAGTCGCGGTCAGGATTTAACTCATAGGACGTCAGCGGGATGCGAGCTCCTTTGAGTGGGGCAGGCGCAACCTTTACGCGGCCAGCAGCAATCGCCTCGGTCGGAGGAGTGACGGCGGGCGGTACGATCTCGCCGATCCCGTTCGATCCGGCGGCGAGCAGACCGTTAAGCTTCTTGATGAACTCGGGGGGATATGCCGGCTGAAGAGCGCCGTCCATTGGTCCCTCGTCGGGAATGTTTAAGGCGGAGAACACGCCGGCGAGGCCGACGAACTGCATACCGAGAAAGCAAAGCTCGACGAACTGGCTATTAACTTTCCGCGCGAGAAGGTCCTTCGGCATCGTTGTAGGAACACTATCTGCGGCTCTCCGCGCGAGCGTGTCCGCCTCGTTAACTGATTTGGCATCGACAAGCGCTTGGGCTCGGGCTTCACGCGCGGCGCGAAGCTGAAGGAATGGGCGCTCTACCGACGCGTAGACATTCTGGTTATATTCGGCGAAAGCCGCGCGAAACTCCGCAAAATCCTGGTCGCTGTAAGACTGCGGATCCGTGCCGAACTTGTTAGCGAGAATCACCGCCGCACGTTCGTGGCGCTCGAAGATACCCGGCGTGGACGGCGCGTCGAGGTGGAGCATCTTCTGCGCCATTTTTTCTGGGGCGGTGCCATAACGAAGTGCGGATTGCATGCCGAGAAAGGCATGATGCGTCATTGTGTACCAAGCTCTCCGCCTCTGGGCGATCGCATTGGTCACAAGCTCCTTCGTCACACGGTCAACGAATCCCGATATCTGAACACCGTTCCGGAACGACGGCGTGTCGAAGATAAGACTGGTGGAATAATCAAGCTGCTTTTCGAATACGCCAGGGATCTGGACCAAGTACCTCCCGAGGTTGTTGGGAACTGCTTCGGGGTTGTCGGCAAGCTGTGCCGCCCAAGTCCACTCGGCGCGTGCTTCGTTGCCCCGCACCCAGTTCACATTCGGCAAAAGCGGAGCATTTTGTAGGGGAACCGATGGGGGAGGCCGACCGTCCTGGCTCAGCAGGTGGACATCTGGCGCATTCGTGGCGGCTTGAGCTTCAGCGGCAAGGAGAGGGGAAAATTTAAATGGGACTGCGAGCCCCGCCAATCGAAACAAGCCAATCACTTTCCTTCGTGTGAACAGAGACATCATATTTGACACTCCGTCTGATTTTCCGGCCGGCCGGTTGCAAGGCTACTCAGTCACGAATCCCGAAATTTGCATTCACATTGCCAAGCGCACAGCCGGAGCGGCTGCTGTGTGTGCCAGTGTGCTCTCCAAAAAAGGGCATCACAGCCGACACCGACGGCGTCAACTTGTGTTGTCGAGAAAAGAAATCGTTATCCGCATCCACGGTGAACGATTGTACGGCAATCGCATTGCGATTTTGTGCGCCGACGGGAGGCAAGAATTTACTCCTCCGTTAAGCTGTCACGCCGTAGCCGATGCGAAGGCTGAGCCTTTGATCCTGAAGACAGGTGCGTAATAAACTTTACTGTACTCCCATATCAATTTTAATCAATTCGCGCTCGGCAGTGGATGATTTGTCTCCTCCCAAAATCTTCCGCCGATTATTGGTGTGACAGAACTGGAGCTCGATCTAACTCGCCGGTAGGATAGCACCGCGCAACTATCGGCGGATTTGCGTGTCGTGCGCTGTCCGCGCACCGCGGCTAAAGACCTTCACGATCTCCGCTGCGCGACAGCGCGTATCACCGACTCCAGGGCGATCCCTTCATTCAGTTGTTTCTCTTTCAACGCGCGATGATGAATGGCAAAGCAGCTCAGTTGGCGATCTAGGACCGGTGATCCGGAGTTACCCTCTTCGGTTGGACTTCGATAACGAACATACTGCTGTGAGTACTCGGCAAGGCTGTTGTCGTACAGCGAAACTGCAAGTTCCTGCCCTTTAGGATGGCCGACCACGTACACGCGTTGCATTGATGTGTCGCTAATTTTTGGTGGAGTAGGGCAGAGCTCGAGCTTGCCAGAATCTGGCGGCGCGACGATCTGCAAGATAGAGATGTCCATCTCGATGCGTCGCGAGCTATAGACGAGCTCTCCCAACTTTACCCGCGGGCGGCCGTTGAGCCGGGTAAATTCGACTTCCGCCTGCGATGGACGCAGGGGCGCCTGGTCCACAGGATCCAGGCTAATAACGTGGGAATTGGTCAAAAAAAATGGCCCGCTTCCCCAATCCGGGCAAAGGTCCGCCCCCAACATAAGAAAACCTGTCCCCGCGGGGTCGCCGGTTGCGGCATCGCTGATGCGGCCAATGGCCTTGCAGGATCGATAAAGCGTGTCGATCCATTGCAGCTTGACCGTTGCTTCGCTGCCGTAAACTGCCTCAAAACCCTCACCAACCGGAACTTTGCCGAGTTGCATTGGATGGACCGAGCCGCCCTCTCGCTGAAGCACGGCGTACTCCAAGACCGGCAGGAGCTTGTTTCCGATGTCGGTCCCTTCCAGCCTCCAAACGTCTTTCAGTTGACGCAACGTACTGCCAAGTTCGAAAGCGTCAGCATCGGGATGCTGAACATATTTTTTCGCTGAGCTCAGAATGGCGCGCTCGTCCCGTTGCGCGAGCGCAGCCTCCATACTCGTCGCATAGTCCCAAATTCCGGTCGCTCCCTGCTCCTCAATGTCATCATGGATTTGCTGCGCGATTGCGGCCGCATCCAGATCATTATCTACCGAAACACCATCACGTTTCGCCCGTGAGAGCAGCGAAACAAGGTTGATGCCATGCCACCGATAGCCGACCTGACGACGCTCCCAATCAAAACGATAGGCGCTGATCGCCGCTCTTAAATCTTCTGCTTTGCCGTCCCTAACAAACAGCTGCTTATAGGCGCGCCCTCTCAAGCCTCTGATTTCCGGACCTTCTACTGGTTCGTCGGCAAACTTTTGAGACATCAAATTCAGGGCCGCCAACGCCTGCAGAACGCGTCCTTGGTCGAGCAAAGACTGGCACCATTGCCGCCGAATGAAAGGATCCTCGTTGCCAGCCATGTTGAACAGGCTCGCCGCGTGCTCCAGCTCGGCGAACAGGCGCTTGCGCCTGATCAGATGCAGCGCCTTTTTTATTTGCGGCAAGTCGAAAGTCGACGGGTCAATCTGATCGGTAAGGGCCCGGACTTCACGGAAACGATATTGTTCTAAGGCCGACTCGAGTTCGGTGAGATATTGTTTCGGCTGCATTGCGCCTCTCTGCCGAGTTAAAATTGGTTGGCCGTTAAACTCACACGACAATATCGTTGCCATTTCTGACAATTTTAGCGCGCTGGACGATACCCTCGATGCTGGGCAGTTCTAATGTGCCCGACGCCCCGCCGGCGGCGAAGTGATCGAATTTTTTGATATCACCGAAGTCCAGACCGGTGCGCTCTTCCAGATCAGCCACCCTGATCTGAGTAGCTGCTACGTCGAACGCCTCCTCGAAGCCTGGCAGGTTCTGGATGTCCTCTTGGCCAAGCACGAAGCCTGTGGCTGAAGGCGTGCCGTCGCGTCTAATCAGGACGCATATCTTCCAAAACTGCAGCGGACACCGCACCGAGTAGTTCATTTTATCATTCTTGTATATTGGATCGTTCGCTGCGAACAGCGGACCGGTGATGACGATCAAGCGTCTGCGCTCTTTCTTCGCGTGTTGCTCCAAAAGAAACTGTTCCAGTCCCTGCCAACGGTCCTTGCCTTGATTGAAGGGGGAGGCCTGCAGGGAACAGTTGGTGAAGTGAAATGTGTCGTTGTTTGCCAAGGTGGCGCTGGCGACATCGTCGCCCCAAGCAGTGTCTTGGCGCCGGGTCAAATGGCCGCGATCAATTCCTCGCTCGAAAGCTTCCTGCCCAATTTGCTCGGATTTCAAAATACGCGGATCCGTGTACCAACGGTCTCCCTTTCGTTTGCCAATATTGGGACGATGGTCACCATCGACGTTGGCTGCGGAGAACCAAGCCGTACGGCGACGTTTATTCATATAGACGCTGTAATGATAGTAAGCGAGTTCGAACGGATCATCTTCTTTCTGCGCGTCCGATTTCACTCGCGCAGTGTCTTGCTCCATCGCCTTGCTGACGCGGGGTAGCGGCACCTCAATGCTCTCGAGGAAGCTTGGATCGTATCCCTGCCGATTGCCGTAATCGGGATCGACAACGACGGCTTCTTCCACTTGCGGAAGCGTTGCGGCATCGGCCGAGTCGTCGGTCTCCTCCACAGAACGCCACGCCGGCGCCCAATCATTCGTTGGTGAAAGTGTCCCCGCGAAATTCAGCCGCGATGCGACGCGGCTGTCGCGCGCCAGTTCGTACATCGGCACCGCGTAGTTGGCCTTGAGATACTCGCCGGCAAAGTGCAGTGCGACAATCTCTCCGGTGTCAACCTCAATGACGGCGGATCCGGAGTTTCCTCCCAGCGTTGAAGCATCGTGGGTGACGGCGTTGACCGTATTTTCGAAGCTCTGAACTTTAGCGCGCGTTCTGATAACGCCTGGCTGCAGCCGTTTCACATTGTATGTTCTGTTGAATATGCGGTCCTGAAGCGCAACATCATTTCGCTCGTCCCTGGCTGGATAGCCTATAACGACGACATTGCGGTCGAGCAGTTCTTCCGGTGATTTCACTGACAATCTAAGCATACGGTCTGTCGGTAGGCCGTCGACCCTGAGGAGAGCCATGTCCCAATAGGGGTGGATCATTTCCACGGCGCGAACCGATAAATAGGCGGTGCGTTCATCGTCAGGCGCATCGACCTGTCGTTTAAAATCGATCGCCGCGTCACCGGCGCGGTAGCGAATGGTGAGCCCGAGGCCTTGAGCGAATATCTGAGCAACATGCCGATTTGTTGCAATCAGGCCTTGCCCTACCACGAATCCTGTTCCCGCGTACGGCAATATC
>Ga0310887_10000316_pt1 | contig 12228 bp, 23 predicted proteins | sample T60D4metaG_FD_202509 | JGI IMG/M metagenome (GOLD analysis project Ga0310887, IMG submission 202509) | Lab incubated soil microbial communities from West Virginia University Organic Research Farm, Morgantown, WV, United States - T60D4 | ecosystem: Environmental > Terrestrial > Soil >...
CCTCGGTCGAGTTTATGACATTCGAGCAGCAGTGCCGTTTTTTCTCGTGCAAGGAGATCCCGATCAAAGATCGGATCCGTGCGGGCGTGGGCATGGGGCTCGGGCTGCGCGTAGGCGAATTGCTCGCCCTCGAAGCCGAGCAAATCACATTTACGGATGACGGGCGAGGCTTCGCGATCATCGAATTCGGGGGCGACAATCACTCGCCGATCAAGGGCAAGGGGGGCAACAAAAAACGCCGCGTGGAGCTATTCGAGCCCGGGCTCGGCTTTCTCAAGCTCTGGATGCGCGATCACTACGAGGGCGGGATCCGAGTGTTCGAGGCCCGCAACGGCGGCTTCGATCATCACTGGGCCGAGCGCTTCCCGGACTGGTCGGAGCATGCGGGGCGCGATCTGACTAGCCACATCATGCGCCATAGCTACGCGGTCTCGATGCTGAGCGGCTTCTGGGGCTACCCAAAGAAGTCACTCGAATTTGTACAGCACCAAATGGGGCACAGCGAGATCAGCACGACCGAGAAGTACTACGCCAAATATGCCGACGGCACTTGGGCTCGGGACGTGGCGGAAATGGTCGGCGACCTGGTGCCAGAAGCGAAGCGCGAGATCGCAACAGCTGCATTCCTGCTCGGTCTTGGCGGCCTGTTGAGTGGCCCGTCAGGCGGATCGGGATCTGGCAAAAAGCCCGATGAAACCGGGGATTCTGCGGAAAATGGTGATAGTCGATGGTCAACCCGCTCATTTCCAGGAAAGCCCGGGGAAAACGCAGATAAAGCGGCCTGCAACAGGCCACTCTGCCAGCCTGCAACACCTGTAGCATTCCCCGGCCGTAACTTTGCGCCCCGCCGTAGGCGACGAGGCATTGCGTGAGCCGGCGAGAGGGGCAAGGGGGGCGTGTCGTCTCGCTCGCTGAGGCAAGGGCTCAGCGGGCGGGGGCCGCGCCTGTCGAGGGCGTGCACATGCGGGCGTGGATCGACGGGCCCGAGCTGATCGTCGAATTCCCGCAAGACGTCGAAAGCGTGCGGCTGAGCGTCGATCAAGTCCGGATCTGGCGTGACAATTTCGCAGCACTCGCCCGCAAGCTCGAAGGGGGGCCGCTATGATCGCGGCGCTGTTTGTCGATCCGCGCGGCCCATATTCGGGGCTAGGCGTCGACTGCTGGGATCAGGGGCGCGATGCGCGGCGCTACGCGGGGCCGTATCCCGTTGTTTGCCATCCTCCTTGCCAAGTCTGGACGAACTTGGCTCGCGTCAATTTCAAACGCTATGGGGGCGAACACAATCGGCCCGGCAACGACGGGGGCTGCTTTGCGGCAGCGCTGAGCGCCGTGCGAGCCCATGGCGGGGTTTTGGAACACCCGGCGGGCTCGCATGCCTGGGGCTATCACGGGCTCGCCCGTCCGCCGTTGAGTGGCTGGGGCCGCTCGGGCGAGGGCTGGGTTTGTGAGATCTGGCAAAGCGCCTACGGCCACAAAGCGCGCAAGCGAACCTGGCTCTATTACCAGGGCAAGCGCCCGCCGATCGATGCCAATTGGGATCGCCCCGAGGGCACACATCAGATCGGCTGGTTCGATCGTATCAAGCCCACGCTCGGCAAACGCGAGGCCAGTCTCACGCCGATCGAATTCGCCCACTACTTGATCGAATTGGCAAAGGGGGCCACATGATCATCCATCGCGATCCGCTGAGCGCTGTGCACATGGGCGACTGCTTGGATGCCAAGTTCGCCGATGAGGTGATGGGCGGGCGACGTGCCGATGCGCTGATCTTCGATGCGCCTTACGGATCGAAGGTGCACGAGGGCCACGCCGCGGGCTTCTCTAACGGCCTAAATACCCGATCGCTGGCTAACTATGCCAAACGATCACCGAAGCAAGGTAACGCGCTCTTGCGTTATGCGCATCGCGTGGCCGCTGGGGCCGTCCAGGGGCGCCGCGATATCGCATACGAGGCCTTCGACGAAAACAAGATCGCGGCGTTCTGTTCGGTGTGGCTACCGCATTGCACCGGCTGGGTCGTATCGATCACCGATGACACGCTAGCGCCGATCTGGAAGGCCGAATTTGAGCGAGCAGGCCTCTATGCATTCACAGCGCTGCCGCTAGTCGAGCTTGGCGGTCGCGTGCGGCTCGCGGGTGACGGCCCGAGCTCTTGGACCTGCTGGATTATCGTCGCCCGCCCACGCCGCGAGCCCTATACCAAATGGGGCACACTGCCGGGCGCCTACGTACAAGCGGCTGAGCGCAAGTCGGTCGTCGGGGGAAAGCCCTTCCGATCGATGTGCGCGATCGTGGCCGACTACTCGAAGCGGGGCGATCTGATCGTTGATCCGGTATGCGGTGGAGGGGGCACGCTAGCCGCTGCGAAGCATCTCGGGCGACGCTCGATCGGGATCGATCGCGATGAGTTACACGCAAAGCTCAGCGCTAAGCGCGTGGCCAAGACGCACGAACAGATGTCACTGTTCGAAGCCTCGCCCATCGAGCCCATGCGGCAGCTCTCGCTCTTGGGTGAGCCATGACCGACGATGGGCCGCTGCGTTTCGTTGCTGAGTGCTGCGAAGCGCTCGACGTCGAGCTGAGCGATCTGCTCGGCAAGGATAAGAGCGTGCCGCGTCTCGTTCAGGCTCGGCACGCCATCGTATGGGCCACGCGCGAGCGCTTCGCTGGGCTCAGCTGGTCGAAGCTCGGGCGCTTGCTGAAGCGCGATCACTCAACGCTCATGCACTCGGCGTGGGTGTTCGCCGATGCACTGCAAGGGGGCGCTGCGTGGGCCCTAGCTATGCGCACAGAGCTCGAAGGCAAGGTAACGCCCCTCGAGGGGCTAGAGACGATCCTGGAGTCTCTGTGCGCGCGCACGGGGCTAGAGCTGAGCGGGGCGATCGAAATCAATGGAGGCGAGGGCGCATGAACTTCGAAGATGAAGAGTATATCCGCGTTTACGTCCGGAATACCGCCACGACGAAATTGATCGGCTGGGAGGGCCGCACGGTGCTTTGGCACTTGTTGCGCGAGCTGCCCAAGTCGGGAGTGCTGGAACTGCAAGAAGGGGATGACGTGGCGGAGATCGTCGCTTCGCTGTGCGATCTGCCAATTGAGCTAACAAAGCTCGGATTAGAGCGGCTTGCGTCACGCGGCGTCACGCGGCGTCACGGAGCCTCGCTAGCCGTCGTGCGGTTCGTCGAGGCCCAGAACGCGAAGCGCTCGGACCGTTTGCGGGCCCAGGATTACCGCGAGCGGCAGAAGAGCGAGCCGCCCCAAAACGACAGCAAAAAGCCCGATAAAGAGCCGGTTGCGTCACGCGCCGTCACGGCTCGTCACGATTCGTCACTCCCTGCCTCCCCTCCCCTCCCCCTTCCCCTGCCTCCCCTCCCCTTGCCACAGCCGAAGATCTTCGCGCGCGTGCGCGAGGCCCCCGAGCCCGAGCCCGAGCCCGCAGCGGCGGCAACGGCAGCAGCGGCAGCAACGGCGGGGGATACCCGGATTTTGCCGAGAGATCCCAGCAATATGGCCGAGGCGCTAGCCATGCCGCTCGAAGCTCGCAGCCAGCTTTTGCTACGAAATCCGCATTCGGCCAGCTGGATCACGCCCGAATTGTGGCCAGAGGTCCGGGCAATTGCGACTTGCCTAGCCAGGGCTACAGGCAAACCAGGCTTCGAACGGCTGAGCGGCTATTCGCGGGACGCTGGGGTCCAAGCCGTGATCGCCTTGTTTGCTGCCGGATACTCGCAGCCCGACGTCGAGCATGCGCTGGGGGTAGTCACACGGTCGGATTGGTGGCGCAAGGACAACCGATCGCGGGGCCTATCGTCACTCACGCCCGAGGTTGTGCGCCGCGCGCACGCTGAGGCCCCCAGGCGAGCAGAGCCCGATCCGATCGTGGCTAGGATCATCCGGGAACGGGAAGCGCGTTTAAACGGCGCTGAGGCGCACTCGTGAGCCTCGAGGACTATCCGTTCGATCCGAGCCTTCGGATCGAGGATCTGGAAGGGCTGGATCGGCTTCGATGTATCAGCGATCGCGGGCTCGCGCGGTACATGTATGATCTGTTTGTTGCGCTGGAGCCCAAATGGCGCGACGGGACGGCAGCGCGATGGCTGGCCGAAGAGACACGCGAAAAGGAAGCGAAGGAACTGGACTACCTGCGCGCGCTTGCCGAGCGGGCGATCGCGGGCGGGCTGGGTGAGCAAGCCAAGCAGCTTGCAGAGCACATGCTCGTGGTCGATGGCTACAAGCGCCAGATCCGGGATGACTTGCGCTCGCTGCGCGAGTTTGAAACCGATTTTAGAAAGCTCAGGCGGCAGTGACCGATCCCTACACATGTGAAGGGTGCGGGCTGCCGTTCTCACGGTACAGGAGACCGAGCCATCCGGCTCCGCGCTTCTGCTCATCGAATTGCCAGCGAGTTTACTTGCCTCGCAGCGAAGCGAGCCGCGCGGCGTCAAGAGCGCGCATGCCGATGGTGATCGCGGCGAAGACCAAACATGGCGAGTCGGATCGCACGCCAGAATATCTGGCTTGGAAAAATATGCGGCGGCGCTGCGCGAAGGGATCGCCGTGGCACCAATGGTATTTCGCTCGTGGGATCGGGATTTGCGAGGAGTGGGCAACGTTCGAGGCGTTCTTGCGAGACATGGGGCGCAAGCCCAGCCCATCGCATTCAATCGATCGCATCGACAATGATCGCGGATACGAGCCATCAAATTGTCGATGGGCAACCTTCGGCGAACAAATGCGCAACAGATCCTCTAATCACGTGATCGCCGCGCGTGGCGAAAGAAGGACGCTAGCCGAATGGGCCAGAGTGGCGAACATCAAACGCGAAACGATCGCGCGAAGGTTGCGGGCCGGATGGGAAGCCGAGCGCGCGATCTTCTTGCCAGCAGACAAACGCTTCGGGCAAAGCGCGCGCACACAGAAACGGCCATTTCACGATCGATCCGCCGCGCCCTAGCCGCAAAGGGGTGTCGATGCATAAGGATCCAAAGCGGCATTCTGCGTGTGCAAAGCGGTAGCGCCGGGCGCTCTTACTTCGTGCATTGCGCCGAGCCAGGCACGCCCGATCTGCTCGTGATCCGCGCGGGCGTTTACACATGGCTCGAAGTGAAAAGGCCGGGGGAAGAGCCCACGCCTGAGCAATGCGCTTGGCACCTATGGGCCAGAAAACAAGGGCTGCGCGTGGCCGTGGTGCACAGCATCGCCGAAGCATTGCGCGCTGTGTTTGACAGCTAGCCAGGCTGTTGCAAGTCGCCCCGGTTAACAGCATGTTTGACACGGAAACCTTGGGCGTAGTAGCCGTCTAGCTAACTTCGTCGGATGGGTTTCGGCGGAGGATCTAGGGCAACACCATAGGAGTGACACTTCATGATGACCGCAGAACGGGCAAGCGAGGGGCACGCGGAACAGCATCTAACCAGCAAGGAAAAATTCGATCGCATACGGCCGAAGATGCTGGTCGAAGTGCGGCTGATATCGGCTGCAAAAGTCGATGAAAAATGGCTGGAGGCCAAGGTCGTGGATAAGAACCGCGGCGGAGTGTTCGCCAAGCTCACGAGCAGCCCGCTGGAGCGCTTCTGGCATTTCACCGATGTTCGGCTGATCGAGACGCACGCCCAAACGACGGCCACGATCGGAGAGATCTTGCGCTCGCACAGCGCGCCCGAGCTGCCCCGGCGCGAGCCCTTGCCGGCCCCGCCCGCGCTGGTTGCTGCCCTGGTTCCGCGCCCCGCCTCGAGCCCCTCAGCGCCGCTCGTGCGACTCACACGGCCCAGCATCGAGACGACCGGACAGAGCGTACCCCCCGCCCCAAAAGCGCCCGAGCCCGAGCGGAAAGCGCCGGTGCTCATCAGTCGGGAGGATCTCGAGATGCCGCGTAGGCTGCCGATGCGATCGAGCAAGGATCCGAACGCGCGCGAGACGGAAGTCGGGCTGATGGTCAAGGGCGAGCGGCAGCGTCGCGGGCTACGTCAGCTCGACTTGGCGATCCAAATGTTCGACATGAATTTCCAGCCGATGCTGAGCAAGATCGAATTCGGCAAGGTCGTCGCGACGGACGACCATTTGGTGCGATTCGCCGAAGTGCTGAAGCTCGATCTAGATCAGCTGATAGCAGCCCGAGATCGCGATCGGGCAAGCCTTGCCGTTCTCGAGCAACAACGCGAGCAGCAAGAGAAGATCGAAGAGCGACGAAAGCGCGATCGCGAGCGCAAGCAAGTCTTGCGCGAAGAGCGGACAAAAGCGGAAGGGCGCGGATTTGTGCCGCGGCCAGCTGCGCGAATAGTCGAGAGTGAGCCAATTGCCGCGCCTATCCAGCGAGCGAAACCCGCTGCCGTGCCGGTTGCTGTTCAGGCTCGGCGGTTCCTAGAGCTTGCCGATCTGGTCGAGGCACTGATCGAGATCGTGCCCATGCCGACAGATAGTGAGATGCGCAAGGTCTGGTTCCGTTGCGCCCGCGAACTATTCGAGCTTGCCGGATCATGAGGGGGAAAGCAGTGAGCAATCTGACTAAAAAAGGCATGGAACGAAAGCGCGCAGCGAAGGGCAGCCGCGTGCAAACAAACGACTTTGCGGCAACGCTTCGCACAGCACGAGAGCAAAAGGGACTCTCACAGATAGATCTGGGAAAGGTGCTGGAAAAGCAAGCCAAGAGCAATAGCGGCAACCACCGATTGAGTACCTTCGAGCTCGGCAAGACGATACCGAACGACGCGGAGCTCACGGTCATCGCGCATCAACTGGGGCTGAGCGTTGCTAGCTTGCGTGCCAAGCGCGACGAAGCAGGCAAGATCCTCGAGGCTCGGCGCAAAGCCGGGCGCAAGCGGGGCGCTGAGAAGCTGCGCGAGATACGCCGCGCCAGGCGAGAGGGCACGATCCTGGCCCCAAAAGCGCCCGAGCGTGTAGCCGCCAAACGGGTGAGCGCTCAGGATGCCGCGGGCGCTCCGACCATGGCTGATTTCGTCGAAGTGATCGACGGGATCGCGCCGATGCCCACGGATAGGGAGGCCCGCAAACGCTGGTTCGAAGCGACCATGGAGCTATTCAAGATCAGCGGGGGCAGTGCATGACCACTAAACCCGTGCCCGAAACGTTCCTGCCCAATCAGTCGTCCACGTACTCACCTCCAGAGCGCGAGCAAATGCTCGCCATGATGCGCGAGACATCGAACGCTTTCTACAAACGCGCTCGGCTCATTGGTTGCCACCCCTTCATCGAATTCGCCGGCCTGATGAACGAGTACATCAAGGTTTGCCGGCGCGCGCACGAGCAGGGCATCGACTTCACGGAGTCGAGCGCGCACAGTGGCAAGCCCCTCGACTTCCGCTCCTACGAAGCCGCGTACCTAGGCGAAAAGCTCGGCTGCATTTACGGTCCGAGTCTGCAAGCGCCGGAGAACTTGCGCGCGTTCCTGCGAGCCGCGGGACTGAACTATGCCGCGGTTATTCAAGCAGCGCCCGTGGAAGGCCTCGAATGACCACGCATTTACTCAAGACGGGGCGCGCGCTGTGCGGGTTCCCGGGTATCCCCGGCGAATGGCCAAAGGGCCACGATTGGCTGCCCTGGACGACGATCCGCAAGCACGCGGTTTGTGCTGAATGCGTTGCAGCTCGCGAGCGGATCTGCTCACACAAGTTCGTTGACTCGAACCGCTGCCTTAAGTGCGGCTGGAGCCCGAAATGACTGAACCCATCCATCCCCAATGCGAGGGCGAGCGCTGCGCTATCTGCGGTCGCCAAGCCACGAACAAGGTCGCCGAAGAGATCTTGTATGATAAGCCACCGCCGGTCGTGGGCTCGCCCGAATACTACTGGCAGCCTGAGCGCCATCCGCTCACGGCCTACGTGTGTGAGATTCACTTTCGCGATCTGCTTGGCCCGCCATGGGGCGAGAGCGAGCGCGATCCCGAGTCCCCGCCCAACTATCCACGCGGCCAGATCTCGCCCGATGACAAAGGCGAGCTAGAGATCGCGATCACGGTCAAGCGTGGCACTGTCATCATGCTGTTTCGCAAGCCCGTCGAATGGCTCGGACTGGGCTATAGCGAGGCCCGATCGCTAGGCGAAATGCTGCTCAAGAAAGCAGAGGAGATCAAGTTGCCATGACTGAAGCCTTCTGCATTATCGGCGTCCCCGACAAGGGGCAAGACGCGAGCGGCTATGCCAAGGGCACGCGGTCGATCACCTGCGAGGATTGCGGGGGCGCTACCTACTTCGCGCCAAGCTCGCTCAATCGACCCGAGGCAAAGGACGCGCGGTTTATTTGCATCGATTGCGCGAAAAAGATGCACGCGAGCGCAACCAAGCCGATCGAAACCGGCCCGCTCACGGATGAGCAGCGCCGCGAATTCACGGATCGCGGGCTCGATCCAGACACGATCCAGCTTATCCTCGACGAATTCGGAGTGGAGGGGATCCTCGCTCTTGCTGATCCCGAGCGACTGATCGATATGACGCTAGCAAAGCAATCAAGTCGGCCAAACGACGCACAGTTAGCCGACATCGCGAAAAACCTACGCACCGGCATTGTAGCAGCGGGCCTCCAAGTCAAAGGCCCAAGCATGTCCGCGATCGCAATGCTTTCGCTTGTCACGGAGCTGATCGAATTGCGGGCTAAGGTGCGCACGTGATCGGCCCTGGCAAATACGATGCTGAATGCGAAACCGTGCGCGAGGTAACCCGAGCGGCCGGCGTCATGATCTGCGTGCTGGACGGGAGGCGCGGCAACGGCATTTCCGTGAGCATCGACGGAGAGCGCTACCCCGATCCGATCAAGGCACTCGCCGATCTGCCGGCAGTGCTGCGATCGATCGCCGATGCGATCGAAGCCGATGCCAGGGCGCTGTCATGATCGAAGGCCCGCCATTCCCCCGGCCCTGGCTAATCGTATGGGCCTGCCTCGCGCTCTCGATCGCACAAATGCCCGGCTGGTTCCCCAAATGGCTAGCGGCTACGATCGATGTACTGTTTGCTTGCGCGGGCTCGTATGCCCTTGGGCTGCTGAGCGAGCGCAAGCGCCGCTATCAGGACTCGATCGAGCATCATGAGGAAATGGTACGCATGCACCGGGCAACCCAGGCTTTTATCACTGATATCCAGGCGCGGATCGAAGGCCTCGGCAGTAGGGAGGATCGACAATGAGCACATCCTTCCGTAACGCTGCGCTCGCCTTGCTGCGCGAGATCGGCATAAACGATCCGCCCGATAGCTACATGGACGATCTGGTAGCGCTCAATCACGCGTGCTCACTGTGCGCGCGCGAAATGGCGGGCGAGTCGTTCGTGTTCAAGCTGCCGCCATTGCCGCGCACGGATAACGATGCGCCGCTATACGCGGGCAGCCTCCATCGCGCTGTGCGCTTTTGCGCGAACGACGCTGCGCGCAAGTTCGTGCTGCGCATCGATGAACTGAGCGGCCGGCGTTGCTCGATCCTCATGCTCCAAATCCTGCTAGCGATTCAGGAGGGCTACCAGCCCGCGGTCAACACAAGCGGGGGCGAGTCTTGAGCCGGTGGACGCATCGGATTTGCGCCGCCTGCTGGCTTGAGCGCAAAGGGGACAGACTCCCGGTCCGTGTCGGGCTAGCCGCCCCTGGCGTCTGCTGCGTATGCGGGCAGCCTGATGACCACGACGAGGGTGCGATCTACTTCCGGGCAGACCAGAGCACCCTAGCCTGCAAAGGACAAGGGCCCGAGCATGAGGATAGCGAGCCGTGACCGACAAGCATCGCCATTGTCCGGGCTGCGGCTATCCGACCGACCACGCGGACAGCGATCCGTTTTGTTCAGCGTGTGTCGAGAGCGGCGCGCACGGAAACGCCGACGCGCATACTTTGCTAGCCGTAGCGGCTTACAAGATCGGGCGCGCGCACGGTCGAATCACGATCTTGATCGGCGCGATCGAAGCCGTCACTAATGCATTTGCCCCTGGGTCTAGTCGTGAGGTTGACGCGCTTCGAAGCACTCTTAAGCGCATCCAAGCTCAGATCCTGAGTGATTCATGATCCGCAATCGCTACCCCTGGATCGTGCTGCGCGGGTTTGGCTTGCTGGCGTGCGAGCGCTGTGGCGACACGTACGCGCCAGCAATGCCGGCATCAATCGCCGTATACCTAGCGATCTGCAAAGCGTTCACGCGCGATCATCGCAAGTGCCGGGAGCCAAAGGGGGAGCCATGAGCCGCACAACGAAACCAGGCAAGCGGCTCAGGACGCTACCGCTAAACCCCGATCCGCCGGGCGTTAGCGACGCTATTGAAAAGCGCCATCGCTACGGGCGGACCGAGAAAATCAGGCGCCGCAATCGCAAGATTTGGACGCGACTAGGCAACAAACGTCGGCGCCGTGCCGATGCTGAGGCAAGCAAGCAATGACTACTCGGGGTGTACAGTTCTACCGCGCTCGTCTGTCTATTCTGGCCGGATGGCAAGATCGGCAGGCTGCGTGCACTTCGGCAGCCGTAGCCACGCGCTCGTTCGGGCCACGGCGAAGCGGTGAATGCCCCACCGGGCGTCGGCTACGCGCTCCTGATCGGCTCGGGTGAGCTCACGAGCTATCACGCGAACGGCGACCGGGAAGGCGTGATCGAGATGCTCGAAAAAGAGCTTTTGCCCCACTGGGAAAAGGACGGGGGGCAATGAGAAGTATCAAGCCCCAGGAGATCCAGTGGTTCGGCGCTGAGCCATTCGCGATCGCTTGCGCGGCAGATAACCGCTGCGAGCCGCCCATAGAAAAGGCGTGCGCATGGTGCGACGAAGACATCGCGCCGAGTGACAACGGCTTCGTCTGCCTGAATATCACACTTGAGGGCGAACCCGCGCCTATCCCCTGGCACGCTGAGTGCTTTATTCGATCGCTGTGCGGCTCGGTCGAGCATCAATTGCGGCAATGCTCATGCTTTAGCGCCACGGACAAGCAGATCGATTGCAGCGAGACGGACGGGCTCACCGTGCGCGAGGAAGCCAGGCTAGCGGCCAAGATTTGGCGGGACCGATGATTCACCATTCGCGCCGCGCTGGTCGCGCAGCTGAGCCTTATAAGCCCGGCCCGCTTGGTTCGATTCCAAGGGCGCGAACCGGCCACCAAACCCCTTAACCCCAGCCCCGAGCCAGCCGTCCAGAGCAGCAAATGATCCATCTATTCGTCATCTGCTTCGTGGCCGGCCTTATCCTGTACGCACTCGCTGAATTGGGCAGCATGGCCGGCACGGCGCATCGCGCCCTCAAGTCGCCCAAGCCCAAGCCCCCCGAGCCTACCGATCCGCTCACAAAGGCCATATTGGGCCGCAAACCCTAGCCCCTTGACATGGGGGCGCTAAGCCCCTACCTTGCCCCTCGAGAGCTCCTACCCTTCCCGGGCGGGGGCTTTCGGCATTTTGTGCGCTGGGGTAGGCTGAGCCGATGACGAAAGGCACCACGCTCGCCCCCGATGGCCAGATCTGGCGCTGCCACGCTTGCGGCAAACGGAGCCGGACGCGCTACGGCTTTGTTGACGATGGCACGGGGCGAGGGTGCGATCGCTTGTCCGACGGATCGCCCGTTGCCGATCCGGGCTGGGATGAGTCGTGCATGCTGAACGCCGTGCTCACCACGGATGAGGCAAAGCAAGCTGTCGATCGGTAGCCGTGAGCGGCACGCGTTCAGAGCGCAATGCGGCATCTAGACGAGCTCTAGCATCCTCGTTCGCGCACATCTCGAAGGTGTCAGCCTCGACCGTGCGATCGCACTCCTGCCGGCTCTGGGTACCGCCAGCAGTGGCAAAGTCGCAATACACGCAGCGCCCCTCACGCAGCCTCGAGGCAGGCGCCTTGCACAGCGAGCAAAAGCGATATGGGTGAGCTGCTTGGATCGCCCGCCCGAGCTCACTGTGCTGCGCTACCGCCTCACCTAGCGAGCGAGCGCTCACGCTAGCGAACGAAGCCGGCACGAGCCGAAACGAAGCCTCGAACGAAGCAAAGCCAAGGTTCCACGGCTGCCCCTTGTGATCATCGAACCAGACACGCTCACGGAAAGCATCCACGCGCGTCACGCTGATCGCCCCAAATCGACCCGACCAGATCTGTCCTACCTCGATTCCGATCATCTAACCCTCCAGGGTGAGAATGCATCCAAGAGTATCCGACACCAACCAAGAGTCGCGTGTGCTCTCTCGCACACCCCGCGTGCACTGCTGTGCACCCCGCGCTACCGCCACCCAACAGGTAGGACATTTCTTGTCACAGCGAGAGGGCGGTTGGCGGG
>Ga0310887_10000317_pt1 | contig 12194 bp, 19 predicted proteins | sample T60D4metaG_FD_202509 | JGI IMG/M metagenome (GOLD analysis project Ga0310887, IMG submission 202509) | Lab incubated soil microbial communities from West Virginia University Organic Research Farm, Morgantown, WV, United States - T60D4 | ecosystem: Environmental > Terrestrial > Soil >...
TAGATTGAGGGGAACACCCTCCTCCGTAGTTATAGATAAAGAGGGAATATTGAGATACAGTTTTTTTGGATCTGAGGGTTATTTGGAAGGAGCAGTGAACGAGTTGCTAAATCAACGGTGAGCTACGTTTCAACTATTGAGATTTGATGTTTCCATTCCAGACTCGTTCTTGTATGACGTTTCAACTGAAATTGATAAGACATTAAAAATTTTCCAATTAGCAAGAGCGTTGTCGATTTTTAGAGTTAATAACGTATTCATATATCATGATAAGTTACTAAGTACAAGCAAATATGATCTCCAATTCATGGTAACTATCCTTGAATATCTTGATACGCCTCAATACTTACGAAAGAAAATCTATCCGAAAATCGATATATTGAAACATGCTGGGAAGCTTCATCCAATAAGGTCACATCATCATAAAGATAAGATAGAAATAAATGACATCAAAGCTGGCGAAATTAGGGTTGGGGTTGTTGAGAAAAGAGGTGACGCCTATGTTGTAGATGTTGGACTTAAAATACCTATCAAATACGAAGGGAAATTTAAGCAAGGTGGTAGGAAGGTCAACGTAAAATTACTAAAGCATAAAAATTACATTAATGCTGTTGATATCGAAAAAAATGAAATAACAGAGAAATATTGGGGTTACAATGTGTATCAAATAAGAGAATTAAAAAATATTTTGGAAAAGTTTCCTATCTCTAACATTATCCTTACGTCTAAATATTCAAAATACTTTAACCCGTCTGAGAATGAGTTATCTAAGGCCAATAGACAATTAAGCAATAATTCAATCTTAGTTGTTTTCGGATCACCAAAATTTGGATTGAACTCTATTTTATCAAAAGAGAAAATGGACATTTCCAAGTACTATTCTTATAATTTCTTTCCAAATCAAGGTACTCAAACAGTCAGATTAGAGGAATCAATTTATGGAGTTTTGTCTATTCTTAATATTTGTCTTCCATCTTCCTAATCGACTAATAGCGATAATAAACTTATTAAAGGGATCAGAAAAATTTTTGTATCTATGGGTCACCGAAAATATAGCACACCACGAAGGGGTAGCATTGCATTTCGACCACGGGCCAGAGCACAAAGCTTAGAAGCTAGAATCAGAACTTGGCCCGAAAATTCTAGTCGTGATAATGTTGGCTTGGTTGGTTTTGCCGGATTTAAAGTAGGTCAAATTCAGGTTATGACAATTGATGATAAGGAGAAGACTCCAAATTATGGTAAACCGCTAATGAATCATTCTACAGTGATATCTTTACCCCCTCTAAAAATAGTTGGAATTAGAGGTTATTCTGAAGATGGATATGGTAGGCACGCAGTATTCGACGTTTATGCTAAGGAAAGCATTAAAGATTTATCTTCAAAGTACAAGACCAAGTATTCTGAGGATGGGCTAAAAAAAGCCCAAGGAATGATCGGATCTGTCAAGCACTTAAACGCAGTAGTCGCAGTTTTTCCCAATAAGATTGGAATATCGCAAAAGGTTCCATTTATTTACGAAATCCCAGTATCCGGAGGTGATAATCAGGTCAAGTTTGAATTCCTAAAATCTAAACTAGGTCAAGAAGTGAGAGTAGCTGATGTATTTAAGACAGGACAGAATATCGATGTCCATGGTATTACTAGAGGAAAGGGTGTTGAGGGTCCAATTACGAGATTTGGAGTTAAAAGAAAACAGCACAAATCACGGAAAAGTGTTAGAGCTGTTGGAACGTTAGGGCCTATCTCACCCGCAGTGGTAATGTATACTGTGGCTAGACAAGGACAAAGAGGGTTTCACCAGCGTACTGAATATAATAAGAGGATTCTGGTAATGTCAAGTTCAGATAATACTGAAGTGGTAAATATTAATCCAAAAGGAGGGTTCAAACATTTTGGTTTAGTAGATGGAGATTATATGATAGTTAGAGGAACCATACCTGGGGTTCCAAAGAGATTAGTAAAGTTGAGACAACCAATAAGGAGCAAACAAACAAAAATAAGCGAACCCAAGGTATTGGAGGTAATTGTATAAATGAAAACTAAGCTATTCGATCTAAAAGGTAATCAAACCGAAGATATAGATCTACCAAAAATATTTGATTTTCCATATCGTCCCGAAATTATCAAAAAAGCCTTCGTTAATCTGTATTCTCACCGTTTCCAGAGACAGGGTAGGTATCCGGCTGCCGGGGAAATCGTCAGCGCTGAATCTAGGAATACCGGTTTAGGTATCGCTCGACTGGCAAGAGCTAAAGGTGAAGGATTTTCTCGTGCAGGGCAGGCTGCCGGAGTAGCAGGTGTTAGAAAAGGCAGACTTGCACATCCACCAGAAGCTTGGAAGGTAACACATAAGAAACTAAACAAGAAGGAGAATAATATTGCTCTTCTCTCTGCTATATCATCAACCCGTCAAAGTGAATTAATAATCGGAAGAGGTCATTCAATAGAAGGGATAAAATCTTTTCCCCTTGTAGTTACTAGCGATATTGAGAATGTGGGTAAAACCAAAAGCTTACTTGACATTTTACGGCTATTAGGTTTAGAAGAAGATATTAAAAGAGTTGAACAATCTATCAAGAAACGTTCGGGGAAGCCCAAGAGAAGGGGTCGTCCAAACCGTATTGGAAAAAGTGCATTAATAGTTGTTGGAAATACCGAGTGTGAATTGTTGAAATTGGATAAATCTATACCTGGGATTGGTGTAAAAAGTGTAAAGGACTTGAGTGTACTGGACCTTGCACCTGGTGCAAGACCAATAAGGCTAGTGGTGTTTTCGCAAAATTCATTGAACGAATTGGGTGCTTTGAAAATCCCAAAAAATATTATTTTGGAGAGCTTGGCATGAATAAGTTTCTATATAACAAGAAATTAGAAATTAGTGCTGATATTGCAAGTAAGATAATCCTTGAGCCTTATGTGACCGAAAAGACCTTCAATATTATAGAAAAAGAGAACAAACTTAGTTTTATAGTCCATAATAAGGCAACCAAAGGTCAGATCATTAAATCTATGAAGATAATTTATGAAGCAGATATTAGCGAAGTAAATACTTTTAATACCATTAGAGGTAAGAAAGCAATTATGAAATTCAAGAATGTGGATGGCGCAAGACAGTTAGCAACTAATTTAGGTTTGGTTTAAAATATGGAAAATTTTTCTAAAAAGACTAAATTAATAATTATGTATAGGAGGATGTAAAAAAATGGTACGTGAATTTAAATTCAAAGGATATTCAGGAGAGCAAATCCAAAAGCTTTCAATTGAAACACTCATGCCGCTCTTAAATTCAAGACAAAGAAGATCTCTGGACAAAAGGCTCTCCACTTATATGAATGATGAAAAGAGAAAATTCAGAGAAGATTTGAAATTAGCTAGAGATGGTAAACTCAAAGGCCAGTTAAAAACTCATCTAAGGGATATGATTATTTTGCCCGACATGATCGGGTTAACTGTCTTAGTTCATAACGGAAAGGAATTTGTCTCCTACGTTATAAAACCAGAAATGGTGGGTCATTATCTGGGTGAATACGCTATTACGAATAAACGAGTTCAACATGGAGCACCTGGAGTTGGTTCATCGCGTTCAAGTTTGTATGTCCCATTAAAGTGATATAAATGCCAGATTATTCTTATTCATTTCAAAAGTATGAAAAGTCAAGACATGTAAGGGCCGCAATAAGGGACAAATCTATCTCACACAAGCATTCCAGAGAAATTGCCATATCTATAAACAATAAAACCATAGAAAAAGCAAGAGAGTTCTTGGAGGATGTCTTGATAAGAAAAATAGCGGTTCCCTATCGGCGATACAACAATGAAGTAGCCCATCGATCTAATATCCAAGATGGTTTTTGCTCAGGTAGATATCCGCACAAATCAACTTCCGAATTCCTGAAGTTGTTAGATAACCTAGAATCTAATGCAGAGTATAAGGGAATGGATTTGGATAGACTCAAAATCATTTCGGTCGTTGTACATAAGGGAACAAAGTTGAAAAGATTCACCCCTAGAGCTATGGGAAGAGCAAGTCCAAAATATGATACCCTGGTTCATGTCGAAATTGTAGCTATGGAAGGAAGGTCATCCTAATTGAATGCAATCAAAAACGTGTTAAAAAACAATTATCGCAATACTGAATTAGATGAATTTCTAAAAGAGGAATTAAAAGATGCCGGATTTGGAGGAGCTGATATTCAGAAATCACCTTTGGGTACTAGACTCACCTTGTACGTCACACGACCAGGACTTGTTATTGGAAGAAAGGGAAGTGGCATTAGAGATCTTACATCAAAGTTAGAGGTAAAATTTGGTTTAACCAATCCACAAATTTCAGTTGTTGAGGTAGAAGTACCAGAATTAAATCCGAAGATAATGTGCAACAGGTTGGCACAACTCATTGAAAGAGGCACTGCTTTCAGGCGAGCTGCTTTGTGGACGGTGAATACCATAAAGAACGCTGGCGCACTCGGCGTTGAAGTGACCATTTCCGGAAAGTTACGTAGTGAAAGGGCCCATTTTGAGAAACATTCTTCTGGGATTATTCCAAAAAGTGGCAATATGGCTGATAGAGTCGTGCGAGAAGGGATTACACATGTCCTAACAAAAATGGGAATAATGGGAATTAGACTGAAAATTGCGATAAAAAATGCTACACCACCAGAGTTTGAACTCATAACTAACTTTAAGGATCATAGCAATCAAAAAAACCAACAAGATACTAGTAATTTGTCAGTTTCAAATGAAAATGAACTGCCTGAACCTGGTGAAACAAAACCGCAGAAAGAAATATTAGAAAATAAGGGAGAGATAAATAAATAATTGTCAAGAAATCGAACTAAGACATTAAGACAATTTAACGATCAAGATCTTAAAGACAAATTAAGTGATTTGAAGGTAGATTTAGCTAAACTTCGTTCTGAATCGATCAAAGGGACTCTAAAGAAAGAAGCTGGAGTTATTAGGTGGAAAAGAAGAGACATAGCGAGAATTCTTACCCTCATGAATGAAAGAACTGGAGCTAAGAGATAAAAAATGAAAACAGGGGATCTTATTTATTTGGACGAATATCTCGGTAGATTTATTAATATTACTAAATCCAGAAATACAAAGAATTCAAACAGGTCAGGAACTATTGTAAATGAAACTAAGAACATGTTATTCTTGATTAGCCATCAAAACAGAAGCGTTATAAGGATTCCAAAAAATGAAATCTGTGAATATGTAATTTGTCATGCAGGTGAAACATATACACTTGATGGCAAGCGATTATTAGGCAGACCAGAGGAACTAGTTAACATATTAAAGTGATTATTATGGCTAAGAATATTGGTATCCAGGTAAAAGCTCCAAAGAAAACATGCACTAATAGATATTGTCCATTTTGCGGGTCACTTTCACTAAGAGGAAAATTGATAGTAGGGACGGTAGTTAGTCATAAAGGAAAAAACATGGTGGTAGTAGAGCGAGAATATTCCAGATTTGTAGACAAGTATAAAAGATATGAGAGAAGCAAATCAAAAATTCACGCATTCATATCTGACTGCATGGATGTATCTGACGGAAACAAAGTTAAAATTGCAGAATGTCGACCCTTGTCAAAAACCATTTCTTTTGCTGTTGTGGAGGTAAGTGAATAACTTTGTCAACTAAATCAAGAGCCGTATCTTCAAGAGGAGTAGAAGAATTTAGACCATATGTTACTAGAGCACTCCCACTATATGCTAATCTTGTTTGTGCAGACAATACTGGTGCAAAAATATTACAAATTGCTCAAGTAACTCGATATAAAGGAAGACATTCAAGGCTACCTGCAGCCGCTGTCGGTGATTTCGTCACAGTTACTGTAAAAAAAGGACCTGCCGAACTCAGAAAACAAATTTTTGGAGCTGTCATAGTCAGACAGAAATATCCAATTAGGAGGTTGAATGGCGTCCGAGTATCTTTTGAGGATAATGCTGCTGTTTTGGTTACAACAGAGGGCGAAATTAAAGGAACAGATTTGAAAGGACCAGTAGCTGCTGAAGCTGCTGAAAAGTGGCCACGAATTGCTAACTTAGCGTCTATGATTATATAAGTGAAAGAAATGAAAAGAAAATCAAATAATATATGTTCAAATTTGTCAAATAATTTGAAGAAGGAATACAATACAAAGAGTTTGAGAATCGTTAAAGGCGATACCGTCAAAATCATGCGAGGAGAATACAAGGGGGTAGAGGGAAAGGTAGAGAAACTTAATACCGTAAAGGGAAGACTTAGTATAGAAGGTGTTCAAAGAGAAAAAATCAAAGGTGGACAAGTTAAAGTTCAAATTCATGCCTCCAATGTTCGTATTACCTCATTACACCTAGATGATAAATATCGAAAGAATAAGATCGGAAATCAGGAACAAATTAATAAATCGTCAAGAAAACAAACAGTGATTACACCTGAAAAAAATGAGGAAAAAAGTGAAAATTAAATGGTAAAAAAAAGTGGTAGTACCAAATTAAAAAGACAAATGGCACCTAAATTCTGGGATATTAAGCGTAAAGAATCACCTTTCATTCTGGCACCCAGACCTGGCCCATATGCAAAAACAAAATGCTATTCCATCGGCGTATTAATTCGCGATGTTTTGCATTTGTGTTCAAATTTAACTGAGGCTAAGAGAATATTAAACTCGGGACAGATTAAGGTTGATGGCAGAATTAGGAGAGATGAGCGTTTCGGCGTGGGAATTATGGATATTATAGAGATAGTACCGAGTGGTATCACATATAGATTGGTGCCAAAAGGTTCAAAATTACTAGTCCCTACTCAAACTGCAGAAAAGACAATCAAACTGTTAAAAATCACCAGTAAAGTGAGTTATCGAGGAAACAAAATCCAATACGGGTTTCACGATGGTAAAACCTTGATATCGGATAATAGAGATATGAATGTTGGTGATTCTTGTTTAGTAACGATTCCTTTAATAAAAATAGAACAACATATAAAATTCGAGAATGGATGTAATATACTTGTGGTTCAGGGTGAAAACGCAGGCAAAATTGGAAAGGTAGAAGAGATTAAGGATGGTATGTTTTCGTTACCTAAAAGAGTTGTATTAACACTTGATGAAAAAACCGTGGAATTGCCAGTTGACATAGTAATGCCTATTGGTTTTGAAAAGCCTGTATTAGAGGTGCTGGATAATGAGTGAAGATAAAATAAACCCAATGAAAGAAATTCACGTATCTAAGGTGGTAATTAATATTGGTGTAGGTAAATCTGGAGATCCTGTTGAGAAAGCTAAGAATGCTTTATCTGAGCTAACTGGAAAAACTCCAAGTGTGAGGGGGGCAAAAAAAAGCGTTAGAGATTTTGGGATTCACAAAGGTGAGCCAATAGGTGCAATGGTTACCTTGAGACGAACAGATGCCACAAACTTTTTAAGACGAATAATGGAATCTAAGAGGAATGTGATAAAGAATTCATCATTTGATAATAATGGTAATATATCTTTTGGAATCCATGAACATATTGATATTCCTGGTACAAAGTATAATCCTGATATTGGTATATTTGGAATGGATGTATGTGCCGCTTTGACTAGACCCGGTTACAGAATTTCAAAAAGGAGAAATCCCAGTAAGATCGGCAAAAATCACAAAATTACAAAAGACGAGTCAATTGAATTCTTCAAGGCTCACTTCGGAGTTGAAGTCAATTGAAAATTAAAATAAGAGATTATGCCCTCACCGGAAGGAAGAAGTTAGCTCACGGCAAGGGTACTCGATGGTGTAAAAGGTGTGGATCCTTTAGTGGTATGATCTGTTCCTATGATCTTATGCTATGTCGAAGATGTTTTAGGGAAGTTGCCTTCTCATTAGGGTTTAGGAAATACGAATAGGTGATTGTTGAGTGCCAGCATTAAACATTTTATCTAATCTATTCACTACTCTGTATAATAATGAGATGCGGAGAAAACGAGAATGTATAGTTTTGCCCGCGTCAAAATTCTCAAGTGAAGTTTTAAGGGTGATGCAAAAACAACGATATATCGGAGAATTCGAACAAGTCGATGACGGGAGATTGGGTAAGTTTAGAATACAACTTTTGGCTAAAATTAATAAATGTGGGATTATTACTCCCAGATTTAGTGTGAAGAAAGATCGATACTTAGATTGGGAACGCCAGTTTCTTCCATCATATAATATGGGTATATTAATAGTGTCTACCAGTAAAGGAATTATGTCTCACCATGATGCCCAAAATGAAGGTCTAGGAGGTGCACTTATAGGTTATGTCTACTAAGCCTGAATTTTACACAAATGAGATCGTTATCCCAGAAGGGGTAACGATTAATAAGGATCAGAACCTCATTACCGCAACCGGTACAAATGGAAAAGTTCAAAAGGATTTTACGAAAATTCCAGCGGTGATAGATATTAGTAATGAAAAAATTACAATAAGATCTTATGGGAATAGAAAAAGCGATTTTGCGTTGGTCAATACGGTGCATAGTCTTATTAGAAACATGATAAAGGGATCTACAACAGGATTCACATATAAATTAAAAATAGTATTTGCACACTTCCCCATATCCGTCAAGATAAAGGGCCATGAGGTCTTTATTGAAAACTTTTTTGGAGAACGATCCGCGAGGGTATCTAAGATACTTGGGAAGGAAACTAAGGTTACTGTTCAAGGCGATGATATTTTGATTACAGGACCAAATATCGAACATGTATCTCAAACAGCTGCAAATATAGAATCTTCTACTAGGATAAAAAATAAAGACTCTAGGGTGTTTCTTGATGGAGTATACATATACTCCAAAGCCTAGAACATTATGAAATAATCTATTTATCATTGTTATAATGAGTCAGATTTGATCATAACGTTTAGTTTCTGAATAGAAGAACAAGGTAGCAAACATAACATTTATTTATTCTTTACATTTTTTATTAGCATAGTGCCGCTGTAGCTCAGCTTGGTAGAGCAAATTCATAATGAATGCATTGTGAAGCTTAACTGGCTGTTAACCAGTAGGTCATCAGTCCGAGTCTGATCAGCGGCGCTTCGATTTGATTAAAACGAAACTATATCTAATGCTATTGCATCAGATAATAAATAAATGTGTCTGTTCCCTGAAACAAAATTATTTTTAATATCTATCCTAGGAACCCATCTATTTGAGGATGTGAATAGTCTCTCTTTCTTCATTCTGTTTTCAAGCGCTTCTATATCTAGTTCTATCTCTTCTATCTCTTCAGTTTCCAGATTTTGAATTATCAATAATATTTTCTTTATCAATACCCTATCCCCATTTTTGGAGAAGTCGCGACTTCTTTCATCTTCTTCTATGATTTTTATTTTGATCTGTTTTCGATTTAGTGCATCTCTACTCATAAGCATTCTATCACTCAGATACCCTTCATAACCCATTGCGAATCAATGTACATAAGTTGTTAATAATTATTTTAATCTTTTAACTTCAATTTTGGAGAATTCTAAGTCTAATTTGTTATTTTTGACGCCAACTTGCGAAATTCTAATTCTGTCATAAGGTAATACACTTTGATCAACGCTCCCAATTAATCGTATACCTGAAAATTCGCCTATGCCGTAATATCCTACTAAATCTGGAAGATTAGAGAATGATTTTTCAAGCAAAATACCTTTTCTATTGATTTTTCTAAAACCAGTTTTATTGAAACAGAATTTGCAATAACGAATTGGAGGCCAGATATGGATTTTACAACTGAAGCAAAAAGTCGTAAGCAGGATACCTTTCTCAGCATAGTTCATAATAATATCAAATAATATCATCCTAAGTTATTTTTCAAGAATTATTACTGTAGTGGAGGTACCTGCGGCGGCCATATTGTGAACCAGACCATGCTTACAGCCTTCTTTTTGTCTTAAACCTGCCCTTCCTTGTAATTGTAGCACTATTTCGTTGGTCTGATCAATCCCAGTCGCACCGATGGGATGGCCGCATCCAAGTAGCCCTCCCCTCACGTTAGTATAAAGTGTGTTTTCTTTTATTATTTTTCTTCCCTGACCCTTTTCGACAAACCCCAAGTCTTCGTAGGCCAAGAGCTCAAGAATTGTAAACGCATCGTGTATCTCCACGATATCAATGTGTTTGGGTGTCAATTTCGATTGTTCAAAAGCCTCTCTTGCAGCTATTCTCGTAGATATTATGGAATCAAGGTCATTTGAAATAGATCCAAAGCTAGCGCCTTGGTTATTCTGGGAAATACCTCTGATCCAAACCGGTACTTCAGTCCTCTTTGCCTTCGCTTCTGATAAGAGGAGTATTGACGAAGATCCCTCGCAGGGATAACAACAGTCAAACTTTTTTAAGGGTTCTACCATCATTTTTGAATTAATTATTGATGAATAAGTAAATTGTTTGTCATAGAATAACGCATTTTTGTTCTTATTTGCACTGGCATGATTTTTCAAAGAAACAATGGCTAGATCTTCTTCAGTTGTTCCATACTTTCGAAAGTGGTTTTGGGCATATAGTGATGCCCAGTGAATTGGCATGTCGTATTGTCCTCTTGAGGTATCCCAAGTTAGCTTGTTACCTTGACTGTCTTGCTTTTCTGCGCCTGTTACTAATACTGCGTTACATAATTCCGATTTTATCAATGAGTAGGCTAACATAATACCACTGGTCCCTGAATTACATAGATTTTCGACCTTGGTAGAAAATTTTGGTCTGATGCCTATCATTTCCGATACAATGTTACCCAAATATAAATCGTTTGAGCTACTAGATACAATTAGACCATCTATTTCATCCTTTTGAATTTGTGTTTTCTCAAGTAGATCCACTATGGATTTACTAGCTAACTCAGCAGGAGTAAAATCTGAAGCCTTAGTAAATTTTTGAGTATTGGTAGAATCAATTGCTATTTCCATAACTCTGTAAAATCCTTGTAGTTTAGATTGCCATTAGTATCTTTTACAGGATTCAATTGTAATATCGGTAAATCGATACCGATTTTTTTCCAACGTTTGATCTGACTATTGCAATCATTTATGGAACCTGCAATAACAAAGTCATCAAGCATCTCATCTGTAATGTTTCTAATTGACTCTGCTAGACCATATTTGTTGTAATCACTGTAGATTCTTTCAACTACTGACTTGTATTTTGTTTTCATCAACGATTCGTAGTAGATCCTGCTCACTGATATATAGAAGGCTAAAGTTCTGGCTGCTCTCAGAGCAGCTTTCGTAGGATCTTTATTTGAAACGGATGTTATGATTACAAAAGCCTTCATAAATTCTTGATTTTGATTAACAATTTTGATGCTCTTAATAGCCCTCTTTAATTCATCTTTTGGTTTCAGGTAGAGGATAATTCCATCGGCATACTTTGTAGCTACCTTGATCATTCCAGGATTTACAGCAGCAACATAGATAGGAATATCGTCCCTTGAGTGTTCAAGCAATTTAAAATTCCTAATAACAACGGTATGTCCATGATAGTTAACTTTTTTTGATTTTAACAACAATTTTATCGATTGAACGTATTCTTTCATTCTGATTAACGGCTTATCAAATTTGATACCATGAAGGTTTTCCACCAAGACAAAAGTGCTGGTGCCAAGGCCTAAAATAACTCGTTTATTAGATAAGTTATCTAATGAAATTCCACCCATACCGATTGTCGCTGGGGATCTAGAATAGATATTTACAATAGAAGTTCCTAATTTTACTCTCTTAGTAACTTGAGATAAGGCCCCAAGGGTTGAAAACGCCTCTTTCCCCCACGACTCTGGAGCCCATATGGAATGAATGTTTTCATTTTTATCTACTATAGAAGCAAATTCAAGGATTTCTCTTGACTTTAACAATGATCCAATACTATAACCAATTTTTTCCTTCATATTTATTTTGAATTTATCCTTGATAGTTCTTTAGCTGATTCTTCTATATCTTTGTGAGAATCAATTGATTTCCAAAATGATTTTTCAAATTTCTTTGCTTTCAGTTTTTGTTCATTTGCCAAGGCAGGCAGTGCTGTTGTTTCGATATTTCCCTTATCGGGTAAGAAGTCAAAAATTTCTTGGTTAAAAAAATAGATACCCGCGTTAATCCACTTATCTATTATGTTCGGTTTTTCCTTAAATCCAGTTACAAATTGCTGGTCATTAAAATCAACAATCCCATATGGGCTTCTGAGCGGAACAACTGCAATAGAGTTATAA
>Ga0310887_10000324_pt1 | contig 12095 bp, 8 predicted proteins | sample T60D4metaG_FD_202509 | JGI IMG/M metagenome (GOLD analysis project Ga0310887, IMG submission 202509) | Lab incubated soil microbial communities from West Virginia University Organic Research Farm, Morgantown, WV, United States - T60D4 | ecosystem: Environmental > Terrestrial > Soil >...
CGCCCGATGGTCGGCGGCGGCCGACGCGTGGTGCGCGGCGGCATTGTGGCCTGGAACGCCGCCTTCGGCCGGCGTCGTGCACGAATGGATCGCCGCGGCTACCGGCGCCTCGACGACATTGCCCTCGAACCAGCTGCAGACGTCGCTGACGCGCGCCCGCGAAATCGCGGCGAGTCATTCCGCGTTTCACTGGGAGCTCGCGTTTCCTGAAGTCTTCTTCGACACGGCCGGACAGCCGGCGTCGAACGCCGGCTTCGACGCGGTAATCGGCAACCCGCCGTGGGCGGTGCTCGCCGCCTCTCGCGGCTACCGCCGTCACACGACCGGGCATCCGAACAGCTATCAGCTCTTTCTCGATCGCGCCTTGCAGCTGACGAGAAGCGGCGGGCGCATCGGCATGATTCTCCCCTCCGGCATCGCCACCGATCACGGCAGCGCGGCGCTCCGCAGGCAGCTCTTCGATCGGACGACCATCGATACGTGGGTGGGCCTCGACAATCGCTGCCGCATCTTTCCGATCCACCGCAGCGTGCGTTTCGTCGTCCTGGCGACGACCAACAGCGGATCGACGACGACACTGCGGTATCGTTGCGGCCTGGCCGATGTCGACGATCTGCATCGCGAAGAACAGACGCCGCCTCTGTCGTTGACGCGATCGCGAATCGAGTCGTGGAGTCCCGAGCATCTGACGATTCCCGAAATTACCAACGCAACGGCCCTCGGCATTCTCACGGCAATCGCCGATCGCGTTCCGGCGCTCGGCGACGTCAAAGGCTGGAATGTCCGCTTCGGCCGCGAGCTGAACGCGACCGACGATCGGCATCGCTTCGTACCGTTGCGATCGCGATCGGGATTGTTGCCGATCGTCGAAGGGAAACAACTCTCGCCTTTCACGATCGACCTGTCGCGGTCCACGCACGCGATCGCCGCCACGCCGTCGCGGCCCCGCATCGCCTATCGCGAGGTCGCCAGCGCCACCAACAAACTGACGCTAATCGCCGCAATGCTGCCCGCCAATGTCATCTCCACGCACACAGTGTTCTGCCTGAAATCGGATCTCGACGAACGTTCGCAGTGGTGCCTGCTCGCCTTGATGAACTCGCTGATCGCGAACTATCTAGTTCGCCTCAACGTGACGACGCACGTGACCGCGTCGCTAATGTCGCGCCTGCCCGTTCCGAAACCCGCGCCGCACTCTCGTGAGTTCACCGAACTGATCGCGCACTCGCGACGGCTCTCGACGCGCGGAATCGATCACAGTCTTGAGGATTACGCGCGCCTCAACGCGATTGCTGCAGTTCTTTACGGTCTGACGGTCGATCAGTTCCGATTCTTGCTCACAACCTTCCCACTCATTTCACGAGAACAACGCGACTTGTGCTTTGCAGAATTCGAATGCGCCGCGGAGTCGCGGAGACTCGGAGGCTTTAATCACGATGCTCCATGAACAACTTAGCAACAAGATCATCGCGTCGGCCATCGCGGTACATCGGGCCGTAGGCCCGGGTCTCGCCGAGCATTCGTACCATACGGCAATGGCGATAGAAATGACGGATCGAGGAATGCGCTTTCAAAGCAAGCCTGTGTTGATGGTGACCTACAAAGGCGCCACCATCGGCTGTCACATTCCCGACTTTATTGTTGAAGGCTTGATCGTCGTCGAGCTGAAAGCGGTACGCAGTATCGAACCTGTTTTCGTTGCGCAGGCATTGACTTACTTGCGTGTGACGAAACTGGAGGTGGCGCTGGTCATCAACTTCAATGTGGAGGCATTGAAGTTTGGCGTGAAGCGTGTCGTGAAGGAAATTCTCCGCGCCTCCGCGCCTCCGCGGCCCATGAGTGAATCATGAAAACTTGATGGGTCCGTTTTCCCACGGCTTCAGCAGCGCGTACAGCGTCGATGTAATCGGAACGGGCACGCCAAGTTTCTGCGCGCGCCTTACAGCGGCGCCCTGTAAAGCCTCGACTTCGATCCGCTTCCCCTGCTCCAGATCGATCAACAGCGACGATCGCGTCGTCGGTGGGATGTTGGTCATGTATTCCTCGAGCGTCTCGAAGCGGTTCGCGGAGATCGTCACGCCTTCCGCTCTCGCGATCGCGGCGATCTCACGGCAGCAGGCGTAGAACATCTCGCGCACGTGCGGATGCTTCCAGATGTGGCCGATCGCCAGGCGCGACGCGCCGGTGAATCCGGCGAACGCCGCGAGATACACGAACTTGTCCCAGATCGGCACGCGCGCGTCGGGGACCGGCGTCACCTGGATGTCGGCCGCCGCGAGCACCTCGGCGATCGCCTGCACGCGCGGCGTGACGCGGGCGCGATCGCCGAACACCTCGCCGAAGATGATCGAGCGATGCACGCCGGTCTGCACGATCAACCCCGGCCCCTCGAGGGCTGTCGCCACGTAGGTCGTGCCGCCGAGCACCTTCCGCTGGCCGGCGATCGCCGCGCAATCATCGACGCTGTCGACGCCATTCTGCAGCGTCATCACCACCGTCTCCGGACCGATCAGCGGCTTCAGCATCGGCAGCGCCGTCGCGTTGTCGTACGCCTTCACCGACACGATCGCCACATCGACGTGACCGATCTTTGCCGTGTCACTCTCGGCGGGCGCTCGGGCCACGAAATCGCCGAGCTGGGCGCTTTGGATCGCCAAACCTCTGCTGCGAATCGCCTCGAGGTGCGCGCCCCGCGCGATGAATGTCACGTCCTGACCGGACCGGGCGAGTTTCGCGCCGAAATACCCGCCCACCGCACCCGATCCCAGAATTGCAAATCGCATCCGCAGATGCTGACACGGAAGCGCCGAAACATTGAAACACGCTAGAATTCTGTTCAATGGCGGCCCGCCTTACGGCTTATGCCGTGGCATTCATTGTCGGGGTGACCTTCATCGCCGGTCTCATCGTCGGCGCGCAGCGCGAAGACGATGGCGCGGTGGATGTGATCGTCATCAACGGCAAGGTCTACGCCGCCGACGGCGGCGCTGACCTCGCGGAAGCCGTGGCGATTCGCGGCAACAAGGTCATCCGCGTCGGATCGAACCGCGAGATTCAGCGGCTCAAGCGCGCGCAGACCGTCGTCGTCGACGCCAGGGGCGGCGCGGTCATGCCCGGCTTCATCGACGCGCACGCACATCTCATCAGCGGCGGCCTGTCGCTCGATCAGATCAGCCTCGGCGACGCCGCGACCGTCGACGAGATCAAGGACACGATTCGCGTCTGGTCCGAAGCTCATCCCGAGCGCGCGTGGATCACCGGCCGCGGCTGGTACTACCAGCCGTTCAACGGCGCGATGCCGACGCGGCAGATGCTCGACGCGCTCGTGCCGGATCGCCCCGCCTACCTGATCGCCTATGACGGCCACACCGGCTGGGCCAACACCAAAGCGTTGAAGGCCGCCGGCATCACGCGCCGCACCAAGTCGCCCGCCAACGGCGCGATCGTGAAGGACTCGCGCGGTGAGCCGACCGGCGCGCTGAAGGAAGCGGCGATGACGCTGATGACCGCCGCCGCGCCGAAACCCACGGAGGAAGATCGCCTCGCCGCGGCCCGCGCCGCGATCGACGAGGCACATCGCTTCGGCATCACCAGCGTGCAGGACGCCGGCGGCGGCGCCGGCGATCTCGATCTGTTCGATCGCCTCCGCAAGCGCAAGGAGCTGACGCTGCGCGTCTACCAGGCGCTGCGCGCCGACGCGACGCTCACCGAAGCGAACCTCGACGAGCTCGAGCAAGTGCGCACGCGCTTCGCCGACGATCCGGTGCTCAAGACCGGCGCGATCAAGCTGATCGCCGACGGCGTGATCGAATCGCACACCGCCGCGATGCTCGAGCCCTACGCCAATCGGCCGGCGATCAAAGGCGACGCGCGCTTCACGCCCGAGCAGTTGAACAAGGTCGTCGCGATGCTCGACAAGCGCGGCTGGCAGATCATGACGCACGCCATCGGCGACGCCGCGGTGCGCATGTCGCTCGACGCCTATCAGTCGGCGGCGAAGGCGAATCCCGCGCCGGAACGCGGCCGCCGTCATCGCATCGAGCACATCGAGACCATCGATCCCGCCGACGTGCCGCGCTTTGGCAAGCTCGGTGTCGTCGCCTCATTCCAGCCCGTCCACGCCACGCCGAGCCCGACGCCCGGCGATGTGTGGAGCGTGAACATCGGCGAGGCGCGCGCCTCACGCGGCTGGATGTGGAACAGCATCGCCAGGAGCGGCGGCCGCCTCGCATTCGGCAGCGACTGGCCGGTCATGACGCTCGATCCGCTCAAGGGTTTGCACGTCGCGGTCACGCGCGCGACGCAGGACGGATTGCCCGAAGGCGGATGGATCCCCAGCGAGCGGCTGACGCTGCGCCGGGCGATCGACGCCTACACGCGCGACGCCGCCTGGGCGTCCTTCGACGAGCTGCGCAAGGGCGTCCTCGCCCGCGACATGCTCGCCGACATCGTCGTCCTCACCGACGACATCTTTTCAGGGCCTGCCAGCCGCCTGACGACCACGGAAGTGGCCGTTACGATCGTCGACGGGAAGGTCGTATACCGCCGCGATCCGCCTGAGAACACGACCGCGCAATAACGACGAACCGTTCGTCACCGCCGTTCGTCTCATTGCTAGATCTCTATGCTGACTAGACCCCTGCTTGCCCTGCTTTGCATCGGCTTCCTGACGGCAGCCCTGCCCGCGAACATGTCGGCGCAGTCCGACCTCGATGCCTTCATGGAAAAGGTCCTCGCGCGCCGCGACGACAACTGGAAAAAGCTCCAGCAATACGTGCTCGAGGAGAAGGAAGGGTTCGATCTCACCGGGCCCGGCCGCTTCCCGCTGTGGGGCATGCGCCGCGAATACAGCTGGTTCATTCGCGACGGCATCTTCGTGCGCAGCCCGATCAGCGCCGACGGCGTGAAGCTCTCCGAGGCGGATCGCCGGAAAGCCGAAGAGCAATGGTTGCGCCGGCAGAAGAATCGCGAAGAGCGTGAGAAGCGAAACGCCGAACGCCGCGCCAAGGGCGAGCCGGAGGACCGCGGCAACGTGAGCGTGGGAATCGGGCCCACCGGCGTTGTCGTCAGCACCGACGACGACAAGGATTCGGGCCAGACGACGCCGATCACCAACACCGAAGACATGTTGAAGCAGGTGCGCGAGCCGCAATTCGTCTCGTCGGCGTACTTCCTCAAGTTCAAGTTCGAGAAGGGCCACTACGCGCTCGCCGGCCGCGAAAAAATCGGCGACCTCGAGGCGCTCAAGATCGAGTACTACCCGAAGGAAGGGCTCTTCAAGGACGGCAGGTCGAAGCCCGACAAGAAGGTCAAAGACAAGGACGACCAGATCGAAGAGAAGATGAATAAGGCGTCGATGGTGACGCTCTGGGTCGATCCGAAGAGCTACCAGATCGTGCAATACACATTCAAAGACCTCGACTGGGATTTCTTCCCCGGACGATCGCTGGTGCGGATCGGCGACACCCAGGCCAGCATGCAGATGGGACAGGCCTTCCCGAACGTATGGCTGCCGAGCAGCATCGAGATGCAGTTCGAGATGATGCTCGCGGTCGGCGCCGTCGACGCGACGTATCGCGTCGATTACCACAACTACAAAGAAGCCGCCGTCACCTACAAGATCAAATGATCCGCGCGCTGATCGTCCTGTTGATTTGCGCCGGCTCCGCCGCCGCGCAAACCTCGCCAGGCATTGTCGGCGAGGTGCGCGTGCACGGCAACCACACCACGCCGGATGCCGACGTCCTCGGCATCGTCGGCGACGTTGTCGGCAAGCCGGCCACCGATCAGCTGATCGAGGAGATCCGGACGAAGCTCGAAAAGAGCGGCCGCTTCGACGGCATCGAGATCCGCAAGCGCTTCCGGTCGATCGAGAATCCCGACGACATCCTGTTGATGGTCATGGTCGACGAATTCCCGGGCATCGACGAGTTCGACATCACGCAAGGGAAAGTGCCGAGCAAGATCGGGCGGTTCTGGAGCAGCGGCATGTTCATGCCGATTCTCCATTCAGAAGACGGCTACGGCTTCACCTACGGCATGCGCACCAGCTTCGTCGACACGCTCGGGCCGCGCAGCCGCATCACGGTGCCGCTGACGTGGGGCGGCGAGCGCCAGGCGCGCGTTCAGCTCGAGCGTTCGTTCAAGGCCGGCCCCATCGAGCGCGTCGGCGGTGAATACGGAATCATCCGCCGCGAGAATCCGCACTACGAGACTGGCGACCAGCGCATCACGATCGGGGCGCGCGTGGATGCCGCGCCGGCTCGATGGTTGCGGCTCGGCGCCACCGGCCGCCGGGATGATGTGGAGTTCGGCGATCTCGAGGACACGGTGTCGCGCTTCGGCGGCGACATCACGCTCGACACCCGCGTCGATCCGGCGTTTCCCCGCAATGCGATCCACGCCACCTTCGGCATCGATCGTGTGGAGTTCGATGCGGGTCACGCCAACCAGAAAAAGGCCGACGTGCGCGGCTACGTCGGGCTCTTCCGGCAAACGGTCCTGGCGGTGCGCGGCGTCAGCCTCACTACAGATACGCCGTTGCCCCTCTACGAGCAAAACCTGCTCGGCGGCGCCGCCAACCTGCGAGGTTACGACGCCGGTTACAAGGCCGGCGACAACCTGGCGGCCGCGTCGGTCGAGCTGCGTTTTCCGATCACATCGCCGCTCAACGTCGGGCGTTTCGGCGTGAAAGCCTTCGTCGACTGGGGAACGATTTACGGCGTCGGCGACAAACTGTCGGAGCAGACCTTCGATCGAGGCATCGGCGGCGGCGCGTATCTGCACCTGACTCTGGTCAGCATTTCGCTCGACGTGGCCCGATCGCAGGCCGGCAATACCCGGTTTCACTTCGGAATGGGCGTCACCTTTAAGTAGTAAACTGCGCGGTCGGAGGGTTCCCATGAGCCGCCTGACCGCGCTCCGCCTTGCCGTCGCCGTCACCCTGATCGCCGCCTGCACCGGCGCGGTGATGATCGCGTCGCAGAAATCCGCCGCCACGATGCAGAAAGCGGCGACGCAGTTTCTCGACAGCCTGTCGCCCGATCAGAAAGCCAAAGCGTCGTTTCCGTTCGATGGCGAGGAGCGCCTGCGGTGGCACTTCATCCCGAACGAAACGTTCCCGCGCAAGGGCCTGATGATCAAGGACATGAACGAGGCGCAGCGCCGCCTCGCGCACGATCTGTTGCGCAGCGGCCTCAGCGCGCGGGGCTACCTGAAGGTCACGTCGATCATCGAGCTGGAAGACATCCTCAAGGCGATCGAGACCGGCGGCAAGATGGCGCGCAACAAGGAAGAGTATTGGTTTTCTGTGTTCGGCACGCCGGCCGCGAAAGGCCGCTGGGGCTGGCGCGTCGAGGGTCATCACGTCTCGCTCCGCTTCGCCGTCGCCGACGGCGCCGTCGGCAACAACATCTCGACCTCACCGATGTTTCTCGGATCGAATCCGGCGGAAGTCCGTGACGGCGAGAAGAAGGGTTTGCGCGTTCTCGCCGACGAGGAAGACGCCGCCCGCGCGCTGCTGATGGCGCTGCCCGCCAACCTGCAGACGCAGGCCATCGTCAACGCCGTCGCGCCCGGCGACATCCTGACGATGAACAAGAACGACATTACGCCGCTACCCGAACAGGGCGTGGCCTACGGCGGGATGGGCTCGCAGCAGCAGGCGCTCCTCACCAAGCTGATCGAGGCGTACACGTCGAGCATGGAAGCCGACCTCGCGGCCGAGCGCATGGCCAGGATCAAGGCAGCCGGCATCGACAAGGTGCGCTTCGCGTGGCTGGGCGAAACCGAGAAAGGCAAGAAGCACTACTACAGCGTGCAGGGCCCGACGTTCTTAATCGAGTATGACAACACGCAGAACAACGGGAACCACATTCACTCGGTCTGGCGGGATTTCAACGGCGACTTCGGGCGGGACATACTGCGGGAACATCTTAAGCACGTAGTGCACTGACGTTTAAACATTAATGTTTAAACTTTAAACTTCAAGGATCACCACCGAAGGACCCGTCTCCCTCTCCAGATGGGTCCTTCTTCCACGTACCGCCACTCCGGGTTCTGGTGAAGGTCGCGGAGTGAACTCATCACCTGATCGAACACCGGCAACCCCTCGTCGTCGCACTCAAAGTAACTGACGAAGTCGAACTCGTTCGGGCGCTCGTAGCCGTCGGGGTTGTGGTACACCCGACGGAACAGCGACGGGATGCCCTTCTCCGCCGCGAGCGCATGACCCTTGACCGGCGTGGCGCTGGCGTGATCGACGTGCGGATAGAAATACGAGTGCCGCTCGAGCGCGCTCTTCTGCCACCACTCGAGCGTCTTGCGCATCGGGGCCACGATCGCGTTCCTCGCGAGGCGTCCCGATCGGCGTGGCGGCGTGCCTTTGTTCGAGTAGTTCACCATCTCCGGACTCGAGTAGCGCGGATTGCGGAAGGCGCCGTCGAGCGAGAGGATCTCCGACGAATCGCCGACGCGGCGCCGCAGCTCTTCGTCGATCTCCTGCAGGCGCGGCCGGTACTTGCTCGACACCTGCACCAGGTGGCGCGCCTTCTGGATGCACGGGCTTGGACACGATTCCGGATCGGGCGCCTCGCCGTCGCGCACGAAGAACTGAATCGTCTCGAAGCGCTGCGCCTGCATTTCGCGCGCGTCGTCGATGTCGAAATCGTTGAAGAAGCCGCGCGCGAGATTGCCACCAGCCGTCCGCAGCCGCGCGCCGTGGGCATCGTCCTCGGCCCGCGCGATCACGAACAGGAACTTGGTGAACGCCAGGTTCGTCGCGACGTTGGTGCCATTCGCAGTACCCGTCGCCTGACCGCAGCCGCCTCCCATGACTCATGGGCTATCGGTTTTACTTGAGGCAGACTGTATGACTGTGCGCAGAAGGGTGCAGAAGTGCCTACCGGCCAACCTGATAAAGTAGGAAGGTTATGAACCCGTTGGACCAGTTTTCCGGGGCCAACGCGGGGTATGTCTACGAGTTGTTCGAGCGCTACCAGCGCGATCCCTCGTCGGTCGACGAGGCGACTCGCCGGGCGTTTGCTACCTGGACGCCCGACTACGCTCGCGAGCTATCCGGCGAGCCACGTCGGGACCCCGCCGAAGCGGCCTCCGGCCGCGAAGGCGGGCCCGCGTCAGCCCGCGATCTTCAAGCAGGAATTGCTGCCTTTAATCTCGCCGAATCGATCCGCCGATTCGGTCACCTTGCGGCACAGCTCGATCCGCTCGGCTTTCACGATCCGATCGGCGATCCGTCGCTCGCGCCGCAGTCGCACGGCCTGACGACCGAGACGCTGAAGCAGCTGCCGGCGTCGATCGTCTCCGGACCCGCGGCCGCGGGCGCCGCGAACGCGTTCGAGGCGATCGCGAAGCTGCGCGAGATCTACTGCTCCACCACCGGCCACGACTACAACCACGTGTTCGTCCCCGACGAGCGGGTGTGGCTGCGTCAGACCGTGGAGTCGGGGCAGTTCCGTCCGCCGAACGATCCGATCGACGGCAACGAATTGCTCAAGCGCATCACGCAGGTCGAGACGTTCGAGCGTTTCCTGCAGCGCACCTACCCGGGCAAGACCAGATTCTCGATCGAGGGCCTCGACATGATGGTCCCGATCCTGGACGAGATCGTGCACGACGCGGCCGAGGGCGGCGTGCAGCACGTCATGATCGCGATGGCGCATCGCGGCCGCCTCAACGTGCTCGCGCACATCCTGCAGAAGCCGTACTCGCAGATCCTCGCCGAGTTCAAGGATCCGATTCTCGCCAACCGCCTGCGCGTCGACCTCGGCTGGATGGGCGACGTGAAGTACCACGCCGGCGCGCGCATCGAGGCGCGGCCCGACGGCCTGCCCAAGCAGGTGATTATCTCGATGCCCCCGAACCCGAGCCATCTTGAAGCGGTGGATCCGGTGCTGAACGGGATGGCGCGCGCGGCCGCGACAACGGCGAATCAACCTGGCGCCCCGATTGTCGACAGGGGCAAGGTGCTCGCGATCCTGATTCACGGCGACGCGGCATTCCCCGGTCAGGGCGTCGTCGCCGAAACGCTCAATTTGTCGCGGCTCGAGGGTTACGACGTCGGCGGCATCATCCACATCATCGCGAACAACCAGCTCGGGTTCACGACCGATCCCGAGGAGTCGTTCAGCACCAGCTACGCGAGCGGGCTCGCCCGCGGCTTCAAGATCCCGATCACGCACGTCAACGCTGATGATCCGGTCGCCTGCATCGAAGCGGCGCGGCTGGCGATCGCCTACCGGCAGCGCTTCAAGCTCGATTACCTGATCGATCTCGTTGGCTATCGCAAGTACGGCCACAACGAGGGCGATGAGCCCGCGTTCACGCAGCCGCAGATCTACCAGATCGTCGCGGCGCATCCGAGCGTGCGTGAAAAGTACGCCACGGCGCTGATCGAATCGGGCACGGTCACCCGGGAACACGCCGACTCGCTCGTGCAGGAACGGATGCAGGAGCTCGAGAAGGCGTATGCGTCGGTGAAGCCGGAGCAGGATTACATCCCGCCCGTTCCCGAAGTGCCGCCGAGCGGCGCCGCGAAGAAAGCCCGGACCGCGGTGGCGCTCGACACGCTGAAAGCCATCAACGCGGATTTATTGAAAGTGCCCGAGGGCTTCACCGTGCATCGCAAGCTCGAGCGCGGCCGCGAGCGCCGCAAGGCGATGTTCGCGTCACCAGTGGAGCGATCGATCGACTGGGCCGCCGCCGAAGAGCTCGCGATGGCGACGATCCTCGCCGACGCCGTGCCGATCCGGTTCACGGGTGAAGACGTCGAGCGCGGCACCTTCAGCCATCGCCACGGCGTCTATCACGATGCGATCAGCGGCGAAGAGCACGTCCCTCTCCAGGCGCTGCCGCAGGCGAAGGCGTCGTTCGAGATTTGCAACAGTCCGCTGTCGGAGTACGCGTGCGTCGGCTTCGAGCTGGGCTACAACCTGCAGGAGGCCGATCGGCTGGTGCTGTGGGAAGCGCAGTACGGCGACTTCATCAACGGCGCGCAGATCATCCTCGACGAATACATGACGTCGGGCCGCGCCAAGTGGGGCATGGCGCCGTCGCTGGTGCTGCTCCTCCCCCACGGCTACGAAGGCCAGGGACCCGACCATTCGAGCGCGCGCCTCGAGCGCTTCCTGAACGCGGCCGCCGACACCAACATGCGCATCGCCAACTGCACGACGGCGGCGCAGTATTTCCACCTGCTGCGCCGGCAGGCGATGTTGTTGAAGACGGATCCGCTCCCGCTCGTCGTCATGACGCCGAAGAGCCTGCTGCGCCATCCGTTCACGGCGTCGGCGCCGGCGGAGCTCGCCGAAGGATCGTTCCAACCGGTCATCGACGACGAGACCGTTTCGAAACAGGCGGCAAAGGTGCGGCGCCTGGCCTTTTGCAGCGGCAAGGTCGCCGTCGATTTGCTGACCAGCGAGCCGCGCAAGGACAACCCGAACGTCGCGATCGTCCGCGTTGAGCAGCTCTATCCATTCCCGGAGGATGCGATTCGCACGATCATCGATCGCTATTCCAACGTGCGTGAGGTGTGCTGGGTGCAGGAAGAGCCTGAGAACATGGGCGCGTGGGAGTTCGCGCGGCCGCTGCTCGAGTCGATCGTCGACGGCCGGCATCCGCTCCGCTACATCGGCCGCTCGCGGAACTCGAGTCCATCCGAAGGATCGTCGAGCTGGCACGCCGCCAACCAGCGCGCGATCGTCGATCAGGTATTCGAAGCGAAGACGGAAACGCGTGAAATGGATCGCGTGCTGTCGAAGCAAGTGTAGAGGCTTATGTCGACCAATATCGTTGTCCCCGAACTCGGTGAATCCGTCGTCGAAGCCCGCGTCGCCAAGTGGCTGAAGAAGCAGGGCGACATGGTCACTGCCGGCGAGCCGCTCGTCGAGCTCGAAACGGAGAAGATCGATCTCGAAGTCAGCGCCGATCGCGCCGGCGTCCTCGCCAGCATCAAGCACCAGGAGGGCGCCGACGTGAAAGTCGGCGAGGTGCTCGCCGTTCTCGAAGAATCGACCAACGGCGCGGGCAAGGTGCCTACGGTGCCTGTGGTGGCTAAGGTGCCTGTGGTGCCTGAGGTG
>Ga0310887_10000325_pt1 | contig 12094 bp, 8 predicted proteins | sample T60D4metaG_FD_202509 | JGI IMG/M metagenome (GOLD analysis project Ga0310887, IMG submission 202509) | Lab incubated soil microbial communities from West Virginia University Organic Research Farm, Morgantown, WV, United States - T60D4 | ecosystem: Environmental > Terrestrial > Soil >...
GGTTATTGACAAGTACTGTAAAGTTCCTATCTCCATCGTCTATCCTTGAATCTATTATGTTTCGAGGCAGATCAATTTCTAGAATACCTGACTTGTTTTGACTTGGGGTCAATACAAGAATGATGGTCCTTTGATCATTATCATAAAGAATGTTATTAATTCTGTCTCCTGCATTAGAGATTGATAATGCATTCAAAATGCTACCAGTTTTGACCTGATAATAAATATAGTTCTTGAAAGATTGATAACCATATTGATTTCCATTCATGATGTTTCCAAAGATTTGGTCATGATTGTTAGAAGTGCCAGTAGTAGTGTTATTTCCATTATTCACACTAGCCAATGCATCTCCAAAATCAAAGTTAATTGAACTAAATATTCCTACTAATATTGACATCGTGAGTAGGCCTATTCCAATCAACACCGAACTTCCACACTTCCACAATAGTTTAGTATAGATTCAGTCATATGATATAAGAATTCTGCAGAGTGATTTACTATAGCAGTCAAAGTGCGTTATTCATTGTCGCTATTATTGATAACGGTGTGATGTACGAGGTATATTTTTTTCAGATAGACTATTATGAAATTGTTATTTGAATAGCAACATCGCAATTTCATTTCTAACAACGAGATACAATTGAATTTCGGGATTATTTTACCATCTTTTGTATATCCTGATGGAATATTATATATATTCGATTACAGCTTTATTCGATACTTGACATTTATTTTGTTATTATGTGATTCAGTAATTGGTATGGAGGATTTGTACATTGTCAGCTGAAAAGAAAGAAATAAGAATAGTTGATCATATTTACCAGCCTAAACATGAAATTCTAACAAAAGATGAAGCTGAACTTGTTTTTAAGAAATTCAATTCTAAACCTAGTCAATTTCCTTATATGATGTCTTCTGATAAAGGCATCCAAGGGTTAGAAGCTCAACCAGGTGATGTTATTAAAATAACCCGAAAGAGTTCTACTGCAGGTGAAAGTGTATATTACCGATATGTAGTAGAAGGTTGATCTAGGGAATGACAGTCAGTATTAGCAACAATTCTATAGATATGTGGCCTATAATAAACGATATTTTAAGACGAGAGGGAGTCGCAAGACAACATCTTAATTCTTACAATGAATTCATTGAAAGGGGGCTTCAAAGCATAATTGACGAAGTTAATGAGATAGAAATCGAAACGGCTGAATATCCATATAAGATTAAGTTGGGAAAAATTAAAATGCAGCAACCTAGAATCATGGAGTTAGACGGTTCGATTACACACGTGGCTCCAGTTGAAGCTAGGCTACGCAACTTAACTTATGCATCTCCGATTATGTTGGAATGCAGCATAGTTGAAGAGGGCAAAACATTGGAATCCAGATTTATACATATTGGTGATATGCCGGTAATGGTGAAGTCAAACGCTTGTATGCTTCATAATTATTCTGAATCAAAATTAGTCGATGTAGGGGAAGACCCAAAGGATCCTGGTGGATATTTCATCATAAACGGTTCAGAAAGGGTAATAGTTGGATTGGAGGATCTTTCGTATAATAAGATCATCGTTGATATCGAGGAAACATCAGGTACCATGTTATACAAGGCAAAAGTATATTCTTCGATTGTTGGATATCGTGCAAAACTAGAGTTGATAATGAGGCCTGATGGTTCCATTGTTTCAAAGATTCCAGGCTCTCCAGTTGATATCCCACTTATCATATTAGTACGTGCTTTGGGCTTGGAGTCTGATAAAGATATTGCAAATGCAGTTTCCTTGAATGATACTATCCAAGACGAGCTGGAACCCTCTTTTGAAAAATCTGGCGAAGTTGCAACCAGCAGAGATGCCATAATCTACATAAGCAAAAGAATCGCACCAGGCATGCTAGAGGAGTTTCAAATAAAACGAGCGGAAACATTATTGGACTGGGGACTATTGCCTCATCTTGGTAAGAATCCTGATAACCGATACGAAAAGGCATTATTCCTAGGCGAATCAGCATGCAAGTTGGTTGAATTAAACCTTAATTGGATAGAACCAGATGATAAGGATCATTATGGGAATAAAGTCATAAAATTCGCAGGTCAGATGCTAGCAGACTTGTTCAGGACCGCTTTTAGGAATTTAATTAGAGACATGAAGTATCAATTAGAAAGATCTGGTCAGAAGCGAGGAATCAACGCAGTTGCAGCTGCTGTCAGACCTGGAATTATCTCTGACAAATTAAATAATGCTATAGCTACAGGAAATTGGGGTAGAGGTAGGGTAGGTGTTACCCAACTTCTGGATCGAACAAATTATATGTCCACAGTTAGCCACTTAAGAAGAATCCAGTCACCACTAAGCCGAAGCCAACCCAATTTTGAGGCTAGGGATTTACATGCAACTCATTTTGGGCGTATATGTCCATCCGAAACTCCAGAAGGTTCAAATTGTGGTTTGGTTAAAAACTTGGCACTATCTGCAGTAATATCAGTCAGCGTCTTGTCTTCAGATGTAATTGAAAAGTTATACGAATTGGGTGTCCAAAATGTAAACGAGACAAATGATGATTTAAAACAGAAAGGTGCTAGGATATTTGTCGATGGTCGGTTAATTGGATACATAGAGGATGGTCGTAATTTATCAAATAGGTTGCGCACTATGAGGCGTTCTGGCAGAATGCACCCCCACATGGGAATCTATTTCTATTCTTCCTTAAATGACAATGCAACAAAAAGGTTGTATATCAGCTGTAACTCGGGCAGGGTTTTGCGACCACTAGCAATTGTGAAAGATGGGAATATACTACTGACAAAGGAAGTTATCGAAAAAATTTCAAAGAAATTTTTATCATGGACTGATCTTTTATACATGGGGATTATAGAACTGGTAGATGCCAATGAGGAAGAAAATTGTTATATTGCAAGTGAATTAAGAAACATAACAAACGATCACACTCATGTTGAGATTTTTTTGTCTTCGATTTTGGGTGTAGGTGCCTCTATTATTCCATACCCAGAACATAATCAATCACCTAGAAATACATACGAGAGTGCGATGGCAAAACAAAGTTTGGGGTTTTCAACTCCATTAATGAATGCAAGTACATATGTGAGACAACATTTCATGTTATATCCGCAGATGCCTGTTGTAAGTACTAAAGCAATAAACTTATTGGGATTAGATGAACGGCCAACAGGTCAAAATTGTGTGGTAGCGGTTTTGCCATTTGAAGGGTACAATATTGAAGATGCTGTGGTATTTAGTAAATCATCTGTAGATAGAGGGTTAGCGCGTACTTTTTTCTACCGTGTTTATGAGGCTGAAGCTAAACAATATCCTGGTGGAATGAAAGATACTTTTGAGATCCCATCTTCTGAAGCCAACATTCGGGGTTATCGTGGTGAAAAATCTTATCGTTTGTTAGAACAAGATGGTGCGATAATGCATGAATCAGTAGTTAATGGTGGTGATATTTTGATTGGCCGAACCTCTCCACCCAGATTCATGGAGGAATACAAAGAGTTTGAAGTAAAGGGTCCATATCGACGCGATACATCAATCGGTGTTAGACCATCGGAAAACGGTGTGGTCGATACTGTTATCATGACGCAGTCAGTAGAAGGAGGTAAGATGTATAAGATTCGAGTCAGGGATATGCGAATTCCTGAGATAGGGGATAAATTTGCCTCGCGTCATGGTCAAAAAGGAGTTGTTGGAATGCTTGTAAACCAAGAGGACTTACCATATACGGAAGATGGCGTAGTCCCAGATGTAATGATCAACCCTCACGCTTTTCCTTCTAGAATGACTGTTGGGATGTTCATGGAATCATTGGGTGGTAAAGCTGCTTCTTTGAGAGGCAAAATTGTTGACGGTTCTGCATTTTTGGGAGAAAAGTTGAATGATATTAAGGATGTAATGGAGTCATACGGATTCAAGCATAGTGGAAAGGAAGTAATGTATGACGGGAGGACTGGAAAGAGATTCCCTGTTGACGTATATGTTGGAGTAGTATATTACCAAAAACTACATCATATGGTAGCCGATAAGATCCATAGCAGGGCTAGAGGTCAAGTTCAAATGTTAACAAAGCAACCCACAGAAGGTAGAGCACGCGGAGGTGGGTTGAGGTTTGGAGAAATGGAAAGAGACTGTTTAATCGCTTATGGCGCGTCTATGATGCTAAAGGATAGATTGTTAGAAGAATCTGACAAGGCAGAGATAAACGTGTGCGAGAGATGTGGTTTGCTATCATATTTTGATACGAAACAAAGAAAATATGTATGTAGGGTCTGCGGTGACAAGGCAAAAATTTCCAGTGTCATAATTGCATATGCCTTTAAATTGTTATTGCAAGAAATGATGAGTTTAAATGTCGCTCCACGCTTATTGGTAAAGGAGAAGGTTTAATCTTTTTGTTTTTGTACAATGGAGGTCTTTTTGAATGAATGATGAATCTGTAAAGATATTAGATGGTATTAGATTTAGCATATGGTCGCCTGTCGAGGTAAGGAAGTTTAGTGTTACTGAGGTGACCGCACCCGAAACTTACGATGAAGATGGAATGCCTGTTCAAGGGGGATTAATGGACAACAGACTGGGAACGCTGGAGCCTGGTCAAAAATGTGCTACCTGCGGAAATACATCTGCTAGATGTCCTGGGCATTTTGGTCATATTGAACTTGCCGAACCCGTTCTACACATCGCCTTTATCGATGATATTCATAAACTGCTTTTGATTACTTGCAGATCGTGTAATCGTATTAAACTTAGTAACGAAGATTTAGAAAAATACAAAAATTTACGCGATAGCAAGGCCGCTTATGCCGTAATTACTCTTGAAAACGTTAAAGATGAGATAATTGAGAAAGCAAAGAAAGTTAAAGTTTGTCCACATTGCCAAAAAGAACAATATGATCTCATTTTTACAAAACCTACAATCTTTGTTGAAAAAACTGATGTAGGGGAGAATAGGTTATTACCCATTACCATTAGGGAGAGGCTGTTAAATGTTTCAAATGATGACTTGATACTATTAGGATATGACCCAAAGACTGCTCGACCAGAATGGTTCATTCTCCAAGTATTGCCCGTACCACCAGTAACAGTTAGACCCTCTATTATTCTAGAAACAGGTATCCGATCAGAGGACGACTTGACTCACAAACTAGTGGATATAATCCGAGTAAACCAGAGACTCAAAGAGAGCAAAGAAGCTGGAACACCACCTTTAATTGTTCAAGATTTGGTAGATTTATTACAGTATCATGTTACGACTTACTTTGACAATGAAGTTTCGGGCATTCCTCAGGCCCATCACAGGTCTGGAAGACCATTAAAAACCATAACCCAAAGGCTAAAGGGTAAAGAGGGTCGATTTAGAGGATCACTATCAGGCAAGCGCGTTGATTTTTCAAGCAGAACCGTAATTTCGCCTGATCCAAATCTTACCATATCAGACGTGGGTGTACCAAGTGATGTCGCAAAAAAGCTCACAATACCAGAAACTGTTTCTACATGGAATATTGATAAACTGAAAAGTCTTGTTCTAAATGGGCCTAACAATTATCCCGGAGCTAATTACATTATTCGGCCGGACGGAGTAAAAATAAGATTGGACTATGTCACGGATAGAGCTGCTATTGCTGATTCAATAATGAATGGCTATACTGTGGAGCGACACCTGATGAATGGGGATGTTGTAATATTTAATCGACAACCATCTTTGCACAGGATGTCTATTATGGCTCACAATGTAAGAGTACTTCCATATCGTACTTTTAGGCTTCATCCGGCGGTATGTCCACCTTATAACGCAGACTTTGATGGTGACGAGATGAATTTACACGTACCACAAAGCCAGGAGGCAAGGGCTGAGGCGGCCTTGTTAATGCGTGTTCAGGACCAGTTGATATCACCAAGATATGGAGGACCCATTATCGGTGGTATACGTGATTTCATAACTGGAGCATTCTTATTAACAAAAGATGAAACCATACTAACTGCTGATGAAATAGCTAATTTTGCATATTTGGGTGGATTTAGTGGACCTTTACCTAAGCCTCATTTAGAGAAAGACGGAAAGGCATTTTTTACTGGCAAACAGTTATTTTCACTTTTCTTACCAAAGGATTTCAACTTTGTAATCACTTCAAAATGGAATAAAGCTTCAAAGTTGCAAGGGAAGGATGTAGTCATTAAAAACGGTCAATTGATCTCAGGTGTAATCGATAAAGCTTCAATAGGCGCAGAAGAACCTGATAGCGTACTTCACCGAATTGCAAAAGACTATGGTAACGACGAGGCAAAAAAATTCCTTGACGCTATACTTGTTATGTTAAAGACCTACATTACTCACAAGGGATTTAGTTATGGGTACTCTGATTTGTGGCTGAGTGACGAAACTCGAAAAGAGATTCAAGATGTAATTCAAAAAACTTACAATAAAATCGACGAATTGATCAAACAATATCATGATGGTACATTACCTTTAACCAGAGGTTTATCCCCAGAGGAGGCCTTGGAGCTATATGTTGTTAATGAACTCTCAAGAGCAAGAGACAGAGCCGGAAAAATTGCCGACCGATCGTTTCCTGATGACAACTCTGGCGTAATCATGGCTTCAACCGGGGCAAGAGGTTCAACTTTAAATATTGGACAGATGACTGCAGCTTTGGGTCAACAATCAATCCGTGGAAAAAGGATTATCAAAGGGTACAGGAACAGAGCGTTACCACATTTTAGGCCAGGTGATCAAAATCCAGATTCTAAGGGCTTTGTTAAATCCAATTATAGAGATGGACTTAATCCAATCGAATTTTTCTTTCATGCCATGGGAGGAAGAGAAGGTCTAGTTGATACCGCAGTTCGTACTCAACAATCAGGATATATGCAGCGTAGACTCATAAATGCTTTAGAACATCTCAAAATTGAATATGATTTAACTGTTCGTGACCCACATGGAAATATCATTCAATATGTTTATGGGGATGATGGGATTGATCCAGCCAAAAGCGATCACGGTGATGCCGTAAATATCACTAGGCTGGTAGAGAGTGAATCCGTTATTGATGAAGGAGTTAAAACCAGTGAGTCTGAAGTGAAGGATTTGTTGCTAAAATTCAAGGAGAAGATGAATCCTAAGTTGACTCAGGAAATTGAAGCAGCATTGTTATCCTATCCACTGAGCAAGACTGGGATTAAGAAAGTAGTGCACAAAATAATGGATTTGTTCGAAAAAGCCATGATAGAGCCAGGAGAAGCAGCGGGAGTTGTTACAGCTCAGTCTATTGGTGAACCAGGTACACAGATGACCCTGAGAACTTTTCATTTTGCAGGAGTAAAAGAAAGAAATGTAACGCTAGGCCTACCAAGGCTTATTGAGCTAGTAGATGCAAGAAAGAAACCCGTTACTCCTACTATGGATATTTATCTTGACGATGAACACAAATTATCCAGGGAAAAAGCCCTGGAAGTTGCAAAAAGGATTATTTTTACGCGGATATCCGATCTAGTAAACAAAGTGGATACTGATTACAGTGGAAATTTGTCATTTTTCTTTTCTGAAAAGAAGATAGCCGACAGAGGAACGTCTATACAAGAAATCCATGAAGTGTTGAAAAGTTCTAAGAAGAGATACGAAGTTACCATAAATGAAGATATTCTAGTCATAAAAGTTTCCCTATCCCAAGAACCAGATGCTCAAACTTTACTAACATTACGTAATAAATTATTGAACGCGCGTGTTAAGGGAGTCCCTGATATCGAAAGAGTAACAATTGTAAAACAAAATGATGAATGGGTGATTCAGACAGCTGGATCAAATTTGGCGAAAGTGGTACTAGTAGAAGGAATAGATGTATCAAGAATCACCACAAACAATGTGTTCGAAATATGGCAAACTCTTGGGATTGAAGCCGCAAGAACTGCACTAGTCAAAGAAGTCACTAATACTTTGGAGGAACAGGGTTTGGAAGTTGATATCCGACATATTATGTTAGTAGCAGATTTAATGACATCAAAGGGATACTTACAACAAATTGGCCGTCACGGTATAGCAGGGACAAAGACTTCAGTATTAGCAAGGGCAGCTTTTGAAATTACTGTCCCTACAATCGCTAGAGCTGCACTAGAGGGGCAAGTGGAACCGTTAAAAGGAGTTACTGAAAATGTAATAGTCGGAGCAACTGTACCAGTTGGCACTGGAATGATTGATCTATATATGAGTGTCAAGGAATAGAGAATTATATGAATGAAAAGAAATTGGCAAAAATCCTGAAGGAAGGTGTAAAAAATAACAAAATAAAAACCGGGTATAAAGAAGTATCGCAGTACATCAAAGGCACAAAGTTAATAGTACTTTCAAAGACCTTGACCCCCGAAAAAGAAGAAAAAATAAAGAAGTCTGCTGAAGAAAGCGCTATTTCTGTGATATCATATCCCGGAAATGCCGTTCTACTTGGAAGGCTTTGCAGCTTATCATATGGAGCCAGTGTGGTTTCATTAAAAAATGTCTCTGATGATGATGTTAAAGAGTTAATGAGTAGCTAATTATCTCTTATAATAGAAATTCTGGTAAAAAAAATACGGCGGTTCCATATTTTATTATTATTCACATACCCTAAATTTCAATCTTAAAATAGACTTAAATTGGGATAACTTTGAGAGAGTTATTTATACTTGGATGAATTATTCTTTTGTTATTGGGTGCACATTAAATGAGTGAAAAAATTAAGTTATCTCCAGATGAATTTCGATTATTATCATTATTTCAGACTGTCACTGCCGCTGATGCCAGGGACTGCATAATTGATGAAAAAATGGAACGTGTAATTTTTGTTGTAAATAAAGGACAAATGGGAATGGCAATAGGCAAGGGGGGATCCAATATTAAGCAGCTACAAAACGTGATTAATAAGAAAATAGAGTTGGTTGAACATTCTGAGAATCCAACTGATTTTGTCAAGAATATATTCAATTCAAATATTATTCAAGAAATTCGCATAAACGATCGTATGGATGGAACCAAAATAGCCCTAGTGGTCGCAGACGCAAAGAAAAAGGGACTAGTCGTAGGTAAGGATGGAAGGAATGTAGACAAAGCGCGGCTTCTTGCGAAGAGATATTTTAATATTACAAACGTCCTGGTCATTAGTCCGGAACAATTAATTAAAAGTGAAAAGATGTGATATTTATTGAGTAAATCACCGTTAGGATTATTCTCGGGTAGAGTTTTGAAAACCAAACGAAAACGCTCCCGATGGTCAAACAAGTATTATAAACGTAGAATGTTGATGTTGGATAAGAAGGCTAATCCGTTGGAGGGTGCTCCACAGGCCAGAGGTATTGTTTTAGAGAAGGTTGGTATTGAATCAAAACAGCCTAATTCTGCAGTCCGAAAATGTGTACGGGTCCAATTAATAAAAAATGGAAAATCAATTACTGCCTTTTTACCAAGAGATGGTGCATTAAACTTCGTAGATGAACATGATGAAGTAGTCTTAGAAGGGATAGGAGGCTCAATGGGAGGAGCAATGGGTGATATACCAGGGGTTAGATGGCAAGTATTCAAAGTTAATGGTGTATCCCTTAATCAATTAGTAAGAGGAAAGAAGGAGAAACCAAGGCGATAACAATGAGTGGAAAAGAACAAGTAAATATGCTTCTGTTTAACAAGTGGGATACAAGAGATATTGAAATTGTCGATGAAGGGCTGAAAAACGTAATCCATTTACATCCCTCAATGACAATACCTGTAACCTTTGGACGTCATGAGCATCAACGATTGAAAAAAGCAGAGGTCAATATTATTGAACGACTGGTCAACAAACTTATGCATTTTGGAAAAAGATATGCCAAAAATACTGGACGAATGGGTGGTAAAAAGACAAAGGTTATGAACGTAGTAAAAACTGCACTTGAAATCATATCCATAGAAACCGGTAAGAATCCTGTAGAATTACTTATAAGGGCGATAGAAAATGCCGCTCCAAATGAAGATACTACCAGAATAGTTTATGGTGGTGTGGTGTATCATGTTTCAGTTGATGTTTCACCTTTAAGAAGGGTAGATCTAGCTTTGCGATTCGTTGCCGAAGGAGTACGCGAGTCGACCTATTCTTCACCTCAAGCCATGGAAGAGGTACTTGCCAGAGAAATAATGTTGGCTTCTGAGAACGACATGAACAGTTATGCGATAAAAAAGAAAAATGAGCAGGAAAGGATTGCAATGTCATCTAGATGATTACAAACTATCAATTTTTATCATTTATTTAGTGACATTCAATGAGTGGAAAGGATGACTATATTTTTAAGAAACAGAATTTATTGACGACCCAATCCGGTAGAAAAATTTTTAAAAGTGGTTTGATCAGGGACAAAAAATATAATTCATTTAAATTTTATCTTGATAAATCAAAAAAAGAGTATGATGGCTTTGTACAAAGATACAGAGATGGGATATATGCATTAATAAAGTCCGATTCTTCTCCAATGCAGACACACAGGGATTTTATAAAAGAGATTGGTGGTACTCCCGAATTAGAGATTACCCCTAAAGAACTTGAATCGCTAAAGTTAAAGTTAGAAGATCCAGCCAATTTATTTGACAGGATAAATAGAATACTTAATTCTAATTTTATAAAAATGACTTTTCCCGTATTCTATGCTCTTTTTGACGGCTATGCCGAGAGTATTGGCTTAAATGATTACAAAATGAGAGACAATGTGATAGATGGACACCTCATTGCCATTGATTTGAGCGAGCCTATGGATAGGATTTTAGATAAAGATGAAGACCTTGAATATCTTGAAGACTACAAATTCATTAATCCATACATACTATTATTGGCAAAGCAAAAGATAAGTGCTACAGCACCTGAGGTACTAGAAGAATTTCAATCCGGTTTTGATGATGCCCTGTTAGGTCAACAAATTGATTATGAATTGAAAACCAAAAAGCTTGAACTCACTTACGATAATTTAGAACGAAGTTACAAGAAATACCGATCTGTGCTTGGAACTGCCGGTAGAAATATGAGTCTTAATCAGAGGCCTTTGTCAGAAATTTATTATATAGGCATGGCAAAAGCTGCAGAGTGCGTTGGATGCGGAAATGAGATCCAAGATGCAATTATTACTAAGGGAATCAAGTCACCATCGTGGCCTCTTTTTTATTCAAACCTTACTCATGATGTAAAATTAGGGTTCAGGTTGACTTTGGAAAAGAGTAAGTCATATTTATCTGAGGCATCATTAGCTTTAGAAATGCTGGATAATGATATGAAGATCAAACCCTTCCTCGAATTTTTGTTCTTAACAGTTAGTCATTATAACGAATTCTGGTATAGAGAGCTTGTAACTAAAAGAGCAGATCTTCTTAATACATTTCAGAAAGAACTAGATAAAAAATAGCTTTTAGTTTAATGAGAAGGATTGTAAGAAATAATGTGGGTAGAAAAATATCGAATAAGTGAATTTGACAATTTTTTTGGGAATGAAAAATCACGACTTCTAGTAATAAACTGGTTAAGAAACTGGATTAAGGGCGCAAAACCTCTTCTAATTGTAGGTCCTCCAGGGACTGGAAAGACTTCGTTTGTAAAGTCATTGGCTAAATTACTAGATTTAGATTTGATCGAACTTAATGCCAGTGACCTCCGTAACAAGATTAACCTAGAGATTATCATCAATCCAATACTACTAAACAAAAGTATTTTTGGAAAGCAGATGTTGTTGTTCTTAGATGAGGTAGATGGCATCTCTGGGAGGGATGACTATGGTGGAATGCCGTTCTTGTCAAACATATTAAAGAATGCTGATGTTCCGATCATTATGGCCTCAAATTCAAAGAGTTACAAAATGAAAGACTTAATAAAAAATAGCAAGCTTGTTGAATTTAGACCCTTGTCGTCATTTGCAAGTTATATGTTGCTCCAAAATGTCATGAGGCGGGAGAGAAAGAATTTAAAAAGTTCGGAGCAGTTTAAGATTATTAGTCAATGTCGTGGCGATGCCAGGACCCTTTTGAATACTTTGCAAGCAAAGCTGGAAGGAGAAGTTAATTCCGATGGTAACACCGGTACTGAATCGTCAATAGAAGAGTGT
>Ga0310887_10000336_pt1 | contig 11979 bp, 10 predicted proteins | sample T60D4metaG_FD_202509 | JGI IMG/M metagenome (GOLD analysis project Ga0310887, IMG submission 202509) | Lab incubated soil microbial communities from West Virginia University Organic Research Farm, Morgantown, WV, United States - T60D4 | ecosystem: Environmental > Terrestrial > Soil >...
CATGGTCGATCCGCAACGTCCCGAATGCGGTGCCTCAAAGGCAGGGACCGGTTACTCTCGCTCGCGAAGCACCCCGAGGTCCTGGAGTCGCGTTGAATCATTTGAGCTGTTGCAATCATCATTGGCGGTACGACTGTCCGTCGCATTACTGCGCGAATAGACGATTGCAACTTCATACCTTCTCCGTCGCGCGGTCGTCAATATGTGTTCCACGCTGAATGGGGTCGCGCCGCCGCCTGGGACAGCCGCAAACATCTGCTTCCCACCAACGTGGGCTTCACGGCCGAGACTGTAATATCCCGTACTTCGACCCACTGCATCCTGGCATACCCACTGTACGCGGTGGTCGAAAGATTCATAACATTACCCCGGATCTCTCGCCGCACGCCCGTTTCCTCGCTCACGGAAAAGGACCGTATGGTTAGATCTGTACACGTACCTCGCGGCGGTGCCGTAGTAGTGGGTGTTGGGGACGGAGTTGGAGTCGGTGGCGGTGTTACGATGATGCCCGACCCCGGACCGATAGTAAGGGTAAGACGGAAAGGCACAGTTTGTGTCGCAGCAACCGATACGTAAACGGTAACCAAAATGGGTTGCCGGCTAGGAATATTGAACCTTGCTGTTTCGTGCATCGGGTCGGCAAGGCCTGTGGTCACACCCATATATGCTTCGGGCGGACAGCAGCTTCGTCCGCTAAACGTGACCGTCATGCTGGCTCCACCAACGGGAGGAGTGAAATCCAATACGGCGGATGCCGTTCCCGCCGAGACTAGGGATTCCGGGACTTCGTAATAATATGTTCCCGACCCCAAGTTTCCGGAAACCGGGAAGGCTGCGATTGGTGTGGGACGTGTCTCGTCGGTAGACTGTCCGCGAGTGTATGTCGCCGTAAAGATCAAAATCGAGATTAAGCTCAATAGCAGCAAATGCTCAAGCGGAACTATTCTGTTCATTGGTTTTTCCTTGAACTGCAGTAGGTCGGAAGCCGAATTGAGATCCTCACAACGTCCATGCGGTTTTGGGCAAGGAGCGGAGACCTCTCAAGTCATTTTTTCTTCTTTACGATTGTAATCGTCACGGTAAACTCGCCCACGTTTCCCTCCGGAGCGTCGTCGTTTACAGTTAGCCACAATGTGCCGTTCCGTGCGGATACAATTTCCTTTTTCTCGCCGTAAACCCAACTCTGTGTGGGTTGAGCCTTTTTCCCTTTGACGGGCGTGATCTTGGCTGCCAAACCATAACGCATTTTCGTCTCGAGCGGATAATAGCCCACTGGCTGTTCCGAAAATTTCGCCGTTCCCTCGGGACCATAGGCTCCGTACGACCCTCCTACCTCGACTTGGCCCTTAGCTTCAAGCCTTACGGTGTCGCCGGCGGCCACGGTGACCCCTGTGTTCACCCATTTCAATCCGGAATCTCCCGGAATGACGATTTCTTTGTCCGGCGCCTGAGCCGAAACCGAAGCCCCCAGAACAAGCAAAACAAACAGTGATGCGATCGTGAAAGCGGTAGATTTGTGCCGGAATATAGATATAGATCTCATTTAATTCTCCATTTCTCGGAATTTGGTAAGAGTGATGGTTGACGACGTGATTCCCAATTGGGATTCCCTTATTCAATCACAGTTATTGATTCAGGTGTTATCTTTATTTGCCGTATCAATGAACTTAGCCGTTTCGATTTCTTCAGCTGGTTTCGATGCTACAAATAATTAATGTGATATTTTTATGGCAATGAATTTCTGTCAGTCAGAAAAAACTCTCGATTTGCAAAAGCGCGTCGGCGCCTTCATGGATGAGCACATCTATCCAAACGAAATGGCGTATGTCGAGAAGATAAATTCGGGTGACCGGTGGCAGCCGCCTGAACTGATAGGCGATTTGAAGACTACGGCGAAGGAGGAAGGGCTATGGAATTTGTTCCTTCCCGATGTTTCCGGTTTATCGAATCTTGAATACGCTCCGCTAGCCGAGATAATGGGCCGCGTGACGTGGGCGAGCGAGGTCTTTAACTGTTCGGCGCCTGATACGGGCAACATGGAGGTCCTGCATCTTTACGGAACGCCCGAGCAAAAAGAGAAGTGGCTTAAACCATTGCTAGATGGGCAGATACGGTCGTGTTTCTCAATGACCGAGCCCAACGTTGCTTCGAGCGATGCGACGAACATCCGAGCCTCTATTAAAGCGGATGGAGACGAATACATTATTAACGGACGTAAGTGGTGGTCGACCGGCGGCGGTGATGATCGATGCAAGCTGTCGATCTTTATGGGCAAGACAGATGAAACTGCGCCAAAGCATCTTCAGCAGTCCATGATCCTGGTGCCGATGGATACGCCCGGCGTAAAAGTAGAACGGATGTTAAATGTAATGGGCTTTGACGACGCGCCAAATGGTCACGCCGAGATCACATTTACTGACGTTCGCGTCCCGAAAACGAATCTTCTATTGGGCGAGGGCCGCGGCTTCGAGATCGCGCAGGGACGCCTCGGTCCTGGCCGTGTTCATCACTGCATGCGCTTGATCGGCGTTGCGGAACGGTCACTTGAATTGATGATCGAGCGTGCAAAGGTGAGAACTGCATTCGGTAAGTCCGTTGCAGATCAGGGCGTCGTCCGTCAATGGATCGCCGAGTCGCGCTGCGGGATCGACCAGGCAAGGCTTCTCGTTCTCAAAACCGCATGGATGATGGACACCGCGGGAAACAAATCAGCTCGCAAGGAAATCGCGATGATCAAAGCGGTCGTTCCGCAAGTGGTGCTCAAGATCATCGACCGCGCTATTCAAATTCACGGCGGCGCGGGGCTTTCACAAGACACTCCGCTTGCTGGCTTCTGGATCTATGCTCGTTCGCTTCGCCTCGCTGACGGCCCCGACGAAGTCCATCTCGAATCTATCGCAAAGATGGAGATCAATTCTTAGTCAACCACTTTCGGTCAAACTGCACAATTTCCCGTCAAATGATGTGTTCAACATGACAAAAAAGTGTTGACACTGATTGCCAAACAATGTAATTTAATTGAGTAACGGTGTTCAACCACCGTCCCCTTCGCCACCCGATGCGAAATTGTTTACTCAAGAAACACACACAAAATCCGGACTCATAGGAGTTCGGAACCCGAACGGATTCGGACTCACGGGCATTGCACTCAGTTGACCTATCCGCGAAAGTCCTCTCGATGCTTGCATACTCAAGGGTGGCTAAAATCTTCAAAGTCCCGTGTGTCCAATTCGATTCGCATAAGTTCGCCCGGCAATAGCCGGATAAAAGCCCAACAAGGAGCTAAATAAAATGGTGTTCGGTAAGAAGAGAAGCGTCGCCGGTCTAGACATCGGTTCAAGCTCGGTGAAGATGGTCGAACTCGAAGGCAAAGGCAATCGCTTTAGCCTTGCGGGCCTAGGCGTTGAAAACGTACCTGATGAAACGATCATCGACGGACAGATCATGGAGCTGAACGCCGTTTCTGACGTCATCCAAAGGGTCTGCGTTAACCATAATATGAAGGCCGACCGCGTCGTCACCGGCGTTAGTGGCCATTCCGTCATCATTAAGAACATTGCCCTTCCGGCGATGAGCGACGAAGAGCTTGAGGAATCGATCGACTGGCACGCTGAAGAACATGTTCCTTACGATCTAGCCGATGTCAGCCTCGATTACCAGGTGACCGGACGCACGTCTGATTCGACGCAAGTATTGATAGCAGCGTGCAAACGCGACCGAATTGAGAATGTTCGGCAGGCGATCCAGCTCGCGGGAAAAGAACCCGCCGTGATCGATGTTGACACCTTCGCACTTCAGAACTGCTACGAGGTCAACTATCAGCCGGACGAATCTCAGGTTGTGACCCTCCTTAACATCGGAGCCTCGACCATGAACGTCAACATCGTTAAAGGTACACGCTCGCTGTTCTCACGCGATATCACGGTTGGCGGCAGTCAATTTACAGATGTTCTGCAGCGAAGTTTAGGCCTTAGCTTCCAGCAGGCCGAAGCAGTAAAACGCGGCGTTGTCAATGCAGTCGACGGTGTCGAAGAAAAAGCGATCGAGCCGTTGATCGGCAACGTGACTGAGATCGTCGCGATGGAGATCCAAAAGACCTTCGATTTTTACCGGGCGACGACCGAAGACAATCGAACGGTCGTGCAAAAGATACTTATTTCAGGTGGTGGGTCGAAGCTGCGGGGCCTCGCAGCGGATCTATCCGCCCGCCTCGAGCTCCCGGTCGAGATACTCAATCCGTTCCGCAACATCGACGTCGATGATCGGAAATTCGATCGAGGCTACTTGAACGAGATAATGCCCGAAATGGCGGTGGCCGTAGGACTCGCAATAAGGGGAGCGTAACAAATCATGATCAAAATAAACCTATTAAATTCGGTTACTGAGCGGCAAGGCGGAGCGGTGCTCGCCGTGGACCGTAAGGTCGGAAGCCCGGGCACTCGTTTGTTGCTAATGACGCTTTCAGTGTTCTTCCTTGCTCTCGCAGTTATTGGCTGGGACGTGATCAGCAGCCAGATGGCGAAGGCCGACATGGAGAAGCAGCTTGCTGAACAAAAGCAGATCGCCGCTGAACTCGAGACCGTGATGAAAGAGCAGAAAGAACTTGAAGACAAGATCAAAGCGATCGATACGCGTATCGAAGCGATCAAGAGGCTTCGTTCCGAACAGGCAGGCCCCAGTGCCGTACTTGAAGCACTCCGCGAACGCATTGCGATGGTCCCGGGACTATACCTTCAAAGTGTTGACCAAAAGGGCGAACAGATGGAGATCAGAGGAAACTCGCCGGATGAGGCCGCTGTTACACAATTTGGCCGCAGCCTTGAGTTCTCGAGCGGACTGTTCTCGAATCTAAATATCGAGACACAGCGAGCAGAGGTCGTCAACCAGATGGCAGTTGCGCCGAAAGGCGGGGGCGAAGCTCCAAAGGTTAACGTGGTGAATTTCGTCATAAAAACCGCCTACACTCCGTCGAAGGCTAGTAGCGGAAACAACGCGCTGCCGACCCAGGCATCTGCACCAGCGTCGCAACCGAACCAGCAGGGCGCCGCACAGCAAGTAAAAAATTGATCAGACTGAGAATCGTTAACCTTACCTCGATCTAAACAAAAATAAGGACACGACCATGACAGAGAAACTCAAAAACATGAAATGGCACTTTCAACTGGTACTACTGGTTGCAATTGCCGCACTTCTTTACCTGTCCGTCTGGTATTTCGTGACTAGCGTCACCCGAGAAGAAGTTGCGAAACTCAGTGAAGAAGTCGCGCAGCTCCAGGCAAAGAACGAAGCCGCTCGTGTTGCGACGCAGCGGATCAACGAATTTCGAGCACTTTATGCCAGCAAGGCTGCAGAATACGAGGAGCTCAAGGTTCTTCTACCGGAACAGCGTGAGATCACAAACGTCCTTCAGGGCCTACAGGATAATGCACGCGATTCGCGAATGATCGTCATGCGGTTTTCACCAAAAGACGATACGCAGCGTGACTCGATAATGGCGAAGCCGGTCGAGATCGAGGTCGACAGCAACTTTGCGAACATTCGAGCATTCTTCGAAAAAATGGCGAAACTGCCCCGAATCGTCTCTATAACGGACTTCAATATCAACCAGCTCGATAAACAGACGGCAGATAAGACGCTACATGGACGGTTTCTTTTAACGGCATATTACGCGGATCCGGAAAAACTGAATGCTCCACCGGCACCCGCCAAGCCGGGTCAACCCGCCGCCCCGCCTGCTAAATAGCCCTCTGGCAATCCACAGATTCGAGACAAAAGCCATGATTAACAAATCGCACACCGCACATTTTTTGACCTTGAGCATCGCCGTCATTGCATTCGTGTTCGGAGGCAGCGAAGTTTCTGCTCAGACACGCGACCCTTTTTCCAAGCCCGGTTGGGCAAGGAAACGCGATGACAAGCCGGGTGGTCCTGGAAGCCTAAACAAAGGCCCGGCGGTAAATCTCGGAATACCGTCCATCCAGAGCCGAATCGACTATTACAAGCGGATTCGCGAATCGGCTGCGTTGAATGGACAACCGCTACCGAAGGTCACCAGTGTTCTCAGTCTATCTGAAATGGCCGTGACCGGTATTTTCAAGACCCCCCGCGGTTATGCCGCGATGGTCGAAGCAGTACCTATCAAGCTTTCGTACACGATCTACCCGGGCGAGAAATTCTTCGATGGCCAACTTGTGGCAGTTGAGGAGAACCGTCTCGTGTTTCGTAAGGTCACGAAGATGAGCAACAGCAAATTCGTAACTTCCGTCGAGCACATGGCGCTTCGGAAGTATACGGAACAGCAGCAGATCCAGGGTACGGCGCCTGTCGAAAGCGACGTGGCGAAAAAGGAGGAGTCGAGACCCGTCGATACCGGTGCGTCCGGAACGGAAAATAAGGCATCAGTGTCGATGGTTTCACCCCTGGACGAAATGAATAAACAGATCTCGGCCGAAAAATCGAAGTCTACCGAATCGGCCAAGAAAAATGACTCGGCTAAAAAGCCTGTCAAGGTTGCGAAAAAGAATAAGTAGAAACCCCCAACGGAGGAAACATGAATTCTCGTCAATTAAACAGCGGTCTTGCGCGAAAGGCAGTGATCGCAATTATTCTGATCGGAACATTAGTATTAGCGGCGGCTGCGCAGAGGATCGACCCTCGTCAGCAGGGCAGGCAATATGGTGATCCCGGCTTTGTCGGAGAACCAGTCAGCCTTAACGTCGTTAATGCGGATATCCGGGATATTCTTAACTACATCACTGAGCAGTACGGGATCAATTTTGTCATCGACAGATCGGTCAAAGCGGTTCCCGTCACAGTGAATGTGAATCAGGTCCCCTGGAACGTCGCCCTCGATTCGGTGATGCGCTCACAAGAGTTAGGTATCCAGGTCAATGGAACAATTCTTCGGGTCGCAGATTCGAAAGCACTCGCGACCGAGGGTGAGATCGTCAGGCTCCAAATGGATAATAGGCTTGATGGGTCGCCGCTAGTTACCGAGTTTGTCCGGTTGAACTATGCTCGTGCCTCTGGTGCTATCGGCCGCGGAAGCGCGACCTCGGGCACACCTGTCTCGAGCGGTGGCGGTTCGTCTTCGGCTGGCGTATCTGCTGGCGGTGAAGGGCTCCTTCCGATAATCAAGCGTCGACTTTCGCGTCGGGGATCGGTTGAGGTCGATGGCCGCAGCAATTCGCTCATCATCACCGACGTTCGCGAAAACATGGAAGCGATCAAGACCTTGATCGCCATTCTGGACCAGGCGGAACCGCAGGTTGAGATCGAGGCAAGGATCGTTGTGGCGACACGCAGCTTTAGTCGTGATATCGGTGTCCAGCTAGCGGGTCTTGTTACCAATAACGGTCGGGGTATTAGTGCAGGCACCTTGGGCGGAGCGACCTCCGCGCTTCCGGTTCCTCCGGGCTTGCCCACCACGGGTGTTAGCGGATTAGGAGCACAGCTGGTCAATACGGCGATAGGCCTTACGACCGGTATTTTTGGTACGGCCCAGCTCAGCTCGTTGATCACTGCAGGTGAACAAAAGGGTCAGGCAAAGATCATCGCGACCCCGCGGGTTACCACCTTAAATAACCGCAAGGCGAAGATCGAGAGCGGAACGAAAATACCGATCACCACGATCCAGCCAAATAGTGGCGGTTCAGGCGGTGCGGTAGTTGCAACGACAACATATGTCGATGTACCGCTAAAACTCGAAGTTACTCCGCAGATCACAGACGTAGGCACGATCGTTCTTGACGTGCTTGCTGAAAACAGTTCAACCTCTACCATAGTTCCTGGCGTACCGCCGGCTATCAACAATCAGACGATGGAGACACAGGTCGTAGTTCCGGATGGTGGAACGACAGTTGTCGGAGGAGTTATCTTTGATGACGAACGTGAGAACCAGGACCGAACACCCGGACTGTGGAAGATCCCGGTCCTCGGCAACCTCTTCAAACGCAAAGGCGTCAAGAGGGACACGAACGAGATCCTCTTCTTCATTACCCCGCGGATCTATCGTCCCGATTACGGAACCACCCTTGGCTCTTCGGGTACGAAGCCGTCTGCGACGGTTATTCAGCCGGTTCCGCTTGGTAATCCAACGTCCAATTCTGACGCCGCATCACCGGCCCAGAATCCCGGCGTAGATCCGAGCCGGTCCGCTCCGATGCCTTCATCGAGCCCCGCACCGGCGTCGAAGCCGTAGTAACGCAACTGTTTCCTTCGATTTGAACCCCGCCAATGCATCGCATTCGGCGGGGTTCTTATTTTGACGATCCCTTCGAATCGTCCGCTTCGACAGCGCTCAATTTTGACACTACAATCGAAATTGAGCGCTGTTAAGTTCAAGTATGTATTCGAAAGTCGCGGACAATTCGATCGAGAAAGTCTTCGGCGAGGGCGGCCTGATCTCCCGCTTCCACGAGAATTTTGAGTACCGTGAAGGACAGATAAGGATGGCCGAGCACGTCGAACGGGCGTTAGCCGGGAAGCGACACTTGATAGTCGAGGCGGGGACTGGCACAGGCAAAACCTTGGCCTACCTCGTCCCTGCGATCGCTGCCGCGATCGCACAAAAGAAACGGATCATTATCTCCACCGGGACCAAGAATCTACAGGAGCAGTTGATGGAAAAAGACATTCCGTTCCTGCAAAAGATCCTGCCTCGAAAATTCAAAGCTGAGTACATGAAGGGCCGCGGGAATTACGCGTGTCTTTATCGCGTAAAAAAGGCTGAGCATCAGCCTATCCTTGAAGGGCTTGACGATATCGATCATTTTCGCGTGGTTGGCCGTTGGATCAACGAAACTGTGACCGGCGACCGCCGCGAACTGGTCGACCTCCCCGAAAATCTTTCGTTCTGGAATCGTATCAATGCGCGTTCAGATATTTGCATTGGCCAGAAATGCCCTGATTTCGAACCGTGCTTTATCACGCAGATGCGGGCTCGCGCAGACGCGGCAGATATCGTCGTTGTCAATCACCATCTTTTTTTCGCCGACCTCAGCGTTCGCGGAAGTCAATTTGGCAAGGTGATTCCGGATTACGGAGCTGTGATCTTTGATGAGGCCCATCTGATCGAGGACATCGCCGCGGACTACTTCGGTTTTCAAGTCTCTAATTTTCAGATCGATGAGTTGGTCCGCGATACCGACAATCTTCCGATCACCGATGCTGTCGCGACGCGCGATCTCACAAAACTCGCGGCGAAGATAATGGGGCTTGCGGAGCAGTTCTGGATACGATTCCGGCAGGCGAAGACCGAAGGCCGCTTCCCGCTTATGCCAGACGCGTTTTCGTACCGTACGACAAAGGGCGATAACACTCCGACTCCGCTGGGTGAAGCCTATTTTGCCCTCGACAATGTACTCACGGGACTAGAATCGACACTTACGAAATTCGCGGAGGAAATGCCGGAAGCGGAGAGCATGCTTCGCCGGACCCGTCAGACTCGTTTCGATCTAGATTTCATCGTTACGCAGGCGGAAGGAAATTACGTCTACTGGCTAGAACGCCGGGGAAAGGGGATCTTCTTGCGCGCATCGCCCGTCGATGTCTCGGAGCTGCTCCGCGAAAAACTCTTCGATAACGTTGAATCCTGTATTCTCACGTCGGCCACCCTCTCGAGCAGCGGCTCGTTCAACTTTGTTCGCGAGCGGTTGGGCCTGGATACGTCGAAAACGACTGGATTTACGGCTCCCTCATCCTTCGACTACGAACAGCAGGCCATCCTTTATTTGCCAAAAGCGATGCCCGACCCGCGTTCGCCCGAATTCACGCAGCTTGCCGCAGCCGAGATCCAAAAGATAATCAGTGTGACCAGCGGACATGCGTTCGTGTTGTGTACGAGTAACCAATCTATGAACAGTCTGTTCGAGCTTGTGTCTTCTCGAGTGAATTATCCGTGCTTCGTGCAGGGTTCGATGTCCAAGGCGGGTCTTCTTGATAAGTTCCGCCAAACCCCAAATGCAGTTCTTTTCGCCACTCAGAGCTTCTGGCAGGGCGTCGATGTACAGGGCGAACAGCTTTCGTGCGTCATTATCGACAAGCTCCCGTTCGCGGTGCCGACCGATCCGATCGTCGCCGCTCGCTCGCGCTTTATCGAGGAAAACGGAGGCCGGTCGTTCACCGACTACAGCGTTCCGCAGGCGATCATCTCACTTAAACAGGGCATCGGCCGCCTCATTCGTAGCCGCACCGATCGCGGAGTCATCGCTATTCTCGATCCGCGGCTCCGCACGAAACCATATGGCCGCGATTTTCTAATGAGTCTGCCGCGAATGCGAATAACGAGCGAGTTGAAAGATGTCGCACAAGTCTTCGCAAACGAGATCGTGTGAAATTCCCGGTGAGGGATAGGTCGACCAGGAAGCACGAATAAGTGCAGAAAATGGGACTAGGTTCAGTAGTCAATTTCAGCGTCATTAGCGATAATATTCTGTTTTCATAAAATCTTAGTCACAAGAATAATTGGAGCTCACAATGAAGATCGGATTACCAAAGGAAATTAAGGACAACGAATACCGCGTCGGATTGACGCCCGCGGGCGTGCAAGCGTTGAATCATGCGGGCCATGACGTATACGTGCAAAAGACGGCAGGCGAAGGCTCGGGATTTACGGACGACCAATACGTGAAAGCTGGTGGAAAGCTGCTCGACTCGGCTGATGAGATCTGGCAGACCGGCGACATGATCGTAAAGGTGAAGGAACCAGTTGCGCCTGAGTATCCGCGAATGCGCGAAAATCAGCTGCTTTTCACTTACTTGCACCTCGCTCCGGAACTCGAGCTTACAAAGCAGATGCTCGAACGCAAAGTCACAGGTGTCGCTTACGAGACGATCACGGACGACAACGGACGTCTTCCACTCTTGACACCGATGTCGGAAGTCGCGGGCCGGATGTCAGTGCAAGTCGGAGCGACGTATCTTGAGAAGATGAATGGCGGAAAGGGAATTCTTCTCGGCGGCGTTCCGGGCGTTCCCGCGGCCAATGTAGTGATCATTGGCGGTGGCGTGGTTGGTACCGAAGCGGCCAAAATGGCAGTGGGCCTCGGCGCACGCGTCACTATTATTGACCGCAATCTTGACAGGCTGCGTCAGCTCGACGACATCTTCTTGTCAAAAGTACAAACACTTGCCTCGTCGCGTTACGCCATAGAGGAGGCGATATCGCACGCGGATCTTGTTATCGGAGCCGTTCTGGTGGTCGGCGCCGCGGCCCCTAAATTGGTTACGCGCGATATGCTGCATCTCATACCGCATGGAGCTGTTCTCGTTGATGTCGCGGTGGATCAGGGAGGGTGTTTTGAGACCACCCATGCGACTACGCACTCGAACCCGACCTATTACGAGGAAGGAGTGCTTCATTATTGCGTGGCGAACATGCCCGGTGCGGTGCCGCGTACCTCGACCTTTGCCCTGACGAACGCCACGCTTCCTTATGCACTAGACTTAGCAAATAAAGGTTTTGAGGCAGCGATCAAAGATGACGCGGGTCTGTGCGAAGGCGTCAACACCTACGCTGGCAAACTCACCTATGAGGCGGTCGCGGAATCGCAGGGCCTGGAATACACACCGCTTGATTCGTTGATCGACCTGAAAGCCGCGGCGGCGTAACAATTGGGCGCCGAGTAAACTGATTGGGCGGATTGACGAATGGACCGGACTGCCATTTTCTTTTCTGGGGCCTCGCCTGATCCGCCCGAACTGCATTCGAACTGCCACAGCAGGCTGCCAGCCCCGCAACCCACCACCCGATCAAACGGCAAAGAACGTGCTATAATTCGCGTAAAATCGAGCGGGACCCGCCATGGAGCACGAACGCGTTGAGAGAGTTAAGCACCTATTAGCATCGGCTCTTGCGAAGCCGCCGAGCGAGCGTGCCGCCTACCTCGACGCTGCTTGCGAGGGAGATCTGCTGTTACGGCGCGACGTCCAACTCTATCTCCAGAGCGGCGACCGGACGGAAAAGTTTCAATTTCACAC
>Ga0310887_10000340_pt1 | contig 11952 bp, 12 predicted proteins | sample T60D4metaG_FD_202509 | JGI IMG/M metagenome (GOLD analysis project Ga0310887, IMG submission 202509) | Lab incubated soil microbial communities from West Virginia University Organic Research Farm, Morgantown, WV, United States - T60D4 | ecosystem: Environmental > Terrestrial > Soil >...
CTCACCGCGTTCCAGCTCACTCCCGAGGGGGATGACGCCGCCATCGATCGGTTGCTGATCGAACCGGTCGTCGCCGCTAGATACATCCCAGAAAACGCGCGAACTCTCCTCGATGCAGGCTCTGGCGGCGGCTCGCCGGCGATCCCCCTCAAGCTCGCCAGCCGCAACCTGGCGCTGCGGATGGTCGAAGTCAAGACGCGCAAAGCTGTGTTCCTACGGGAAGCGGTTCGAGCCCTGAACCTGAAGGACGCCGACGTCGAGACGTCGCGATTCGAGGAACTGCTGCCTCGAGCGGAGCTCCATGAGGCGCTCGACCTGGTCTCGATCCGCGCCGTGAGAATCGAGCTTCGAACGCTCAATACCCTGCAGGCGTTCCTGCGTCCCGGCGGAAAACTCCTGCTTTTCCGAGGCGCCAGCAAGAACGACCTCGAGGATTCGCCTCCGCCACCCCTCGCCTGGATGGCCACATATCCGCTAATCGATTCGCTGCACAGCAAACTGGTAGTTCTTAGCAAAACAAGAGTTTGACCGGCTAGGGTCGGTTCACCGCAGTAAGGAAAAACACCCACCTCAGAGGTTACCGACCCCGGCAGGCGTCGCGGAGTGTTCCACGTGGAACTTGTCCTTGCCGCAACGCGAAGAACTGCGCTAGTCTGTTACCCACGACCCTACGAACACCGAATTTAGGTTAATCACCAGAATACAAGGCTAAATAGCTGATATGTCTAAGGTTATCGCCGTCACAAATCAGAAGGGTGGAGTAGGGAAGACCACCACGGCGATCAATCTGGCAGCTGCGCTCGCCCTCGACGGCCGCAACGTGCTGCTCGTCGACTGCGACGCGCAAGGCAACGCGACCAGCGGCCTCGGACAAAAGGGGAAGCGCGCGCCTGGCGGAACGATCTACGAAGCGCTTACCGGCAACGGCGTCAACGTGCGCGATTTCATTCTGCCGACCGGGATCGATCGCCTGTCGCTCATTCCCGCGACGCGCGATCTCTCCGGCGCCGAGATCGAACTCATCAGCATCGACGATCGCGAGCGACGCTTGAAGAACCTGCTCGTGCCGCTCGGCGACGAGTACGACTTCATCATCATCGATTCGCCGCCGTCGCTCGGACTGCTGACGCTCAACGCGCTCGTCGCCGCCGATCGCGTGCTGATTCCGCTGCACTGCGAATACTTCGCGCTCGAAGGCCTCGCCGATCTCGTCGGCACGATGCGGCGTGTGCGCGCCTCGCTCAATCCGTCGCTCGACATCGAAGGCGTGCTGCTGACGATGAATGACGAGCGCACCAATCTTGGACAGCAGGTCTCGAAGGACGTCCGCGAGTTCTTCAAGGACAAGGTGTATCGCACGGTCATCCCGCGCAACGTGCGGCTCGCCGAAGCGCCGAGCCACGGTCTCCCCGCGGTCACCTACGATGCGCGATCACGCGGCGCCGAAGCGTACTTCGCGTTCGCGAAGGAAGTGCTCGAACGCAATACGGAAGTAGCCAGCATCCAGTAGCCAGGAAAGCCATGGAGAAAAGACCAGCATTGGGGAAGGGATTGAGCGCGCTCATTCCCGACGCGGCGGATGCCTTGACGACGCCGCCGCGCGCAACGCTCGAGGTCGATGTCGATCAGCTCGAGCCGAATCACTATCAGCCGCGCGGGCCCATCGACGCCGCCAAGCTCGAAGAGCTCGCGCGATCGATCCAGGCCAACGGCATCATCCAGCCGATCGTCGTGCATAAGCTGGAAAGTCCGTTGGGCGGACGCGAGCGCTATCAGATCATTGCCGGCGAGCGCCGCTGGCGCGCCGCCCAACAGGCGCATCTCACCAAAGTGCCGATCGTCGTCAAGCACGTGCCCGGCGCGGCGACGCAGCGCCTGCTCGAGATGGCGCTGATCGAAAACATCCAGCGCGAAGATCTCAATCCGATGGAAGCCGCGTCCGCGTATCAACGGCTGGCCGACGAATTTCATCTGAAGCAGGACGACATCGCCGCGCAGGTCGGCAAGGATCGCGCGACGGTAGCGAACTATCTGCGCCTGCTCAAGCTCCCGGAAGAGGTGCGCGGCAACGTCGCATCGGGCGCGCTGTCGATGGGCCATGCCCGCGCCATCGTCGCGCTCAGCACCGAAAGCGATCAGCGTCGTCTTGCGAGGGACGTCGTCTCGAGAGGCCTGTCGGTCCGCGAGACCGAAGCGCTCGTCAAGAAAGAGATCAGTACCAAGCGTGGCGACGACAAGCCGCAGCCGATCGCGCCGAAGAAGGACGTCCACACCCGCGCGGCCGAAGAGCAGCTGCGCATCTCGCTCGGCACGCCGGTGGAGATCAAACGAAAAGGAAAAGGGGGGACGATCGCGATTTCGTTTACGAGTGAAAGCGAGTTACAACGACTGTACGAGTATCTGACCGAGAAAAAATGACGCAGCAACAAAGGCGGCGGCTGACTGAGATGGTCAGCTGCGCCGGTTGAGCGAGCAAACTCGCTGCCGGCGAGCTCGCTCAGGTCCTGAGCGGCATACCAACCCAAACTGATCCACGCATCCTGGTCGACTACAGGACTGCGGACGATGCCGGTGTGTACGCGTGGGAGGGTGGTCCGGCCTTGGTGCAGACGGTGGATTTCTTCACGCCGATCGTCGACGACCCGTATACCTACGGCCAGATCGCGGCGGCGAACGCGTTGAGCGACGTGTATGCGATGGGCGGGCGTCCCGTCACCGCGCTCGCGATCGCGGCGTTTCCCCAGGACGGTCTTCACACCGACGACATCGCGCAGATCTTCCGCGGCGGCTTCGACAAGCTGCGCGAGGCCGGCGTCGCGCTGCTCGGCGGCCACACCGTCCAGGATCGCGAGATCAAGTTCGGCTACGCCGTCACCGGCGCCGTCGACCCGAAACGCATTCTCACCAACACCAACGCGAAGCCCGGTGATCGATTGATCCTCACCAAGCCTCTTGGCACCGGCATCGTCGGCACCGCGATCAAGTTCGGACGCGCCTCGGACGATCTGATCGATCGCGCCGTCGCGCAGATGACGATGTTGAACAAGACCGCCGCGGAAGTGATTGCCAATGTGGATGGCGTCCACGCCTGCACCGACATCACCGGCTTCGGTCTTGCCGGCCACGCGTCCGAAATGGCGATCGGCAGCAACGTGACGATCGAGATCGACGGGAACGCCTTACCGATCATTCCAGGCGTCCTCGCCATTGCGGCGCAAAACCGTTCCGGGGGGATGCAAACGAACAAGGATCACTTCATGCCGGGGATCGGGTTTTCTGCCGGGGTGCCCGACGATCGCCGGGACCTTGTTTTTGATCCTCAAACATCGGGAGGGCTTCTCATTTCCGTTGCCGCTGAGTCGGCAGAAGCGGTAATGGCCAACATGCAAAACGCCGGAATTCAGGCCGTTTTCGTGGGTTCCGTCACGAAGATATCGACGAATCGCCTAGTCGTCCGCTAATTAGGTTTTTTACCCAAAACCACATGTGTCTGAGCTTTCTGTGCCTTCTGTGGCCCTAGGTGGAAGCGTCTGCGCCCTTCGGGTGCCGTGATACGATTAATCGTTTGTTAACCCCGGACATCACCACGCTTTGGGTCGTCGGCTTCTTGCTGTTGTGCACTTTCCTGCTCAACACGCTGGTCTTTCAGCCGATCCTGCGCATCACCGACGAGCGCACGAATGCCGTTCGCGGTGCGAAAGAGCTCGCCGAATCCGCGTCGCAAAAAGCGACTGCCGCCGCTGCTGAATACGATCACAAACTGAATTCCGCGCGTGCCGAGGTCTATCGACAGATGGACGCCACGCGCAAGTCGGCGCTCGACAAGCGCGCCGAGATCCTCGCATCGACGCGCGCGACCGTCGAGCAGGAATTGAAGACGGCGACGTCGCGCGTGCAGCAGGAATCGAAAGAGGCGCGCGCCGCGTTGGATCGCGACGCGTCAAACCTGGCCGGCGCAATTGTCTCGCGCGTACTCGGCCGGGCTTCCTAGGCCACAGAAGGCGCAGAAGGCTCAGACGATGAACTTCTTCAACGGAGCTTGTGAATTAAAGCGCAAACTCCAAACCGCTTTGTTTGCAGCGGTTTTGCTGAGTTACGCCGGCCTGCCTGCCAACGTCCTTGCGCAGGAACATCCGCCAGCGGCTACTGCGGCCGCCGAGCATGCGCAGCCCGAAGGCGAGCACGCTGCCGAAGGTCACGATCAAAGCATCGGCGGAATGATCCGCGGCATGGCGTGGCCGGTGGCCAACTTCATCATCTTTCTCGGCATTCTCTACTACTACTTGAACAAGCCGTTCAAGGAATACCTCGCCGGCCGCAGCTCGACGATCAGGAAAGATCTCCTCGAGGCCGCGGAGCTGCGCGCGAACGCGAACGCGCAGCTCGCCGCGATCGAGCAGAAGCTGCAGGCGCTCCCCCGCGAGCTCGACGTGCTGCGCAGGCGAGGCGCTGAAGAAATTGAGTCCGAAGAGCATCGCATCGCCCTGGCCGCCGCCGCCGATCGCGACCGCATGCTCGAGCAGACGCGCCGCGAGATCGAGCTGCAGGTGCGCATCGCCAAGAAAGAAATCCTCGACCACGCCGCCGATCTCTCGGTGCAGCTCGCGACCGAACGCATCAAGAAAGAAGTCACTCCGGCCGATCAGGATCGCCTGGTCGATCGCTATCTGTCGCAGGTGAAAGAAAACAAATAGATGTCACTGCGAACTTCGGCGAATCGTTACGCGAAGGCGCTGTTCGACGTGGCGCTCGAGGAGAAGGCCGACCTCGATCGGATCGATAGAGACCTTTCCGAGATCACGGAAATTCTCCGAGACAACACGGAGCTGATGAGCGCCGTTGACTGGGCCAACGTGCCGGACGCGGCTCGCCAGGCGGTGATGGAGAACGTGCTCGACAAGATGGGCGTCGCCGCGCCGGTCAAGAAGCTGCTGGTCCTGCTCACCGGGCAACGCAAGCTCGTCTACTTGCAGGACCTGGCCGAGGCTTATCGCGAGCGCCTGCTCGCGCACCAGAACGTCGTGCGCGCCGAGGTGACGAGCGCGGCGCCGCTGTCGCCGGAACAGACGAAGGCGCTCGGAGAGAGCCTGTCGAAAGTCACGGGCAAGAAAGTGGAGCTGTCGGTCAGCGTCGACCCCGAATTACTCGGCGGCGTCGTCGCGAAGATCGGCAGCACGGTGTACGACGGTAGCGTCAGAACGCAGCTGGCCCGCATGCGCCAGGAGTTGGTCAAACAATGAGCATCAAAGCGGACGAGATTTCCAAGATCATTCGCGAGCAGATCGGCAGCTTCGCGGTTGCGGTGGACGTGGCGGAAGTCGGCACGGTGGTGTCGGTTGGTGACGGCATCGCGCGCGTGCACGGCTGCCAGCGCGCCATGGCCGGCGAGATGCTCGAGTTCCCGCACGGCGTGTTCGGCATCGCGCTGAACCTCGAAGAGGACAGCGTTGGCACGGTGCTGCTTGGCGACTACACCCAGATCAAGGAAGGCGATCCGGTGAAGCGCACCGGCCGCATCATCTCGGTGCCGGTCGGCGAGGAAATGCTCGGCCGCGTCGTCAACGCGCTCGGCCAGCCGATCGACGGCAAAGGGCCGATCCTGACCAAGCAGACCTCGCCGATCGAGCGCATCGCGCCCGGCGTTGTCGATCGCCAGCCGGTGCGCGAGCCGATGCAGACCGGCCTCAAGTCGATCGACGGCATGGTGCCGATCGGCCGCGGCCAGCGCGAGCTGATCATCGGCGACCGCCAGACCGGCAAGACCGCGGTCGCGATCGACACGATCCTCAACCAGAAAGACACCGGCGTCATCTGCATTTACAACGCGATCGGCCAGAAGCAGTCCACGGTCGCGCAGGTGGTGCGCACGCTCGAGGAAGCCGACGCGATGCGCTACACCATCGTCGTCGCGGCGACGGCGTCGGATCCGGCGCCGATGCTCTACATCAGCCCGTACTCGGCGACGGCGATGGGCGAGTACTTCCGCGATTCGAAACGTCACGCGCTGCTGATTTACGACGATCTCTCGAAGCACGCGCAGTCGTATCGTGAAATCTCGCTGCTGCTGCGCCGTCCGCCGGGCCGCGAGGCGTATCCCGGCGACGTCTTCTATCTGCACTCGCGCCTGCTGGAGAGAGCCGCGAAGCTGAACGACGCCAACGGCGGCGGCTCGCTGACTTCGCTGCCGATCATCGAGACGCAGGCGGGCGACTTGTCGGCGTACATCCCGACCAACGTCATCTCGATCACCGACGGCCAGATCTTCCTCGAGGCGGACCTCTTCAACCAGGGCGTCCGCCCGGCGATCAACGTCGGCAACTCCGTGTCGCGCGTCGGCGGTTCGGCGCAGATCAAGGCGATGCGCCAGGTGGCGGGCACGCTCCGCCTCACCCTCGCGCAGTACCGCGCGCTGGCGGCGTTCGCGCAGTTCGGCAGCAGCGATCTCGACAAGGCCACGCAGGACCAGCTCAATCGCGGCGCCCGGCTGGTCGAGATTCTCAAGCAGAAGCAGTACGCCCCCATCCCGGTCGAACAGCAGGTGGCGATCATCTACGCCGGCGTCAACGGCTTCCTGGACGAGATCGCGGTGGCCGACATCGGCGCGGCCCAGGACGAGCTCTTCAAGTTCATGGCCACGCGCCACGACGCCGTGCTCGCAGCGATCAAAGAGAAGAAGAACCTCGACGATGCGTTGAAGAACGACCTGAATGCGGCGCTGAAGGAATTCCAGCAGCACTTCAAGTCGATGAAAGCGCCCGCCGGAGCCGCGTAATGCCGTCGCTTATTGATATCCGGCGTCGCGTACGTGCGGTCAGGTCGACGCAGCAGATCACGAAGGCCATGAAGATGGTCTCGTCGTCGAAGCTGCGCCGCGCGCAGGAGCGCATCGTCAAGAGCCGCCCCTACGCGAAGGAGATGCTGCGGGTGTTCAACAACCTGGCGACGCGGACCGAGAACGCCACGCATCCGTTGCTGAACGACGACCCGCTGTCGGCGCGCACGCTGCTGATCGTGATCACGGCCGATCGCGGCCTGTGCGGCAGCTTCAACACCAACGTCGCAAAGGCGACGATGCAGTTCGTGGTCGAGCAGCCCAAGGATCCGCAGGGCCGCGACGTGGCGATGGCGCTCGTCGGCCGCAAGGGCCGCGACTTCTTCAGGCGCCGCGGCTTCGACGTGCTCTACGAAGAGGTCGGCCTGTTCCAGAACGTCAAGTGGTCGCACGCGCAGGCCATCGCGCAGACGGCGATCAAGGAATTCCTCGGACCGGACGTCAGCTCGGTCTACCTGATCTACAACGAGTTCCGCTCGGTGATTTCGCAGCGCGTGGTGATTGAAAAGCTGCTGCCGATTCCGCGCCTCAACGAGGCCGAAGCCGCGAATAACGCCGCCTCCGGCAAGCCGCTCGCCGGAACGGTGTTGGAGAAGCCCGCGGATGCGTCGGCATCGGCCGCAGTCGATTACCTGTTCGAGCCCGATCCGAAGCAGTTGCTCGACTTGCTGCTGCCGATGCACGTGGGCGTGCAGGTGCAGCGCGCGTTGCTCGAGTCAGCGGCCGCCGAACACGCGGCGCGCATGCAGTCGATGGACAGCGCGACGAAGAACGCGAAAGAAATGGTGGACCGTTTGACGCTTTACATGAACAAGGTTCGTCAGGCGGCGATTACCAGAGAAATCATTGAAGTCGTTTCCGGCGCACAGGCGACATAGAGACAAATATGGCGACAGCAACATCTACCAAGGTCGGTAAGGTCATTCAGGTCATCGGGCCTGTCATCGACGTCGAATTCGAAAGCGGACATCTGCCCGCCATCTACAACGCCCTCCACATCCAGGCGACACTGCCCACGGGGGAGAAGGTCGACATCATCACCGAAGTCGAACAACACCTCGGCGAAGGCCGCGTCCGCACCGTCGCGATGAAGCCGACCGACGGCTTGCAGCGCGGCATGGAGGTCACGGACACCGGCGCGGCGATCACGGTGCCGGTCGGTCCCGCCACGCTCGGCCGCGTGCTGAACGTGCTCGGCGAGCCGGTCGACTTCCCGGACAGGCCGGTGCAGTCGAAGGAGCGCTGGCCGATTCATCGTCCGGCTCCGACACTCGAGCAGCAGTCGACCGAGCTCAAGATGTTCGAGACCGGCATCAAGGTCATCGACCTGCTCGAGCCGTACGTGCAGGGCGGCAAGATTGGCCTGTTCGGCGGCGCCGGCGTCGGCAAGACCGTCATCATCATGGAGCTGATCAACAACATCGCCATGAAGCACGGCGGTGTGTCGGTGTTCGGCGGCGTCGGCGAACGCACGCGCGAGGGCAACGACCTGTGGCTCGAATTCCAGGAGTCGGGCGTGATCGACATGAAGGACATGTCGAAGAGCCGCGCCGCGCTGGTTTACGGACAGATGACGGAACCGCCAGGCGCGCGCCTGCGCGTCGGCTTGTCCGCGCTGACCGTCGCCGAGTATTTCCGCGACGCGGAAAACAAGGACGTGCTCCTCTTCATCGACAACATCTTCCGCTTCACGCAGGCGGGCTCGGAAGTGTCGGCGCTGCTCGGCCGCATGCCGTCGGCGGTCGGTTACCAGCCGACGCTGCTCTCGGAAATGGGCCAGCTGCAGGAACGCATTACGTCGACGAAGAAGGGCTCGATCACCTCGGTGCAGGCGATCTACGTGCCCGCCGACGATTACACCGACCCGGCGCCGGCGACGACGTTCGCGCACCTCGACGCCACGACAAATCTCTCTCGCCAGATTGCGGAGCTGGGCATTTATCCGGCGGTCGATCCGCTCGCGTCCTCGTCGCGCATTCTCGATCCGCGCGTCATCGGCGACGATCACTACGACGTCGCGAAGCGCGTGAAGCAGATTCTGCAGCGCTACAAGGACCTGCAGGACATCATCGCGATTCTCGGCATCGACGAGCTGTCGGAAGAAGACAAGCTGGCGGTGTCGCGTGCGCGCCGCATCCAGCTGTTCCTGTCGCAGCCGTTCTTCGTGGCCGCGCAGTTCACCGGCATCGAAGGCAAGTACGTGACAATCGACGAGACCATCAAGGGCTTCAAGGAAATCGCCGACGGCAAGCACGACGGCCTGCCGGAGCAGGCGTTCTTCCTGGTGGGCACGATCGACGAAGCGCTCGCCAAGGCGAAGACGATAAAACAGTAGCCAGATGCCAGTAGCCAGATACCAGAAAGACAAGAGCTTTTCTGGCTACCGGCTACCGGCTACTGGATACTAGAAAGCACAAATGGCCCTGCCGACCAAGCTCACGCTGCATATCGTTTCGCCCGAGACGTCCATCTCGCAGGAGGTGGACTACGTCTCGCTGCCCGGCACCGAAGGCGATTTCGGCGTGCTGCCCGGCCACACGCCGTTCTTCACGGTGCTGCGGCCGGGGACGATGTGGTACCAGAAGGGCACCGAGAAGCAGGTCCTGCTGGTGGCGATGGGCTTCGTCGAAGTGCTGCCGGATTCGGTGTCGGTGCTGGCGCAGGTCGCCGAGCGTGCGGAGGATCTCGATGAGGCGCGCGCCGAGGCGGGCATGAAGCGCGCCGAAGAAGTGCTGTCCGTGGCGCCGCACGAGGTGGATTTCGATCGCGCGCGGCTGGCCATGCTGCGCGAGCTGCAGCGGATGCAGGTCGAAAGCCGCAGAGGCGGTGGTCACGTTTAGAAATCTCGCAGCGCTGTTTCGATATCGCGGGCTCATCCAGACCCTCGTTGTCCGTGATCTGAAAGCCCGCTACCGCGGATCGGTTCTCGGTTTCTTCTGGTCCTTCTTCAATCCGTTGATGCTCCTGCTGATCTACACCTTCGTGTTCACGAAGGTGATGCCGGGGATCCATCCGCCGGAAATGGAGCCGTACGCGCTGTTCATGTTCTGCGGCATCCTGCCGTGGACGTGGTTCGCCTCGTCGCTGCTCGAGTCGTCTAACACCCTGATCGCGGGCGGCAATTTGATCAAGAAGGTGATGTTCCCGGCCGAAGTGCTGCCGATCGTCACCGTGCTGGCGAACATGGTGCACTTCTTCCTGGGCCTGCCGATCCTGGTGGCGTTTCTCCTCTATTACCAGCGCTCGGTCGGCGCGCTCGAAGTGCTCTGGTTCCCGGTGATCGTGGTGGTGCAGCTGGTATTCACGATCGGCCTCGCCTTGTTCGTCTCGGCGCTGACCGTGCATTTCCGCGATCTGAAAGACCTGCTCGCGAACTTCGTCCAGTTCTGGTTTTTCGCGACGCCGATCATTTACCCGATGCACCTGGCGCCGGCGGACATGGCGTGGCTCCTGAACCTGAATCCGATGACGCACATCATGCGCTCGTATCAGCAGGTGCTGTTTTTTGACGGCCCGCTCGGACACCAGAAGCCGCTGGCGCTCGTTGGTCTGCTGTCGATTGGCATATTCCTGCTTGGGTATTTCGTTTTCGATCGGCTACGAGACAGTTTCGCGGAAGAAGTCTAACGGTATGCCTATTCGACAACGCAAGCGGGCCGTTCCTACGGAACGGCCGCAGAGGCTCCGATGAGCAAGAATCTTCAACCGCGCCTGATCGCAGATACGCAGCATTAGATGACTTCCGCAATCGACGTCATCAACGTCTCGAAGGTCTACCGCCGCTACGCGCGGAAGAGGCAGTTCGCCACGCTCAAGTCGGCGATCCTCGACGGCAGCCTGCTCGCCGATCTGAAGCCGGACGAGACGTTCCAGGCGCTGCGCAACGTGTCGTTCAGCGTGCCGAAGGGCTGCACTTACGGCGTGATCGGCAGCAACGGCTCGGGCAAGAGCACGCTGCTGAAATGCGTCGCCGGCATCACGCGGCCCACCGAAGGCGACGTCAAGGTCGATGGCAGGATCTCCGCGCTGATCGAGCTCGGCGCCGGCTTTCATCCCGAGATCTCCGGCCGCGAGAACATCTTCATCAACGGCATCATGCTGGGCCTGACCAAGAAGGAGATCCAGCGCCGCTTCGACGAGATCGTCGAGTTCGCGGAGATGCAGGATTTCATCGACGCGCCGGTCAAGACGTATTCATCGGGCATGTATATGCGCCTCGGCTTTGCCGTGGCGGTGCACGTCGATCCGGAAGTGCTGCTCGTCGACGAAGTGCTGGCGGTCGGCGACCAAAGCTTCACGCACAAGTGCCTCGACAAGTTCGCGGAGTTCCGCCGCCGCAACAAGTCGATCCTGCTCGTGACCCACTCGCTCGACCTCGTCGAGAAGTTCTGCGACGTCGCCCACTGGCTGAACAAGGGCGTCACCAAAGGCGAAGGCGATCCGAAGCGCGTCGTCGCCGCTTACGTGATGGATGTCGAGGACGTCGAGGAGAACACGCTGGCTAAAGCTGAGGCCGTGCGCGTCGCGGCGTCAGCCAAGGAAGTGACCGAAGCGCAGGAGACCGCGATCTCCGTCGACTCCGTAGACAGCGGAGAAGGCTCCGCGTCCTCGGAAGAATCCAACGCCCCGAAGGACGGATTCAAATCCGAAGAGGGGCGCTGGGGCACGCGCGAGGTCGAGATCACGAACGTCACGATCTCAGGTCCGAACGGCGACGCCGGCCACGTCTTCCAGAGCGGCGAGTCGATCCAGGTCCGCATGGACGTCACGTCGAAGGCGAAGATCACCGACTTCGTGTTCGGCCTCGGGCTCTTCAACGCCGACAACGTCTGCGTCTACGGCACCAACACCAATCTCGAAGAGTTCCAGCCGACGGAGATTGACGGCAGCGCCATCGTGACGTTCACGATCGACAAGCTCGATCTCGTCGAAGGCACGTATCGACTCGATCTGGCCGCGCACAAGGCGGATGGTTATCCGTACGACTACCATCGCCTGCTCTACACCTTCCGCGTCAAGTCGCGCATTCGAGATGTCGGCATCTACCGTCCTGATCACTCATGGTCGTTCGAAGGCGGGATCAAAATCAGTAACCAGTAGTTGCCAGTTGCCAAATGACG
>Ga0310887_10000347_pt1 | contig 11896 bp, 13 predicted proteins | sample T60D4metaG_FD_202509 | JGI IMG/M metagenome (GOLD analysis project Ga0310887, IMG submission 202509) | Lab incubated soil microbial communities from West Virginia University Organic Research Farm, Morgantown, WV, United States - T60D4 | ecosystem: Environmental > Terrestrial > Soil >...
CGACGGCCGCGACCTGAACCCGCTGCTGCAGGACCCGGGCATGGTGCTGCACCCGCCGATGCTCTACATGGGCTACGTCGGCTTCTCGGTCGCGTTCTGCTTCGCGGTCGCCGCGCTGCTCTCCGGCCGGCTCGACGCCGCCTGGGCGCGCTGGTCGCGCCCGTGGACCACGGTGGCGTGGTGCTTCCTCACCCTCGGCATCGCGCTCGGCAGCGCGTGGGCCTATTACGAGCTCGGCTGGGGCGGCTGGTGGTTCTGGGACCCGGTGGAGAACGCGTCCTTCATGCCGTGGCTGGTCGGCACCGCCCTGATCCACTCGCTCGCGGTGACGGAGAAGCGCGGTGCGTTCCGCAGCTGGACCGTGCTGCTCGCGATCGTCGCGTTCGCGCTGAGCCTGCTCGGCACCTTCCTGGTGCGCTCGGGCGTGCTCACCTCGGTGCACGCCTTCGCGGTCGACCCGAAGCGGGGGATCTTCATCCTGGGCTTGTTTGCCGTCTTTATCGGCGGCGCCCTGCTGCTGTACGCATGGCGCACCTCGCGCATCGGCCTCGGTGGCTCGTTCGAGCCGGTGTCGCGCGAGAGCTTCCTGCTCGGGAACAACGTGCTGCTCGCCGCCGCCGCCGGCACGGTATTCCTCGGCACGCTCTATCCGCTGGTGATCGACGCCCTGGGCGCGGGCAAGATCTCGGTCGGGCCGCAGTACTTCGAGGCGGTATTCGCGCCGATCATGGCGCCGGCGCTGTTCCTCATGGGCGTCGGGCCGCTCGCGCGCTGGAAGCGCGCCAGCCTGCCCGAGCTCGCGCTCCTGCTGCGCTGGGCGCTCGCGATCAGCCTGGCGGTCGGAATGCTGCTACCCATCGCGCTAGGAGAGTGGCGTCCGCTGGTCGGTTTCGGGCTGGCACTGGCGATCTGGATCGTGCTTTCCGCGGCGCTCACGCTGAAGCGCTGGAAACAGACCCGCTCGCATTACGGCATGGTCGTGGCGCACATCGGCGTCGCCGTGTTCGTGGTCGGCGTCACGCTGGTCAAAGGCTATGAAAGCCACGAGGACGTGCGCCTCAAGCCCGGCGAGAGCGCCGCGCTCGCCGGCTACGCCTTCCGCCTCGATGACGTCACGACCGAGCGCGGGCCGAACTACGTCGCCGCGCGCGGCCACGTCCGCGTCACGCGCGACGGCAAGGCGGTCACCATGCTCTATCCCGAGCGCCGTATCTACACGGTGCAGGAGCAGGTGATGACCGAGGCGGCGATCGATCCGGGGCTGACGCGCGACCTGTATGTGTCGCTCGGCGACCCGCTCGAGGGCGGCGCCTGGCTGATCAAGCTCCAGCACAAGCCGTTCGTCGACTGGATCTGGGGCGGCTGCCTGGTGATGGCGCTCGGCGGGCTGCTGGCGGCGAGCGACCGCAGGTACCGGTTTTCCAGGAGGGAACAGCACTCCCCCGCAGGGATACCGGCTTGAAGAAGCTGTGGCTGCCGCTCGGCTTCATCGGGCTGATCGTGCTGCTCGGCGTCGGTCTCACCCTCAACCCGCGCCAGGTGCCCTCACCGCTGATCGGCAAGGCGGCGCCGCCGTTCGAGCTGCCGCGCCTCGACCAGCCGGCGCAGACCTTCACGCAGAAGGAAATGCTCGGCAACGTCTGGGTGCTCAACGTGTGGGCGTCGTGGTGCCCGCCGTGCCTGGTCGAGCACCCGGTGGTCACCGAGCTCGCGAAGAGCGTGCCGGTCGTCGGGCTGAACTACAAGGATGCGCGCGAGGACGCGCTGCCCTGGCTCGCCCGCAACGGCAATCCTTACCAGCTCTCGGTGTACGACGCCAACGGGCGCATCGCGATCGACTACGGCGTCTACGGCGTGCCCGAGACCTACGTGATCGACCGCAAGGGCGTGATCCGGTACAAGCACATCGGTCCGCTCACGCCCGAGGTCGCGCAGAAGAAGCTCGCGCCGCTGGTGAAGGAGCTTCGGGGTGGGTAGGGCCGTCATCATCTTGTGCGTTTGGGCTGGTGCCGCAACGGCGGCCGAAGACCTCGATAAGCGCACCGCCGCCCTCGCGGAAGAGCTGCGCTGCCTGGTGTGCCAGAACCAGACGCTCGCCGAGTCGAACGCGCCGCTCGCGGTCGACCTGCGCAACCAGATGCGCGAGCAGCTCGCGAAAGGCGCGAGCGAGCGCGAGGTGCGCGAGTTCATGGTGGCGCGCTACGGCGACTTCGTGCTCTACAAGCCGCCGTTCAAGGCGAGCACCGCCGCGCTCTGGCTCGGCCCGTTCGCGCTGCTCCTCATCGGCATCGTGCTGCTGGTGCGCCGCGTGCGGCGCCCGCGCGCGCCGGAGCCGGCGCTGTCGAGCGCCGAGCGCGAGCGCGCGGCGAAGCTGCTCGAATGACCGAGTTCTGGACCATCAGCGCGGCGCTCGCCGCGCTCGCCCTCGTGCTGCTGCTGCGGCCGCTGCTCTTTCCGAGGAAAGCCGGCGAGGTCAGGCGCGAAGCCGCGAACGTCTCCATCTACAAGGATCAGCTGCGCGAGCTCGACGCCGACCTGGCGGCGGGCAAGCTCGCCCCGGCCGACCACGCGCGCTCGCGCGCCGAGCTCGAGGCGCGCCTGCTCGCCGACGTGGCCGCCGCCGGGCCCGCGGCGCAAACGCCCGCGGCGCGCCCGGGCGGCCGGCGTTTCGCGCTCGCGCTTGGCGCCGCGGTGCCGCTGCTCGCGCTGGCGCTCTATCTCGCGGTCGGCAACCCGGCCGCGCTCGGACCGCGCGAGGATCCGCACGCGTTCGACGCGCAGCAGCTCACCGCCCTGGTCGAGCGGCTGGCCGCGAAGATGCGCGACAACCCGGACGATGCGGAAGGCTGGAGGCTGCTCGGACGCTCGTACGCCGCGCTCGGCCGCTTTCCCGAGGCGCTCGATGCGTACGCGAAGGCCGCGGCGCGCAAGCCGCGCGATGCCGATCTCCTGGCGGACATGGCCGACGTGCTCGCCACCACGCGCAAGGAGCGGCTGCAGGGCGAGCCCGAGAAGCTGGTGCTGCGCGCGCTCGAGATCGATCCGCAGAACCTGAAAGCGCTGGCGCTCGCCGGCACCGCGGCGTTCGACCGCAAGGACTTTGACGCCGCGGCGCGCTACTGGCAGCGCATGCTGCCGCTGGTCGACCCGGGCTCGGACGACGCGCGGCAGATCCAGGCGAGCATCGCCGAGGCGCGGACCTTGGGCGGCGCCGCCTCGTCGGCCTTGAAAGGACAGGTTCGACTTTCGCCGAAACTCGCAGGCAAGGCCGCGCCGGACGACGTGGTGTTCATCTTCGCGCGCGCGGTCGAAGGACCGCCGATGCCGCTCGCGGTCAAGCGCGCGCGGGTGCGCGACCTGCCGGTCGAATTCGCGCTCGACGACTCGATGGCGATGGCTCCCGGCATGAACCTGTCGGCGCATGCGCGCGTGGTGGTCGGCGCGCGCGTCTCGAAGAGCGGCCAGCCCACCCCGCAGGCCGGCGACCTGCAGGGATTCTCGGCGCCGGTGGCCAACGACGCGCGCGGCGTCAGCGTGACGATCGATTCAGTAGTTCGCTGAAGCCGACGCGGGTCCAGGACACGACCGGCGAGCCCCACACCTCGATGCGCCGCACGCCCGGCAGCGGCTCGTCGTCGCGGTAAAGGTGGGTATCGCCGTGGATCAGCACCACCCGTCCGGGCATCCGGGCACCCAGCTGCGTGAGCTCCTCCCGGAGCGACGCGAAGCCATCGCGGGGAAAGGTGAGGAAAGGGTTGGCATGCATGAAGACCACCAGCCCGCTTTTTCCCTCGGCTTCGCGCGCAGCGTCGCTCAACAGCGAAAGAACGGCCTGCATGCGCGGCGCGTGCTCGGCATGGCGCACGTTGTTGTCGTGTCCGGGAACGTTGAGCGCGACGAACACCCAGCCGTTCGCGTGCCAGCGGCGGTGCTCGCACAGCTCGCCCGGCGTCTCGCAGAAGATCTCGCGCCAGCGCTCCAGGCGCGCGAGCGGGTCCTTGCAGTCTTTCCATTCGTTGTCGCCCGGCAGCAGGATGAAGCGATGGCGGAGGCGCGCGAACTGCGCCCGGCGCTGCTCCAGCCAGTGGTCGGTGCAGGCGAGCCTGCTCGCGCCGATGTCGCCGACGTGCACCACGAAGTCGAGCGGCTGCGCGTTGATCTGGTCGATCACCGCGTCGAGGCGCGCGACTTCGGCCTCGGTATAGGGCGCGTCGCCCAGCACCGCGAAGGACGGCTCGGGCGGCTGCGCGTGCGCGCAGCTGCCGAGCAGCACGACCAGCGCTAGATGCCGTAGGCCTTGCGTAGAAGGGCCAGCGGGTGGGCCTTCTCGGCGCTGCCGCCTTCGGCGGCCATGCCCTGCAGGATGTGGCGCGCGGCGATCGGGCAATCCGAGCTGACGTAATCCGGCTGGGGAGCGGCCATCTGGCGGAACACCGGGCGGCCGATCTTCATCGAATTGTCGAAGTACTCGGCCTTCACGCCCCAGGTGCCGTCGTGGCCCGAGCAGCGCTCGACCGTAGTCACCTCGCTGCCGGGAATCGCTTCCAGCAGCTCGCGCGTCTTCTGTCCCATGTTCTGCACGCGCGAGTGGCAGGGGATGTGGTACGAGATTTTTCCCAGCCGATTCACGAAATTATTTTTTAGAAGGCCATCTTTCCTGCGCAGCACGAAGTACTCGAACGGGTCGAACATCGCGTCGCGCACCGCGACGACTTCGGCGTCGTCGGGGTACATGAGCGGAATCTCCTGCTTGAACATCAGCGTGCAGGAGGGCACCGGCGTCAGGATCGCGTAGCCCGCCTTCGCGAGCGGCGCAAGCACCGGCATGTTCTTCTTCTTCAGCGCGTCGACCCCGTCGAGGTCGCCGAGCTCGAGCTTCGGCATGCCGCAGCACGCCTCCCGCTCGACCAGCAGGTACGGGATCTCGTTGTGCTCGAGGATCGCGAGCAGGTCGTGGCCCATGCCCGGCTCGTTGTAGTTCACGTAGCAGGTGGAGAAGATCGCCACCTTGCCCGGCGTGTTCTTGCCGTCGCGAACCGGGAAGTCTTTCGACTTTTCAGCAGTGCTTCTGAACTTGCGGGCGGCATAGGGGGGCAGCTCGCGGTCCTTGTGCACGCCCAGGACCGCCTGCATCGCGCTCCTGGCGACCGGATTTCCATTCACGGCATTGACGGTCTGAGCGACCACCGGGATGGCCGCGAGCTTGCCCATGGCGTCGGTGGAGGAGAGCAGGCGATCCCTGAACTTGATTCCCTTTTTGAACTTGATCGCCTTCGCGCGCAGCATGACGTGGGGGAAGTCGACGTTCCACGGGTGCGGCGGAACGTACGGACACTTCGTCATGTAGCACAGGTCGCAGAGATAGCACTGGTCGACGACCTTCGAGTAGTCCGTCTTCTTGACCCCGTCGACCTCCAGCGTTTCCGAAGCATCGACCAGGTCGAACAGCGTCGGAAACGTCGTGCACAGGCTGACGCAGCGGCGGCAGCCGTGGCAGATGTCGAAGATGCGCTCGAGCTCCTTCTCGGCCTCCGCCGGGTCCCAGAACTGCGGGCTCTTCCAGGCGAGCGGGTGCCGGGTCGGGGCTTCGAGCGATCCTTCCTTCATGCCCTAGTCGGAAAGGGCATCCAGGGCTTTCTGGAAGCGGTTCGCATGGCTGCGCTCCGCCTTCGCGAGCGTCTCGAACCAGTCGGCGATCTCGCTGAAGCCTTCGTCGCGCGCCTGCTTCGCCATGCCCGGGTACATGTCGGTGTACTCGTGCGTCTCGCCGGCGACCGCGGCCTTCAGGTTCTCGCGCGTGCGCCCGATCGGCAGGTTGGTCGCCGGGTCGCCCACCGCTTCCATGTACTCGAGGTGGCCGTGCGCGTGGCCGGTCTCGCCTTCGGCGGTGGAGCGGAACAGCGCGGAGACGTCGTTATGGCCTTCGACGTCGGCTTTCGCGGCGAAATACAGATAACGCCGGTTCGCCTGCGACTCGCCGGCGAACGCGGCCTTCAGGTTGTCGTGGGTCTTGCTGCCTTTGAGCGCTTTTGGCATAGGGCCTCCTGTGGGGGAAGGCCAGCCTAAGCCCCGGCGCTCAATAGATCAAATCAAAAAAGGCAATCCAACCGATGGATTGCCTCAATTGAGTTTATTTCCTCGGGGTGGTGGCGTCTCGCACCGCGTCGCCGGTTTTCTCGACCGCGCGGTCGATCTTGCGGCCGGCTTTCTCGGCGGGACCTTCCTGGCAGCCGGTGAGGGCGAGCCCGAAGAGGAGGGCGGCGCACACGACGCCGAAGACGGTATAGGCATGGTTCATGGGAAAGCAGGCTACCGCTCGCGCTGCAGCATTCCGTCGCGCGCAGATTAGTCCGGTCGAGGCACGTTAGTTGCTGACATTAAGACGCTACTCCCGGATGCGGTCGCGCCACCGGCGATGCCGCGGATTTTTTGCAGTACTTGCAGTGCTGATTTGAAAAGGACGTAACTATGACCAAGCGATCGAACTTCCCCGCGGTCCGTCTGAGCGTCGCTCTTGTCGCCGCCGCTCTGTGCGGTACCGCACTCGCGCAGACCACCACGGCTCCGCGCGCCCTTCCAGGCTATGTCACTTCTTCCAGCGGCCAGGTGGTGCTGAGCGGGTACGGCCAATGCGTACGCAGCCAGTTCTGGGTGCCCGCCAACGCCGCCGAGCCCTGCGACCGCGTCGCGCGCGCCGAGCTGGCGCCGCCGCCGCCCGTCGCCGAGGCACCCGCCCCCGCGCCGGCGCCCGTGGTGCTTGCGGCCGTCGAGCCGCCGCGCCCCGTGATCCAGAAGCTGACGCTGTCGACCGACGTGCTGTTCGACTTCGGCAAGGCCGAGCTCAAGGACTCGGGCAAGGCGCGCCTGGACCAGCTCGCCGGCGAGATCAAGGGCGCGGACGTCGACGAGATCATCGCGGTGGGCCACGCCGACCGTATCGCGTCGGAGGATTACAACCAGAAGCTCTCCGAGGCACGCGCGCAGGCGGTGAAGGATTACCTTGCCCAGCAGGGCGCAAAGTCCAATGTCATCACCGCGCAGGGCAAAGGCGAGTCGCAGCCGGTGACCGGGGACGCCTGCAAGAAGCTCGGCGCCGAGCGCAGCAACAACAAGAAGCTGGTGGAATGCCTGCAGCCGGACCGGCGCGTGGAAATCGAAGTCCTGGGCAGCCGCCAGGTGGCGGGCGGCGCGCCAGCGGCGGGGACCGGGTCGTCGGCCCCGTCGGGTAGCGGATCGACTACAAACCGTTAAATGCGGACGGCGGCGGCGGGCAGTGGCCTGCTGCCGCCATACGCGGCCGCGAGCTCCCATTCACCCGTGGTCGAGTGCTGGCGCAGTACGAAGCGCCGGCCGTCCTCGACGCGCACCAGAAAACAGCGGCACGGCTCCTCGAACCACTCGCTGATGACGGCCACCACCGGGTGCCGGCGCTGGCCGAGGTGAAACACATAGGGGCCGCTATGGCCGCCCCGTCCGGTCCTGCTGAGTACGCAAATCTTCATGGCACGCTCCTGGTAAACGCAAGAGCGAGCAAGATGCCGACCGACCGCCATGCGCCGTCCGGCGGATGCGGCGGGCGGGGCTAGCGCTGGGCGCCGATCCGCCGCAGGACCTCGGCCTCGGCCTGGATCCAGTCTTCCATTTCGTGGCCCGGCGTGAAGCCGCGTTGCTTGGCGCGGTAATAAGCGGCTTCCGACACCAGCTTGCGCAGCTCGTCAGGGGAGACCTCGGCGCGCGCGTTGCCGCTGATCGTGCTCTTCATTCCCGGGGCGGGCTGCGTTGTCCTGGGGGCCTTGGCGGGCGCCGGGCGTTCTTTCTTGGCTGCCATGGGCGAACTCCTTGTTTCGCTGATGAGAGCGAGGCTAGCAGAAGTTATGCCTCCGCTTCCACCCGACGGTAAAATTCGCACCGGTGAGATCCTCGATCGACAACTTGCTGCGCCGGGTCGGCGAACAGACTTCGATCCCCTTCGCGATCCGCCATCCGGACGGCAGCGAGTTCCGCACGCGCGAAGGCACGCCCGCCTTCACCGTGGTATTTCGCAACACACGCGCCTACTGGCGCAGCGGGATGTTCGGCCACGTCGGCCTGCTCGAAGCGTATTTCGAGGGCGACGTCGACATCGAGGGCAGCCTGCCGAAGGCGCTGGCCGCGGGCATGGAAGGCGGCATCGACCTGAACGCCGGGCCGCTCAACTGGATCCGCAACCGCTGGCACGAGCTCACGCACTCGAATTCCGGCCGCGACCAGGCGCGCAGCAACGCCAACTTCCATTACGCGATGACCCCGGAGTTCTACAAGCTCTGGCTCGACGACCCGCTCATGCTCTACACCTGCGCGTACTGGAAGGACGACACGCGCACGCTGGAAGAGGCGCAGCGCAACAAGTGCGACCACGTGGCGCGCAAGCTGCTGCTCAAGCCGGGCGAGGAGGTGGTCGACGTCGGCAGCGGCTTCGGCGGCTTCATGTTCCACGCGCAGGAGCACTACGGCGTCAAGGTCACCGCGATCAACACCACCGGCTCGCAGGCCGAGCATGCGCGGCGCGAGATCGAGCGCCGGCGGCTGGGCAACGCGCTGTCGATGCAGATGCACGAGGACTTCCGCGACGCGGGACAGCACCAGTTCGACAAGGTCGCCTCGATCGGCTGCCTCGAGCACGCCGGGCGCGATTCGCTCGGCGAGCTGATCCGCGCGCACGCCGGCTACCTGAAAACCGGCGGCATCGGGCTGATCCATTTCATCGGCCACGTCGGCCACGCCGATACCGAGTTCTTCATCCGCAAGTACGTGTTCCCCGGCGGCTGGATCCCGAGCCTCGCCGACGTGATCGTCGAGATGGAGAAAGCCGGGCTGGAAGTGCTCGACATCGAGAACATGCGCCGCCATTACGCGCTCACGCTCGACGTGTGGGCCGAGCGCTTCGACCGCAACTGGGACAGGATCCGCGCGCTCGACCCGAAGCTGTTCGACGAGCGCTTCCGCCGCATCTGGCGCGTCTACTTGTACGGCTGCGCCGAGATGTTCCGCTCGCCGGCGGGGCGCACGCACCTGTTCCAGATCGTCTTCTCCAAGGGCAACACCACCAGCTACCCGATGACGCGCGACTTCCTCTACCGGGAAGCGCCGTCCAAGGCCGCGGCCGAAGCGCCGTCGCGCCGCTTCGGGCATGGCTGACGCGCTCGCCGCGCACGCCGCCAAGCGCGCTTCGCTCGCGCAATCGCTGAAGGCCGGCGCAGGGCCGGTCGCGCTGGCCAAGGAAACCTCCAACCTGTTCCGCGACCGCGAGGCCGGTGCGCGGCGGCGACTCGACGTGCGCGGCTTCAACCAGGTCTTGTCCGTAAAGGAAGACTTCGTCGAGGCCGAAGGAATGATCCCGTACGAGGACCTGACGAGCGCGTGCCTCGCGCACGGCGTGATGCCCGCGGTGGTGCCGCAGCTCAAGACCATCACGCTCGGCGGCGCGGTGGCCGGCGTCGGCATCGAGTCCTCCTCGCACCGCCAGGGCCTGGTGCACGACACCATGCTCGAGCTCGACGTGCTGCTCGGCGACGGATCGGTGGTGAACTGCAGCGCGCACAGCGCGCACTCGGACCTGTTCTTCGGCTTCCCGAATTCCTACGGCACGCTCGGCTACGCGCTGCGCGTGAAGGCGAAGACCATCCCGGTGAAGAAATACGTGCGGCTTTCCCACCTGCCGTTCGCGCACGGCCCGAGCTACTTCCAGGAGCTGGAAAGGATTCTGCAATCCGGTGACGCGGACTTCGTCGACGGCACGGTGTTCTCGCCGCAGCAGATGTTCATCACGCTCGGGCGCTTCACCGATTCGGCGCCCTACACCAGCGATTACACCTACGAGAAGATCTACTACCGTTCCATCGCTGAGAAACGCGAGGATTACCTCACCACGCACGACTACCTCTGGCGCTGGGATACCGACTGGTTCTGGTGCTCGAAAAACGTTCTTGCGCAGAATCCGCTGGTGCGCAGGATCTATGGGCGTTCGCGGTTAGGGTCGAAAACCTATACCCGCATCATGCGCTGGAACAGCCGCGTCGGCGTGACCAAGAAGCTCGAGCGCGTGCTCGGCCTGCATTCCGAGTCGGTGATCCAGGACGTGGATATCCCGATTTCGCGCGCCGCCGAGTTCCTCGATTTCTATGCGAAGGAAATCCAGCTCTGGCCGCAGTGGATCTGCCCCATCGGGGTGAAGGACAGCCGTTTCGTGCTCTACCCGGTGAAGCCGGGCTGGTACGTGAACTTCGGCTTCTGGGACGTGAAGCGCACGCGCGACGCGTACCCGCCGGGCTACTTCAACCGGCTGATCGAGGAGAAGGTCGACCAGCTCGGCGGCATCAAGTCGCTGTACTCGGATTCGTATTTTCCCGAGCGCCAGTTCAACCAGCGCTACGGCGGCGCGGCGTACCACGCGCTGAAGAAGAAGTACGACCCGAACGGCGCGTTTCCGCGCCTGTACGACAAGTGCGTGCTCAAAGCATGAAAATCGGGGTCAGAGCCCGATTTCCGGTATCCGTCACAGCTGCGGGAAATCGGGCTCTGACCCCGATTTTCATCAAAGGCTTGAGCCGCTGACGGTGCCGTAGGTCTTCTCGTGCCGCGTCTGGCACGCGATGCAGCGCACCGCCGCCGGATTCGCCTTCAGCCGCTCGTAGCCGACGTCGCCGCCGCAGTCGGCGCACACGCCGTAGCTGCCCTCGGCCAGCCGGCTGCGCGCCGCCTCGAGGTCGCGCAGCTCGTTCAGATCGCGGTCGACCTCGGCGTGGTCCAGGTCGGCGATCAGCGTGGCGACCGACTCGTCGCCGGCGTCCGGCGCGGCGCCGGCCAGCTCCTCGTGGCGGTCCCGGCGCACGCGCTCGACATCCTCGCGCAGCTCGGAGAGCAGGGCCTCGCGCCGCTGCTCGATCGTAGTGTGCAATTTCTGCGTCTGCTGCTGGGTGAGTGCCATGCGACCCACCGTCGCAAGGAGCATGCCTACTTGAAGCGTGCGCGGGGGTCGAAGTGCGAGCTGTCGCGCAGCTGCTCGTAGAGCTTTTTCTCGGCTTCGGTGAGCGTGGCCGGCACCGCGATGCTGAGCAGCACGTAGAGGTCGCCCGCGCCGCCGCCGGGCCGCGGCAGGCCCTTGCCGGCAAGGCGCAGCTTCTGCCCGGCCTTCGATCCCGGCGGCACTTTCATCGTCACGCGGCCCTCCAGGGTCGGCACCTGCACTTCGGCGCCGAGCGCGGCTTCCCACGGCGCGAGCGGCACCTCGATGTCGAGGTCGTGGCCGCTCGGGCGGAACAGCGCGTGCGGCTCGAGCGCGATCGTCAGGTAGAGGTCGCCCGCCGGGCCGCCGTTCACGCCCGCGCCGCCCTTGGCGCGCAGGCGCAGGCGCAGGCCGTCGGTCGCGCCCTTGGGAATGCGCGCGGTGAAGGAGCCGCCGTCGAGCTGCACGGTGCGCTCGGTTCCCCGAGCCGCCTCTTCCAGCGTGAGCCGGACCGGAATCTCGTAGTCTTCGCCTGCAAAGGACCTTCGCGAGCGCCGCCCGGCGCGGCCGAACAGGCCCATCGACTCGAACAGCTCGCCGAGGTCGACGCCGTGCAAGTCCTCGGCGCGCCCGCCGCCGCCGAAGCGGTCGAACCAGTCGGGCGGCGGGCGGAAGTCCTGCCCCTGGCGGAAGCCGCTGCCGAGGCTGTCGTAGGCCGCGCGCTTCTCCTTGTCGCGCAGCGTTTCGTAGGCCTCCGACACCTCCTGGAACTTCTCCTTGGCGTTGGCCTCCTTGGAGACGTCCGGGTGGTACTTGCGCGCGAGCTTGCGGTAGGCCTTCTTGATCTCGTCCTCGCTCGCGCCGCGCTCGACGCCGAGCACCTTGTAATAGTCCTTGTACTTCATCCGGGAA
>Ga0310887_10000348_pt1 | contig 11879 bp, 10 predicted proteins | sample T60D4metaG_FD_202509 | JGI IMG/M metagenome (GOLD analysis project Ga0310887, IMG submission 202509) | Lab incubated soil microbial communities from West Virginia University Organic Research Farm, Morgantown, WV, United States - T60D4 | ecosystem: Environmental > Terrestrial > Soil >...
CCTTGACCGCCTTCTGCGCCCATCCGCCGGTGACGATGTAGTCGGCGGTGGTTCCCGGGGTCAGCAGGTTGAGCGGCACCATCGAGAACTGCAGCGACGCGCCGCCCTGCAGGAACAGCACCTTGTAATTCGCGGGCACCTTGCCGAGGGCGCGAAGATCCTGCTCGGTCCTGGCGAGGATCGCCTCGAAGGTTTTCGATCGGTGGCTGATCTCGAGCACCGACATGCCGACGCCCGGCAGCGCCACGAGATCGCGCTGCGCCTCTTCGAGCACGGGGACGGGAAGCACTGCGGGGCCTGCGGAAAAGTTGAAGACACGATGAGTGGTGATGGCCATTGGATTATCCGAGCTTGACGAGTTGAAGGTCGAGGATGTCTGTGTTGCCTGATTGCATGGCGTCGAGCGCCCGGTTCGACGGGGCGCCGTCGAGATTGATGCGGGCCACGGCGGCATGCGCGCCGTCGAAAATGATGTTCTCGGTCTCCTGCACGTTGAGATGCGCGACGCGCAGGTATTCGAAGACGTGCGCGAGCACGCCGGGCTTGTCGCGATGGCGCACCACGAGCATGTGCGTCGCCGGCGTCTGCGTCGCCAGGTTGACGACGTTGGGGACCTTGCCGGTGTCCTTATAGGTGCGAATGATGCGGACGGTCTCGTCCGCGATCGCTTCCTGCGCCTGGTTGGTCGAAGCGCCGATGTGGTGCGTGCCGAACACGCCCGGACTCGCGCACAGCGTGTCAACGAACGCCGCGGTCGCGCTCGACGGCTCGTTCTCGAAGACGTCGAGGCCGACGCGAATGCTCTTGTGCTTGACGGCGTCGGCGAGCGCCGCGTAGTCCATCACTTCCGCGCGCGCGGTGTTGATGATGTAGGCGCCGGTCCTGGCGTGCTTCAACAGCGCCGCGTTCACGAAACCCTTGGTCTCTTTCGTCAGCGCGACGTGCACGCTGACGATGTCGGACCGCTGCATCAACTCCTCGGGCGAATCCACGACCTCGATGCCGAACTCCTGCTGGACTGCGGCTCTCGCTTCAGCGTCGGTCATGAACCGGCGGCTCCACACCAGCACCGGCATTCCGAACGCACGCGCGCGCTTGGCGACCTCCCGGCCGATGTGACCGAAGCCAAGCAGGCCGAGCGTCTGGCCCATCAGGCCCTTGGCCTTCGAGTATTCCTTCTTGTTCCACGTCCCGGCGCGCAACTCAGCGACGTTGTCGGGGATGCGTCGATCGAGCGCGAGGATCAATCCCATCGTCAACTCGGCGACCGCGACCGAGTTTTTGCCGGGGCAATTCGACACGTAGATGCCGCGCCTGGAAGCAGCGGCAACGTCGATGGTGTTGACGCCGGCGCCGGCGCGGACGATCAGCGACAGCGCGCCCGCATCCAACATGGCCTCGCTGACCTGTGTCGATCGCACGACCAGGACCGGCGCCTGCGTCTTCTTGATGGCCGCGACGAGCGTGTCGCCGGAGGCATCCGGCTCGAAGATCACGTCGCAACCGGCGGCTTTGAGCGCGTCGAGGCCCGACTGCTCGAACTTGTCTGCGACCAGGACCTTCATGACGGGAAGCAATCCTTGTCGGGAAGCGACTCTTGTCGGGAAGCGATCATCATCGGGAAATGACTCTTGCCGGATCAGATCAAATGCGACAACAAGCCGTCGCGAAGCTTCGGCTCGAACCAGGTGGACTTCGGCGGCATGATGTCGCCCGCGTCGGCGACGCGCATCAGGTCCTTCACCGACACCGGGTACATCGAAAACGCCACGGCGGCGGCGCCGGAATTCACCAGCCGCTCGAGCTCCTGCGTGCCGCGGATGCCGCCGACGAAGTCGATGCGCTTGTCGGTGCGCACGTCCTTGATGCCGAGCAGCGGCTGGAGGATCGTCGTCTCGAGCGTGTCGACATCGAGCCCATTGGCGGAGGTCTTCAGGTGCACGGTGTGCCACTCACCGCTCAGGTACATCTCCACCAGGCCCTTTTGCATCGGCATTGGCGACGTGCCCTTGCGCATCGGCGCGATCTTTTCCAGCTCCACCAGGAAACTCTCCGCCGTCATGCCGTTCAGATCCTTGACGACGCGGTTATACGGGAGGACCTGCACCTGGTCGTCGGGAAACGCCACCGCGAGCACGCGATCGTGTTCGCCGGCGCCCTTCGCGGCGAGGCTGCGCCGCGTCCGCGCCGCCGACGCAGCGCGGTGATGGCCGTCGGCGATGTAGAGCGCGTCGACCTTCGCGAACGCATCGACGATGTCCTGGTTGTCGTTGGCCGGAACCTGCCACACCTCGTGGCGCACGCCGTCCGGCGCGATGAAATCAAACAGCGCGTCCGTCCTCACGACGCGATCGACGACGTCGTCGACCTTCCGCGAGTTGCGATAGGTGAGAAACACCGGTCCGGTCTGCGCGCCGATCGCGAGCATGTGGCGCGTGCGATCGTCTTCCTTGTCGGGACGGGTCTTCTCGTGCTTCTTGATCAGATCGCGATCGTATTCATCGATCGAAAAACAGGCGGCGACGCCGCACTGCACGTGGCTCCCCATGCGCAGGCGATAGACGTAGAAGCTCGGGACGTCCTCGACGACGAGGGGCGCCTGGTCCCGGAGGGACGCGAACGCGTTGGCGGCTTGATCGTAGGCGGCATCCGAATGCGGATTCGCGTTGGCGGCGAGATCGATCTCGGGCCGCGACACGTGCAGGAAGCTCAAAACATTACCTTCGGCCAACACTCGAGCTTCGTCGCTGTTCACAACATCGTAGGGAACGGACGCGACATCGGGGGCGGCTTTCGGCGTGGGACGCAGGGCGGCGAACGGATAGATGGCCGACATGAACCTTTAATTATAGGTGGTCGAGCGTTTTTGCGACGGTGGGCAGGGGTCTTGCACCCGGCTCAACTAGCTGGAGGAATGCATGAGGGTTTCTGTGAATCGGTGGTTAACTGGTCTGTCATTTTTGCTCGGTGTCGTACTGTTTTCTTCCACACCCGCGCTGGCGCAGGATCCCGGCATACGGGGCGGAATCTCGATTGACCCGGATCAGTTTTATTTCGGCGGCCACCTCGAAACGTCACCGCTTGTCGATCGGCTGTACTTCCGTCCGAACCTCGAGGTCGGCATCGGCGACGAGCTGACGCTGATCGGCGTGAACATGGAGTTCGTCTACAAGTTCACGCGCAACCGGGGACTGAATCTCTACGCGGGCGCCGGCCCGGCGCTGAACATCATCATGCCCGACGGCGAGGGTGACAACGAGACCGAGACCGAAGCCGGCTTCAACATCCTGGTCGGCGCCGAAACGCCGAAAGGATTGTTCTTCGAATTCAAGATCGGCGCGATCGACTCGCCCGACTTCAAATTCGGCGTCGGTTACACCTGGCGTTGAAGGACGATCGTTCTGCACGATCGTTCTGCACGATCGTTCTGCACGATCGTTCTGCACGATCGTTCTGCACGATCGTTCTGCAAGGCCGTTCTACACGGTCGTTCGGTTGCTAGTTGTTGTTCGCGGCGCGCGCGGTTGTCGGATTGAACAGCAACGTCATATAGCGATCGCGCTCGGTGTCGAACACGTTCATCAACCCGGCGGGCACCGGCTCGCCGGGCGGCATGTTGCGGTGCTCGATGACGGGGTTCACGTAGCGGCCGTTCTTCTTCAACCCGTAATGCAGATGGACGCCGGTGGCGAGCCCCGTCATGCCGACGCGGCCGACGAGATCGCCCTGCCCGACACGCTGTCCTGCGCGTACCGCAATCGCCGACATATGCAGGTACTCGGTTTCGTACCCGTTCGGGTGCCGCACCTTGACGGTGCGGCCGCCGCCGCTCGTCCAGCCCGCCATCGTCACGACGCCTGGCGCCACTGACCCCACCGGCGCTCCCGCGGGCGCGTGGTAATCCACGCCGTTGTGCGCGCGGTTGTAGCCGAGGATTGGATGCTGGCGCGAGCTCGAGAAGCGCGACGTGATGCGCGGCTCGAACTTCAGCGGCGACTTCAGGAAAAACCTTTTCAGCGATCGGCCGTTCTCGTCGTAATACGCCGTCGATCCGCCGTCGGGGGTGAATCGAATCGCGCGCAGCGTGCGGCCGTCGTTCACGAACTCGGCGGCGAGGATGGCGCCGTATCCGGACAGTTTCCCTTCGCGCGCCTGACGCTCGACGAGCACGCGGAACGTGTCGCCCGGCTGCAGATCGGAATTGAAATCGATCTCGCCCGAGAACACATCGGCCAGGCCGAGCGCCAGCTCGACGCGCTCACCGGCCTTGTCGAGCGCCGCCACGAGCGAACTGGTTTCGCGATTGATGTCGCCCTCGACGGCGACCACCGTCGTTTCTTTCGGGATGCGCTCGACGGTGGCGACGAATCGCGCCGCGCCGTCCATCGACGCGCGGTCGACCACGAGCCGCTTGTCGGCGTCGATCTCGTACTCGAAGCGGCGCACGCGGCCGTCGAGCAGGCGATCGATCGCGTAGGGCTGTCCCGCGCGCATCTTGCGCACGTCCATCGCCGACGCGATCGACGCGACGAGCACCGGCGCATCGGCGCCCTGAATCATGTGATTCGCGAACAGGTGCGCAATCGTCGTCCGCGCCGGCACGTAGCCGCTCAGGAGATCCGAATCCTTCGCGAGCGTCACGTCCGCGGACCGGCGTACAGTCTCCGACGGGTCGGCGGCCGACACCATCCAGAAGGCCGACGAGAGACCCACGACGAGCAGGCCGATAGCCGGAATTACATACTGCTTGCGCATTGAAAAGTCGCTAAATCCTAGCAAAACGCCGAGTGCCAGACGATGCAAAACGTCGTCATTTCCGGGGGATTGGTATGACCAATTGCTGCGTACTGCCCGGAGCGATTTTGACGGCTTGACTTACTTTTCGGCCGCCGAGCTCGAGCACAACAGTATGGTCGCCCGGCGACAGGTTCGGGATGGTCGCCGGCGTGGTCCCGCGCGGCTGGCCGTCGATCGTGATGCGAGCGCCCGAAGGATCGCTGCGAATCGCGAGACCGCCGGTCGCACTCACGTCACGCAGCTCGATGTACTGCGATGTCTGCACACCGGCAGTGATCGTGAGCGGGATCACGCGCGGTTCCGACTTCCCGACCTGGACTTCGAGCACGTGCGGGCCCGCCGGAAGGCGAATCGTGGTCGGCGTGACTCCGGACTCCTTGCCATCGACCACGACGCGCGCGCCCTGTGGGCGTGACTGCACTGCGAGCTCGCCTTCGCCCGCGCGCATACCGCCGCCGCCGGTGTTGCGTGTTGCGAACCAGCCGACGGCCGCGAGAAGCAGGAGGATGACCCCCGCCAATGCGAGCAGGGGCAACTTGCTCTTCTTCTCGGTGTCTTCTGAAATCGTGTACGCGGACGCCGGCTCGGCCTGCTGTGCCTGCCGAGCGTACGCCGGTTCCGGCGCCGGCTCTTCGTCTGCCGGTGTTTCCTGTGCCGGTGCTTCGTATGCCTGTGCCGGCGCTTCCGGTGCGGGCGCCTCGTCTGCCGGTGCTTCTTCGACTTCACGGACGGGGGGCTTGTACGAAGCGATCTGCGCGGCGATCGGATCTTCCTCGACGGCGGATGGAGGAGCGGATTCCTCGACCGTTTGCGCAATCGCCGCGGCGGCCTGTTCTACAGCGCGCGCGCGTTCGCGCTCGCGGTCCAGTTCACGTTCCTTCTGGCGCTGTTGCTCTCGCTGGCGTTCCTGTTCGCGTTCTTTCTCGCGTGCCTGTTCGCGTTCTTTCTCACGTGCCTTTTCGCGCTCCCGCTCCTGCTCGCGAACACGCTCCGCCTCCTGTGCGCGTTGACGTTCCTGCTCGCGAAGACGCTCCGCCTCCTGTGCGCGCTGACGTTCCTGTTCGCGTTCACGCTCGCGTTGCTGTTCACGCTCGCGCTCCTGTTCGCGGAGACGCTCCACCTCGAGTGCGCGTTGACGTTCCTGTTCGCGAAGACGCTCTAATTCTTCCGCACGCTGCCGCTCGAGATCGCGGAGGCGCGCCAGTTCCGCCTCCTGTTCCCGGTCGCGCTCCGCTTCCTGTTGGCGCTCCAGCTCGCGTTGCTGCTCGCGCTGGGCCTCTTGCTGGCGAGCGAGCTCTTGTTGCCGCAAGGCGTCGGGGTCAGGCGCCGATGGTGGCCGTCTCGACTCGATCGGGCCACCGACGTTCGACACCCACTCTTCGAACTTCGCGGACGACGTCACATACGAACGATCGCTGGCAAGTACGGACTCAAACGCCAGCTGCGCCTCCGACGGCGCCTGGAAGGCGGTGCGCACGTCGATCTGCAGCGCGCGCGCCAGCCAGTTCGAAAACGACGATGACAGCGGCGACGGCTGGCCGTCGCGATATTCCTTGACGCTTTCGATCAGCGCCTGCTGCACCGGAAACTCATCGTCCGACAGCACGCGGCCGAGGAGCAGCGACAGAGCGATCACACCGATCGCGTGCGCGTCGCCGCGCTGATTGGCGCGCGGCAACCCCGCGGACGCCGGCATCGCGATGCGCAGCTCACGCCACAGTCGATCGCGGCCGAGATTCAGTTTCTCGAGCGCCGGTCCGAACGCGTGCTCCGCGATCACGAGACGCGTCTGCGGCGTGACGATCAACCGCTCGACCGCGAGCGTGCCAATCGCGGCTTCGCGATTGTGGCGGCCATAGAGCGCGACGGCGGGCAGCAGCTGCCGCAGCAGCGCGATGACGACGGTGATGTCGACGGGAATGTTCGAGGCGCTGGACTCAGCGAGCAGTTCCGAGAGGCGCCAGCCCGGCGTGTAATCGGAGACGAGCTGCAGGCGATCGGCCGCCGGGCGATCGAGGCGGCGCAAATGCACGTACGACGCATGGCGGACCGCGGCGAAGCGCGCGACGCGCTCACCGGCCGTGGCCACGAAACTGGAATGCTCGACGAGCTGGGGCGCGAGATCGAGAAGATCGACCTCGTCTCCTGTTTCTGCGTCGATCCCTTTGGTCCGAAGGCCGAATCCATCAACGGCCGTCATCACGGGGTCGTTACTTGGGGGCACTGGGGTCATCGGTTGCAACGGGCCTTCCAGAGGGGCGCGGAGCGGCCGCGGCTATGGTAAACCGAAGCAGCCCAGACAGTTAGATAAATTCGGCAGGCTGGGACCAGCGGCCCTCCCTGACAGCTTTGGACCTCGCCTGACAGAACGGTAAGTTACACTGCAATCGTTGGAAATTGCTGTTTTCGTCGTCGCCGCGCTGGTTGCGGGATTCGCGGCCGGCTGGCTGCTCGCGTCGCGAGGCCGCAGCTCTCAGCAGGACCAATTGCGCGATGCGTTCCAGGCGCTCGCCGCGACCGCGCTCAAGGCCAACACCGATGAATTCCTGAAGCTCGCCGATCAGAAGATCGGCAACGTGCACAAGGAAGCCGCATTCGATCTCGGCAAGCGTCACCAGGAGCTCGATTCGCTGGTCGCGCCGATCCGTGACACCCTCGCGCAGGTCGGCATCAAGCTCAACGAAGTCGAGCGGCAGCGCATCAGCGACTCGGCCGGCATCAGGACCACGCTCGAAGCCGTGCAGGTGGCCAATCAAAAACTCGAGCGCGAAGCGCACAGCCTCGTGAAGGCGCTGCGCACCCCCAACGTCCGCGGCCAATGGGGCGAAGTGCAACTGCGTCGCGTCGTCGAGCTCGCCGGGATGGTCGAGTGCTGCGACTTCGAGGAGCAGCCGACCCTGTTCAGCGACGCCGGCCAGCGCTTTCGCCCCGACGTCACGATCCGCCTGCCGGGCGGCCGCACCGTCGTCGTCGACGCGAAGGTGCCGCTCGAGGGCTACCTGAACGCGCAGGAAGCCACCGACGAAGCGGTGAAAGCAAAGTTCATGACGACGCATGCGCGGCAGGTGCGCGATCACATGCAGAAGCTCGGATCGAAAGCGTATTGGGAGCAGCTCGAGTCGTCGCCGGAAATGGTCGTCATGTTCCTGCCCGGAGAATCGTTCTTCCAGGCGGCGCTGAATGAAGACGTGTCGTTGATCGAGTTCGGTGTCGAGCACAAGGTGTTCCCCGCCAGCCCGATCACGCTGATCGCGTTGTTGCGCGCCGTCGAGCATGGCTGGCGCGAAGAGCGCATTGCGAAGAACGCGACCGACATCAGCGAGCTCGGCAAGGAGCTCTACAACCGCGTCGCGACGATGACGGGATACCTCGAGGACCTGCGCGGCCGGCTCGATGGCGCCGTGCAGTCGTACAACAAGGTCGTCGGCTCGTTCGAAGGCCGCGTGCTGGTGCAGGCGCGGAAGTTCCGCGATCTCGGCGCGTCGACCGCGGAAGACATTCCGATCCAGGAGCAGATCACGACGGCGCCACGAACGATCCAGGGATTCATCGAACTCACCGACGAGAACGGTCGCGTCGTCAAGTCCGCCAACGGAGATCATTCATGACACGACCCTTCGACTCGCGTCGCTCGAGACTCGCGACGCTCGCTCAGGGCAGGCTCGCGATCGCGGCGGCAGTGATTGCCGTGGCGGTTTCCTCGCTCGACGCGCAGCAGCCGGAGGCGACCTCGCTGTCAGGCAAGCCGCTGATGATCCCGGCGACGATGGCGAATCAGCAGAAGCTCGAAGCCGATCTCGCGCAGGCGCAGAAAACGCTCGCCGCGAATCCGAAGGATGCCGAGGCGATCATCTGGGTGGGACGCCGGTTCGGGTATCTCTGGCGATTCAACGACGCGATTGCGATGTTCTCGAAGGGCATCGCGATGTATCCCGACAACCCGAAGTTTTACCGCCATCGCGGCCATCGCTACATCAGCATTCGCGAGTTCGCCAAAGCGCAGGCGGATTTCGAAAAGGCGGCGCAGTTAATCAAGGGCAAGCCGGACGAGATCGAGCCGGATGGCGCGCCGAACCCGGCGGGCAAGCCGCGCAGCACGCTGCAGTTCAACATCTGGTATCACCTCGCGCTCTCGCACTACCTGCAGGGCAATTACGGGAAGGCGTTTGAGGCGTGGGTCGAGTGCATGAAGGTGTCGACGAACGACGATTCGATCGTCGCCACGACCGACTGGACGTGGATGACGCTGATGCGCCTGAATCGCGAGGCCGAAGCGACCAAGGTGCTCGAGCGCATCACGCCGAAGATGGACATCCTCGAAAACCAGGCGTATCACCGTCGTCTGCTGATGTACAAGGGCATCGAGAAACCGGAAGCGTTGCTCGATACGGCGAGCCCGGATCCAACGCAGATCGCGACGCAGGGCTATGGCGTCGGCAATTACTATTTCGTGATGGGCGATCGCGCGCGGGCGCGGCAGGTCTTCGAAAAGATCGTCTCGGGCGCCGGCTGGAATGCGTTCGGTTTCATCGCCGCCGAGGCAGATTTGCACCGGATGAAGTAGCCAAAAAGTGTCACCCGGGGGCACAGAACCGTAATCAATTTCCGTAAATTTTCAGGCAGTTCCTCGAAAGATCAGGGGTTTTCGCGTGGCAGTCGCCTTGCTCAATAGGCCGGCGATGGCATCCTCAAACACGGTCAAGGTCGGCGTCGCGTGCCCCATCCCCGGTGAACGCGCTGCGTTTCTCGAATGGCTGACACACGCAGGCTACGAGCCCGTGCCGATGATCACGCTCGAAACCATCGCGCGTGATTTGACGACGCGTCCGATTGAGGCGCTGATCGCCGACGTGTCGCTGGTCAAGAAAGACACCCTCGCCCAACTCGTGAAGGTGCTGGGCCCGAATCGCCCGGTGATCCTCGTGGGGCTTCCGAACGAGAAGATCGAAGACGTGCCGCGTGACGCGACGTGGCTGCCTCGCCCGGCGACGCGCGACACGTTGCTGCTGTCGGTCGCGCTGGGGCTGGCCGAAGGCCGGCCGGCGCGCCGCTCGCCACGCATGATCGTCCCGAAGCTGATGTCGACAGTCGACGGCATCGTGTCGAAGGTCGTTGACGTGAGCCAGGAAGGCGTGCGCCTCGAGATCACCGGCTCAGCTCCGTCGTCGCTGCCGCCTTATTTCATGTTGAAGGTGCCGTCGTTCGGCGTGGCGACGAAGGTGAAGCGCGTGTGGGTCGCGATGCCGGCTCAGGGATCGATGTGGTGCGGCGGCATCCTCGAGAAGCAAAACGATAAGTCGGCGACGACCTGGAAGCATTTCATCGCGAACGCGACCCACACCGGCAAGATCATCCACGAGACGACCCCGGGGATCGGCGTCTAAGCGGCGGCCTTCTCTTTCGCGGCCTTGATCGCCTGGACGACCGGCACGGCGCCGGCCTCGGGCTGGACGATCAGTTTCACTTCGGGACTTTGTCTTTCGGTTTCTCGTTCCATTCGACGGCGCCCTTGTTGTCGGGCACCAGCTCCATGATGGCGTTCGACACGCGATCGGTCCTCAGCGCTTTCGGCGTCGTCACCATGTAGACCACGTTGTCTTCAGCGGTGGTGCGCAGCTCGTAACGCGCCTTGAAGCGGCGCAGGATTTCCTCGATCTTCGGCTTGAGATCGGTGGTCTTGTCGCCCATCTTGACGGTGAGCTCGAACAGCCGGGTCTGCGGCTCGAAGCCCTCGATGATCCACAGGCAGAACACGATGAACAGCGTGCCGATCACCGAGAGGCCGTAGAGGCCGACGCCCGCCGCCAGGCCGACCGACAGGGCGCACAGCATGACGACCGCGTCCTTGGGATCGTCGATCTTCGATCGATAGCGAATCAGGTTGGCGGCGCCGACGATGCCGAAGGCGCGCGCCAGGCTGGCGCCGACCACCAGCATGATCAGGGAGCCGACGACGGCGAGAATGATTTGCGTCTGCACGACGGCGGGCTGACGCTCGGGCGTGCCGTTGCGCCGCGGCCGCAGCGCGAGCACGGTCCCCAGCAGCGCCGCCAGCGGCAAACGGATCGCGGACGCAAACAGTTCCTCCGAGAACGTGTCCATGACCCCCGGAAGATCGACACCTGGCTGCATCTGGCTGTCCTTTAGGAATTCGGGATCCGGCGAATCTCGCCGGAGTCCACTCGCTTGCCGCGCCGCGTGATGGTCTGAAAGCGCATCACGTCGCCGTCGATCTCGATGAGCATGAAACTCTGCTCGGTATCAAAGCCCTTGGCGGTCAGCACCGAGGAGCCGACGATGTCGCCGGCGCGCAACTTGGCCGAGCCGCCGGCGGTGAAGTAATTGATGCCCTTCTGCGGCTTGAGCCGCTCGTAGAAGTGCTCGTGACCGGCGAAGACCACGTTCAGGTTGTACTTGATGAACAGCGGCTCGACGATCGATCGCAGATCGACTTCCGATCCGTGCCGGCCGCCCGACGAATAGATCGGATGGTGGAAGTAGGCGATCTTCCACTTCGAATTCGAGTTCTTCAACTCTTCTTCGAGCCATTTCTGCTGGTCCTGGTCCATGTAATTGCTGTCCAGGGCGTAGAAGCGGGCGTCCTTCTTCTGATAGGTGTAGAAGCGCTTGCCGCCCATGCCGAAGTTCTTGTAGAAGCGCTGGTTCGGATCGTCGTGATTGCCGAGCGCGGCATAGAACGAGACGTTGGCGTCGAGCAGCGGCTTGTACGGACGCTCGAACTTGGCGACGAAATCCTGCGGGCGCTCGGACCCATACAGGTTGTCGCCGAGCATGATCGCAAACTCGTACGGAAACACGGAGTGCGCCTTCCACATCTGGGCGCCGGTTTCGTTCTGCGCGCGATCGCCGGTGCCGCTGTCGCCGATGACGAGGAACTTCACCGAGTCCTTGCCGATCGGCGCCTGCACCTCGCTGGCGGCCGACATGGCCGTCGCCGGGGCGCGCTGCTGCCCGGTAATGGCCTGGCCGGCCGCGGCGAGCGCGAGCAGGGCCCAGCAAATGGCGATGATGCGAACGGGTAGCCTTTTCATGGTCGATTCCATTAGCTCGGGATGGTCGGC
>Ga0310887_10000350_pt1 | contig 11848 bp, 8 predicted proteins | sample T60D4metaG_FD_202509 | JGI IMG/M metagenome (GOLD analysis project Ga0310887, IMG submission 202509) | Lab incubated soil microbial communities from West Virginia University Organic Research Farm, Morgantown, WV, United States - T60D4 | ecosystem: Environmental > Terrestrial > Soil >...
TCCGTTGACCATTGTCAAGTCATGTGGTGGATCGCGCGGTCGAGCCTACTCGCGGCCGACTGGCAGGATGACCGAGAACTTCGCGCCGCGGTCCTGATTGTTCGCAGCCGAAATCTTCCCGCCGTGGCGTTCGACGATGGAGCGACAGATCGAAAGGCCCATTCCCAGCCCGTCGGGCTTGGTGGTGATGAAGGGATCGAAGATCGACTCAAGGTCTTCCGCGGCGATTCCGATGCCACTGTCCTGAACTTCGACGAGCACGTTCGATTCATCGATCGAATGCGTCCGCACGACCAGGCACCGCGCGTCGTCGAGGCCGGTTCCGCTCATGGCGCTGAACGCATTGAGCATCAGGTTCAGGATCACCTGCTGAAGCTGGACGCTGTCCCCCTTGACCGGGAGGACGTCCGGCGACAGTTCGAGGTGAACCATGACATTGTGCCGGTTCGCGTCGCCGTGCGCGATGCGCTCGACGATGCGGATCGCGTTGTTCAGATCGACGTTGGTCGAGACCGCCGTGCTGTCGCGTTTGAGCATGGCGCGCATCACGCTAAGGACCTCGCCTGCGCGTCCGCTGTCCTCGTAAATGCCCGCCAGCATGCTACGCACCTGCGGGAGATCGGGCTCGGGTGCGTCGAGCAAACGCACGGCGACGTAGGCGTTGGTGTTGATCACGGCGAGTGGCTGACCTAATTCGTGCGTCAGGGTGGCGGTGAGCTCGCCGAGTGTGGCAACGCGTGAGATGTGTTCGAGTTCCGCCCGCTTTTGCGCGGCCGATGCCTCCGCCTCTTTGCGAGCCGTCACATCCATCGACACGCCGATCAGCTTCGGGCCGGTGCCGTCGTCAGGCGCGAAATAACGACCGCGCCCATGAATCCAGCGGGCCCTGCCATCCGCTTGCTGCAGGCGATACTCCATTTCGTATTCGCCTCGCGTCTGGAGCGCCTGTTTGATCGCGCTTTCACGCGTGGCGCGATCCTCCGGGTGCACGCGATCGAAAGTCGCCGCAAAATCGAGGTGCGCGTTGGGCTCGAGGCCAAACAGCGAGCGCCCCGCCTCGGTCATCCACACATCGTTGCCGGACACATCCCACACCCACATGGCCAGGTTTCCAGCATCCGCGGCGAGCCCCATCAGGTGGGCGCCCTCGCGCAATGCTTCCTTCGAGCGTCTTTCCTCTTCGATCACCACTGCCAGCAACATCAGCGGAGTGGCCGTGACCAGGAGGAATAGCTGCAGGGCCAGCGCATTCTCGATGGGGGTCTGGTCCAGGAACGGGCCGTGCCCGCGCATGGTTCCCCAGATCGCCTGGAATGTAATGACCAACATCGAGACGCTGATTCCGCCAAGACCGAAGCGGAGCGCCGACCAGATGAGCAGGGGAATCGGCGTGTATAAGAGAGCGGGCGAAGCGTTGGGACCCGTAGGCGTTTGATCGAATACGAAGATTCCCAGGGCCAAAGTACACGCACCGAGGACACCCGCCTCCAGCACGCGTCGCGGGGACAGCGTTCTCGGACGTCCGGCGAACATCTGGTGCGCACCGAGCAAAAATACCGGCACGAGGACGACGGTCGTGACCGCATTCGAGATTCCCAGGTTGCGCCATTCGATCCAATAGTGAGAGCCGAAACCGTAGGAGACCGTAAAGGAAGCCCCCCAAAAGGCGGTCCCAAAGGGAACGAGCACCACGGCGATTAGGACGAAGCGAATCGCGTCCCGAAGCGTGATCGCCTTGAGCGGCGACTTGATTAGAAAGCGAATCCCCGCCGCTGCCGAGACGCACTTCAAAGCGTCGAACGCCTCGCAGTTCAATGCGTACTGCAGCGGCCAGCCCGCCTGCTGGGTTGCCAGGAAATGAGCGCTGACGGCAGCGAGCACGTAGGCCCACCAGTGCCGGGTCGGGACCACCAGCAGGATGCAAAGCAGGACCGCCTGCGGGGGAAAAAAAAGTGAGACCTTGCTCTCGGGGAACGTAAGCACCCAGGCGATCTGCGTGGCGACGTAATAGCAGACCGTGCTCGCCAAGACGTAAGACGCGGTGCGGAGCCCTGCCCCGGCGGCGCGTCCCTCTGGTCCGGCTGGCATTTGGTGGCACTAGCATAAACCAGGCGACCGGCCACGTCCCCATGAGACGCATGGACTCAGCCGGACGGTTGCCCCATAATGTGAACCGTGGTTCGAAAATCGAACACTGGTTCACTTATAGTCACGGCCACGCCGCGTGCCCGCCGTCGCGACCGGCAGCGCGACGCCATTCTGCGCGCCGCGGCACGGCTCTTCCGCGATCGCGGCTTCGCCGACACCGGCATGCGCGACATCGCGGCCGCCGCTGAGTTGTCCGCCGCCAACCTGTATCACTATTTCGATGGCAAGCACGACCTCCTGTTCTACTGCCAGGACCGGGCGCTCGATCGGATGATCGCCGCCACAATCACGGCGCGCCGCGAATCGGCGTCCGCCACCGAGCGCCTTCGGATTGTGTGCACGGCGCATCTGCAGACGCTGCTCGATGAGATCGAAGGCGCCACCGCGCACCTGCAGGTCGACTCCTTGCCGCCGGCGCTCCGCGGCGAGATCGTGAAGAAGCGCGATCGTTACGAACGGGCGGTCCGGAAACTGATCGCCGACGGCATCAGGGCCGGAGAGCTCGTCGACGCGGATCCGGCGATCATCACGCGTGCCATGCTCGGGGCGATGAACTGGACGGTCACCTGGTTCCGCCCGGATGGCACGGACACGGCCGCCCGCGTTGGTGAGATCATCTCGCGATTCCTGGTGCGCGGCGTCGCGATGCGGTCACCCGCCGTCAAGCACACCCTTGCGGAAGTAGGTCGACGGCCATGAAAGTCCGCCTCGCGTTCACCGTCAACGAGGAGACCGTTGACATCCTGGCCGAGGACTACAAGACGCTGCTCGAAGTCTTGCGCGAAGACCTCGGGCTCACCGGCACGAAGCACGGGTGCGAGCTCGGCGAGTGTGGCGCGTGTGCCGTGCTGGCCGATGGCAAGCCGCTCCTATCGTGCCTGATGCTGGCCGTCGAATGCGAAGGGGCCGAGATCACCACCGTCGAAGGGCTGGCCGCTGACGGCCGGCTGCACCCGCTTCAAGAGTGCTTCGCGGATCTTGGCGCGGCGCAGTGTGGTTACTGCACTCCGGGCATTCTGATCACGGCCAAGGCATTGCTGGATCACGAGCCGCGCCCGTCTCGCGAACGCATCTGCGAGGCGCTGTCGGGCAACCTGTGTCGATGCACGGGATATCTGCAGATCGTGGAAGCCGTTGAAGCAGCGGCCAGGCAGTCCGTTGCCCCGGTCCGCGATGAGGACCGGCGATGAACACACAGCCACGCGTCATCGGACGTCCCCGGCGCCGCGTCGACGCGCGCGCCAAGGTCACGGGTCAGACGCGCTTTGCGGACGACATCATGCTGCCGCGGATGCTGCATTGCCGTCTCCTGCGCTCGACGCAGCCTCACGCTCGCATCGTCAGCATCGATGCATCGAAGGCCTCGAGCATCGACGGTGTCCACCTCGTACTCACCGGGGAGCAGTTCCCGATCGCCTACGGCATTCTGCCCGTCAGCCACGACGAACACGCGCTCTGCCGCGACAAGGTCCGCTTCGTTGGTGATCCAGTCGCCGCCGTGATCGCGCGCGACGAGGTGACCGCCGAACGTGCGGTCAACGTGATTGACGTGACCTACGAGCCGTTGCGGACCTTCGCGTCGCCTGCCGAGAGCCTCGCTCACGAAGAGCCGCGCATCCACGACTACGGCGATCACGGCAACGTGCATAAGGCGGTAGCGCTCCAGTTCGGGGATGTGGACGGCGCCATCGCCGCAGCCGACCACGTGTTCGACGATGTGTTCTTCTTCGAGGGCAGCACGCACCTGCCCATTGAGCAGCACGCCACCGTGGCGATGAAAGATCCCGATGGCAAGCTCGTGGTCTATTCGAGCACGCAGACCCCTCATTACCTGCACCGCGCGTTGACCAAGGCGCTTGCCATACCGGCCGCACACATTCGGGTCGTCGCGACGCCGAATGGTGGCGGCTTCGGTGGCAAGAGCGACCCCTTCAACCACGAAATCGTTGTCGCCAAAGCGGCGCTGCTGCTCGATCGGCCGGTGAAGATCTGTCTCAATCGCGAAGAGGTGTTCCTGTGTCATCGCGGGCGGCATCCCGTGCTGATGCGATTCCGCACCGGCGTGACCGGCGACGGAAAGATCATCGGAATGGATCTGCAGACGCTGCTCGATGGCGGCGCGTATGGGTCGTACGGCGTGGCCAGCACGTTCTACACGGGCGCGCTGCAAACGGTGACCTACGACATCCCGCGTTACCGTTTCCGCGGCTGTCGCGTGTTCACCAACAAGCCGCCGTGCGGTCCGAAACGCGGCCACGGGACGCCGCAGTCGCGCTTTGGGCAGGAAGTGCAACTCGACAAGATCGCCGAGCACCTGCGTGTCGACCCCGCCGAGTTCCGGTTGCGCATCGTCGCGCCGCCGGATTCGGTCACCGCCAATTACATGCGCGTCGGGACCATTGGCCTCGCCGAATGCATCAGCCGGGTAGTCGAACGCTCGCAATGGAAGGACAAATTCCGCAAGTTACCGCTGGGACGCGGAGTCGGATTGGCGTGCTCATCGTACCTGTCGGGTGCGGGCCTGCCGATCAATTGGAATGACCTGCCGCACTCCGGCGTCCAGCTGAAGCTCGATCGCAGCGGCGGCGTCACGGCGTTTTGCGGGGCCACCGAGATAGGCCAGGGCTCGGACGACGTGCTGGTGGCGTTGATTGCGGAAGTGCTGGGCATCGACCCATTCGACGTGCGCGCCGTGACCGGGGATACCGATCTCACCCCGGTCGATCTCGGTTCCTACTCGAGCCGCGTCACGCTGATGATGGGCAACGCGGCGATTCAGGCGGCCGAACGCGCGCGAGACATCCTGGCGGCCGCGGTCAGTGCGCGTCTCGCCGTGCCATCGACTCGGCTGGTTTTCGCCGATCGACGGGTGTTCGATAGCGAGCATCCGGAACATGGCGTCACGTTTCAGGAAGCGGTTTGCATCGCCGAGGCGTCGGTGGGGACGATCGGCACGACCGGCTCTTACACACCGCCAAAGTCGCCCGGACACTACAAGGGCAGCGGTGTCGGTCCAACGCCGACCTATTCGTACACCGCCGCGGTGGTTGAAGTCGACGTCGATCCCGAGACCGGATGGATCACGGTGCCCCGCGTGTGGATCGCGCACGACATCGGGCGCGCGCTCAATCCGACACTCGCACGCGGCCAGGTCGAGGGCAGTGTCTACATGGGGCTTGGCGAAGCCCTGATGGAGGAGCAGGCCTTTCGGCGCCTGCCGCCACGACTGTCGCAAGCGCTGGTCCATAAGTTTCCGTCGATGCTCGAATACAAAAGTCCGACCACTCTCGACATGCCGGAGATCTTCACCGACCTCATCGAACATCCCGATCCGGAGGGTCCGTTCGGCGCCAAAGAAGTCGGCCAGGGGCCGCTGCTCCCCATCATGCCTGCGGTCGCCAACGCGGTGTACGACGCGGTCGGTGTCCGTGTCGATCAGATTCCGGTGACACCGGAGAAGATCCTGCGCGCGTTACAGGCGAAGGCGGCAGGCAAGCCGGCGCGCTCGGGACCAGCCGCGTTTCCCGACATCGCCTGGCCCGAGCCGTTGCTCGTCGCGCCACCGTGGGAGGGAGGCGACGGTCGCGCGTCCAACGAAGCGAAACGAACGGGCCGCAAGGCAGAGGCCGGCATCGAAGCGAAGGTGGCGGTGCCACGATGATGCGCCTCCCGCGATTCCGCTATCGCGCGCCGCGCAGCGTTGACGACGCCGTGGCGTGGCTCGCTGAAAATCCTACGGACACCATGCTGCTTGCCGGCGGCACCGATGTCCTGCCGAACATGAAGCGGCGGCAGCAGACGCCCGGGACGCTGATCGGTCTGCGCGGTGTTCGCGAACTCGCCGGCATCACCAACGGCACACGCGCGGAGCGCGGCAGCAACAACGCTGCGCTGACGATTGGCTCAGGCGTGACCCTCACGAACCTGCTCGCGCACAAGCAGATTCGTGAGTCGTATGCCGGATTCTGGCAGGCAGCCGCGCAGATCGCGACGCCGCACTTGCGGAACATGGGGACTATCGGAGGCAACCTGTGCCTCGACACGCGGTGCACCTATTACGACCAGACGTACGAGTGGCGGAAGTCGATCGATTTCTGCATGAAGAAGGACGGGCAGACCTGTTGGGTGGCCACCTCCAGCCCGAAATGCCTCGCGGTGTCGTCGACGGATACGGCGCCTATGCTGCAGGCCCTCGGTGCGTCGGTCACACTGGTCTCGTCGGGCGGGCAGCGCACGTTGCCCCTTGCAGAGCTGTTCGCCAACGACGGCATGCATTATTTGACGCGCCGGCCCGACGAGCTCTTGACCTCGATAGCGCTGCCGGCCTCGGACGGATGGCGCAGTGCTTACTGGAAACTGCGCCGGCGCGGATCCTTCGACTTCCCAGTAGCGGCGGCCGCGGTTGCCGCCAAGTTCGACGGTCATGACATCGTCGATGTGCGCATCGTTCTTGGCGCCGTGTCATCACGACCGGTCGAGAGCGATCGTGCGGCCGCGCTTTTGAAAGGGCGGCGCCTGAGCGATGAGCTCATCACCGAAGCGGCCGCCGTGGCGTCGGAGGTGGCGAAGCCGATGGATAACACCGATTTCGAACTGGTGTGGCGAAAGGCCATGGTGCGCACGCTCGTCAGCTGCGCCTTGCACGAAGTCCGCGGCGATGACATGAGGCATCGACGGCGCCAACTGGCGCGCCAGGAGCTGTTGGCGTCAGTAACGTAGAATGCCAATCGCAGTGGAACACATCTGATGCACAGAGCCATTCCACTCGCCGCCGCCATGCTGGCCGGCGCCTTAGGGCTTCTCAACTTCTTCCAGAACATCGAACTCCAGACCTACGACCTTCGTGTCGCCGCCACGGCGCGGCCCTCCGCACCCTCCGCCAACATCGTTCTGATCGCCATCGACAACGAGAGCGTGCGCCGCCTGGAGCCGCTGGTCGGGCGATGGCCGTGGCCCCGGCTGATTCACGCAACCGTGATTGACTACCTCGCCGCCGCCGGCGCGAAGGTGATCGGCTACGACATCCTGTTTGCCGAGCGCGACGTCCGCAAATTCATGGTTGGCGACAGCGAATGGACGGGCGGGGAATCTGACGCCGCGCTCGTCGAGTCGACGAAGAAGGCCGGCAACGTCGTGCACATCGCGGAGGCGTCGAGCGGCGAGCTTGCCGATCCGTCGCGCGCATTGAAGGAAAATCTGGAGGCGCCTGCGCTCAATGCGCAAGTGCCGCAGACCGGATGCGCCGAGCCGCGTCCGCGGCTGACCCCGCCGTTTCCGGCACTCGCGGAAGTCTCGCGAGGCATCGGCCACTCGCTGTTTATCTTCGATGCGGATGGACCGTTGCGCAGGCTCCCGCCGGTGGTCCAAGTCGGAGATCGCAGGTTCCCGTCGTTCGCGCTGGCGACAACGATGGCCGCAGGCACGACGCCGTCGCTCAATCCCCAGATCGACTACAGCGGCAATTGCGCCGTGATGCTCCCCTGGCGCGGGCCGGCCGAGAGCGACGCTGGCGTCCCGACCTTCACGTCGTATTCCTTCTACGACGTCTTCTACTCGCAGCAGCAGATCATCGAAGGACAAAGGCCCGGCATCGATCCGTCGCTCTTCAAGGATCGCATCGTCCTGGTCGGTGGGACTGCGGAGGGTTTGAAAGACGCGTTCACGACGCCGTTTCCGCGGGGCGCGATCAGCGGCCCCGAAGTCCACGCCAATATGATCGACGCGTTCCTGGCGCCGAGATCGATCGGGCGTGCGCCGGCAACGGCGACACTCGGCCTCGTGATCGGCGCGGTCGCGGTTGTCGGCGTCGCCGGCGCCTTCCTGGATGCCTGGCTCACCGGCATGGTCGCGCTCGTTGCCGCGTCGATCCTCGTCTGGCTCTCGGTGACGCTCTTCGCTCGCGGCACCTGGATCCAGCTCACCGTGCCGATGCTCGCGCTCGTGTTCGCCTATGTCGGCGATCTGGGCTGGAAGTATTTCGTCGAGGGACGCGAGAAGCGGCAGGTCAAGAAACTGTTCTCGCGCTACGTTTCGAAGGATGTATACGAGCGACTCGTTGCCAATCCGTCGCTAGCCGCCCTCGGCGGGGCGCGGCGCCACATGACGGTGCTGTTTTCCGACATTCGCGGCTTCACGACGATGTCGGAAAAGGGCACGCCGGAAGACGTGGTGGCCCAGTTGAACCAGCTGTTCACGCGAATGGTCGCGGTCGTATTCGAACATCGCGGAACGGTCGATAAGTTCGTCGGCGACATGATCATGGCGCTCTACGGGGCGCCGCTCGACGACGAGGATCACGCCGAGCACGCGGTGCAGACGGCATTGGCGATGACGAAAACGCTGAACGAGATGAACGTCGAGTGGGCGCGCGAGGGCAAGCCGCAGCTCGACATCGGCATCGGCATCAACACCGGCGACATGATCGCCGGCAACGTCGGCTCGGAGACGATCATGAGCTACACCGTGATTGGCGATGCCGTGAATCTCGGCGCGCGGCTGGAGTCCTTGAACAAGGACTACGGAACGCGGATCATCATCAGCGAGGCGACGCGCGCCAGGCTGAAAGGGCGATATGATATCCATCCTCTCGGCGACGTCATCGTGAAGGGCAGGAGCCAGCCCGTCGCGATATTTGAGGTCAAACCAACATGATGCGTAATCTGCCGGTTGTCATTGCGATTGCTGGACTGTGTGCGTTCGGGCCCGAGGTCCATGCCGCGAAGCCTGCGGGGCCGAGTCCCGCCATAGGCGAAGGCGGACATGCCGAACAGTTGCCGGGCGGAATCGGCAAGGGAATGGCGGTCGCCAAGAAGGCGAACGACCTCCGCGAGCTGCAGATCACCGATGCCGAGGAGCAGGAGCTCGGCAAGCAGGTCAGCGCAAAGATTCGCACGCGCTACGGCGTGGTGCAGGACGCCGCCGTGCATAAATACGTCAGCCTGGTCGGCCTCGCGATGGCGCAGGGCAGCCCGCGTCCGAGCCTGCCGTGGACGTTCATCGTCCTCGACACCGACGGCGTCAATGCGTTTGCCGCGCCTGGCGGCTACGTTCACGTCACCAAGGGACTCCTCGCGCTCATCAAGAACGAAGCGGAGCTCGCCGGCGTGCTCGGGCACGAGATCGTGCACATCGCCGAGAAACACACCATTCGCGCGATCCAGAAGAGCAAGGCGGTCCAGATGGGCGCCGCGGAAACGCTGTCGGGTAACTCCGCGCTGATGCAGCAAGCCGTCACCGCCACTTACGACAACATCGTCGATCGCGGCTTCGGCCGCGCCGATGAGAACGAGAGCGATGAGAAGGGCGTCGTGCTCGCCAACAAGGGTGGCTACGCGCCGAACGGACTGGTTTCGTTTCTTACGACGCTGAAGGATCGCAACAAGGGTTCGACCGAAAAACGCGGCCTGTTTGCGTCGCACCCGGAAATGCAGGAGCGCCTCGATCGGATCACGAAGCAGATCGCTGCACAGAAGTTGGCCGCGACGGCGACGCTGCAACCGCGTTATGCGAAGAACATCAGCTTCACACCGGTGGATCCGACGAAGATCGCGACCGTCGAAGCCGGCGCCGCGGGATTGACCGGCGGTGGCGCCAAGCCTGAGGAGAAGAAAGCCGAGGAGCCGAAGAAGGGCCGCTTCGGGCTAGGCAAGCTGGCGCCGACAAGCGGCGGCGAAAAGAAGCAGGCTCAAGTGACCGCGTCCGGCGGCGCTCGCGGGGTCGATCCCGAAAAGGATTCGAAGGGCGGCCCGAACCCGGCGCCCGTCGTTGTGAAGATCGCCGCGGCTGACATCGCGGCGTTCAAGAAAGAGGGAGGCCTCCCGTAAGCCGCTTTGTCCGCGGCCGGCTGCTGTTCTCAGCCTGGCTGCTCCTCGGATTCGGACTGCTCGAGGTTGCGGCGCGTCAGGGGCTGGGCGATGTCCAGCTCCTGTCGGCGCTCGCGCGCCTGACGATCGTCCTCGCGATCGTCAACGCCGCCGTCACGCTCGTCGCCAACCCGTGGAGGCAGGACCGCCCGTCCGATCGCTTCCCCGCGATCGTCCAGGATTTCATCGTCATTGTTCTCTTCACCGTGATCGGCACGGTGCTGCTGCGCGAGCAGTTGCTGACCACCTCAGCCGTCGGTGCGGTTGTCGTCGGCTTCGCGCTGCAGGACACGCTCGGTAACCTGTTTGCCGGCCTCGCCATTCAAATCGAGAAGCCCTTCCGCGTCGGCCATTGGGTGCAGATCGGGGACCGCGAGGGGCAGGTCTCGGAAATCACCTGGCGCGCGACCAAGCTCCGTACGAAGTCGGGACAATTCCTGATTGTTCCCAACAGCTTCATCTCCAAGGAGCCGGTGCTCAATTACTCCGAGCCGACGGTTCCGACCAGGATCGACGTCGAAGTCGGCGCAAGCTACAGCGTGCCGCCGACCGAGGTGAAACGTGCCATGCAGGAAGCAATGGCCAATTCGCCACTGGTGATGAAAGCGCCGGAGCCACAGGTCACCATCAAGGGCTTCGGAGCCTCTTCGATCGACTACCTTGCACAGTTCTGGATCGAGGACTATGCGGTCGATCGCACTGCCCGTGACCAGGTGCGCACCAATCTCTGGTACACGTTCCGTCGTCGCAACATCGAAATTCCCTTCCCAATCCAGGTGCAGTACGAGCGCACCGAGGAACCGATCAAGACCGAGCGCCACGTCACCGCGGCCGCGGAACATCTTTCGTCGATCAGCTTGTTCAAGACCCTGAATGCCGAGGCGCGTCATGCGCTGGCCAACGCCGCCGGCCATCATCTCTTCTGCGCGGGCGAAGCGATCGTGCGGCAGGACGCAGAAGGCGATTCGATGTTCGTGCTGATGAACGGGCAGGCGCGTGTCGTCCTCGAGCCGTCAGGGCAGGAAGTCGCAGTGATTCCGGAGGGCGGTTTCTTCGGCGAGATGTCGATGCTGACTGGCGACCATCGCACCGCCACGGTCAAGGCCCTGGGCGACGTGATGGTGCTGGAGATTGCCGCGAAAGATTTCCGCGAGCTGGCGCTGGCGCATCCGGATCTACTCGATCACGTGTCGACCATCGTAAGTGCGCGCCGCACCGGTCTCGAGGACGCGAAGGCGCACGCTGCTGCCGTCGTTGCGCCGGAAGCCAGCCACAATTTCCTGTCGCGCATGCGCCGCTTTCTCAATATCTGAAACCTACTCGGCCCAGACGATGACGCGGCCCTCGCCCGGCCGCGTGCTGTCGACGATGATGCCTGGGCCGCGCTTTTCGATATCCTCGACCCGGAACGACACGCCGCGATCGTCCCAACCCTGCTGGTATGCGCTGATGCGGATGGGTCCCGACTTCATCCTCAGCAGCCAGAACGGCAGCGAGAAGCTCACGAGGTTGCCTTCATCGGTATCAAAGGCGATCACGTGCAGCGTACTGAGCGTCGTTTGCGTCGGCGCCTCGGTGGAGCGCTCGGCAGCGAGCTCGGGTCTGCCGTCGACCAGGCGAATCAGCGGCTGCTGCCCGGGAAAGCGGCTTCGCACGTCCTCGAACTGCTGCATTGCGGCTTCTTCGCTGGTCCCGGTCACCGAGAGGTTTTGTCGGAACCACGACACCGTGATTACTACACAGCCGACGCCGAGGATGCCGAAGAGCAAGAACACGCCGAGAACGATCGCGATCCAGTTGCGTTTTTTCGGTGCCGGGGCGTCGCCGTTCATAACGTC
>Ga0310887_10000352_pt1 | contig 11846 bp, 10 predicted proteins | sample T60D4metaG_FD_202509 | JGI IMG/M metagenome (GOLD analysis project Ga0310887, IMG submission 202509) | Lab incubated soil microbial communities from West Virginia University Organic Research Farm, Morgantown, WV, United States - T60D4 | ecosystem: Environmental > Terrestrial > Soil >...
GCCATTGGTCAACGGATCGAAGACCTCGTTGCCGCGGATGTACCCACCGGAAGGCGATTTGAACGAGGCCGTCGCCGACCATGGCCCAACGAAGTCCCCCTGACGGGCACGAACGCGCCACTTATGGGGCGTGTCGAATTCGATAGCGCACGACGGGCTGTAGGTGACGTTTGCCGCACCCGAATCCGGAGTCACGTTTTGCGTGCAGGCGGAGATCGGCTCGCCGCCATCTGTCAAAACCTGGAACTGGTAACTCAGTTGAAGCGTCTTGTCGTATTTGCCTTCGGCTTTCCCCGCCGTCAGCGTCAGGCTGTCTGGTTGCGCGCCATTCGTGGGAGAGACGATTGAGGGCGCGGTGACCTTCAATGTCGATCCATCAGGGCCTGCGCTGCTGGTGCCGTTCTCGGAAACACTGGGTGAGGTAGGAGTCTCGGTCGACTTCGAACATGCAATCGCGACGGCGAGTGCAGCCGCCGCAGTACAAAGGACGAACCTTTTTTGGTGCATCGGGTAGATCCTCGATTGTGATTTTGGGGCCCGCTGGGAAGAGCCGTGGACTGACGAATAATACTATATCCCCCCGGATCTGTCACGAATTTGCCGTGCTACCATGATCCGACCGTCGACAACCGCACGCGTCTCTTTGACGTATCGGTCGCTGGTTGGTCATCAAATAGGAGAAAACCGATTTGAAAAAAACAGCCGTGCTCTGCCTCGCGCTCTGCGCCCTCTCTGCTCCTCGCGCCTATGCACAGATGAAATGGACCGATAAAGGATTTGCCAACATCAACCTCGGCGTTCAGTCCGGTTCGCACGACGTGCAGACGAACACGACCTTCGTGGTCTACGACGAGGACGCTCACGTCAACACAACGCAGGAAACCGGCGGCGGATTGCTGTTCGATATCAATGGCGGATACAAGGTCTGGAGCAACCTCGTGGTCGCGGTGGGCTATACGTTCATGTCGGACTCGACCGACGGGGCGGTGACGGCAACCATTCCAGATCCTCGCGTTTTCGATAACCCACGCACAGTCACCACAACGGCCGACGACCTCAGCCACGCCGAGCACGGGGTCAATATCAGCGGGGTGTGGATGGTGCCGGTCACCGACAAGGTCGACGTGGGTGTCTCCTTTGGCCCCACTATTTTCATGGTGAAGCAGGAACTGCCCGACACGCTCACGTTCACCGAACCAGGGCCGGTAGTGACTGGACTCACGAAGAAAGACGTCAACAAGACGACCGTGGGCGTGAATTTTGGCGTCGACGTCACGTATCTGCTGAAGAAGAACTACGGTGTTGGCGCAATCCTCCGCTATACCTGGGGTTCGGTCGATCTCGATGGCGCGAGCGATTCACTCACCGTTGGCGGATTTCAGCTCGGCTTCGGCGGTCGTTACCGGTTCTAGCCACGGATGAACACCGCAACGGGGCCAAGCCACGGATGAACACGGATGAACACGGCAACGCGGCTAAGCCACGGATGAACACGGATGAACCCCGCAACGGGGCCAAGCCACGGAAGAACACGGATGAACACGGAAACGCGGCCAAGCCACGGATGAACACGGATGAACACGGCAACGCGGCTAAGCCACGGATGAACACGGATGAACACGGCAACGCGGCTAGCCACCGAAGCACACGGCATTAGCCGGACGCTGAGCCTGTAACCACAGAAGGACAGTACATCCAGACCACCGAAGTTGATCGCGTCGTTGGTCCGATCCGGGCCACGGCGCGATGGGACCGTACGGCGTTCCTGCTGATCCTGGCGTTCGGCGCGGCCCTTCGTCTTTTCCACCTCACCGCGCCCTTCGTCGACACGCACGCCTGGCGTCAGCTCGATACCGCCGCCATGGCGCGCAACTTCTATGAAGACGGTTTCATTCCCTTCGATCCCCAGGTTGACTGGGGCGGCCGACACGGCTATCTCGAGGCCGAGTGTCCGCTCATTCCCGCGCTGATTGCGCTCGTCTACCACATCACTGGCGTCCATGAGACAGTCGGGCGCCTCATCATCATTGCGTTTGCCCTCGGTTTGATCTGGGCGACCTATCGGCTCGCGCTGATCCTCGACGGGCGTCCGGCAGTGGCAAACGCCGCCGCGTTCTTGATTGCGGTCTCGCCGGCATGCATCTTCTTCGGACGAATTGTGATTCCCGATACGCCGATGGTGTTTTTCACCGTCCTGGCGCTGATGGGATTTGCCGAGTTCAGCCGGACGGATTCAACACGGTGGATGTGGATCGGTGCCGCCTCTTTGACGATCGCGTGCCTGCTGAAACTGCCAGCAGTCTTTGTTGGACCGGCGATTGTTGCGCTGCTCGTTCAGTCTCGAGGCTGGCGCGCATTCAGGGATCCTCGCGTGTGGATCGCGGGAATCGCGCCGCTGGCCATTACCGCCGCCTGGTATTGGCGCGCGCACGTCATCTTCGAGCGAACGGGCCTGACGATGGGGATCCTCGGCGCGCCGACGAAGATGTACCCCGCTTACGTCAGTCCGGGACCATGGCCGAATGTCTACTCGAAATGGAGCACCAGCACACTGTTGGCCGATTCGGAATTTTACGAACGGATGTTCGTACGCTTCTATCACATCCTCCTTCTGCCTTTCGGATTGGTGGGCGCCATGCTCGGGGCGTTTCTCTGGAAGGCGCCGGGACGCGTACCGATGATTGTGTGGCTGATCTCACTGACGGCGTTCTTCTTCATCGCCGGGGAAGTGCATCGCGTTCATGAGTATTACCAGCTTCCGTTCGTCGTCGTTGCGGCGACGTTCTTCGGCGGCGCCGCGTGGCCGCTTTTCGACGGCGTGTGGTTGAGCCAACGGCTCGGTCCTGATCGATGGCGAGTGACGAAGTACGCGTCGATCGTTGCGCTGCTCGCCATCGCCTCCATCTATTGCAGCAGCCTCACGCAGGTCTATTTCGCGCCGCGCGACATGGCTCAAAGAATGCGCCAGGCCGGACGCATCGTCGATGTCATCACCGACGACAACTCGGTTGCCATTGTGGTCGACGACTACGGGATCATGTCGCCCATCTTTTTGTACTTTGCACATCTGAAGGGCTGGAGTTTCGAGCCGACTGACGTGTCGCCCTCCGTTGCCGACAATCTACGGCGGCTCGGGGCGCGCTATTTCGTGACGACGCGATGGGATGAACTGAAGAACGCGAGACCTGATACCGCCGCATTCCTGGAGTTGTATCAGGATGTTCCGGTCGACGGCGCCCCGCCGGGGACGAGATTGATCGATTTCAGACAGCGGCGGGGCGGGTCCTGACTGGTGGCGCGGTCTGACGACCGCGCCCTACATGTCCACCCGCATTTGCGGCGACCACGAAGCTAAATCCCCGAACAGCTCGCAACCGGGAACGCCTTATACGTCGCGCCGAATCCTGCTTCGGCCCATTGCAGGCGCAGTGGCGTTGACGTGTTGTCGTAGTCAAACGCGATATCGACTCCCATCTCGCCTCCCGACTGTCGCCACGCCAGGAAATCGATGCTGAGGTCTGGACCGCCGCGCTTCAGGTTCTGTCCGAGATCGAGCCCGCCGCATTTGCCGGCCTCGATGATGCGGTCGCGGATGAAGCTCATATTGGCCTGGCGCTGACCGAGTGAAACGCCGGCGACGAGATACTCCGGATATTTGGCCGCGATACAAGTGACGATTGCGGGGCCGTTGTTCGATGCGCACGATCCACCTGGTCGGGGTCCCGGATTCGGAGACGGCCCCGGCGAGGGGGTCGCAGCCGGTGTGCGGAACGTCTGGGTCGCCGCCCACGCGCTCGTGGTCTCGCCGTCGCCCGCACGCGTACGCCAATAGTGCAGCGTATCCGCTGCGAGATCGGCATTCGGCGTGAACGTCGTCTGTCCAGGCCCCTCGTCCGAAACGCCCGAGGCCACGACCTTCGTGAAGGCCTGATCGGTCGCAACCTGGAATTCGTACGACACGTGTCCGACCGCGACGTTTCGATCGGAATTGTTGACCGTCAGGGTCGCGCGTCGCGACGCGGCGCGATCCCCGTTGACGGGAGACACCGGTCCCGGAGGATTCAGTACGGGCTTCGGAAGAAGTTCGAACTGCGACGATGCATACTCGCTCGAGTTGGCACCATCGTCGGCCTTCGCCCGCCAGTAGTACGACCGGCTCGAATCGAGCCGATCGATTTGAACGCTGGTGCGGTTGTTATCGCCCTGCGGCACTCCGCTTCGCGCATAGACCTTCGTCGTGAAATTGGAATCGGTTGCGACTTCGAAGATGTAACTAATCGTACGGACGCCATTGCTCGCGGCGTTTTCGATGATCAGTTTGATGGGCTGCGCCGATTCTTTGATTTTGAACCCCTGGACCGGTTCAATCAGCTTCGGCGGCGAGATGTTCACGCCAGCAATCGGGCCGGCGACGGATGGACTGAGTGGCGTTTCACTCTTCTGCGCCTCGCACCCCGCGAGCACGACCGAGAGTGTCGTGCACAGCGCTGCCATTCGCTGGCTATACGTCAACATGTGGATCCTCGGTCGACCAGAATTTCAAAGCCGCGCGGCCGCCGTGCAGCCGCGTGCAGAAACACTATCGGCAGGAACTGGAGTTGCCGTTAGGGGAGCCTGGCATGGTAATGCCGAGCTTTCTCCAGATTAGAGCCCCAAGGCACCTCAGTCAAGCCGCGTCCTGCAGCCTGTCGGTTGCCGTCATTTGTCGGGAAAGGCAGCACTTTCGCCGCCTCGAGCGTATCGATCATGAAAGCGATACGCGCCGGCCGTCAAGCTCAGCTGGAGGCGCGATTACTCTTCGGCAAGGACGGCGCCGAATCCCGCCTGGGCACGCCCTGCGTGGCGCGCCAGGTAGGTCACACCGCCAGACAGCGAGAAGAGCAGGATGAGCGCCGCGCCCATGAATGACACGAGAAGCGCGGATTCGAGCGGCAAACCGAGACGCGTGAAATAAAAACCAAAGGTGGCTTCGCGCACCCCAAAACCATTCATCGAAACAGGCAGCATCTGAACGATGAGCGTAACTGGGACAATCACCGCGAGTTCGGCGAACCCGATCGGGATCCGCATGCTGTGCGCGATGGCGACGTAAAACGCGACGATAGTTGCCTGGACGACAACGGCGCCAACGAAGCAGCCCGACAGCGCCCAGGGCGTTTGTTGAAAGCGCGAGAGCGTGGCCGTGAATCTCGCGAGGCGCTCGTCAACCCATTCGGCGTGAAGGCGGCGCAGTGGGAGAGCGAGCCGCGCGAACGCATGCGGAAAACGAACGGCAGCGACCGCGAAGGTTGCCGCAACCGCAAACCCGAGCCAGAGAATGCCCGCGCCGAGCGTGTGGCCGTCGCCGAAACGAGGATTCACAGTCGATCCGACGGCAGCGAGAAGAACCAGCGCGAGCAACCCGATGCCCCGGTCCAGGAGGACCACAGTCGTCGCCAGTGTGCGTGAGCCCGCCAGCGGTGCCGTATCTGCGACGCGGACGACATCGCCGCCGATGTTGCTCGGCAGGAAGTTATTGAAAAAGTTCGCGACCAGAAATGACGCTGTCAGTGATCGAAAGCGAAAGTCGAGATGTTGAGCTTTGAGCAGAAGCGCCCATCGCCACGTGCTGATGAGCATCATGGCGAGATAGAGCACCAACGCAGCAATCAGCCACGACGGTGAGGCCTGTCGGGCGACGCCCCACAACCTGCCGACGTCGACTCGAGTAAACAGGATCCACAGGAGCGCCACGCTGACCGCCGCTTTGGCGACCGACATCAGCAGGCTACGCTTCGGACTTGGAGCCGAAGTCGGGTCAGAGCTTGAATTCATTAATTAAGAAAAGGCCGGCGGGCAGGGAACTCGCGACCATCGACTCAGATGTTAACACCTTTCGTTGACCTTTCACCAGCCGATCCCTACAATCCATGAGACGCCGTGAAAATCCTCATGATTGCCCCGGAGCCGTTTTTCGAGCCCCGTGGCACTCCATTCAGCGAATACCATCGGATTCGCGCGCTGATCGATCTTGGACACACTGTCGATCTCGTTACCTACCCCTTCGGCCGCGATGTGTCGATGCCGGGACTTCGAATCTTTCGGTGTGCGCGTCCTCTGCTGATTCGCGATGTTCGTATTGGTCCATCCCTCGCCAAGGTTCCTCTCGACTTGACGCTCGCGTTTGCAGCGATCCGGCGGGCGGCGGCGGATCGGTATGACGCCGTGCATTCACACGAGGAGGGGAGCATCATTGGCGTGCTGCTCGCCCTCGCGTTAGGCGTACCTCATCTGTACGACATGCATTCGAGCCTTCCGCAGCAGCTGACGAACTTCGAGTTCACGAAGTCCCGGATCTTGCGCCACCTGTTCGCGCGGATGGAGCGATTCGTCGTTCGTCGTTCAAACGTGGTCGTCGTCATCTGTCCACACCTGGCGAAGCTGGTCAGTGAGATCGAACCGGCCGTTCCCTCAGTGCTCATCGAGAACGCGCCCGGTTCCGGTGATGCGCCGCTCGACGGCTCCGGCCAACGAATTCGCGCCGAACTCGGGATCGGCAGCGAGACGCCGGTCGTGCTTTACACGGGGACCTTCGAGAGTTACCAGGGACTGGATCTGCTGTTTGCCGCGGCGCGGCACGTGCTCACGTCGAGACCGGAAGTGCGGTTCGTGCTCGCCGGCGGCCGGCCGGAACAGATCGAGATTGCGCGCGCGCAGGCGCACGAAGCTGGTATCCACAACGCCGTCGTGTTTGCCGGTCAACGCCCGGCAGAGGACATCCCGGCATTTCTCGACGCCGCAAATGTCCTCGTCTCGCCACGCAGCACCGGCACGAATACGCCGTTGAAGATTTATCAATACCTGCGATCGCGACGGCCGATCGTCGCCACTCGTCTGCTGACGCACACGCAGGTGCTCGACGATGATGTCGCGTTTCTGACCGCGGCCACGGCGGATGCATTTGCCGCCGGGATCGTTTCGGCACTCGCCGATCCCGCGCGCGCCCGATCGGTTGCCGATCAGGCGCGCGAGCTCGCTGAAACCAAGTACAGCTACGAAGCCTATCTCGCGCGTACCCGCCAGGCGTGCGCCTATCTGATCCGCGATTCGGCGCCCCAGGTCGCCGGAGGCGTCGCGTGACCGGCGCCAGGGCACCGCGTTCCGATCACTACAGCTACCGCGTCTACGCCGATCCGGCGATGGCCGAGTCGTTCGATGGTCTCCGCTTCAGCGGACCCATCGGGCAGCTGATCGCTCGTACACAGGAACAGGTCATCGCCGGCTTTCTCGATCCCGTCGAAGGGCGCGAGGTGCTCGATGTCGGGACCGGCACGGGCCGCGCCGCCATCGCATTGGCGCAGCGCGGTGCGCGGGTAACCGGGATCGACGCGTCGGCAGAGATGCTCGCGGTTGCGGAACGACGCGCGCACGATACGGGCGTCGATGTGACGTTCCTGCGCGGGGACGCCCACGGTCTCGGCTTCGACGATCGCTCGTTCGACGTCGTCATCTGCCTTCGTGTGCTGATGCACACGCCCGACTGGCGAAAGTCTCTCGCCGAATTGTGCCGCGTCGCGCGCCATCGTGTCGTGTTCGACTATCCAGCGCTCTTGAGTGCGGCGGCACTGCAGGCCGCCGCTCGCCGAACCGCGCTCGTGTTCGGCGCACGGGTCGAGGCCTATCGCGTCTTCCGGAGCGGAGCGGTTGTCGCAGCGCTCCAGTCGCATGGGTTCCGCCTGACCGGAGAGCACCGTCAATTCGTTTTGCCAATCGCGCTGCACAAGCGGCTCAATTCAGAGGCCGCGACTGGACGAATTGAGCGCGCGCTTGCCCGCGCCGGACTCACCCGTGTTTTTGGCTCTCCCGTCACGGTCGTAGCCGAGCGTTGCGCGTCCTAGTCACCGGGGCGACGGGGTTTACCGGCGGCCACCTGGCCCGCTGGCTCGCCTCCCGCGGCGACCGCGTGCGAGTGTTGGTAAGACCGCATCCGGGGTCAGACCCCGGTCGGTCGGTGACACCCTTCGGGGCAGATGCTCCACAAGTCGAGGTGATGTCTGGCGACCTGACCGACGCGGATGCGGTCAAGAAGGCGACCGACGGGGTTGACGTCGTCTACCACATTGCCGCCATCTACCGACAGGCCGGTCTCCCGGAAGAGCAATACCGAGCGGTGAACGCGACTGCGGTTCGCACCATCATCGAGGCGGCGAAGTCAGGTGGCGTCAAACGGGTTGTGCACTGCAGCACCGTCGGCGTCCATGGTGACGTCGAACGTCCACCAGCAAACGAAGATGCGCCGCTGCGGCCCGGCGACATCTATCAAGAGACGAAGCTCGAAGGGGAGAACATCGCTCGCGCTGCCGCGCACGAGACGGGAATGGCAGTGGTCATCGCGCGACCGACGGGCATTTACGGGCCCGGCGACCGCCGGCTGCTGAAGTTGTTTCGCGGAGTCGCACGGCGGCGATTTGTCATTCTTGGTGACGGCGAAATCTTTTATCACCTTACCTACATCGACGATCTCGTCGCCGGATTGCATCTCTGCGCGACCGTTCCCGCTGCCGCGGGACGAACCTACATCCTCGCTGGCGGTGAAGTCACCACGTTGAATCGGTTGGCGGAGCTGATCGCCGAGGAAGCGCACGTGCCGCCACCGCGAGTGCACTTGCCGGTGTGGCCGGTCTGGGTTGCCGGCGCGATATGCGAAGCCATCTGCCGCCCGCTTCGCGTCGAGCCGCCAATCTATCGTCGCCGTGTTGATTTCTTTACCAAGAGTCGCGCCTTCGACATCAGCCGGGCGCGTGCCGAGCTGGGCTACGCCCCGGCGATCGGACTTCGAGAGGGGATTCGTCGAACGCTCGATTGGTATCGGCGGGAGGGATGGATCTGATCGTTTTCTGATTGGCGTCACACCGCGCCTCCCCTCCCTCACGGCGTCGGTGGGCAGAAATAAATGCGGGTGAACACTTCACGGCCGCCTGGACACGCAGCGCGGGATATCCGTACAGCTTCCGCGCGATGTTCGTCGACGATGCGGCGGTACTCGGCAATCCTGCTCAAGTCGGTGGAATGGACGATGATCCGTTCATTGGTCAGAAAGGTGATGTAGTAGGCAAGCCAGTAGTCGGCGTAGGCGTAGCGAACGCCCTCGGTTTCGAGTTGACGAATCACAGTGAGTTTCACACCTGCTGGGGGGTGGGTGGCGTACTCGGCCCAAAGACGCACGTGTCCGGCAGTCGTTCCCGCAAGCCAGGCGAGCATCAACGCGCTCCACAGGATTGCCATCGCGCGCGCTCGCTCTATCCGCAGATACCACGCGGCGAGGCCGGTCGCGCCGATGACCGATAGCAGCTCGTATCGCATGGTCCCGATGACACCGCACCGCAACATCGTGTACGCGGAGAAGGAAAACACACCGACGAGAGCGAGATAGGCGCACGCGTCGTATTCGGGTCGCCATCGCCGCTCGCGGATGATCGTCATGGCGATACGCACAATCGGAATCGCGAAGAGACCGAGGAGAAGAAGTCCTCCCCAGGGGACTCCCTGCGTCGCGTTACTGTCGATGCCGTATTCCCGCAGCCGCTCCGAGGTCATGCCGAACAGTCGCGGCAGATGAGTGGTGAGGCCGGCTGACACGCCGGAGACCAACTGACCCGCGTCGATGCAGACGCGGTTCCACAGATTCCCGAGGTTGTCGCCAGGCGTCTGCTGATACAGGTCCAGTGGTGATGTGCCAGGTCCAGCGGCTGATGAGTACTGTTTGATCCAGGTGACAACCAACCAGACTTCAGCGGCGGTGCGAAGAGTCTTCAACCACCGGCGAATGCCCTCGCGTGTGAAGAGCACGCGATGCGCCGCGTCCAGCACGAGGAGGGCGGCAACGCCGTAAATTGAAAACTCGCGGTTCAAGAACCCGACGCCGATCACGACGCCGCACCAGTTCGGACGATTCCGCGTCAGCCAGATCAAGACAACATAGAGAGATGGTTCGATGATGCCGCCGCCGGCTTCCACGAACTGAGCCGCAGTGCCTGGAGCGGGAAGCACGAAAAAGAGCGCCGACACAAGCGCGGCCGACGGCGCCAGACCGACTTCGTTTGTGAACATGCGGACCAGCAACAGCCCGATCGCGATGTTGATCAGGAGCACCGGGAATTTCAGCGCCGCGACTGATGCGCCGACGATGAGGAACACTGGCGCCGCAAGCCATGATTCGACGCCGAGCAGATACGGCTGGCCGTACATGAATACCGGGAATGCGCGTCCTTCCGCGATGTGCTTCGCCATCAGGCCGTAGACCGCCTGATCGGAATCGAAGTAAGACTGCGGCCAGAAGACGAATATCGCCGAGCGAAAGATGATGAGGAGGACGACGATCGGGAAGAGAAACCGCCACGCGCGCGAGCTGAAGAACGCTGTCTCGCGCCACTGGAGCATGCGGGCCGGTATTATATGCTTATCCGCCGATGGCCGACATTCCACGCGCGCAGGATCAGCTCTTCGATCGCCGCACGTCGGCGCGAGAAAAATACTCGGCTCTGATCGTCGGTCGCCCCGGCTGGGGCGACTTGCTCGCCTACGAGCTCGTGATCGTGTTTTCGCAGAATGCTCCGGGGGCCATCGGGCTTGCTCTTCGCAAGGTGCTGTATCCGCTGCTCCTTGGATCGTGCGGCCGCAACGTCGTGTTCGGTCAAAACGTGGTGCTTCGCCATCCGCACAAAATCCGCATCGGCGACGACGTGGTCATTGACGATAACTGTTTGCTCGACGCCAAAGGCGAGTCGAATCGCGGGATCACGATCGGGAACCGGGTGTTTGTCGGCCGCAATTCGATTCTCTCCTGCAAGAACGGCAACATCGATCTCGAAGACGGCGCCAACATCGGATTCAATTGCGAGATCTTTTCGGCCAGTGCCGTGCGCATCGGCCGCGCCGCGTTGATTGCGGCGTACTGTTACGTCATCGGCGGCGAACACGACTTCAGCGATCCGTCACAGCCGGTGCTGGCGCAGTCGCGGCGATCGAGCGGTGTGGTGATCGGCGAAGGTGCGTGGCTTGGCGCCGGCGCGAAGATTCTTGACGGCGTCTCCATCGGCGATCGCGCGGTCATCGGCGCGGGCGCCGTGGTGCGCGACGGAGTGCCGAGCGCGGCGGTCGCCGTCGGCGTTCCTGCGCGCGTCGTCGGACAGCGCGACCGGCCGGCCGACGACCCCTCCACGGCGGTCTCGGGGCTGGAGAGCCGGTGAAGCTCAACGTCCTGCAGGTCTGCGATCATCTGGGTTGGGAAGGGTCGCGCATGCACGGCGTCAAGCGGCTCTTCGCTTGGATGATTCCGCGCTTCGACGCCGAGCGCTACAACGTGTCGCTCGTCAGCCTGCGTAAGAAGGATCTCTCTGAGGAAACGCTGGAGTCGATTGGTGTCGACATCACGTATCTTCACAAATCGAAATTCGACCCGGCGACGCTGCCAGCCCTGCTGAAGGTCATCGATCGCAAGAAGATCGACATCCTGCACCTCCATGGATATGGCGCGACGACGTTCGGACGGATCGCCGGCGCGATGCGCAGCCTTCCCACCATCGTCCACGAACACGCGAACCTGACGGATACCCCGTGGTTTCAAAAGATCGCTGATACCGCGCTCGAGCCGGTGACGGATATTGCGATCGCGGTGTCGAAGAGCACGGCCGAGTTCGTCATCAACGCGCGGCGCATTCCGCCGGCGAAAGTGAAAGTCGTGTACCTTGGCGTTCCGCTGGAGGAATTCAGCCGGCCGCGATCGCAGGGTGAGATTCACGCCGCACGCGCGGAGCTGGGTATCGCGCGCGATGACGTCGCGATCGGCACGGTCACCAGGCTGCACG
>Ga0310887_10000370_pt1 | contig 11692 bp, 10 predicted proteins | sample T60D4metaG_FD_202509 | JGI IMG/M metagenome (GOLD analysis project Ga0310887, IMG submission 202509) | Lab incubated soil microbial communities from West Virginia University Organic Research Farm, Morgantown, WV, United States - T60D4 | ecosystem: Environmental > Terrestrial > Soil >...
GAGCAGGCGCGAGTGCAGGTAGAACACGTCGCCGGGATAGGCCTCGCGGCCCGGTGGGCGGCGCAGCAGCAGCGACACCTGGCGGTAGGCCCAGGCCTGCTTGGTGAGATCGTCGTAAATCACGAGCGCGTCCTGGCCGCGGTCACGGTAGTACTCGCCCATGGTGCAGCCCGAATACGGGGCGACGTACTGCATGGCCGCGGACTCGGAAGCCGAGGCGGCGACGACGATGGTATAGGCCATCGCGCCGTGCTCCTCGAGCTTGCGCACGACGTTCGCGACGGTGGAGGACTTCTGGCCGACCGCGACGTAGATGCAGGTGAGATCCTTGCCCTTCTGGTTGATGATCGTGTCGATCGCGACCGCTGTCTTGCCGGTCTGGCGGTCGCCGATGATGAGCTCGCGCTGGCCGCGACCGATCGGCACCATCGCGTCGATGGCCTTGATGCCTGTCTGCACAGGCTGGCTCACCGACTTGCGCCAGATCACGCCGGGCGCCACCTTCTCGATGACGTCGGTTTCCTTCGCGTCCACCGGGCCCTTGCCGTCGATGGGTTGCCCGAGTGCATTCACGACACGACCAATCAGCGCCGGGCCGACGGGCACCGCGAGGATGCGGCCCGTGCACTTGACCGTGTCGCCCTCGGTTATGTGCTCGTAGTCGCCCAGGATCACCGCGCCGACCGAGTCGCGCTCGAGGTTGAGCGCGAGGCCGAAGGTGTTGTTCGGGAACTCGAGCATCTCGCCCTGCATCGCGTCCTGCAGGCCGTGGATGCGGCAGATGCCGTCGGTCACGGTCACGACGGAGCCGACACTGCGTGCCTCGGTAGCGGCGGCGAAGTTCTGGATGCGGGCCTTGATCAGGTCGCTGATCTCGGAAGCCTTGATGGACATGTCGCTTGCCTCTGCTGGCCGTGCCGCAGCGCGGCCGTACCCTTCGTTTCTGGTCAGTTCGTAAGGTCAGTCTCGAGCCGCTCGAGCTTGGTCCGCAGCGACCCGTCGATCAGCAGGTCGCCGGAGCGCACCACGGCGCCGCCGATCAGGCCCGCGTCGGTGCTGCAGCTCAAACGCACCTCGCGCTTCAGGCGCGCCCGCAACGCGGTCGCCAGCCGGCTCTTCTGGCGCTCGTCGAGTGGCACCGCCGAGATGACCTCGACGTCGGCGACATTCTGGTCATCCGCTACCAGTTGCTCGAACTGCAGGGCGATCTCCGGCAGGTAGTCGAGCCGGCCGTTCTCGGCCAGCAGGTCCACGAGTGCGCGGCCGTGCGCGTCGAGCGAGGTTCCTGCCGCGGCCGTGAGCACGTCGATCAGCTGGCCGGTGCGTATCCCCGGGCTGCCCTGCAATCGCCGGTACTCGTCGCTCAGCACCGTGTCGCGTGCCCGCCCGAGCCAGGTGGACCATTCGCCGAGCCGGGCGTTGTCCCTTGCGTGGGCGAAGGCCGCCCGGGCGTAGGGTCGTGCAACGGTTGCTCGTTCGGCCATCTGTGCGCTTCCGTCCCTGCTCAGGCCCTGGCCGTCTCGATCTCGCGCGCGAGCTGCTCGATCAGGTCGGCGTGGGCCTTCGGATCAATTTCGCGCTCGAGCAGGCGCGACGCGCCCGCGACCGCCAGGCTCGCCACTTCCTTGCGCAGCTGGTCGCGCGCACGGGTCTGCGCGAGGGCCGCTTCCTGCCGGGCATCGCCCACCAGCCGCTGTCCCTCGGCCACGGCGGTCGAACGCGCCTCCTCGACGATCTCCCCGGAGCGCCGGTTCGCCTGGTCGACGATCTTGAGCGCCTTCTCACGCGCCTCGTTGACGATGATCTGCGCTTCGCCGTTCGCGCTCTGCAGCTCCTTATAGCCGCGTTCCGCGGCGGCAAGACCGTCTGCGATCTTGTTGCGCCGGTCGTCGATCGCGCGGATCAGCGGCGGCCAGATGTACTTCATCGTCACCAGCGCGAGGATGACGAAGACGATGGCCTGGACGATGAGTGTTGCGGTGAGGTTCATTTTGCTCGATGGCCCCGATCAGGCCGCGCGGGCTTCCGGGCCCCGGCGGCGGTCAATCCGATGCCCGTGGTGCCGGGCGAGCCGCGGGCTTCAGCTTGCGAACGGGTTCGCCGTCGCGAACCAGAGCGCGATGCCCACGCCGATGATGAACGACGCGTCGATCAGACCGAGCAGCAGGAAGACCTTGGTCTGCAGAACGTTCATCAGCTCCGGCTGGCGGGCCGAGGCCTCGATGTACTTGCCCGCCATGATGCCGACGCCGATGCAGGCGCCGATGGCGCCGAGCCCGATGATCAGCCCGCAGGCGATTGCGACAAATGCGACGTCCGTCATTTCTACTCTCCAGTGTGGAACGCGTGAGGCTCAGTGGTGTTCGTGCGCCTGGCCGATGTAGACCAGGGTCAGCATCATGAAAATGAAGGCTTGCAGCAGCACGATCAGGATGTGGAAGATCGCCCAGACGGTGCCGGTGAGCACGTGCAGCGCGATCCCGCTGATCGTAGCGGTGGCCCCCAGGCCCGCGATCAGGAAGAAGATCAGCTCGCCGGCGTACATGTTCCCGTACAACCGCATGCCGTGCGAAAGCGTCTTCGAGATGTACTCGATGAGGTTGAGGCCAAGGTTCGCGGTCGCGAGCAGGATCGCGCCGATCCAGGTCAAGGGGTTCACGGTCAGCTTGACCATGCCGAAGGGTGCACAGAGCAGCTCGTGTATCCAGCCGCCCAGGCCCTTGATCTTGATGCTGTAGTAGAGCACCAGCACCAGAACACCGACGGCCATCCCGAGCGTGGCATTGATGTCGGCGGTCGGCAGCGGTCGGAGATAAGGGAGGTGCAGCAGCTTGCCGAGCGCCGGGAGGATGTCGACCGGCAGCAGGTCGATCGCGTTCATCAGGAAAACCCAGCAGAACACGGTCAGCGCCAGTGGCGCGATGAAGGTCAGATTGCCCTTGACCAGAGCGTTCGCCTGCTCGTTGACCATGTCGACGAGCATCTCGACGGCGGCCTGGAACCGCCCGGGCACGCTCGAGGTCGCACGCCGAGCCGCGAGCCAGAGCACGAACAGCACGATCAGGCCGCTGAGGACGGAGAAGAACAGCGTGTCCCAGTGGACGACGGAGAAGTCGAGCAGTCCCCCCGGCTCGTGGTTCTGGAGGTGGTGGAGGTGGTGGTCGATGTACTCGCTTAACCCACCGTGTTCGCCACCCTCACTCGCCATCCGGCTCTCCTCGCACCCACCGCGTTACCGTCCGCACCGCCCACGGCGCCGCGTCGGCGCGTCCGCCCCGGCCGTTGCCTGGCACCTCGAATCGGCTGATTCAGAAACGCGACACCGTGTTCGACTGCTGTCGCCGCGTTGCACGCGTCGGCCCCTGAAAAGGCGCGAGAGTATATCCGGTCCTTTTGCAGTGCTTCAAATCGGAGATTCGCCTAACCGCGACAGCTGCGCCGGGACTCGGCAGGTCGCGCGTGGAGACAGGTATCGTCGCAGCGGCCACGACCCGCGCAGCTATGCCCGGGAGCCATGGTCGACGAAGCCGTCATCGACAATCCTCCTACGGAAAGCCTGACCACTCGATGGATTGATCAGCTAATGCTGACAATCAGTCCGCGGTCGCCGAACTACTGGATGTGGCCGAGTATTCCGTCGAGCTCGTCGAGGCTGTTGTAGTTGATGACGAGCTTGCCGCGCCCGCTGCTCGTGTGCTGGAACAATACCTTGGCGCCCAGCTTGCCTGCGAGATCCTGCTCGAGGCGTCGGATGTTCGGATCCTCGCGCCTCGGCTCGGCGGGTGGCGGCGGATTGGCGAGCCGCCGGACCAGGGCCTCGGTCTCCCGGACGGACAGCCCCTTCTTGGCCACAAGGTGAGCAACCTCTGCCTGTTGGCGGGCGGCGGTCAGCCCGAGCAGTGCCCGAGCGTGCCCCATTTCGAGCTGGCGCTGCTCGACGAGGTGCTTTACGTCGTCGCCGAGCTCGAGCAGGCGGAGCAGGTTACTGACGGCGGCGCGCGACCGACCGACGGCGTCCGCAGCCGTCTGATGCGTCATCTCGAACTCGCGGATCAGCCGGTCGAGGGCGCGCGCTTCCTCCAGCGGATTCAGGTTCTCGCGCTGGATGTTTTCGATCAGGGACATGGCAACCGCGGCTTCGTCGCCCACGCGGCGAATCACCGCCGGCACGTTGTGCAGGCCCGCCATCTGCGCGGCTCGCCAGCGTCGCTCGCCGGCGATGATCTCGTAGCGGAGCGGCTCACCCGGCCGGACTGCCGCGAGCGGCCGGACGATGATCGGCTGGACGACGCCCTGGGCGCGAATCGAGTCCGCGAGCTCCTGCAGGCTCTCCGGCCGCATGTCGAGGCGCGGTTGATAGCGACCGCGCTGCAAAAGGTCAACCGGGATTCGGGCGAGTTCCTCCCCGCCGGGCGGCGCCGGAGGTGCCTCGGAGTCGATGGTCTCGTGGGAAGCGGCCGTGCTGCCACCCAGCAGCGCTTCGAGCCCGCGGCCGAGACTGGGGCGTTTTGTGGCCATAGCGCGCAGTGTAGCGGAGCCTCAGTCGGCGAGCGTCGGCTCCGGGACAGGAGACGGCTCAGAAAGGGCGGGTGAGTCGGCGGTCGCCGTGGAAACGCCGAATGATTCTCCGGACGCATCGGGAAGGTCGTGGCCGATCGCCATGGCTTCTTCTTCCTCGCGGCGGATCAGCTCGCCGGCCAGCGCCAGGTAGGCCAGCGCACCCCGCGATTCGCGATCGTGATAAAGCGCCGCCTTGCCGAAGCTCGGCGCCTCGGCGAGCCGGACGTTGCGCGGGATGACGGTACGGAACACTTTGTCGCCGAAGTGCATCAGGAGTTGCGCCGAGACTTCGTTCGATAGGTTATTGCGCGGATCGAACATCGTGCGCAGGATGCCCTCGAGCTCGAGCTCGGGGTTAACGCTCGCGCAGATCTGCTCGATCGTGCTCATGAGCGCAGTCAATCCCTCGAGCGCGTAGTACTCGCACTGCATCGGCACCAGCACGCTGTCCGCCGCAACCAACGCGTTCAACGTCAACAGGTTGAGCGCGGGCGGGCAATCGATCACCACGACGTCGTAGAGACCCCGGATCGGTTTCAGGGCCTGGCGCAGCTTGAGCTCGCGGCCGATCTTGCTCATGAGCTGGACTTCGGCCGCGACGAGATCCTGGTTGCCGGGCAAGAGCGTAAAGCCGCCCGGGTCGACCGGCAGCAGCGCCCCGGCCGCGTCGCATTCGCCCAGAAGGACGTCGGTCATCGACGCGCCGAGTGTGCGCTTGTCCACGCCGCAGCCCATCGTGGCGTTGCCCTGGGGATCGCTGTCGATCAGGAGCACGCGGCGCTGGGTGGCCGCGAGGGAGGCCGCGAGGTTCACTGCGGTCGTCGTCTTGCCGACGCCGCCCTTCTGGTTGGCTACCGCGATGACCCGCTTCATGGAAGGCGAAGAATAACGTGCTTTTGCGTGCTTTCGCGCCTAATCATTCCCGGCGCTCTTCTCGTGAGAGTGACAGAGTTCGACGAGATGGCGCTCCTCCGCGAGCCCGGGCACCGCGAGATGATGCACGCCGGCGAGTTTCCAGCCATTGAGCCGTGCGGCCAGCTCCGCCTCGGGCAGCCGGCCCTTCATGGCGAGCAGCCGGCCCCCGCCGGACACCAGATGTGCGCCTCGCCTCACCAGATCCGCGATCGGTCCCACGGCGCGCGCAATGACCGTCCCGAACCGTAGTGGTGGCCGGTACGCCTCGGCCCGGCTCTGAACGATCTCGACGTTCGCGAGACCGAGCTCACCGGCCGCGTGGCGCAGGAAATCGCACTTCTTCCCGGTGGACTCGATCAATGCGAAATGCCGTGCCGGCTCGACGATGGCAAGCGGTATGCCCGGGAAGCCCGCGCCGCTGCCCAGGTCGGCGACCCGCTCGCCCCGGACCCACGGGCGGACCGAAAGGCTGTCCAGAATGTGCTTGGTGAGCTGCTGCTCGCGGTCACGGATTGCAGTCAGGTTCATCCGCGCGCCCCATTCGTCCATCAGGTCGAGATGGCGGACGAGCCGCGACACCTGCTCCGTCGTGAGCTCGATGCCCAGCGCGCGAGCGCCGTCGGTGAGCGTGGCGCCGCTCAAGAACCCTTCGCCATCACGGCGACGAACTCATGCACGGGCATCGCATCGAGCTTTGCGCGGTCGGCGAACAGCGCGGCGATCTTGCCCGTCTGCTGCGGCGAGAAGTGCGCTGCGACGCTGCCCTGGAACTTCTGCTTGAGAACCGGGATGCCTTCGGCGCGGCGCTTGCGATGACCGATCGGAAAATCGAAGTGCGCGCGCTCGGTCGAGCTGCCATCGCGGAAGAACACCTGCACGGCGTTGCCGATATAGCGCTTGTCAGCCGCGTAATACTCCTCGGTAAAAGTGGTGTTCTCGCGAACGACCATCCGGCCGCGCAGCTCGTCGACCCGCGGATCGCTCGCCACGGCGTCTTCGTAGTCGGCGGCGGTCAGCCGGCCGAAAATCAGCGGGATGGCGACCATGTACTGGATGCAGTGATCGCGGTCGGCGGGATTGGCGAGCGGCCCGGTCTTGTCGATGATGCGCACTCCCGGCTCCTGTGTTTCGATCACGATCTGCTCGATATCCGCGAGCCGCGCTTTCACGACCGGGTGCAGCTTCATCGCGCACTCGACGGCCGTCTGCGCGTGGAACTCGGCGGGATAGGAGATCTTGAACAGCACGTTCTCCATCACGTAGCTGCCGAATCCCTGGTTGTAGATGAAGGGCCGGCCCTTGAAGAGCACGTCATAGAAGCCCCATGTCTTGGCCGAAAGCGCCGACGGATAGCCCATCTCGCCGGCGAGCGCGATCAGCGCATGACGAACGGCACGGCTGGTCGCATCGCCCGCCGCCCAGCTCTTGCGCGAGCCGGTGTTCGGCGCATGGCGGTAGGTGCGGAGCGCCCCGCCGTCGATCCAGGCGTTCGACACCGCGTTGATCACCTGCTCTCGGTTGCCGCCGAGCATGCGCGTCACCACCGCCGTGGAGGCGACGCGGACCAGGATCACGTGATCGAGCCCGACGCGGTTGTAGCTGTTCTCGAGCGCGGTGACGCCCTGGATCTCGTGCGCCTTGATCATCGCCGTCAGGACATCGCGCACGGTCAGCGGCTTGCGTCCTTCTGCGATCGCCTTGCGCGACAGGTAGTCAGCGACCGCGAGTATTCCGCCCAGGTTGTCGGAGGGATGGCCCCACTCGGCCGCAAGCCACGTGTCGTTGAAGTCGAGCCAGCGGATCATGGTACCGATGTTGAACGCGGCCTGAACGGGATCGAGTTCAAACGACGTGCCCGGTACGCGTGCGCCGCCCATCATCGTCGCCCCGGGCACCACCGGTCCGAGCAGCTTCGTGCAGGCCGGATACTTGAGCGCCTGGAAGCCGCACGCGAGCGTGTCCATCAGGCAGTAGAACGCGGTCTCGTATGCGACGTCGCTCTTGACTTCGTAGTCGCAAACGTAGCTCGCGATGTCGACCAGGACCTTGTCCGGATCCGGCCGCCTGGCCGACTTGTAATCGTGCGCTGACATCAGCTCCAACCTTCGGGAAGAAACACGGCCGACGGGCCGCAAGAAAATACCGGGCTACTTCCGCTTTGCAAGCGGGATGAACTTCTGGTCCTCGGGACCGATATAGTTCGCGCTCGGGCGGATGATCTTGCCGTCGATCCGCTGCTCGATGACGTGCGCGCACCAGCCGGTGGAGCGCGCAATCACGAACAGCGGCGTAAACATCGCGGTCGGCACGCCCATCTGGTGATAAGACACCGCGGAGAACCAGTCGAGATTGGGAAACAACTTCTTCGCGTCCCACATGACCGTTTCGAGGCGGTCGGCGATGTCGAAGAGTGCCGTATTGCCCGCCTCCTTCGACAGCTTCCGCGCAACTTCCTTGATGACCTTGTTGCGGGGATCCGAAACCGTGTAGACCGGGTGGCCGAAGCCGATGATCACTTCCTTCGCCTCGACGCGACGGCGGATGTCCTCCGCGGCCTCGTCGGGATTCGTGTAGCGGCTCTGGATCTCGAAGGCGACCTCGTTTGCGCCGCCATGTTTCGGGCCGCGCAGGGCGCCGATCGCGCCGGTGATGCACGAATAGATGTCGGCGCCTGTGCCCGCGATCACGCGCGCCGCAAACGTGGACGCATTGAACTCGTGCTCGGCATACAGGTTGAGCGAGACGTGCATGGCCTCGACCCACGATGCGGGCGCGGGTCGGCGGTGCAGCAGGTGCAGGAAGTGCCCGCCGATAGAATCGTCCTCGGTCTCCACGTGCACGCGCTGGCCGCTGTGGCTCCAGTGGTACCAGTAGACGAGCATCGAGCCCAGGCTCGCGACCAGGCGGTCGGCAATCTCGCGCGCGCCCGCCGCGCTGTGGTCGTACTTTTCGGGCAACGTGCAGCCGAGCACGGAAACACCGGTGCGCATCACGTCCATCGGGTGGGTCGAGGCGGGCAGTGCCTCGAGTGCCGTGCGCACGGTGCCGGGCAGCCCGCGCATGCGCTTGAGCCGCTCCTTGTAGCCGACGAGCTCCGCTGCGTTCGGCAGCCGGCCGTGGATGAGCAGGTGCGCGACCTCCTCGAACTCGCACTTGTCGGCGATGTCGAGGATGTTGTAGCCGCGATAGTGCAGGTCGTTGCCGGTGCGTCCGACAGTGCACAGCGCCGTGTTGCCCGCCGGCACGCCGGAGAGCGCCACGGATTTCTTCGGCTTGAAGCCGACGGGGCTGGTTTCGTTCATCTGGTCGTGCCCTTTCTGGCTTGCTCCGGAATTCGCGCGCGGCGCTGTCAGCGCTACGGATTTCCGCTCGCGTCGCGGCTGAACAGTTCGTCGAGCTTGCGTTCGTAGTCGTGGTAGCCCAGCACGTCGTAAAGCTCCGCGCGGGTCTGCATGTAGTCGACCACGGACTTCTGGGTGCCATCGCGGCGGATCGCGCCATAGACGACCTCGGCAGCCTTCGACATCGCGCGGAACGCGGACAGTGGGTAGAGCACCAGCGACACGCCCGCCGAGCCGAGCTCGGCGACCGTGAAGAGCGGGGTCTTGCCAAACTCAGTGATGTTGGCAAGTACCGGGACGCGCGCCGCTTCGGTGAACTGCCGGTACTCGTCGAGGGTCGTGAGCGCCTCGGCGAAGATCATGTCGGCGCCGGCCTCGACGTAACGCTGCGCCCGCTCGATCGCGGCCTGCTGGCCCTCGACCGCGTGCGCGTCGGTGCGGGCCATCAGCACGAATTCGCGGTCGGTGCGTCCGTCCGCCGCCGCCTTGAGGCGGTCGACCATCTCCTCGGCTGTGACGAGCGCCTTGCCGGGACGATGGCCGCAGCGCTTGGCCTGGACCTGGTCCTCGAGGTGACAGCCCGCGGCACCGGATCGGATCAGGTCACCGACAGTCCGCGAGATGTTGAAGGCTGCGCCCCAGCCGGTGTCCGCATCCACGAGCAGCGGCAGCGGTGTGGCACTCGCGATCCGCCGCACGTCCTCGCAAACGTCGTTCAGGCTCGTGATGCCGAGGTCGGGCAGCCCGAACGACGCGTTTGCGACCCCGGCGCCCGACAGATAGAGCGCGCGAAACCCGGAGCGCTGTGCAAGCAGCGCCGAGTAGGCATTGATCGTGCCCACGACCTGCAGCGGCCGTTCCTGGGCCAGTGCCGCGCGCAGGCGCGCGCCGGCGGAAGCTGCGCTCATCCGAGATCCTTTCGCAGTGCAAGAAAGGGCCGATGATGATAACGCGGATCCCGGCGTGGCGTGAACGGCCCCGCCGGCCTGGCCCGGCCCGGCGGTCTCATTCCTCTCGTGGGGTCTTCGCCGCGATCGCCGCGTCGAGCTTCTCAATGAAGCGCTCGCTGGCATCGATCCGTCGAACCTCCGCCCGCTGGCGATCGACATCCGTCTTGACCTTCGCCATCAGGGCGCGATAGCGAGGGTCGCTCGCTACCGACGCCCACAACGGGTCGCGCTCGTGCAGGTAATACTCGCTCCACCCGGCCTCGATCGCCTTCTCCAATCCCGCGAGCGCCTGCTCGACGTTGTCGCGCAGCAACTCCGTCTGGGCGCAGCGATGCAGGTCGAAGCTGTTTCTGAGACGGCCGTCGGCCCGCAGGGCGCTGCATTCCCGTGCTTCGGTTGCCAGCAAACGCTCGGCCTTGGCGTCGGCTCCGGTATGCAGGTAAGACCAGGCGAGCGCATGTGCGCCGTGGATGAATGAACCGGGAATAGCGGCTCTGTCGGGAAATTCGGCATCGACGACTGGCTCGAGGGCTTCGATCGCGGCCGCGTAGTCGCCGTCCCGCGCCAGATCCACGCCGGCAATGAGTCTTTCTACCCCATCCAGGTCTGCGAAGGTCATTCGTCGTTCCGAGAGCGCCTCCCGCCACCGTTGCACGGTAACGTCGATCTGGCCCTTCGCGCTTGGCAGTATCACTGCGCGAAACGTGCTTACTGGCCCTTCGGGGGTTGCTCGCATCAGGCGCTCGTTCACCGCCTCGACCTGGGGCCAGTCGCCGAGCGACCTATAGCTCAGCAGCAGGAAGAACAGGCTCGAATACGCCGGATCACGCAGCGCAGCCCGCTTCTGGGCGATGCTCATCTCGACCAGTCTCCCGGTCGACTGGTAAAAACCGGTGGCCGCGGCAAAGATCATCGGGCTCGGGGTCGGTTGCTCCATCGCGCGCTCGTAGATGCGCACAGCCTGCTCGATCTTGCCCTCCTCGATCAGCCGATCCGCCAGGTTGGCCGCGATGGCTGGGTGCAACGGGTCGATGACCGCGGCGCGCTCGAGAATCGCGCGCGCCTCGTCGACCTGCCCCTGTTCGTAGAGCACGCTCTGAAGCCAGTTCAGCGCGTCGCTCATGTTCGGGTCCTGGTCGAGTACCTCGCGCAGCACTCGCTCCGCGCCCGGCAGGTCGGGTGGCTTGGCCTTCGTGAACAGAAACCCCTCGGCCGCGCGCGCGCGCACCAGCCTGGGCTTCAGTTGCAGGGCGCGCTTGACCGACGCGCGCGCCCGACTCATGGCCTCCGGGGTTTCCTCGAACGCCTGGATGATCGCGAGCTCGGCATGGGCCTCGGCGAACTCCGGGTCGAGCGCGACCGCCCGTTGCAGCTCCTCGCGCGCAGGCTCCCAGTCGCGCCTGTGCAGCAATGTGCGTCCCGCGAGGTAATGCTCGTAGGCATCGAGGTTGGGCTCATGACCGTCGGTGTCCGGCACCATCTGCGAGGCGACCGTACTCGCTACCGCGCTCGCGATCTCGGACTGGATCTCGAAGACGTTCTTCAATTGCCGGTCGAACGACTCGCTCCAGACCTGCACGCCCTTCGCGTCGAGAAGCTGCGCCGACACCCGAAGCTGATCCCCGGCCTTGCGCACGCTCCCCTGCAGCACATAGTGCACGCCCAGGAGCGCGCTGATCTTCTCGATCCCGAAGTCGCTGCCCTTGAACGCGAACGAGGAGGTGCGCCCGATCACATTGAGCCCGGCCGCTCGTGCGAGCCGATCGAGGATCTCCTCGGCGATGCCGTCGCAGAAATACTCATTGTCGGGGTCATTGCTGACGTTAGCGAAGGGCAATACGGCGATCGAGTTCGGAAGCCGTGCGCCGCCTTCACGCGCCGCATCGATCGCATCGGCGGCTGTACCGACCTCTGGGGTCTCGCGGA
>Ga0310887_10000374_pt1 | contig 11671 bp, 13 predicted proteins | sample T60D4metaG_FD_202509 | JGI IMG/M metagenome (GOLD analysis project Ga0310887, IMG submission 202509) | Lab incubated soil microbial communities from West Virginia University Organic Research Farm, Morgantown, WV, United States - T60D4 | ecosystem: Environmental > Terrestrial > Soil >...
GCTATCTGCAAACGGTCAACGCGTTGCAGAATGCCTATCGCGCGAGCCAGCGAGCCCCCGCCGATGTCCTGAACCGCGTGCAAGGTGCTGGCGTGGGCCCGAGCGCATCGCAAAGCGCATTGCTCGCCAAGTTCGCCAAGCAATCGCAGCCCGCGAACACCGCGCCGATCGTGAATCTGCCAGACATGGGCAAGATCAGCGCGCCGAAGGGGGCGAGCATCGCGGGGGGCACGACCGGCCCGATCATGGGCGGGGCCGTGGGGCGCAAAGTAGGCAGCGGCCCGCCTGCCCCAGCCCCAGCAGCCCCAGCGCCGCCCGCTAGCAACTGGGGTGACGTATTCAATCGGCCGGGGCTCGATCCAGCCGTGGAGCGCTACCTCGCAGGGGCAAGCGCGCTGCCCGTTGCGCCGCCCTCTGGCGGAACGAGCACCTACACATCAAAGGACGGATCGGTCCGTGATTACACGGTGAGCCCGGTGATGCCTCAGGACTATACCGCAAAGCCGCTACCCCAAGACTATACGGCCAAACCGCTGCCTCAGGACTACACGACTCGGATCGATCAATTTAGCCCGGTAAAGAAACCCGGCGGGGTAGTGCAACGGCCCCCGGTGAGCTCGGGCATCGAGACGAAAACCGATATCAAGCCGCTCACGAGTGACGAGAGCAGCAAGACTCGGATCCAAGAGCTCGAAGGGCAATTAGCAGCGCTAGGAGGCTCGCCACGGGGCTCATTCACGCCGAAGGCCCCCGACTATGCAGCACTCGATCAGAGCGAATACGGCCAGCAAGTGCGGCCTGGTGTCGACTTTCGCAACGCTCACGGCTACGAATACGAATACAAGAACCCGAAGCAGAAGGGCGCAGCGCCGGGCAAGCAAATCGGCACGATGGCTCAGGAACTCGAGCACACCGTTGCCGCGCCATACGTGCACGACACGCCATCAGGCAAGACCGTTGACACGGCCCGCTTGCCCCTTGCGCTTGCCCCAGCCGTGGGCGAAACGCAGCGGCGTGTCGATGATCTGGAAGAGCAACTAGCGGCACTCAAGGGCTCAGGGCTGGGCGCGATGCCGCCCTATCGGCGAGACCTATACCCTCAGCTCGGGGGCCGCTAATGGCCACGTATAAGCCGCGCCCCGATGGCCTGGTCGACGTGACGTATGCGCCCGGCCAGCCCGCGCTGCCCATGACCGAGGATCAGGCCAAGATGGGCGGGGCTACGCCCGAAACGCCCTCGCCGCTCGCGATGGGCATGCCCACGCCCCCAAGCGGCCCGAATCCCTACAGCATGATCGGCTCGGGGGAAGCCACGGCGCAGCTTGCCAAAAACACTCAGGCCTCGATGGCCGATGCTCAGGCCACGCAAGCAGCCGTTAGCCCCGCTGCCGCGCTGAGCCCTACTGCCCCGCCCCCGAAGACCAAAGAGCAAGAGCTGGATGATTCGGTGTTTGGTGGCGCGGGTGATTTCGTCACTAGCATGGGGCGCAAGATCAATCGCTTCCTCACTCGCCCCGTGGGATCGGGCCCCGATATCGAAGCGGCTCAGCGGCGATGGGATGCTGAGCACGCGGGGCAAGGGGAAGCGCCTAAGGCGGAAGAGAGCAAGCCGGCCGAAGCTAAGAAAGAAGGGGCCAAGCCGGCAGCCCCTAGCGCTAGCGCTCAGCAAGAGACCGGGGGCTTTCAGCTCGGCGGGCCGATCACGATCAGCGGCGGGGGCCTGAATCTTGCTGAGCGCACCACGCGATCGGGTATCAGGCTCGATCCTGGATACAAGCGCGTAGCCGAAGGGCTCTCGCCCGAAGCCGAACGCGACGAGTACAAGGCAGGCGCGAAAAAGATCTACGATGAGCAGCAAGAGGCGATCAGGGCTGAGCAGATCTGGAACGACAAGCAAGAGATCGAAAATGCAGAGCGCAAGCAGCAGATCGCGCAGAACCGCGCCAAGCTGCAAGAGCGGCTCGATCTGATCGACAAGCGCGAACAGGAGGCAGCGAAAGCCACGCCGCAATCGCGCGACGAGATCATGAGCTCACGCCCGGCCCTCGCTCGCATGTTTTCAGCGCTGAGCGTCATCATGGGCGCGCGTTACCAGGGGCTTACCGGTCGCAACAATCCAGGCATGGATATGCTCAACCAGTCGATCGCCGATGAGATCGCGGGGCAGCGCGCAAAGTACGAAGCCGCAAAGGATAAGGTTTCGATGGCCAACACCGATTTCGGCAAGGCGATGCTGCTCTATGGCGATCCGAACGCTGCCGAGGCGGATCTCAACATGCGAGCCAATACCCTTGCCGCCAGCATCATCAGGAACCACTGGAAGAAACCGGAAACCGAGATCGATCTGCTGGCCCGAAATCAGACGGCCGACGAACTGATGAAAAAAGCAGCAGAATACAAGCAGACGGCAGCTACGCTCCAGCAAGGGCAAGTAGTCACTACGGAGCGCAAGGAAGCGCCCACGGTTCAAGGCTTGCTCGATGATAAGCAAATGGCCAGGCTCGTGCACGTTGATGGCTACGGGGACGGCTTCGTTTCGAACCCAGTACAGCAGCCCGAATTCCAAAAGCGGGCAACGGCAGCCACGACCGCGATCAAGATCTTCGATCAGCTCGAATCGCTGCAACCGACCGGGGGCTTCGTTGCTAATGACCCCGACACGCTCAGCAACATCAATGCATGGCGGCAGGCAGCGCTATCGGCGATCAGCGAAGCGGAGGGCCAAGGGATCGTAACGAAGGATGACGCCGAAAAGGCCAAAGCGATCCTCAACGATCCGTACAAGATCATGGGCAGCGGCACGGCAGCGCTCAAGGCCACGCGCGCAGCGATGGCGCTCAAGCTCGATGAGATGGTCGGCAGCACCATGTTTGCTGATCCTCATTCGCGCTCGCGCATGCCACGCAAGCGCGCCGATTCGTTCAAGCCAGGGATCCAATAATGGCTCGCGTTTACGTTCGCGATCAAAACGGGATCATCGGCTCGATCGAGGAGAACGATCCCAATGCCAAGAACTATACCGCGCTCAGCGAGGAAGAGATCGCGCATGAGAAAGCGCGGCAAGAGCGGGGCACGGTAGGGCAGCAAGCGATCGCGGGCGTCGAAGGCCTCGCGCGTGGCGCTAGCGTGGGCTTGTCCGATCTCGCGCTCAGCAAGGTACTAGGCGACGAGTATCGCAAGGGCGCTCAGCAGCGCCAGGAATTCAACCCGATCACTGCCGGCGCTACTGAGATCGGCGGAGCCATTGCGCCCGCATTCTTTACGGGCGGGGCCTCGGCTGAGGCTGGGCTTGCCGCCCGAGCTGCCGGCGCCGCTCGCGTGGCCGAGGAAGCCAGCACGATCGGCAAGGTAGCCCGGTTCATCCCGTCGAACCTGATCGGCGAGGCTGGCACGTTTGCCGAGCGCGCAGCGGGCCGCCTGGTGGGCGAGGGCGCCGAGGGGGCGCTAGCCCGGATGGGGCAGCGTGCGGTCGGCCTTGGGGCTCGTGGGGCTGCCGAGGGGGGTCTCTATGGGGCTGGCTCGGAGGTATCGCGCGCAGCCCTGGACGACGCCCCGATCACAGCGGAAAAGCTTCTATCGGGCTTCAGCCACGGGGCGCTATACGGCGGTTTGGCGGGCGCCGGGCTCGGGGCCGTGGGCAGCCTCGGGGGCTCCGCTATTGAGCGCCTAGCGGGGCCAGGCGGGGTCCGTGGGGCTGCTGAGAAAGTAGCCAATCGATCCGCCCTCGAGGCCCTTGGCGTCAAAGGGCAGGACATCGAGCGGATCGCAGCGAAGACGGGGCGATCGGCTGAGCAAGTGATCGCTGAGGCTGGGCCCGAGATCCTTGGCTACCGCTTTGCGAGCGGACCCCTCGAGGGGCAAAAGCTTTTCACCGCTGCGCGCAAGGCTGAGGACTTCGTTGACGATCTCGCGCTCGCTCGCAGAGAGACGGCGCAAACGATCGTCGATGGGATCCAAGGCGCTGAGCGTGGCGGGGCTAGCATCGATCTGAACGGCTACTTGAGCCGCGTGGATCAAGAGCTCGTGGGCCCGCTACGGGCGAGCAATTCGCCCACGATGCGCGCGCAAGCGGCCAAGCTCGAAAGCGAGCTAGAGATCCTACAAGAGCGCGCCACGAACCCGAGTGCCGCTGCCCCAGGACTGAGCGAGCTCAAGGTGTTCGCGGCCGAGCTCAAGAATGCATTCCCTGAGCGCATGGCGGGGCCTCAGCAAGCCGCGCGCATGCTCGATCAGGAGATCGATCAAGCCGTCGAAAAGCATTTCGCAGCGCAAGGCCTGGATGCCACGGGCTACACGAAAGCACAAAAGACTCTCGATGCATTGACCGAAGTCGAGCAAGTCGCAAAGGAAGCGGCCAGCAAGGCAGACAAGCCCACGGATGCGATGGGGCTCGCAGTTGCGCTGGGCGGGCTCCTATCGGGCAACATCGGTGGCGCACTGATGGGCAGCGCCGGCGGGCTCGTGACTAAGTTCGCGAAGAAACTGATCGCCGATCGTGGTCAATCGGTGTTGGCCGTCATGGCGGATAACGTGGCGCGCATGGACGGGCGGATCGAGGCTGCCGCGCAAGTGCTAGCGGGCGCCCCACGCAAGGCAGTGACCATCGCAGCGACGCACAAGGCCCCGAGCTTGGATCGATTCGATTCGACTAGCGAAACCGTGCGCGCGTTTCAGCAGGATCCACAGGTCGCCATGGCCAAGCTTTCGAAGCCGGTCGAGGCGATCGCGCCCTTGCATCCTCAGCTAGCAGCGCAAATGCAAAGCACGTTGCAGGGTGACTACCAGTACCTAGCCACGCAGCTGCCGCAAGTGCTCTCGCGATCGAGCAATTCGCTCACGCCGCAAGCCGAAAAGGGGCGCGTCCCCAAATCGCAACAAGCAAAGTTCATGCAAGTGGTGCAAGCCCTCGAGGATCCTGGAAGCGTGATCGAGAAGATCGCACAGGGCGAGCTACCGCAAGCGCAGATCGACGCGCTCAAAGTTCGAAGGCCCCAGATCTATCAGCAAATGAGATCGGAAGTAATCAAGGCAACGTCGAGTGCGAAGAGCCCCATGAGCTTTTTGGAGCGCACGCGCGTATCGCTCGCATTCGACTTCAATGGCGACGCCTCGCTCGATCCGAAGACCTTGCAGGCGATCCAATCGTCGAACCGCTCGCAGCCCCGCGAGCCCGATCAGCCGGCTACCACGAAAGACTCGAACAAGCCGAAAGCAAGCCCGTCAAATCTCGATGCGAAGGAAGCTCAGTCGATGATCTTGCCCTCGCAGAAAGCGCTAGGTGGATAAAGCATGACAACGAAAGCCGAGGATGTACTGGCCCCGTTTGGGGATGGCGTGGGGAATACTACCGTGCTGCGCTATACGCTCGGGATCGCATCGCGCGCCGATCCGATCCCGATTGGATGGTATGGGCAATTCGTGAGGCTGCGCCCGCTCGGGGGCGATTGCTTCTTCTTCTTCTCGAAGAACCCCGCGGCAGTGGCAACAAACGCGGCAGCTACCGATGATGGGGGCGGCAGCCCTGGTCGCGGTGAGCTGGTTCCAGCGAATGAGAAACTCGACTTCCAGCTACCCTATGCGGACAACGGCGAGATCGTCTATTTCGTGCGGCTTGGAGGGGCTGCCGGCAGCGTCTATCTGTCCAAGGCCTCGGGGCAGCCGGGCAATAACACCAAGAACGGGCTCTAATGTTCGCGCGTCGATCTGCTGGCCGTCTCAACAGGCGAGGGATCCCGCTTCGCTATTCCCTGGGGCATTTCAAGTGCTCCAGGCCGATCGCGGACTGATCTATGGCGACACCCTGTTCGCGCAAGGTACCGCGCCCCCAGTAATCACACTCGCGGGGGCGCCGGCCGTACCGATCCCGATCCGTGTCGAGTGCACGTTAGCGGGCGCGCTAGGCGCTTGGCAGGGTCACATTTCATTCGATGGCGGCGTGACGTTCCCACAAACATTCACGAGCTCCGCGGTCCCGCTGCCTCTAACTGGGGCGGGCTCCGGAGTGGCGCTTACCATCGCGCCGGGCAACGCGAGCGCGAACAATGTTTGGCGCGCGACATGCGCGACGCTGCAAGATCAGTCAGGCAACGGCAAGCACGCAACGCAGCTAGGATCGACTGTTCAGCCGATCGTTACGCCTGGGCTCAATGGCAAGGTCGGGATCGCTGGAGAGGCCAGAGCATACATGCGATGCATCGGCTTTGCGCTGCCCTTGCCATCGACCGTTCGCTATCACTTCGCGGTGTTTCGGCTTCGAAATGCAGCCGCAAATCAGAGTGTCTTCGGCCGAGGGGATGCTGGCCTGAATTTTGACGTCACATACCAGGCGGCAGATTCTCGGCTGACTGCCTATAATGGCTTGCCCGTAGGAAACAATAGGCCGCTCGGCCCCTGGCAAATCATCGAGCGTGACATCCGAAACCAAGCGACCGACGTTTTCAAAGTCGGATCGCTGATCGCTACCGGTGATGCTGGCAACGGCGCGACGAGTGATCCGCAAATATTTGCATCGGCGGGGGGAGGCCTCGGCGATTTTGAATTACTCGCGACGGCGCACACGCCAGTACAGCCCGATTGGGCCGCTATTCGCGCCGCGATCAATTCGCCCGCGGGCTACGGCGCTGGAGCGATCGAAGTATGATCCGCCTCGCCCTCGCCCTCTTGCTGCTCGCCATCGCGTGCACGATCGAAACGTCGATCAGCAATTGCGATCAGCATGACCCCACGATCGGGGAAGCCGGAGGGCAATAACAACGACGGAGCGCGCTACGGATGGGGGGGACCCGCAATCACGCTCCGTCGAGTGAGATCCTAGAACGGATCGGGCCCGTAGTCGCCACTAAAATCTTCGCTCGCGTCGCTCGGGCTGGGGCGTGCCGGAGGGGGGCTCGATCCGCCCGATCGTCGGGGCTCGGCAAACATGACGCTATTTGCAACGATCTCGGTTTTCTTGCGCTTCTGGCCGTCACGGGCCTCGAATTGCGTGGTGCGAAGCGACCCCTCGACAAACACACGATCGCCTTTGTGCAACAGGCGGGCGAGCGATTCCGCGCGATTCTGCCCCAGCACCACGACATCATGCCATTCACTTCGCTCTTGCCACGAGCCCGAATTGTCTTTGTACCGCTCGTTAGTCACCATGTTGATTCTCAGTGTAGCGCCCCGGATCTCAGGGTCGCGCCCCAGCGCCCCGAATAAGAGCACGCGGCAATAGCCCTCGCTCATTACGCGGCCCCCATCTCTTCGGCAGCATATAGCCCCTCTAGCGCCCCGGGAAAGAGGATGCGCGAGAGCTGCACCCCACAACTTTTCCTGAGCATTTCTTCGGGGCGCTTATCCCATGCCGATCCGGGCTTGATCATGCCGGCAGCGCGCGCCTGATCGATCGTGTACGTGAGCATGATTTGCTCACGCCCGCGAGCCTTGCCGCGCCAAACGGCAGCGTTGCCGTTGCCTTGCACAAACTCGAGGTATTCGCAGTCTGGGTGCCTTTTCGCCCGCGCGATCAGAAAGTGCGCCCCGGGGCACGGCTTGCCCTCGACCACGTTGAAGCAATCAAGAGCGGTAAGCGCTCCTAGCCCGAGCTCACGCCCGCGAATGATGACGGCCCAAATCGCGGCCGGGTTCTTGAACTTCGCATAGAGGCCCGAGTCATACAGGCCCCGAGCGAGCTTGAACGCAGCGCCTAGCGACGTGGGCTCCAAGCCCATCTCCCAATTGGGCGCGACTAAGAGCTGAGCTTGGGCGACTTCGATCGCGGCGCCGTCATTGCCAGCCGCTTCGACTTCGGCGGCCCGGCTAACTTCGTGATCGTTTGCGGCTGGTCGCTCAGTTTTGAACGATTGATCTTCGAAGTCGAGATCGCCGGCGTCGTTTGCTTCGATGATTTGGTCATGCACGGGATTCTCCAATTTGCGGGTTTCGTAGATCTCGCCCCATTCGATCGGGGCATCGTATTTCAGGGAAACGAGCTTGACCGTGAGCGGCAGCCATTCGATCGCCTCGGTCAATGCGGCCACGACCGCGGGCGTGCCGACGGTTCGCGGTGCATGCACGACCGCGCTCATGAGCTGCTCGATCGTCACAAAGTCGCCCAAGAGCTTGGCCGCGATCTTGGGCCCCACGCCGCGCACGCCGCGCACGTTATCGGTCGAATCGCCCACGATCGCTAGGTAGTCGCGCATTTGCTCAGGCCACACACCGAACTTGGCGCGCACGCCATCGCGATCGCGACTCTCGCCGGTCTTTGGGCTCAGCCAGGTCACGCCGAATTGTACGAGCTGAGCGAGATCCTTGTCACTGCTTGCGATCACGACATCGTGCCCCGCCTTGACGGCTGAGCGACAAGCGCCCGCTAGGATGTCGTCCGCCTCGTAGCCATCTGCCTCCCAAAGTAGGAAGCCGCGCGTCTCGAGTGATGCTTTCGTGCGCGCAAGCTCGACGTACGCGGCGGAGTCTCGGGGCGGGCGATTGGCCTTGTATGCCGGATCGAGCTCTTTACGAAAGTTACGCGGCGAATCGCAGCACACGGCCACGAGATCGTAGCCACTGGCAAGCTTTTGGATCGCGGCGATCGTTCGATCGTGGGCCTCGCTCACGGCTTCGTTAGCCGTCGAGTGCCAGCAGGCCCAATAGATCGAGCCGAGATCAATCAGGATGACGGGGCGAGTGTCGCTCATGGCTGGGCCTCGCGCTCAGCAGCCGCTTCGCACGCCGCGTCCAATTCATCCAGATCGGCTGACACTAGTTTGCCGAATTCGGCTCGCAGCATTTGCGCGCGCGTAGCCTCGAGCAAAAGCGCGATGCTAATGTCATGCATCGCGACATCGGCGCCGAGGTTATCGAGCGTAGAAACGCGCTCTAATTCGGCATCCAACACACGAAGCGTGGAGCGCATGCTGCTGATCCTGCTCAGCCTTCGACGTTCACCCGGATCGATCTCATCTCCCATGGGCCCGATCTCCTTCCCAATCGCCCACTAACACGCCGCTCAGAATTTAGCCAGTGGGCTACATTTCTGGATTAGTCGGCTAAGGTGTCGAGAGTGTTGCGATTCGCCCATTGCTCAGCGTGGCGCGATTGGCCTAGGCTCGATCGGATGGGGTTTCCGCCATATTTGTCGAGCATCGATCGCCGCAACGGAGTGCTACGGATCGAAGTGCGAACCCGCCAAGCGGACGGATCGAGCGTCGTGGCCGGGCTACTTCTGGCCGACTTTACGGGGCCGAATGGGGGCGCGCTGTGCGAGCTTCTGAGCCTTGCCCTCAAACAGGGTAACCTCGCGCGGGCTGAGCCCCCGAGCGTGCGGCGAAGGGCTCAGATCCGCAAGCATCGCAGCTAGCGGGCTCTGCCCCTCGCCGGTGCTGAGCCACACCGGATCGCATTTGAGAGCGGCTGCCATCTTGAGCAGAGCGTCGTGGCTGGGGCGGATGGTCGTGCCTAGGATTAGTTTCCTAAGCTGCGCGTTGCTTAGCCCGTGGGCGATCTCGAGCCGGCGAATGGGCGGGGGCTTGCCATTCCTGCCCCGCGGCAAGCATTGCCAAGCCAGCCAAGCCCGTTGCGTGATCGTCGATCGCATCCGTTATTGCAGCCTGGCACACCCCGCCCAGCGCTTACAAGGGGGGATTTTCCCCAGTTGCAATACGCCACCTTGCGCGGAATGTAGCTAGCAGGCTACAGAATGGGACCCATGCCCAAGCCGATCAGGATGACGCCATCTAGCCGGCAGCTCGCAAGACTCGTTGCCAGGTCGAGTCTATTTGCGATCGCTGAGGAAACTGGGATCCACTACACGCAGATCTGGAAGTACGCCACGGGGCGCAGCACGCCTCAAGCCGAGCAGATCACCAAATTGCATCGCGCTACGGGCGGGCGAGTGTCGGCCCTGGGGTGGGGCTCGTGAGCCCGGCAAACCGGATCGGCTGGGCTACCCTGCTCACGCTCGCCGTGTTCGCTGCCGCCATGGCGATCGCGACCCGTTGCCATGCTGAGCCCCGGCTGGTCGAGCGGCTGATCGCAGCGCAGCGCTCGCTTGCCTCGCGCACGGAGCAGGCAGTTGACGCGCGTGAGCTTGCCGAGGCGATCGCATCGATCCCAAAAGTGAGCGCGCAATGGGCAGCCCTCGTGCTCACCGTTGCCGCGCATGAGAGCGCCTTGCGCGCGCGCATCGCTCGGGGTGAGTGCAGGCCCCTGGAGTGCGACGGAGGGCGCGCCTGGGGCCTCTACCAGGGCCATCGCAATGCCCTCAACGCTGAGGCGTGGGGCTCGCCCGATCTGCGTGTGCAAACGCTAGAGGCTGCGCGGGCACTGCGCTCGGCTTTCTACCAATGCGGGGGCCTCCAGCCCGGCTGGGTTGCGCGCACGCTGAGCGCCTACGCGGGGCATCGCTGCGATGCAAGCTGGCGAGGGCTCGATCGTCGGCTGCTTACCCATGCGCTGATCGTGCGGGGGCTCAAATGAAACGTGTGATCGACACTTTGACGAAGGCCGATCAGGATCGGGTCGAGGCTGCTTTTGATTGCGCGCTGCCCAAGGTGTTGCCGGCCAGCTGGCAAAAGCTCGACCAATATTCTAACGCGGGCTGGTTCCGACAGGGCAACGCGGGGCTCGCTGTCTGCTTCGAGGTTGAACAAGTCGATGGCGATTTGTGGATTCATATCTCGCTGAGTTTGCGCGCCCAAATGCCGAGCTATGAGGATCTCGCCACGGTCAAAGCCGTGTTTCTGGGGCCCGATCGCAAGGCGATCCTAGTGCTGCCGCCGAAGGGCGAGCACTACAACCTCCACCCTTTCTGCCTGCATTTGTACTCACCGATCACGCGCGATCCGCTGCCCGACTTTCGCGCAGCCGAGGGCCAGCTATGACCACGCGCGAGAGCGGTAAGGTGTGCATGGCCAAGCTCGCACGGATCGCGCATCGCCTCGCCGATCTCGATGCTGAGCGCGCGCAGCTCTCAGCCGAGCAGGCCAAGGTGTTCAACGAACTAGCGGACGGCGAAACCGTCGACATGACCACGGGCAAACGGCTACCGCGCGAGCGTCAATTCGCGACGGGGCCGATTGACCCTGAGGCAAGGGCTAAGGCCCTGCAATCGCTACACATGCATGAAAGGAAGATCAGGCTCAAGTCATGAACGCATCCATCAAAATTCTCGGCGCGTCTACCGCATTACGTGGAGGCTCCGTCGAAACCGTCAAGAATCGCAAGGGCGAGATCATTGGCTACCAGGGGCGCCTACCTCGCTCGCTCAGTCGTGCGCCGAAGACTTGCAAGAACCCGTCGAAGTTCAGGCAGCGGGTCGGAGGCTTGCAATCGTCATGGACGCAAGCGGCCGAGATCGTCAACGCCGCGATCGACGAAATCAAGTCGCTCGGCTCGACCGTGAAAGGGCGAACCTTCGCCGACTATACCGCGCTCGATTTGGAGCGGCGCTATGCTGCCTCGCGCCGTCGCGTCGATCATCATGGCGCAGCGAACAAACGGATCGGCTCATGGCGCAACATCGCTAAAAATTGGTTGCCGAAAGCGAAGTTTTGGGAGTGGCCCCCGAGCGCGATCACGCATCGCGATTGCCAGGCCTTTGTTGACTGGCTAGCCAATAATGCCCGCAAAAAAGACGGGGCCCCCCTCAGCACCGGAATGGTGCACAATATCGCGCAGCACATGAAAGCCG
>Ga0310887_10000380_pt1 | contig 11589 bp, 10 predicted proteins | sample T60D4metaG_FD_202509 | JGI IMG/M metagenome (GOLD analysis project Ga0310887, IMG submission 202509) | Lab incubated soil microbial communities from West Virginia University Organic Research Farm, Morgantown, WV, United States - T60D4 | ecosystem: Environmental > Terrestrial > Soil >...
CCGCCGACGCGTCCGGGCGCGGCCGCGGCGCGGCGCATGCCCTCGGTGATGATGCCGACCTTCTCGACGCCCGCGCCCTTGGCGGCGTCGATCACTTCGACGATGTCGCCGTAGGTCAGGCCGCCGTCGGCGGCGATGAACAGGGTCTTGTCCTTGCGCTCTTCGTAAATCTTGCGCAGGCGATCCTCGAGCTCGGCGATCGGCGTGTCGGACTTGTTGATCGACAGCTTCCGCTCCGCGGTGTACTCGATCACGATCTGCGAAACGTCGACCTGGGTCTGCTGGGCGGTCTTGGTTTCCGCCGGCAGGTTGACGTCAAGCCCGCGCTGCGACAGCGGCAGGGCGGCCATGAAGATCACGAGGAGCACGAGCAGCACGTCGATCATCGGCGTGATGTTCATGTCCGACGAGACTTCGAGCTTCTTCGCGGTGATGACGCGATCCGCGCCGAGATGCTGGTGCGCGCGATGGCCGGACATTAGTTGCCTCCCCCGCCGCTCAGCAAGCTGGCGCGATTCTTCGGATCGGTGATGAGGCCCATGTCCTCGATGCCGCTGGCGCGCAGCTCGTCCATCAGATCCATCACCGCCGAGTACTTCGCATCCACATCAGCCTTGATCAGGATGATGCGTTCCTTCTTGGTCTCGAGAATCTCTTCGACCTTCGACCGCAATTCTTCCTTGCGGACCGGCAGGCCGTTGACGAAGTAGCGATCGCTTCTGTCGACCGCGACCACCGTCTGGTCCTGCGTCTCGGGCTTCTCCGCGGTGTTCGCGGCGAGCGGCAGCCTGACGTCCGCGCCCTTCTGCAACAGCGGGGCGACGATCATCATGATGATCAGCAGCACCAGCATGACGTCCACGAGGGGCGTGACGTTGATGTCGGATTTTATTCCGCCTTTATTGCCGCCGACGTCCATTGACATGGTATTTCTCCTGGTCTTAGGTCTTAGGGACTTAGGGTCTTAGGGCTCAAGGCTTTGTAAGACCTTAAGACCCTAGGACCCTAGGACCCCACTTACGCAGTCTTCTTGATGAAGTAGTCGACCATCTCCGACGACGAGTTGTCCATCTCGACGTTGAAGAACTCGAGCTTGCCCGACAGGTAGTTGTAGAACCACACCGCCGGGATCGCCACGAACAGGCCGAGCGCGGTTTCGACGAGCGCTTCCGCGATACCGGCCGAGACGGCGCCGATGCCGCCCGAGCCCGAGGACGCGATACCGACGAACGCGTTGATGACGCCGACGACCGTGCCGAGCAGGCCGACGAACGGCGCGGTCGCGCCGATGGTCGCGAGGCCCGAGATGCCCTTCTTGAGGTCGTTCGCGGTGAGCGCGGTGGCGCGCTGAATCGAACGGCGGACCGTGTCGAGCAGGTCTTCACGCGACAGGTTGGCGCCGCTCTCCTGCTGGAACTGGTATTCCTGCAGGCCGGCGAGCACGACCTTGGCGAGGTGGCTGTAGCGGTATTCCTTCGCCGACGAGAGGGCGATGGCTTCCTTGAGGCGGCCTTCCTTGAGGTGCTTGGCCACGAGGGGGGCATACATCTTCGACTGCTTGGTGGCCTGGTTGAACGTGTAGATGCGCTCAATGGCCACGCCCACCGACCAGAACGACATGATGAACAGAATCACCGCGACCGCAATGGCCGCGGGGCCCATCGACTGAAACATGTCGACGAGATCGAGTCCGCCGCCGCCCTCCGTCTGCGCGAACGCAGGCGCGCTCATGAGCAACATTGCGAAACCGGCACCGGCGATCCGACCAAACTGAAGCTTCCGACCTTCCATCGCATTCCTCCAGAATAAAAACGTTGGTCCGCCTGAAGGCGGACCCTACTCGAACCTATTGCAACGTGAACTGGACCGTGACCGTCATGATGACCGGCACCGGAACGCCGTTCAGCAAAGTCGGTGTGAATACCCACTGACGCACCGCGTCGAGCGCCGCCTGATCGAGCAGCGGGATAGAGCGGAGAACCTTCGCATCCTTCACCGCGCCATCGGGCCCGATCGTCGCCTCGATGATGACGATGCCCTGGACGCGCGCCGACTGCGCGATCGGCGGATACACGGGACGCACGTCGCGGGTCTTCTGCGGCGGCTTGATGTTGCCGCCGACGCGGACCGGCGCGGCCGGCGGCGGCGGGGGCGGCGGCGGTTCGGGGATGCCGCCGGTGATGCCACCGGCAACGCCGCCGATGATGCCGCCTTCGACACCTGACGCGCGCTCGAAGCCGGCTTCAAGACCGGTTTCGGCTTTGATTTCTTTCGGAGCTTCAAGAGGCGCCGCATCGGGGCTGACGTCCATCGGCGGTGGCGGAGCCTTGGCCTCGGGCGGCGGCGGGGGCGGCGGCGGGGGCGGTGGGGGCGGCGGCGCCGCAACAAACGCCATCATCGACGGCGTCGTCGGCAACACCCCCATGGCCATCAACGGCACGATCACAAATGCTGCGACGACCGCTGCCTGAAGCAACATCGTGAGTGGCACGGTGTACCACATCTTGTTGCCCATCTTGATGGACGGATCGACGACATCACCAAACATGTCGCGTGGCACTGAATCCTCCTACCTGACAGTCCCTAGGTCAAAGACCGGCGATTATGCTCTTCGACTCGCCCAATACGCAAGCGCATTGGTGTCGCATACGGCAAGGCCTCTGAGGGGGGCCTAGTCTTTCAATTAGACACCGGAAAACGAGCCGGGCTCCCTACAAAAAACATGACAAATCGAAGCGGCTTACAAAAACGCCGAGAGGTCAGGTGCTGTCCGCACCTGACCCCTCAGACGCCCGGCGATTCTAGTCGGGCTTGAAAGGCATCGTCAACCGAAGAAGCCCTCAAAATGCATCGAAATTACGGATGGTGACGAACTCTTACAACAGGTCGCCAGGTTGTCAGGTGGTCAGGTTGTCAGTTGTCGCGCTGCAGGTTGACTACCTGACGACCTGACCACCTGACGACCTGTCTAATCAGCTCTCGATCCTCATCCCGTAGAACGATCGGTAGACGAAATACATGCTGACGACGAAGAACACCGCCGACAGGCCCAGCGTCAGCGCCGCGCCGGTGCCAAGGTAGACGCCCAGCTCGACGGCCAGGAGCCCGAACAGCGTTGTGAACTTGATGACCGGGTTCATCGCCACCGATGAGGTGTCCTTGAACGGATCGCCGACCGTGTCGCCGACCACCGATGCGTCGTGGAGCGGCGTGCCCTTCATTTTCAGCTCGGTCTCGACGATCTTCTTGGCGTTGTCCCACGCGCCGCCGGCGTTGGCCATGAAGATCGCCTGGTAGAGGCCGAAGAGCGCGATCGAAATCAGGTAACCGATGAAGAAGAACGGCTCGACGAACGCGAACGCCAGCGTCGAGAAGAACACGCCGAGGAAGATGTTCCACATCCCCTTCTGCGCGTAGATGGTGCAGATCTCGACGACCTTCTTGCTGTCGGCGACCGACGCCTTGGTCGAGCCATCGAGCTTGATGTTGGCCTTGATGAACTCCACGGCGCGATACGCGCCGGTGGTCACGGCCTGCATCGACGCGCCGGTGAACCAGTAGATCACCGCGCCGCCGGTGATCAGGCCGAGCAGGAACGGCGGATGCAGGATCGACAGGTTCTGGATCGCCGCCTGGTTCTCGAGACCCTGCGTCAACGCCATGATGATCGCGAAGATCATCGTCGTCGCGCCGACCACCGCGGTGCCGATCAGCACCGGCTTGGCGGTCGCCTTGAACGTGTTGCCGGCGCCGTCGTTCTCCTCGAGCAGCTCCTTGGCCACCTTGAAGTTGGGCGCGAAGCCGTACTGCTTCTGGATCTCCGCCTCGATGCCGGGGATCTCTTCGATCTGCGACAGCTCGTAGACCGACTGCGCGTTGTCGGTGACCGGGCCGTACGAGTCGACGGCAATCGTCACCGGGCCCATGCCGAGGAAGCCGAAGGCGACCAGGCCGAACGCGAAGATGGCGGGCGCGACCATCAGCGGCGCGCCGGCGATCGTCGTCGACGACAGATCCCACGACGACACGATGTAGGAAATCGTCATCAGGCCCATGATGGTGAGGCCCAGCCAATACGCGCTGAAGTTGCCGGCGACCAGGCCCGACAGGATGTTCAACGACGCGCCGCCTTCACGCGACGACGTCACCACTTCCTTGACGTGCGACGAGTGCGTCGAGGTGAAGACCTTGACGAACTCGGGGATGATCGCGCCGGCCAGCGTGCCGCAGGTGATCACCGTCGACAGCTGCCACCACAGGTTGGTGTTGCCGCCGAGCGTGGGAATCAACAGGTACGACAGGATGTAGGTGAGCACCACCGAGACAATCGAGGTCAGCCACACCAGCGAGGTCAGCGGCGCCTCGAAGTTCATCTTCTCGACCCCGCCGTACTTGCCGGTGGCCACCGCGTTGTTCACCAGGTAGGAGCCGGCGGATGCCAGCACCATCACCACGCGAATCATGAAGATCCACACCAGCAGCTGCACCTGCGTGGCTGGATCGTGCACCGCCAGCATGATGAACATGATCAGCGCCACGCCGGTGACGCCGTAGGTCTCGAAGCCGTCGGCGGTCGGGCCGACCGAGTCGCCGGCGTTGTCGCCCGTGCAGTCGGCGATCACGCCCGGGTTGCGCGCGTCGTCTTCCTTGATCTTGAAGACGACCTTCATCAGGTCGGAGCCGATGTCGGCGATCTTGGTGAAGATGCCGCCGGCGATACGCAGCGCCGAGGCGCCGAGCGACTCGCCGATCGCGAAGCCGAGGAAGCAGGCGCCGGCGTATTCGCCGGGAATGAACAGCAGGATGGCGAGCATGAACAGCAGCTCGACCGAGATCAGCATCATGCCGACGCTCATGCCCGAGCGCAGCGGGATGTCGCACACCGGGAACGCCTTGCCCTTGAGGCTCGCGAAGGCCGTGCGCGAGTTGGCCAGCGTGTTGATGCGGATGCCGTACCAGGCAACGCCGTAGCTGCCGGCGATGCCGATCAGACTGAAGACGATGACAATCGCGATGCGCGACGGCTCGAGGCCGGTCAGCGAGAAGTAGGCGATCATCACGGTGCCGATGAACAGCTCGAGGATCAGCAGGAATTTGCCCTGCTGAATCAGGTAGGCCTTGCAGGTCTCATAAATGATCGCCGAAACGTCGGCCATCGACTGGTGGACCGGCAGGTTCTTCACCGCCGTGTAGGTCCACAGGCCGAACAGCAGCCCCAGCACGCACACGACCAGGCCCGAGAGCAGGATCTGGTGGCCGGTCATGCCCAGGAAGTCACCCTGGTTGAGATCCGGCAGCTGGATGTTGACCTCGCCACCCGGGCGGTGCGCCAATTCCTGCTCCTGCGCCAGGAGCGCCGGCGCCACCAGCATCGTCAGCGTCACGACCATGGCCACTCGTTGAATGAGCCTCATCACCATCGCGTTTTTTATCCTCGTCCTTTGATGGCGCCAGGTAGCGCCATTCCACCCGTTAAGAAAATGCGAATGCCCTCTTCCACCGACACGTCGGGAAACATCACCTGCCCGCGCGGAAACACCAGCACGTCGCCGAGATACAGATGGTTCGTCGGCACGTAGACCGCGACCATCGGCTCGGGCCCGGCGCCGCGATCGAGCGTGAACTCGCGCGTCAGGAACCCGATCACCGTCCCGCGCCGCACATCATCCACGATCACGACCTTCTTGAATCCCGACTCGCTGTCGGGAGAGAAGGCCGCGACCAGCTGCCTCACCGGCGCGTAGACCGTCTTGAACAACGGCACGTTCAGCAGCCACCCCTCGCCGCGCTGCAGCAGTCGCCGGCCAATCACGTTCGTCGCGACGGCGCCCGCGAACAGGATGAACGCCGCCGTCGTCAGCACGCCCAGCCCCGGCACTTCGCGGCCGAGAAAATACATCGACGCGGGCCGGGCCACGCCGTCGATGAACCGGAACGTCCACACCAGTGTCACAACGGTGATGAACAGCGGCACCGTCACGACCAGGCCGGTCAGAAAACTACGTCTCAACCACACCATATTCGTAGAAGCGGGTCTTTAGACCCGCCTGCGCAGGCGGGACTGAAGTCCCGCCTCTACGAGCGTGTCAACAGCCACACCACCGTCACCGCGGCCAGCACGAACCGGTAGTACGCAAAGACCTCGAGCGAATGCGACGCGAGGTAGCGCACAAAATACTTCACCGTGATGTAGCCGACGATGGCCGACACCACGAGTCCGACGGCGAGCAGCGTGACCGGCAGGCCGGCCATCCCCACCTCGGAGAGGTCGAGCGTTTCCTTCGCCGCCGCGGCGATGATCGCCGGGAGGCTCATCAGAAACACGAACCGCGCCGCGGAGGCGCGCTGCACGTTCAGCAGCAGGCTCACCGTCAGCGTGGCGCCCGATCGCGAGATGCCCGGGGCGAGCGCCGCGGCCTGGGCCACGCCGATCGCGAAGGCTTCCCCGTAGCCGAGCGTGCGCGCCTCGCGCGTCTTGCGGCCGAGGCGCTCGGCGACAATCAGGCCGATGCCGCCGATCGTCAGCGTCACCGCGACGACGAGGGGCGATCGCAACCGCGCCTCGATCACGTCGGCGAACAGGCCGCCGACAATCACGATGGGAATCGTGCCGGCGATGATCAGCCGGCCGAGCCGCTCGTATTCACCGTCGCGGCCGGTCAACGCGCCCGGCGCCGCGGCAACCAGCTTCACGACGTCGGCGCGAAAGAAGGCGACCACCGCGAGCAGCGTGCCGACGTGGCACGCGACGTCGAACGCGATCCCGAACCGGCCGGGATCCCAGCCGAAAAACGCGCGCGCGAGAATCAGATGGCCCGAGCTCGACACCGGCAGGAACTCGGTGAGTCCCTGCACTACTCCGAGCAGCGCCGCCGAGAAAAGGTCCATTTCTAGGCCAAGCTCCGCGGCGCTGTCTCCTACGACGCCTTACGCGTACCCTGCGGCCGGCCCTTGGTCTGCCGGTTGCCGAGGATGATGGCGATGGCCGCCGCGATGAAGATCGTCGAGTAGGTGCCGCTGATGATGCCGACGAGCATCGTGAACGCGAACGCCTCGAGCACTTCACCGCCGAACAGATACAGCGCCAGCACGGCGAGGAACGTGGTGCCGGCCGTGATGATGGTGCGGCTCAGCGTCTGGTTCACGCTCTGGTTGACCACCTTCTCGAGCGAATCGCGCCGCTTGGTGCGCAGGTTCTCGCGCACGCGGTCGAAGATGACGATCGTGTCGTTCACCGAGTAACCGGTGATCGTCAGGATCGCCGCGACGACGTTCAGCGACAGGTCGTAGCCGAAGAAGAACAGGAACGCGAGCGTCACGAGCACGTCGTGCAGCGTCGCCGCGATCGCGCCGATCGCGAAGGCAAAGCGGAATCGCAGGCCGATGTAGATCGTGATGCCGACGATCGACGCCAGCGTGGCGTAGATGCCCTTGCGCTGGAGGTCGGCGCCAATCACCGGGCCGACCAGCTCCTGGCTGATGACTTCGAACTTGCCGATGTTCGCCTTGGTCAATGCGTCGACGACGGCACGGGCATTCTGATCGAGCGCGCCGCCTTCTTCGACAACGAGCTGCGGGATGCGGATCAGTTTCTGGTTCTGCGCCGCGTCACCATAGGTCTGGATGACATTCTCGACCGTCACCGAGGCAATCGCGCCGCGCACCTGGTCGTCGGTGACCGGCTGCTCGAACTTGACGACCAGGATGGTGCCGCCCGAGAAGTCGATGCCGAGCGGGATGCCTCGCTGGAAGCCGTAGGCAAAGCCCGCGATGATCACGATCGCCGAAAGGGCAATCGCGTGCCAGCGCCACTTGATGAAGTCGTAGTTCGCGTTTTCGAAGAGAGCCATATCAGATTGAGAGCTTGGCAACCTGTCGGCGTGACAGCGTCAGCTCGAACATGGTGCGGGAAACGAAGTAGGCCGTGAACACGTTGGCCAGCAGGCCAATCGTGAGGGTGAGGGCGAAGCCGCGGATCGGCCCGGTGCCGAAGTTGAAGAGGAACGCGGCCGAGATGAGCGACGCGACGTGGGTATCGAGAATCGTGAGCAGCACGCGATCGAAGCCGGCGGCGACCGCCTGCTTGACGCCCTTCGCGGTCCTCAGCTCTTCCTTGATGCGCTCGAAGATCAGCACGTTCGAGTCGACGCCCATGCCGATCGTGAGAATGAAGCCGGCGATGCCCGGCAGCGTCATCGTCGCGCCGGCGTACGCCATCAGGCCGAGCAGCATGATCAGGTTGATGGCGATCGAGATCAGCGCGTTGAAGCCGGCCAGGCGGTAATAGAACAGCATGAAGAGCGTGACCATCAGCAGGCCGCCGGCCGCCGACATCACGCCGGCGCGGACCGAATCAGCGCCGAGCGACGGGCCGACCGTGCGCTCTTCGAGATAGGTCAGGTTCGCCGGCAGCGCGCCCGATCGCAGCTTCAGCGAGAGGTCCTGCGCTTCCTGGTTCGTGAAGTTGCCGGTGATGCGGCCTTCATCGTCGATGCGCGACTGGATGACCGGCGCCGACTGGACGCGGTTGTCGAGCACGATGCCCAGCTGGCGGCCGATGTTGGCCTGCGTGAAGTTGCCGAACTTGCGCGCGCCCTCCTGGTTCAGCGAGAAGCTCACCGCGGGACGGTTGTTCTCGTCGAGCGTCGGCCGCGCGTTGCGGAGATCGCGTCCGGTCACCGCGGGCACGCGGCGCACGACGTAATAGCCCGTGCTCGCCGGCTGTCCGGGTCCCGCTTCGATCGTACCGGGAAGCAGCTGCATTTCGGGAGGCACGTTGCCGCCTAATGCCGCGCGCGCCGCGTTCTCATCGGAGAACGGTCCCTGCTCGACCTGCTTCAACTCGAGCTGCGCGGTCGATCGGATGATCTCCTTCGCGCGGCCCACGTCGGTCACGCCCGGCAGCTGCACCAGGATCTGATCGGCGGCGCTGTGGCGCGCGACGATCGGCTCGGCGACGCCAAGCTCGTTGACCCGGCGCTCGATTGTCTGGAGCGCTTGATTGACCGTGTCTTCGCGCAGCTGGACGACGATGTTCGGCCGCAGCGAGAAGGTGTAGCTGCCGCCGCTTCCCGTTGAGCGCTCGTAGTTGACCTCGACCTCGGTCAACAGGTTGCGGAACGCCGCATCCTGATCGGGCGGCACGCCGTTGACCGTGAACGACGTCGCGTTATTCACGATCACGCCGCCAACGGGGATGTTCCCGGTCTTGAGCTGCTCCGCGAGTCGATCGGCCGTGGTCTGCGTCTCGAGCTTCAGCGCGTCGTCGGTCTGGACGCGAAGCACGAGGTGCACGCCGCCCTTGAGGTCGAGGCCGAGCCGGACTTTCTGATCCGGCGGATAGAACGACCACACCGCAAGCCCGACGACAACGAGGATGAACAGGACTTTCCAACGAAGGTTCTTCGCCATGATTTATGAGTTCGGCGCGTCGACAATCGGCGCCTGGCCCTGGTAGCCGACGATGGCGGCCCGGGAGATGTCGACGCGCACGTTAGGAGCAATCTGCAATTGAATGGCCTCGTCACTGATTTTCGCGATCGAGCCAAAGAGGCCGCCGGACGTCACGACTTTGTCGCCGACCTTGAGCGCGGACAGGAAGGCCTCGACCTTCTTCTGCCGGTTTTTCATTGGCAGGAGGATCACGAAATAAAAGATCGCGAGGACCAGCGCGAATGGAATGAGCTGGACCAGGGGGCTGACCTGTCCTGCGCCGCCGAACGCCAGGAGCATTCCGAAAAGGGGATCCGTCGTGGTCATCAAATCAACGCGCGGCGGGTAAACGTGTGATGGAAACCCTGCCTGAAATCTTCGAACCTGCCGAACGCTATAGCCTCCCTAATCCGCCGCATGGTGTCAAGGTAAAAGCTCAGATTATGCAACGTGTTAAGGGTGCCTCCGGTCATCTCGCCGGCCATGGAGAGATGCCGCAAATAGGCCCTGGAAAAGTTGCGGCAGGTATAGCAGTGACACGCCGGATCGGCCGGCCCGTCGTCCTCGGAAAACTGCGCGTTCTGGATGTTTAGCGGGCCTTCGCTGGTGAAGAGCTGACCGTTCCGGGCGTTCCGGGTCGGCATGACGCAGTCGAACATGTCCACGCCGCGGGCGACGCATTCGACCAGGTCGATCGGCGTCCCGACACCCATTAAATAGCGTGGTTGATCGACCGGCAGGCGCGGTGTCGTGGCCTCGACGACTTGGTACATAGTCTCGTTCGGTTCGCCGACGCTCAGCCCTCCGATCGCATAGCCCTCAAACCCAATGGAGACAATGAGTTCCGCGCTCTTAGCCCGGAGCTCCGGAAACGTCCCACCCTGAACGATGCCGAATTGCAGCTGGGTAAAGGGGTCGGGACCATTTGCCCGGATGGCTGAAAAGCGCTCTCGACACCGCCGCGCCCATCGCGCGGTCAGTTCAAGCGACTTGTCGATCACGTCGGCGGTCGACGGCAGTGCCAGGCATTCGTCGAGGACCATCGCGATGTCCGAGCCCAAATTCGCCTGGATTTCGACAGCTCGCTCGGGGGTGAGGAGGTGTGAGCTGCCATCGAGGTGCGATCGAAATTCGACGCCCTGCTCATTTATCTTGCGGCGCTCCGCGAGACTGAAGACCTGGTAGCCGCCGCTGTCGGTCAGGATCGGCTTTTTCCACCCGATGAACTTGTGAAGCCCGCCTCGACGCGCGATCAACTCATCGCCGGGCCGCAGCATCAGGTGATAGGTATTGCCGAGAATAATGCTCGCGCCGATCTCCTCAAGGTGTTGAGGAGTAAGGGCTTTGACCGCGCCCTGGGTGCCGACCGGCATGAACGCCGGCGTCTCGATCGCGCCGTGTGCGGTCCGCAGGACACCACGCCGCGCGGCGCCATCGGTGTGGGTAAGGCTAAACAAAAAAAGAGTCCCGACCCCTTATTATCGCTGAGTGAAGAAATTGCGAGTTGGGATCATCTTTGGCGGACGTTCGGGCGAGCACGAAGTGTCCGTCACGTCGGCATCGTCAATTTTTAAACATATCGATCGCAATAAATACGAACCGATCGCGATTCGCATCGAGAAGGACGGCTCGTGGTCATTCCCACAGCAGGAGCCGAAGGCGTCGAACGTCGCGCAAGCCATCGAGCAGGCGCGAACCGCGCAACTCGACCAGACGAGGACGAGCGACCCGGCGCTCGGTGCATTGAAACTCGACGTGGTGTTTCCAGTGCTGCACGGTCCGTACGGTGAAGACGGGACGATCCAGGGCCTGCTCGAGATGGCGGGCCTTGCGTATGTCGGTAACGGCGTGCTGGCATCGGCGGCCGGCATGGACAAGTCGATCATGAAGATCCTCTTCGCGGGTCGCGGCCTCCCTGTCTGCCGCGCGCACGACTTTGTCCGGCCGGAGTGGGATCGCAATCGAAACGCCCTGCTGCAACAGATCGGCGCGCTCGGGTTGCCGGTGTTCGTCAAGCCCGCCAATCTCGGGTCGAGCGTCGGCATCACGAAGGTGAAGACGCAGGCGGAGCTCGTGCCGGCGATCGAGCTTGCGCTTCAGTTCGATCGAAAGATCGTGGTCGAAGCCGCGGTGCCGCGCGCGAGAGAGATCGAGTGC
>Ga0310887_10000383_pt1 | contig 11574 bp, 13 predicted proteins | sample T60D4metaG_FD_202509 | JGI IMG/M metagenome (GOLD analysis project Ga0310887, IMG submission 202509) | Lab incubated soil microbial communities from West Virginia University Organic Research Farm, Morgantown, WV, United States - T60D4 | ecosystem: Environmental > Terrestrial > Soil >...
GATCGATGAAGGACTGCTTCATGCCTTCATTTCTTACTTCATCAGGCTGGGCAGATACAGCGAAATGATCGGGAAGGCGATCAGGATCGCGAGGCGCACGCAGTCGATCGTCATGAACGGCAGCACGCCGCGGAAGATGACGCGCGTCGGCACCTGCGGCAGCAGCGTGTTGAGCACGAACAGGTTCATGCCGACCGGCGGGCTGATCAGGCCGATCTCGACCACCACCACGATCAGGATGCCGAAGTAGATCGGGTCGACGCCGAGGTGCACGATGAGCGGGAAGAACACCGGCACCGTCAGCAGGATCATCGACAGCTCTTCCATCGCCGTGCCGAGCACGACGTAGATCGCCATGATCACCGCCACCACCATGATCGGGCTGAGCTGCAGGCGGTTGACGAAGTTCTTCAGGTCGTCGGGCATGGTGGTGATGTTGACGAACTCGGCGAACATCAGCGCGCCGATCAGGATCATGAACAGCATCGCGGTGGTGCGCGCGCTCTCCACCAGCGCCGCATAGAGCGCGCGCCAGCTCAGCGACTTGCGGGCGAGGGCGAACACCATGGCGCCGAACGCGCCCACGCCGGCGCCCTCGACCGCGGTAAAGACGCCGCCGTAGATGCCGCCCATGACCAGGGCGAACAGCGCGATCACGCTGGTCACGCCCTTGTAGACGAGCGACAGGCCGAACACGGCGAGCGCGCCGAGCACGGCGGCATCGTCCGACTCGAGCCAGCCGAAGCTCGCCGAGGCGACGACCGCGACGCCGACCGCCGCGAACCAGCCGACGCCGTGCAAGGTGTCGAAGCGCTCCTTCCACGACAGGCGCTCGCCGCGCGGGCCGGCCGCGCGGTCGCGCCAGGTCACGTACTGCACCGCGAGGCACAGCAGCGCCGTGGCGAGGATGCCGGGCAGGATTCCGGCGGCGAACAGCTTGCCGATGCTGGTGCCGGTCATGATCCCGTAGATCACCATGATGGTGGAGGGCGGGATCAGGATGCCGAGCGTGCCGCCGGCGGCGATCGAGCCGGTGGCGAGCGCGTCGGAGTAGCCGAACTTCTTCATCGACGGGTACGCCACCTTGGCGAAGGTCGCCGCGGTGGCGATCGACGAGCCGCAGATCGCGCCGAAGCCGGCGCAGCCGACGATGGTGGCCATCGCCAGGCCGCCGCGCAGGTGGCCGATGAAGGCGTAGGCGGTGCGGTACAGCTCCTGCGACATGCCGGCGCGCGTGACGAAATTGCCCATCAGGATGAACAGCGGCACCACGGTGAGCGCATAGTTGCGCCCGGTCTCGTAGATCTTGGTCTGCGCGGTGGCGAAGGCAACGGCCCAGTTCCAGTCGCGCATGTAGGCGTAGCCGACGATGCCGACTACGCCCATCGACAGCGCGATCGGCAGGCGCAGGAAGGCGAGCACCATCATCAAGCCGAGGCCGATCAGCGACTCGGTCATGACCCTAGGTGGTCACTTGGTTGGTGCGCGCGGCTCCCGGCACGAACGTCTTGAACACGTGCACCAGGCCGGTGAGGCCGATCATCAGCGCCATGAAGTAGACGAACGGGCCGATGGTGATGCGCAGCACGTCGGTCGTGTCGCTGTAGGAGGCGATGCGGTTGGCCTTGATCCACACCTGCCAGGCGAGGAAGAACATGATCGCCGCGCAGATCGCGTGCACCACGCGGATCCAGGCACGCGCGAAGCGCTGCGGCAGGATGCGGTCGATGAAATCCATGGTGACGTGCTCGTCGGCGTGCGAGACCAGCGGCAGGCCGGCGAAGATCAGCACCAGCAATCCGAGCTCGGTGATCTCGAATGCGCCGCGGATCGGCTTGTTCAGCAGGTAGCGGCCCACCACGTCGAAGAACGTGAGGACCATCATGCCAAAAAGAAGGGCGGATGCCGCGATGCCGAGCACCGCGTCCGCCCGTCTTTCCCAAGGGGTCACGTCAGAGGGCCGTCACCCCTTATTTCCCGGCAGCGACCTTCTTCAACTCCTCGTGGAACTCGTCGAGGATCGCCTTGGCGTTGGGCAGCTTGGCGCTCGCCTTCTTGATCCAGTCCTCGATGATCGGGCCCGAGCGCTTTTTCGCCTCGGCCTGCATGCCCGCGTCGGCCGTGATGATGTTGGCGCCGGCGGCCTTGAGCGCGTCCAGGCCGACCTTGTCCGCGTTGTCCCAGGACTTGCCGTTGCTGCGCGCCGCGTATTCGTAGGAGTGCTTGTCGATGATCGCCTGGTCCTGCTTCGGGATCTTGTTCCACTTTTCCTCGTTCATGAAGAACCCGAACGCCGAGCTGTACAGCCCGCCCGGGAACACCGTGGCCTGGCCGATCACCTTGTCGAGCTTGAACGAGACGATCGACTCGAACGGGAAGAACACGCCGTCCGCCACCCCCGAGTTGAGCAGCTCATACGACTCGGGCGCCGGCTTGACGAAGGCAGAGGCGCCAAGCGCGTTGGCGACCGCCTCGGCGACGCCGCCGCCGGTGCGGATCTTCTGGTTCTTGAACTCGGCGAGCGACTTCATCGGTTTCTTGGTGAACATCTGGCCCGGGCCGTGGGTCCAGACCGCCAGCAGCTTCACGCCCTTGTATTCGCCCACCTTCTGGAAATGCTTCCAGTGGATGCGCGAGAAGGCGACCGAGTTGATCTCGGCGGTGGCGCCGGCGCCGGGCAGCTCGGCCATCAGCGGCAGGATGTGGCGCGCGGGCGTATAGCTGGCTGTCACGTATGAAAGGTCCACCAGGCCGTCGCGCACCGCGTCGAAGGTTCCCGGCGGCGCCGCCGGCGCCTTCGGCAAGCCCTGGAACTTCACGCGCCCGCCGGTCGCCTTCTCCACGTCGGCGGCCCAGTTCGCCTGCCAGATGGTGAGATGGTGGGTCGGCGGTACCCAGCTCGAATACGTGAGCGTGCTCTGCGCGTGCGCGGGGATGGCAAAACCTGCAACCGCGGCGGCGGCAATGCCGCTCGCGAGTTTCAACGACCGAATCATGCGTCCTCCTCCTTGAGGTGCCTCAATCATAAATGTTTGTATCGCCGCGTGCGCAAAATCACGACAGCCGAGCGCGCTGCGCGTTGTAATTCGATTTTGGTTTGGATACGATTCTCGCTCGCACGTCAGGGGGAGAGCCGATGCCACACGTGGTCACCAAGTCCGATCTGGTCCAGGTCGCGGCTAAAGCCGGAAACGTCAGCAAGGTCGCGGCCAACGAAGTGGTGAACGCGGTGTTCGAGGCCATCGTGAGCAACGTGGCGAAAGGCAAGCGCGTCACCCTGGTCGGCTTCGGCACCTTCCTGCCGCGCACCCGCAAGGCACGCAGCGGACGCAGCCCGGTGAACGGCAAGGAGATCAAGATCTCGGCCAAGACCATCCCGGCGTTCGCTGCCGGCCAGGGGTTCAAGGAAGCGGTCGGCAAAGACTAGCTGGAGGTTCCTTCCGCAGCCCCTTGTTTTCTCGTATATTGGGGGCTCATGGACAAGCCGCTCATCCTTTCGCTCGACGCCCACGGGGTGCCGCATCGCTGGATCAGCTGGCAGCAGGCCTGCTTCTACTACGCCAAGGACCTCGTGGCGTGGACCCTGGGCGAAGAAAAATTCACCTACTACGGCGGCATTTGCCGCCTGACCGGCGAGCGCTCCAGCATCACCGCGCATTCCATCGTCGCCATCAAGGGCAAGGCGCTCGCGGCCAAGGGCTTCAACCAGGTCCCGCCGCTGAACAACAGAGAGCTGTTCCGCCGCGACCGCCACATGTGCGCCTATTGCGGCGCCGAGTACAGCTACTTCCGCCTGACGCGCGACCACATCACGCCGCTTTCGCGCGGCGGGCGCGACACCTGGATGAACGTGGTCACCACCTGCCGGCAATGCAACGGCCACAAGCGCAACCGCCTGCCGCAGGAATGCGGCATGGAGCTGCTCTACGCGCCTTACGTGCCGAACAAGGCCGAGTACCTGATCCTCACCAACCGCCGCATCCTCGCCGACCAGATGGAGTTCCTGAAGCAGCACGTGGCGAGCCACTCGCGCCTGGTCCTCGCGCGCGCCTGAGTTTCTGGCCGATTTTTGGCGCAATAGCGGTTTTCATCTCCTAGAACGCGACCCGGCCGGCAGGCTGCGGATCACCGACGATTTCCTGCGCGCGTACTACCTGCGCCCGGAAATCCATCCGGTCGAGGAATCGGGTGATGCCGAGCGGCGCCTGCATGCGGCGCTCATGGAATCTCCCCGCAGGAAGGTTTCAGAGAAGGAAGTCGCGGCGGTCGAGGACGCGGACGCGAGGGACAACTACCGGCTCATCCTGAAGTTCCGGCAGAAGCTGCTCGACGCCGGCACGGTCGAGGGCTGCTACATGAGCCTGTTCAAGGCGCCGATCGACATCCCGCCGATGTTCGTCGACCAGCTGGTGCACGTCATCCTGCGCAACATCCTCGACGGCAGCGACGACGCACTGCGGCTGCGCAGCGCGGAAGTGTTCTTCCGCGAGCAGAAGGCGACGATCCAGGACGGCCACGTGCTGCTCGCCGACCTCGAGACGGTCGAGATGCATGCGAGCGGCAACCGCTACGGCAGCATCGGCCGGCTGATCGTCGAAGCGCAGGGCGATCTCGCCAAGGTCGACCTCGACGTGCTCGATCGAGCGAACGCCGCGCTCTACTGGGAACGCGAGTCGCGCCACGACACCGTGATCAGCCTGACTTACGGACGGCCTGCGCTGGACGCGTTGTGCCGGGTGATCGAGGCCTGGGTGCTCCACTTCATGGGGACGCGGGTCCAGGTCAAGCCGGTGCGCAAGATCGACGAGCATCCCTGGGCGTGGCACATCGGCCTGGACGCCGAGTCGAGCGCGATCCTGAACGAGCTCTGGTCGGGCAAGGAGATCGAGCCGGGCCGCATGCGCAATATCCTCACTATCCTGACGCTGCAGTTCGAGGAGCCCGCGGCCATGCGCGCCGATATCGCCGGGCGTACCGTCTACCTGGCGCTCTCATGCGACCAGGGCGTGGTGCGCATGAAGCCGCAGAACCTGCTCACCAGCCTGCCGCGCCGTGAAGCCTGAATATTGGGACCGCGCGAAGCGCGCGCTGGCGCGGCGCGACCCGGTAATGGGCGCGATCATGCGCCGCCACCCCGGGGTCTACATGATGGCGCGGGGCGAGCCGTTCATGACGCTCGCGCGCGCGATCTGCGGCCAGCAGATCTCGGTCAAAGCCGCGCAGAGCGTGTGGAACCGGGTCTGCATTTGCCTTGAGCAAAAAATAACGCCCGAGGCGGTGGTCGCGGCAGAACGGAAAAATCTGCGTGCTTGCGGCCTGTCGGACCGCAAGACCGAATACATCGCCGACCTGGCGCAGCACTTCGTCGACGGCAAGATCCACGCGCGCAACTGGCCGCAGATGTCGGACGAGGAGATCATCGCCGAGCTCACCGACGTGCGCGGCATCGGGCGCTGGACCGCGGAGATGTTCCTGATGTTCAACCTGCTGCGTGCCGATGTGTTCCCGCTCGACGACCTCGGCCTGCAGAAGGGAATGCGCGTGGCGTACTTCAAGGGCAGAAAGATCTCCCTGCAGCGGATGAAAAAGCTGGGCGAGACCTGGCGCCCCTGGCGCTCGGTGGCCACCTGGTACCTGTGGCGCTCGCTCGACCCGGTGCCGGTAGAATACTGAGCGAACGGAGGGCGGCGCGATGAGCGAAGTCCTGTCGGAGTCCGAAGCGCGGCCCGAGGATCGGCCCGAGATTCAACGATCCGACCGCTTCACGCTTTTCCCCGCCGACGAGCGCCAGTCGCTGCGCCTCGGCCGCTTCCTCATGGCGGGCGGCAGCTCGCTGCTCATCATCCTCGCGCTCGGCCTGTTCGCCTTCCTCGGCCTGCTGCCGTGGCGCGCGGCGGTCGAGGGCGCCGCCGGCATCGTCACGCTGATCGCGCTGTTCTTCCTCGTGTTCCGCAGCGGCTTCAACCTGCGCTTCGCCGATCCGAGCCTGTCCACCGAGCAGGTGGGGGCGGCGATCGTGTTCCTCGCGTACATCATGTATCACGCCGGCCCGGCGCGCTCGCCGCTCATGCTGTTCTATCTGGTGGCGATGCTGTTCGGCGTGCTGCGCCTCAACGCCAAGCGGCTGATGGTGCTCGCGGCGGTGGCCATCGTCGCGCACGGTACCGTGCTGCACCTCACCTATCTGCGCAATCCGTCGATGGACGTGCGCGCCGCGTTCACCGAGTTCGGCGTGCTGGTGATCGTGCTGCCGTGGTTCGCGGTGATGGGCGGCTACGTCAACCGGCTGCGCGTGCGGCTGTCCGACAGCAACCGCGAGCTGCGCCGGGCGTTCGACCACATCGGCGAGCTCGCCATCCGCGACGAGCTCACCGCGGCGTTCAACCGGCGCTTCCTGATCGACACGCTGGCGCGCGAGCGCTCGCGCGCCGAGCGCACGCACGAGGCGTTCTCGATCTGCCTGGCGGACCTCGATCACTTCAAGGCGATCAACGACACGCTCGGCCATGCCGCCGGCGACTCGGTGCTCAAGCACTTCGCCGCGCTCGCGCCGCGCGGCCTGCGCGGCATCGACACCTTCGGGCGCTTCGGCGGCGAGGAGTTCCTGCTGGTGCTGCCGGGCACCGACCGGCAGGGGGCGCTGGCAGTGGCCGAGCGCGTGCGGGCCGCCACCGAGGCGAGCGCGCTGCCGGACCTGCCGTTCGAGCGCCGCATCACGATCAGCATCGGCGTGGCGACCTACGAGCGCGGCGAGGAGGTGAGCACGCTGCTGGCGCGGGCCGACCAGGCCCTGTACCAGGCCAAGAATGCCGGCCGAAACCGCGTCATCGCGTTGGGCTAGAATCGCGCCCCGATGAAGACCACCTTCCTCGAGTTCGAGCAGCCGATCGCGGAGCTCGAGAACCGCATCGAGGAACTGCGTTTCGTGCAGGACGACTCGGCGGTCGACATCTCGGAAGAGATCCAGCGCCTCACCAAGCGCAGCCAGACGCTCACCAAGGACATCTACGGCAAGCTCTCGCCGTGGCAGGTGGCGCAGGTCGCGCGCCATCCGCAGCGCCCGTTCACGCTCGACTATATCCAGGGCCTGTTCACCCAGTTCGAGGAGCTGCACGGCGACCGCACCTTCTCCGACGATACTTCGATCGTCGGCGGGCTCGCCCGCTTCAACGGCCAGGCCTGCATGGTGCTCGGCCACCAGAAGGGGCGCGACACCAAGGAGAAGATCGCGCGCAACTTCGGCATGCCCAAGCCCGAGGGCTACCGCAAGGCGCTGCGCCTGATGAAGCTGGCGGAGAAATTCGGCCTGCCGGTGTTCACCTTCGTCGATACGCCCGGCGCCTATCCCGGCATCGACGCCGAGGAGCGCGGCCAATCCGAGGCCATCGGCCGCAACCTGTTCGAGATGGCGCGCCTGCGAGTGCCCGTCATCGTCACCGTGATCGGCGAGGGCGGCTCGGGCGGCGCGCTCGCCATCGCGGTGGGCGACATCATCCAGATGATGCAGTACGCCATCTACTCGGTGATCTCGCCCGAAGGCTGCGCCTCGATCCTGTGGCGCAGCGCCGAGATGGCGCCCGAGGCCGCCGACGCGCTCGGCATCACCGCCAACCGCCTCAAGACGCTCGGCCTGATCGACAAGATCGTGCCCGAGCCGCTGGGCGGCGCGCACCGCGACCCGCAGGCCGCGCTGCAGTCGCTGAAGAAGGCGCTGACCGAAGCGCTCAGGCAGCTGCAGGAGAAAAAGCCCAAGGAGCTGGTCGAGACCCGCCTCGAGCGTCTGATGGCCTATGGCAAGTTCAAGGAAGCGACCGAGCGCTAGGGGGAAGCTCGCGCGCAGCGCTCGGTCCCTCGCCGTCGCCCTTTCGGGCGGCATCGATTCGGTCACCCTTCTTCATCAGCTCAAGGCGCGCGGCGCGGTGCGCGCGATCCACGTCCACCACGGCCTGAGCCCCAACGCGGACGCCTGGGCAGCGTTCTGCCGCAAGCTGTGCAGGCGCTGGGGAGTGCCTCTCAGGGTCTATCGGGTCAAGGTTTCCCGGGATGGGCAGGGACCGGAAGCGGCCGCGCGCAGGGCCCGGTACGAAGCCTTCGCCAAGGCCGATGTCGACTACGTCGCGCTCGCGCATAACCAGGACGACCAGGCCGAGACGGTGCTGATGAACCTGCTGCGCGGGGCCGGGCGGCGCGGCGCGAGCGGCATGGCGCGCGCGTCCCGCTTCAGGGGCAAGACGCTGCTGCGGCCGTTGCTCGACGTGCCGCGCGCGCAGATCGAGGCCTATGCGCGCCGCAACCGGCTGTCCTGGATCGAGGACGAAAGCAATGCCGACCAGGCGCTCACGCGCAATTTCGTGCGCCGCAGCGTGGGGCCGCTGCTCGAGAAGCGTTTTCCCGCCTGGAAGCAGTCGCTAGCGCGGGCGGCGCGCCATTTCTCCAGCGCCGAGGCCGGCGCGGGCGACCTGCTGCGGAAATTTTTACAAGCCCGCGGCTTGCGCGCGCCGAGCGAGGCCAAGCTGGTGGAGATGCTCAAGCAGCTCACCTCCGGCGGCGCGCGGACTTCGATCGACCACGACGGCGTGCGGTTGCGCGTGTACCGCGGCAAGCTCAACGCGGAAAAAATTCCAGCGCGCTCGGCATTTACGCCCTTGAAATGGGAAGGCGAAGCCCGACTTGCATTGCCGGAACTCGGCGGCGAATTGCGTTTCCGGCGCACGCGCGGGAAAGGCATCGACGCGAGCCGAACACCTCTCGGGGTGCGCCTGCGGGTCGGCGGCGAGCGGCTGCAACCCGATGCCAAGCGCCCGCGGCGCACGCTGAAGAATCTTTTTCAGGAGGCCGGCGTGCCGCCTTGGGAGCGCGACCGGCTTCCGCTCATCGTCTGCGGCGACGATCTGGTGTGGGTCCCCGGACTCGGCGTCGACGTGCGCTACCGCGCGGCGAAGAATCGTCGCGGCGTGCTTCCGGAATGGCGTAAAATGCCGCGTTAATTTCTTGAATAACAAGGGAGAAGAGGAGTAATGGCAGTGGAGCAGACGTTGTCGATCATCAAGCCCGACGCGGTCAAGAAAAACGTCGTCGGCAAGATCATTGCGCGCTTCGAGGCGGCCGGCCTGCGCGTGGTGGAGGCGCGCATGGTGCACCTGTCGCGCAAGGAGGCGGAGGGCTTCTACGCCGTGCATCGCGAGCGCCCGTTCTTCAAGGACCTGGTCGATTTCATGATCTCGGGGCGAGTGCTGGTGCAGGTGCTCGAAGGCGAGAACGCGATCGCGAAGAACCGCGAGCTGATGGGTGCGACCGATCCCAAGAAGGCGGCGAAGGGAACGATCCGCGCCGACTTCGCCGATTCGATCGACGCCAACGCGGTGCACGGTTCCGACAGCCCGGAAACGGCGCGCAAGGAAATCGCCTATTTCTTTCCGAAGGGAAAATGAAGAACCTGCTCGGGCTGGACGCTGAAGGGCTCGAGCGCTTCTTCGAGGCGCAAGGCGAGAAGCCGTTCCGCGCCCGCCAGGTGCTGCGCTGGGTGCACCAGCGCCGCGAAGCGGACTTCGCGCAGATGAGCGACCTCGCCAAGGATCTGCGCGCCAAGCTGGTCGCGACGGCCAGCGTGGAAGCGCCGCAGATCGTGGGCGACACCGCGGCTGCCGACGGCACGCGCAAGTGGCTGCTCAAGGTCGACGGCGCGAACGCGGTGGAGGCGGTCTTCATCCCGGAAGCCAACCGCGGCACGCTGTGCGTTTCCAGCCAGGCCGGCTGCGTGCTGGACTGCGCGTTCTGCTCGACCGGCAAGCAGGGCTTCAACCGCAACCTGACCACCGCCGAGATCGTCGGCCAGCTCTGGCTCGCCAACCGCTTGCTGGAGGGGGCGCGACCGGTGACCAACGTTGTTATGATGGGAATGGGGGAGCCGCTCCTGAACCTGGACAACGTGATCCCGGCGCTGCGGCTGATGCTCGATGACAATGCTTACGGCCTTTCGCGCCGTCGCGTGACGGTGTCCACCGCGGGTGTGATTCCCGGAATCGACCGGCTGCGCAACGAATGCCCGGTGGCGCTCGCGGTCTCGCTGCACGCCCCCAACGACGCGCTGCGCGACCGGCTGGTGCCGGTCAACCGCAAGTACCCGCTGTCCGAGCTGGTCAAGGCCTGCAACCGCTACCTCGACAAGGCGCCGCGCGATTTCATCACTTTCGAGTACGTGATGCTCGACGGCGTGAACGACAGCGACGCGCATGCGCGCGAGCTGGTGGCGCTCGCCGGCAGGGTGAAGAGCAAGTTCAACCTGATCCCGTTCAATCCGTTTCCGCGCTCCGAGTTCAAGCGCTCGTCGCCCGAGCGCATCCGGCGCTTCGCCGACATCCTGGCGCGTGCCGGGCTCACCGCGACTACGCGCAAGACGCGCGGCGACGACATCGCCGCCGCCTGCGGCCAGCTCGCGGGCGACGTGGCCGACCGCACGCGCCGCTCCATGACGCTGAAGGAGGTGCGGGCGTGAGGCGATGGCTCGGGTTGATGCTGGTTGCGCTCGCGGGGTGCGCCGGGCAGTCTGCCGAGCCCCCGCACGACACCGGCACCATCATCGGCGAGGTCGGCGATCCCCGGAACCGCGCCAAGCTGCATACCGAGCTCGCGTCCATGTATTACAGCAACGGCAACCTGGGCGTGGCGCTGGAAGAGCTGCGCGCCGCGGCGGCCGCCGATACCAACTACGCGCCGGCGTACGGCATGTACGGCCTGGTCTACATGCAGATGAAGGACCAGAGCCGCGCCGAGGCGAGCTTCGAGCGTGCTTTGCGCCTTTCGCCGAACGACGCCGACATCAACCACAACTACGGCTGGTTCCTGTGCCAGAGCGGGCGCGAGCCCGAATCGGTGAAGTACTTCCTGCAGGCGATCCGCAACCCGCTCTACCCGACGCCGTGGCGCTCTTACTCCGCGGCCGGCGTGTGCACGATGAAGATGAAGCAGTTCAAGGACGCGGAGGCGTTCTTCGAGCGCGCGCTCCGGTTCGAGCCCGACGAGCCCGCGTCGCTCGTCGGCCTGGGCCTGATCCGCTACCAGCAGGGCAACATCGGCGAGGCGCGCAAGCTGGTGTCGCGCTACAACAAGCTGGTGACGCCGACTTCCGAGTCGCTGTGGCTCGCGCTGCGCATCGAGCGCCGGCTGGGCGAGCGCGTGCAGGAGCAGGCGTTCGCCAACCAGCTGCGGCGGCGTTACCCCGAGTCGCCGGAATACCAGGCGCTCCAGCGAGGCCAGTTTGACTGAAAGCGCGACTGCTGCCCTTACCGGCGTAGGCCAGGAGCTCGCTGCAGCGCGCGAGGCACGCGGGCTCGCGCTCGCCGACGTCGCGCAGCAGCTCAAGTTCGCGCCGCGCCAGCTGGAAGCCCTCGAGCAGGAACAGTTCTCCGCGCTGCCGGGCGCCACCTTCGCCCGCGGCATGGTGCGCAGCTACGCGCGCCTGCTCAAGCTCGATCCCGATCCGCTGGTCGAGCGCATCGCCGGGCGCTTCGAGGTGCCGGACTCCAACCGCCTCGCGGCGCGCTACCACCAGCCGGTCCCGTTCTCGGACAGCGC
>Ga0310887_10000384_pt1 | contig 11572 bp, 7 predicted proteins | sample T60D4metaG_FD_202509 | JGI IMG/M metagenome (GOLD analysis project Ga0310887, IMG submission 202509) | Lab incubated soil microbial communities from West Virginia University Organic Research Farm, Morgantown, WV, United States - T60D4 | ecosystem: Environmental > Terrestrial > Soil >...
GGGCCCTTGCAGACCATTCCCGGCCACATCGCGTTGTGAAGCGCCGGTTTCGTATGGGTGGGTGTCGCAGTCATATCATTGCCGTCGCAGAGGTTCGGCGTCGGGATTGCCCGGACCGAAGTGTTTCAGGATGACCAGCGGATCGGAGTCGCTGAGGTTTTCGATGCGCACGCCATGGGCGGCGACGCCGGCCGTGACGAACAATTCGTCCTCCGTCATTTCGCCGAAACGGATCATCGCCGGCGTCGAGACGTGGTGCGTGCCAATCGTGCCGTTCCCTTGCGTCACGATGAGGCCGTAAGCGGCCGCATCCTTGATCGTCGCCGTACGGCGCGGAAGGACCGTGAGCTCTTTGGCCGAGTACCACCCGGTGCCATAGGACACCCATTGCTCGAGATATCCCTGGGCGGCGGTGTCGGCCCCCTCGTTGACGGCTTTGGGAAACACGCGGTTCGTCCGGCCGAACTCGGGATTCACGTTGGCGTCCCAGTCGAGCATGCCCACGAGATAGTCGAGATCGTGGTGATACTCGGGGCGTACGTCCTTGGTCAGCAGGCTCCAATCGACGACGCGGCCGTCCACCATCGACTGGAACATCGCGAAGACGTCGCTGTTGACCTGCGGCTCGTAGGTGACGAGCGACCCGGGCGCATGCAGGATGCCGGGGTTGATCTGCCAGCCCGTGCCAGGCTGCAGCTTGTAGGCGCGGGACAAATACAGAAGGCCGTTGTCGCCTTTGTTCCAGTTTTCGAGGCAGCGCCGCACGTCGGCCTTCGTCGTGCCGGGCTCGAGCCCCATGAACGTGAACGGAAAGTCGTTCTCGATCTGGTTGTACTGTGGAGGAAAGTAATACGCCTCCGGCTTGCCCTTCTGCCCGACGAGTTTGGCCAGCGCGTCGTTCTGATGCAGGTGATGGGGAATCGCGCCCATGTTGTCGAAGAACTTGCAGAGCAGATTCCACCCGCTCTCGCGCTGCATGGTGGCCGAGCCCAGCAGCAAATCGCCCGCTTCGTCGATGAGCGACTTGAACAGCACACGAGACCCGCCCGACCTCACATAGCTGAGCCCTTCGTCGTCGGGTGTTCCGGGTCCGTTCGAGGCGTGCGTCGTGGAGGAAAACCATCGTTCGTTGATGCCGCCTCGATGCGCGCCCAGCGCATAGAGATCGTCTGGGTGCAGCCGCAGCCGACGGCCCGGCACCATGAACGTACGTGGCACCCAGCAGGGCTCGAGTCGTAGAATGCCGGCGCCCGCATCGATCACGTCCTGCGCACCAGCTCGGGTAGAGTTCGTCTTCAGGGCCATTGTCTCCTCGTGAGCCACAAGCTACCAGCTACCAACTGCGAGCTAGTTGATGTATCACTGCAGGCGACATATCTGCAAGGAGAACTGTTGAGCGCGAAACCATATCGCGGCCGCAGAGCCGTCACCGTCGAGGGGCGCGACCTCCGGGTGACCGTGCTGGAGGAGGGCGGCCACATCGCAGAGATTTTCGACAAGGCCGCCGGGTTGAACCCGCTGTGGACGCCGCCCTGGGCTTCGATCGAGCCGTCCGCATACGGTCGCGCGCACGCGGCCACCTACGGTGATGGCATCGATGCGACGCTGCTGGCGGGCATCATGGGGCACAACCTGTGTCTCGATCTGTTCGGCCCGCCATCAGAAGCGGATGCCCGGACCGGTCTGACGGCCCACGGCGAAAGCTCGGTCGCTCGCTACGATCTCGACGTGAACGGCCAGTCGCTCGTGGCACGCGCGCATTTTCCCATCGCGGGCCTGCAGTTCGAGCGGCGTCTCGAGATTCTTGATCGCGTGGTGGCGATTCGCGAACGGGTCGAGAACGTGTCTGGCTCGGATCGATCGATCGGCTGGACGCAGCACGTGACGCTCGGACCGCCGTTTCTCGAACCCGGCAAGACGGAGTTTCGCGCCTCGGCAACGCGATCACGCGTATTCGAGTCGACGTTCGGGGCAGACGACTATCTTCGGCCGGCGGCCGACTTCGACTGGCCGCATGGGCCGATGGAAAACGGCCAGCCGATCGATCTTCGCCTGTTTCGCGCGGCGGAACGATCGAGCGCGTTTACGACGCACCTGATGGATCAGCACCGGCGTGCGGCCTATTTCGTGGCGTTTGCGCCCGCGTTCGAGCTGGCGTTTGGCTATGTGTGGAAGCCGGACGATTTTCCATGGCTGGGCATCTGGGAAGAAAATCGCAGCCGTACGCAGCCGCCCTGGCACGGCAAGACCGTGACGCGCGGCATGGAGTTCGGCGTATCGCCGTTTCCCGAGACGCGGGAGGAGATGGTCGAACGCGGCCGGCTCTTCGGCGCGCCGTGCTATCGCCAGATCGCGGCCGGCCAGACGATGAGCGTCGAGTACTACGCCGTCGTGCGCCGGACGCGGTCAATTCCCGAATCGCTCGACTGGCCGGCGTGATAACCTTCGACACGTATCAACAGACGTTTACAGGAGGCTAAGAGACTAGGAGGCCAAGAGAATTCTTTTCGAAAAGATTTCTCCTAATCTCCTGATCTCCTGTGTTCATATGCAATCAGCGCGCGCGCTTTGCGTCGTTCTCGCCTGCTTCGCCGCGGCGGCCCCCCCGGTTCTCGCGCAGCAGCCCGCCGCCGATGCTTCCAAAGCCAACTTCGAGCGACTGTGCGGTACGTGTCACGAGCCCGAGCGCTCCACGTCGTCGCGCCGCACGCGTGAGCAGTGGCTGCAAACCGTCAACGGCATGGTTGCGCGCGGCGCGGAAGGGACCGATGCCGAGCTGATGGGCGTGGTCGAGTACCTGACGCGCGAGTACGGCCGTGTCAACGTGAACCTTGCGAGCGCCGAAGATCTCGCACGGGTACTGGGACTGACGCCGGCCGAGGCAGCCGCGATCGTGCAGGCCCGCCGCGAACGCGGCACGTTCGAAGACGCCGCGGCCGTCGCGCGCGTGCCAGGTGTTGACGCCGGGAAGCTGGCCGCCCGGAACGACGCGATGGTTTTTGGATCGCGCGTCGCGCCGAGTGCGGGCCGCGTGCCTGTCGCGGCATTGACGGCCTACAACAACTGGCCGGGTGTCAATGGAGGCCCGCAGCGCGAGGGCTGGGCAAGGCCCGAGGCGATGCTGGCGAGGAATACGGCGGCGGCGATCCAGTTGCTCTACACGCGGAAGCTCGACAACCGGAATCGCGGCACGAACGCGCTGACGCCTCCGCTCGTGCTGGGCAACCTGATCTCGTACCGCGGCTTCAAGGAAATGCTCCTTCTCGGGGGCAGCGCCGACGTGGTGTATTCCATCGACGCCGCGCTGAATCGCGTGCTTTGGACGGCGAAGCTGCCGGTTCAACCTCAGGCTGGCGTGGCCGGAAATTCCGATACGTGTCCGGGTGGGCTGATGGGCATCGTCATGAACGGCAGTGCGGCGAGTGGATTCGGCGCGCCGGCCGGCATCCGGCGTCCCGGCGTGCCGCCGCCAGGATTCGCCCCGCCTGTCGTCTCGAAGGACGCGGTCGTGATGGGACTGGCCGGTGGTTTCGGACGCAATGGGCTTGTTGTGGCGGTTGGCAGCGACGGGCGCGCATATCCGCTGTCGCAGTCCAACGGAGCGCTGGTCGGACAACCCATTCCATTCGTGCCGGCCTCGTCCAATGTGCGCAGTGTGAATCTGTTCGACTACACGCTTTACGCGACCAACCGTCCCGGATGTGGAGAGGACGCCGTGTATGCCCTCGATCTGGCATCCGACAGCAAGGCGGTCGTCAAGGTCACATCAGCGGGTCGCATTCACGGATCGGCGGGCCCCGCGATCGGGAACGACGGCACCGTCTACGCGCACGCCGGCGACAGAATCATCGCACTCACGGCGAAGACGTTGAAGGAAAGGGATCACTTTTCCATCCCCGCTCCCGCATCGACAGGCATGACCCCTCTGGTCTTTCAGCACAACGGCAAGGACATCGTCGTGGCCGGCGCGGGCAGCGAGGTCTACCTGCTCGACAGCGGTGCATTGGGAGGGCAGGACCATTCCACGCCGTTCGCCCGTGCGCGGGTTGAGGGGGCTGTCCGGGCGGCTTTTGCAGGCTGGGAAGATCCCGAAACACGCTCACGGTGGATTTACGTCCCCGTTTCGGGCGCGGACTCCACGTCTGGAGGGATTGCCGCGTTTACGCTCGAGGAGCGCGACGGCCGTCTGACGCTCGTGCCGCGCTGGACGTCACGCGGCATGGTCGCGCCTGCCGCACCGGTGATCGCGAACGGCCTGGTGTTCGCGCTTTCGACCGGCGGGAAGAACAACGCGAAGCTATCTGTGCTGGACGCTGCGAGTGGAAAAGAACTATTTACGAGCCGCGACAGTGTGACCGGAGCCGCCAACGCAGACACTGGATTGGCGGTTGCAAACGGCCAGGTGTATTTCAGCACGCAGGACAACACGGTGTACTGCTTCGGGATTCCGACGGAACACTAGAACTCAGGGATTAGGGATCGGGGATGAGGGATTAGAGCCTGTCCAACGGTGGCCGGCGGAGAACGACCTATGAAGAAGCTCTTGTTCGTCACATCGCTTGTGGTCTGGTGCGGTCTGACGCTCGGCACCGGCGCGCAGTCCTCCCCGAAAGCCAATTGGCTGACCGACGGCGGCGACGTGCAGCGCACCGGCTGGCAGCGCAACGAGACGACGCTCACCACCGCGAACGTAAAGGATCTCAGGATTGTCTGGAAGGTGAAGCTCGACAACGAGCCGCGCGAGATGCACGCGCTGCTGCCCGTTCTGATCGTCGGCGAGATCAGCACCGCCGCGGGCCCGAAGGAAATCGCTGTCGTTGCCGGCTCGTCCGACAACATTTATGCGATCGACGTCCAGGCGGGGCAGATCCTGTGGAAGAAACATTTCGAGTATCCGCCCGCCAAGTCCACACGGCGGATAGGTGACGCGCTGTGTCCTGGCGGTCAGACGGCCACGCCGGTTATCGGCCCCGCCGATGCGTCCGGACGCCGCACGATTTTCGCGCTCGACGGCAGCGGTGCGTTGCGTCAGCTGAACGTGGCCGATGGACGCGAGATCGCGCCTCCGATCCACTACACCTGGCGCGATGGCAAGGCCTACGCGCTGAATCTCGTCAACAACGTGCTCTACACGACGACCGCGCAAGGCTGCGCCGGGAATCCCAACCAGGTGTGGGCGATGGATCTCGCGAACGTCGAGCAGGTCAAGACCTTCAATCCCGGCAGCGGCGGGCTTTGGGGCCGGACCGGCGCGGCCATCAGCTCGGATGGGACCGTGTTTGCGCCGACCGGCGACGGCACGTACGACGCCGAGAATCAGGTCTACGGCAACGGCTTGATAGGCGTGCGGCTCGAAGGCGGTCAGCTCACGCTCAAGGACTACTTCATCCCGTCGAACTGGGCCTGGCTGCGCAAGCGCGATCTCGACATGAACGTGACGCCCGCGATTTTCACCTACAAGGGGCGCGAGCTGATGGTCACGTCGAGCAAGGAGTGCCGCATCTGGCTGCTCGATCCGAAATCGATTGGCGGCGCCGATCATCAGACGCCGATGTACCGAACGCCGCTCCTCTGCAACGAAGAGGTCGACTTCGCGGCCGCCGGCATCTGGGGCAGCCTGGCCACGTGGGAAGACGCCAAGGGTACGCGCTGGATCCTGACGCCGATCTGGGGACCGCCGCACTCCGAGTTCAAGGCGCCCGTCTCGAACGGCACGGTCACGCATGGCGCGGTCGTCGCCTTGAAGCTCGAAGAGAAGGGCGGCAAGTACGTGCTGACGCCGGCGTGGATCTCGCGCGACATGGATCTCGCGGAACCGCCGGTGATCGCGAATGGCGTCGTCTACACCTACGGCAGCGGGGAAGACGCGACGCAGGCAACCGCCGAAGGGGGCCTCAACTCGAGCGCGCCGCGGCGGATTCCGCTCTCGAAGCACGCCGTGCTCTACGCGCTCGACGCGCAGACAGGCCGTGAGCTGTATTCGAGCGGCACACAGGTCACCTCGTTCAACCACTTCAGCGGCTTGTCGATCGCGAACGGGCGCGTGTATCTCGGCACGTTCGACGGCATGCTCTACTGCTTTGGCTTATGAGATTGCTGATTGTTCTTCTTGCCGCGGTCGTGACGTTGTCCGCCCAGACGACGCCGTACGCGCCGAAACAAACCGATCGTCCCGAAGTCATCACCGGCGACGAACCAGGCTTCCAGCCGATCTTCGACGGCAAATCGCTCGCCGGTTGGGAAGGCAATTCCACCTACTGGCGGGTCGAGAACGGCGTGCTGGTTGGCGAAATCGTACCCGCGACGGTGATCAAGAGCAATACGTTCATCATCTGGCGCGGCGGCACGCCGGCCGACTTCGAGCTGAAGATGGACTACCGGATTACCGAAGGCGGCAACAGCGGCATCAACTACCGGAGCGCTGTCGTGCCCGACCCGGTGACGCCCGAGAACAAGTTCGCCATGCGCGGCTACCAGTTCGATCTCGATGGCCGCAAGCGATACGACGGGAACAACTACGAAGAGAAGGGCCGGTTGTTTCTCGCCGTGCGGGGACAGATGACCCACGTGGTCGGCGGCCGACCACCGATTGTGCTGAACTCCTTCGGAACGGCCGACGAACTGGCGAGCGTGTCGACGGCCGACTGGAACGCCGCGCACCTCATCGTGCGCGGCAACACCCTGACACATATGCTCAACGGCCGTCTGATGAGCATTACGGTCGATGACGATGCGCCGAACAGAAAGATGGAAGGGCTGATCGGCATGCAGGTGCACGTGGGACCGCCCATGAAAGTGGAATACCGGAGCATCCGGCTGAAGACCTGGAAATGATGAGGGAGACGCGAGCGATGACACGAAAAGCCCTGGCAATCGGCGTCGTAGCAGTCTCGTTGGTCGCCGTGAAAATGGGTGCGCAGTCAGATGCGCGGTACCAGGTGCTCTTCAACCGGTTTCTGGTCCCGGTGATGACGCTGCACATCGCTGACGCCGACGGAAAGCGCGAGCGTGCGCTGCTCGCAACAACGAACCTGGACTATTCACCGTCATTCTCTGCCGACGGCCAGTGGGTCGTTTTCACAAGCGAACGGGACGGCCAGGCAGAGATCTATCGCGTTCGCCCTGACGGCAGCGGCATGGAGCGATTGACCGACCATCCTGCGTTCGACGACCAGGCGGCGCTCTCGCCAGACGGTAAGACGCTGGCGTTTGTGTCCACGCGCGAGGGCGGTACGGCCAACATCTGGACGCTGGACTTGGCGTCAAAGAAAGCGACGAACCTGACGGCGAGCCGCTCGGGCAACTTCCGGCCGAGCTGGTCACCCGATGGGGCGCGGATCGCCTTCACGTCAGATCGCGAGGCAGAACCTGCTACGTACCCGGGCATGTGGGAGCACATGCAATCGACTGGCATCTACGTCATCGCGGCCCGCGGTGGAGAACCGAAACGTCTGACGCGGAAGGACGGATTCTCGGGTAGCCCCACGTGGTCGTCCGACGGCCGGCGAATCCTGTTCTACGAGACGGATGAGCTGGGCGCGTACCTCGCAAAGTCGGGCAACAGCCGGACGGAAATCGTCTCAGTGGACGTGGCCACCGGGGAGCGGCGGCTCTACACCGCATCGAACGAAACGAAGCTGTCGCCGCGATGGCTGTCGCAGGGACGAATCGGCTACATCGAACGCGGCGCCCGAGAGACGAGCGGCTTGCGCGTCTGGCATCCGGATCGGCATGTGGAAACCGTCGTTGCGGGCGCTGTCCGCAACGCCACATGGTCGCCAGACGGCACGTCCGTCGTGTTCGAGCGCATCGGCCGGTTGGGATCGACCGAACACCTCGTGCCGACACCGAGTGCCGATCGGCAGTTCGATCTGTTTTTGAGCGAACCGTTCCCGGCGTTTTCACCCGATGGCAAACAGCTGATATACAGCCAGTACCAGCCCACGAAGTCGGACACCACGGGGCTCGAGTATCTGTCGGCGGGTAACACGAGCCTGGAAATCATGACCGATCGCGGCGGTGACAAGCGCAAGCTGTTCCATCGTGAAGGATTTAGTGCGTACTCTGCCGTATGGTCCCCCTCGGGTCAGGAGATCGCGCTTTCGGTCGGTCGATACTTTCGTGCAGCCGGGCGGCCGTCTGCGCAGATTGCGTTGATCAAGCCCGACGGCTCGGACTTCAGGCTCATCGTCGATGATAAGGTGAACAACGGATTCCCCAGCTGGTCTCGCGACGGCAGCCGGCTCGTCTTCAAGCGCGGCAAGCAGTTGGTCACCATGACGGTGGCCGATCGCACGACGACGACGCTGACCGACGGTGCGCATTACGACAACTTTCCACAGTGGTCGCCGACAAGCGATCTGATCATGTTCACGACCGATCGCGACGGCGATTTCGAGCTCTACACCATTCGCCCCGATGGCACGGATCGAAAGCGTCTGACCAGCATCCGCGGGAACGATGCACACTCGTCGTGGTGTTCCGACGGCAACTGGATCGTCTTTAGCAGCGCGCGTCGGGGATTCAAGGACGAGATGGCCCTCTACGACGGCGTGCCGCAGCCTTACGGTGAAATCTTCGCCATGCGTGCCGACGGATCGGACGTGCGCCAGCTCACCGACAACAAATGGGAAGACGCGAGCGCGGCGTGCAGGCTGATCGGTCCGGCGGGCCGGTTGACTCGAAACCAGTGAACGGCCTCGAGCCGCCCATCATCGAGTTCCTCGAACGGTCCGGTCTCGTGGCGGCCGGCGAGTCTCCGGACGTGGACCAGCTTCCGGGCGGCGTCTCCTCCGACATCTGGCTCGTCCGCCCACGCCAGGGCCGCGCGTTCTGCCTCAAGAAGGCGCTGCCGAGACTGCGGGTCGCGGCCGAGTGGCGTGCCGATCCTCGGCGGAACTCGACCGAAGTCGCGTGGCTCGGCCGCGTGGCCCACGTGAATCCCGACGCCGTCCCCAAGATTCTCGCGAGTGACGCCACGCTTGGCGTCTTCGCCATGGAATTTCTGCCGCCATCAGAGTTCGAGCCGTGGAAGGCGCGACTGGCGCGTGGCGAGGTCAGCATCGAAACCGCGGCCGAGGTCGGTCGCCAACTCGCCGCGATTCACGCATGGTTCGCGCGCCAGCCGGCATCGCCCCTCGATTTCGACACCGGTCCGGCATTCCATGCGCTCCGCCTCGAGCCGTACCTGCTGGCCACCGCGCGCGTGCATCGGGATCTCGCGCCCACGCTCGAATCGCTTGCCGAACGAACCGCGACGACGAAGCTCACCGTGGTGCATGGCGATGTCAGCCCGAAGAACATCCTGCTCGGCCCGCGCGGTCCTGTCTTTCTCGACGCCGAGTGCGCGTGGTTCGGCGACCCGGCCTTCGATCTGGCGTTCTGTCTCAACCATCTGCTGCTGAAAACGGTCTGGGTGCCGTCGGCCGCATCGCTGCTCATGGAATCGTTCGATGCGCTCTCGCGTGCGTACCTCGCGGGCGTGGATTGGGAGCCGCCGGCGGCGCTGGAGGGCCGCACCGCCACCTTGCTGCCCGCCTTGCTGCTGGCGCGGATCGATGGGAAATCGCCTGTTGAGTACTTGACGGATGATGCGTCGAAAGAGAAAGTGCGGCGGAAGGCACGCGCGATGCTGAAGGACCCTCGGAAGAACGTGGACGACGTAAAGGCCGGCTGGATAGATCGTCCATCGTCCATCGTCACCAGACCATCGCCGATCGCCGATCGACCATTGACCATCGCCCATGTGATCGGGCGACGCGTCTGGGACTCGCGGGGGCGGCCGACCGTGGAAGCCGAAGTGGTGCTCAGCAACGGTGCGCGCGGCCGGGCGATTGCGCCAGCGGGCGCGTCGACCGGCAGGAACGAAGCCATCGATCTTCGTGACGGAGGTGACGCGTTCGGCGGCCTCGGCGTCGAACGCGCGCTGCGCAACGTGTCGACCGAAATCGCCGAGGCGCTCCGCGGAATGCCGGCGCTGGATCAGCAGGCCATCGATCGGCGCCTCGTCGAGCTCGACGGCACACCGCAGAAGGCGCGTCTCGGCGGCAATGCCACGGTCGCCGTGTCGATGGCCGCACTGCACGCCGGGGCGGCCGCGGCGGGGGAGCCCCTCTGGCGTCATCTGGCCGCGGGCGCCACGCCCACGATTCCGATGCCGATGATTCAGATCTTCGGTGGCGGGGCGCACGCGGGCCGGCGGATCGACATTCAGGATTTTCTGATCGTGCCGATCGGGGCAGATTCGTTCGATCGGGCCATGGTCATGACCGCCGACGTGTATGCCGCCGCCGGGCGCATCATGGCGGCGCGGGGCGCGCTGCACGGCGTGGCGGACGAGGGCGGATGGTGGCCCGATTTTTCCTCGAACGTCGATGCGCTCGATACGCTCGTTGCGGCCATCGAGCAGGCGGGGCTCGGGCCCGGCACCGATGCGGCGATCGCCATCGATGTCGCGGCCTCGCAACTGCGCAAGGGATCCCGCTATGTGCTTGCCGCCGAACGGCGCGAGCTGACGGGCGACGAGCTCGCAGACATGCTGCTCCAATGGTGCCGTACCTATCCCATCATCTCCATCGAGGATCCCCTCGCCGAAGACGACGACGAGGGCATGCGGGCCTTTACCGCCCGTGCCGGCGAACGCCTCCAGGTGATTGGCGATGACTATCTCGTGACGTCGGCCGCACGGATTGCCGCCGCGGCGCAGGCGAAGGCGTGCAACGCCGTTCTGTTGAAGCCGAATCAGGCCGGAACGGTCACGGAAACATCCGAGGCACTGGCCGCCGCACGTGCAGCGGGTTGGAACAGCATCATCTCGGCACGTTCGGGAGAAACCGAGGATGTGACGATCGTTCACCTGGCCATCGGGTGGGGCGTGGGCCAGCTGAAGGTCGGCTCGTTCGCGCGCGGCGAACGCACGGCCAAATGGAACGAAGTGCTGAGAATCGAAGAGGCGCTCGGCGGCTCGGCCCGTTTCGGAGAGCCGCAGGGTCTAAACAAGAGATTAGGAGGCTAGGAGTTCTTCTTCAAAAGAGTTTCCCTCCTGTTCTCCTAATCTCCTGTAAAGGAATTAGCACGAATGAAAGCCGTTCTGCATTACCGCGCGACACCAGGGTTCCGCCGGAAAGTTGCCGCCCTCGAAAACGACTGGCTGCGTATTGCCATCGTGGCGGAGACCGACCGCGCCGCGTTCGCGCGCGAGATGGCCGATACCGATGTGCTGCTGCACGTGCTCGAGCGGATTACCGCGTCCGACGTCGAATCGGCGCCCCGGCTGAAGCTGATTCAGAAGCTCGGTGTCGGCGTCGATACGATCGATCTCGAAGCGGCGAAGCGCCACGGCGTGGCGGTCTGCAATATGCCGGGCGCCAATACGCGCGCCGTGGCCGAGCTCACGCTGCTGCTGATGCTCGCGACGCTGCGCCGCCTGACCGAGCTCGATGCCGAGACACGGACGGGCAAGGGATGGGCGCTCGATTCCAGCGTGCTCGACAACCTGGGCGAGCTCGGCGGACGAACCGTCGGACTCGTCGGGTTTGGCGCGGTCGGGAAGTGCCTCGCGCCGATGCTTCAC
>Ga0310887_10000394_pt1 | contig 11417 bp, 8 predicted proteins | sample T60D4metaG_FD_202509 | JGI IMG/M metagenome (GOLD analysis project Ga0310887, IMG submission 202509) | Lab incubated soil microbial communities from West Virginia University Organic Research Farm, Morgantown, WV, United States - T60D4 | ecosystem: Environmental > Terrestrial > Soil >...
TTTGCATGTTGGCACCAACGGACAAATTTGAAAGACAATATTATAGTTTTAACCGTAAGTTTAAAAAATTATCACCAAAAAAATCATTTATAGTAGGTTTACGGCTACTACACATGAAATATCTAATCAAAGGGAAAATAGTTGACTCTGAAGGTAAACCAATAAATAAAATATTTATACAGGCCATGGACAGTGACCAAAAATTGTTTGAAGATTATAACGATGACATGTTAGAGTCTTCTATGACAAATCCAGATGGCTCATTTCAAATTAGTTTTGATGATTCAGCCTTTGCAGATAGCTGGATTGAAAGGAAGCCTGAAATTTATTTAATGCTTAGAAACGCAAGTGGACAGATAGTACATAGGACAGATACTATCAAGTTTGAGTCTGATGATAATAAGAGCGGAACTATCAACATACCAATGGATATTACTCTTGATTCTTTAGAAAAGAAAACTGAACAAAAAAGTACAGATCTTTATTGGAATAACGATAGAATTTTAGCTGCATTTTCCTCTGTAGGAGACACAATTACCTTAAACAATAGTGACTTTCAGAGAAATTTCAGACTTTTACTTAGTTCTATTAATGCTTGGCTAATCTATACCAATGAGGTTATTTGGGAAAAAATTCACTACGATGGACCACAAGTTCCACGTTATCCATTGCAATCGCCCGGTCATAGTCATAAATTATCGTGGGAGAAATGAAAATGACCAATAGTGTTTACGGTACCGAGATTTTTGAAAAGCGCAAAGAAAGATACAGTATAATCAATTCTGATCAGGTCTGCAATGTAGATGTTTGCGTAATTGGTTCTGGTGCGGCTGGTGCCATATTGGCAGGAAAGCTTGCACAATCCGGCAAGTCGGTAGTTGTATTGGAAAGAGGACCGTATTATGATGGTGAATCAATGAATCAAAGAGAAGCAGACATGATACCTATATTATGGAAAAATGCTGGTGCAAATTTTACATCCAATCTAAGAATCGTAATAGCCCAAGGATCATGTTTGGGCGGATCAACAGTGATAAATGACGCAGTGTGTTTCAGGATACCAGATCTTGTTATTCAACAGTGGGAAAAAATGGGTGTTTCAATTTCCAAGGCTGAATGGGATAAGGCTAATGATGAAGTCTCAGAGCGTATCAATATACAAAAGGTTACTGAAGATGAGTTAAACGTTAACGCCAAAAAACTGAGAAAGGCATGTGAAGAATTTCTCATTGAAGGCAATCATATTGTTCATTCAAACAATCATAGAAACTGCGGACCTTCTCTATCAGATAATACTCTTAAATCATGCGTAAAATGTGGTTTCTGTCACCTTGGTTGTCATTATGATACCAAACAAAGTATGCTTGTAACATACATCCATGACGCGTTGAGTAATGATAAACTTGATTATAACGCATATTGCAATTGCCGAGCCGACTTGATTACACACAAGGATGGCTTAGTGACGGGAGTCAATGGAACATTCATCGATTCCAAAGGTTCAGAGTCATATAGAATTAGGGTAAATGCCAAAGTAGTCATTGTTTCAGCTGGTGCGATTGCATCTTCAAATCTTTTACAAAAATCTTTGGTAGGCGGCGAAAAAGCCGGCAAAGGCCTTGCACTCCACCCAGCACCCTTTGTAATGGGGCTTTTTGACGAAGAAATTTTTGGTAACAGAGGAATACCAATGTCATATACATGTCATGAATTTGGTGTAACCAACGGAAAAGAAAAAGGAGGGTTTTTAATAGAGAGCATATTTTTGCCCATTTTTCAAATGGCCCTTGCTATACCCACTATGGGAACTGATCATAAAAGAATGATGCAAAACTATAATCGATATACAATGGCTGGAATTTTAACCAGAGATGATTCTGTAGGTAAAGTTTTGATTTCGTATAATGGTAATCCAAAGGTTGTATACAATCTGTCAGAACAAACAACAGAAGATATGGCTAGAGGTATGGGAATTTTGGCAAGGATGTGGTTTAGCATAGGAGCTAAATCTGTCATTACGTCACATAGGGATGTTCCTGAAATAGGTACGAAAGCTGACATCCCAAAACTAAAAGACGCAGTAAGGGAAAACCCAGATAACCTTATGCTCGGGTCTGCACATCCTCAGGGTGGAAATAAGATGGGAAATAACGAAGCCGAATGTGTGGTCGATTCGGATTGCAAGGTATTTAGATTTAATAATTTATATGTTTGCGATGCAAGCGTTTTTCCCACAGCACTTGGAGTTAATCCTCAGTTAACTGTAATGGCACTTGCGACAATAACAGCAGACAAAATTATTAAAAAGTGGAAGGACATTGAAGTTCAGGAGAATTATGGTAACACATGTCAATTAACACAACCAAGGTATTGTAAAACAGAACAAATATCAGAAAAGTTTGCAGTAGTGCAACATAGAGAGAGCCTTTTTAGTTCACTCGCAAATTCTGATGAGGAAAAAATAATTATTGGCAAGAATTGGAAATTTGATCCAAATGAACTTAAAATCTATAACAATCTGTACTGGAAGGGATTCTATGGCAGAGATAACGATCTAATGACAACTGCACTTCGATTCTTTGGTGGATTTTACAAAAGATTTAGGCAAGTTGAAAATGGTAGGATGGAAGGCCAAACACATCCCTTCGAAACCCAGGTCCGAGCAAAAAATATTGCTACGGAAAAATATGTGCCTGGATATGGTAAGGTAATACATTTGGAATATACTGAATTTCCTTACTCTAGCGCATATGATTTATTGAAAATGGTTGATGAGAACACCATTATTGGTAAAGCATTTTTAGGTCCTTTTGCTAAAGGAAGAGAGCTATTTAGTTTTAGCATGTCCAGAGTATATGATGTAAATTTCCTAACTGAGAATGATTTAATGACGCTGTTTCACAGTGATGAATTAAGCCACAAACCTAGTGAAAAGGAACTTGCCGGAACTTGGGAAGGTATGCTGGTTTCTGATTCATCGCTTTCACCGCGATCTCAGCTGTTTTATTTTAATTACGAAGATGGAGAAATAGATATGAGATATTCATTTGCAAATATGTTAAGAGGTAGGTCAGACGTACTTACCGAGGGAAATGTAATGAGATTAGATGATCCAACTCCTTTTCATGATGAAATTAGGTTGGTAACACCAGACTTCGCTGTAGGCACATGGATGAGCGAATGGTCGTCTAAAAATAGTATACAACCTTTTATTGATGATTTACGCAGGTACTTTCCAATCAGAATCTCGGAAATTGATACTTTAGAAGATAAATTGTCATTTTTAGAACGTCTCCCATTTCGAGGAATTCGGTTGCCAAAGGAATTCGGTTTGAGTTTCTTACATGTCGAGGAGAACGAACAACACGAAACAAGAATAGGCTTGTTATACGCCCTAAGAAGAGTTTTCTAGATTTATCCACAGGTGATTTGCCTAGTCCAATTTATTCAATAAAAGTGCTAGTTCATAAAAATAATCATAAATTCTATAATATTCAAGAATATGAAACTGCACAATTAGATATTAGGTTTAAGGATGTGTTTTATCTAATATAATGGCGACGACGACTGCACCAAAAACAAGGAAGTGGTTCTATATTGTCCTAATAATATTGATTGTGGGATTTATCGTAACAATGTATTTCACACTTGTTAACGTTTACACACCAGTTAATCAAGAAGTAATTACGGCAAACAACACAGATATTTTTGTAGTCGTAAGAAAGGAGGCCAACATTTTGATTCCACTTTCAAATTTCTTTTACTCAAAATACACGAAAATGAATGTAGATATTTACTTTAAAGATCCAAGCCTGAGAAAAGCTAGTTTCATGTCTGCACCACTTTTAGCCAGCAACACAAGCTCTCTGCTGTCTCAGTTTGATTCAAGACTCACCGAAGATCCACTTTTCACGCGCTATAACCTAACAATGAAAGTCGGACATCCATTGCTTGTGGCAAATTACACGGGCGACTATGAATTAAAGATAATTTACCGTCTAGGGGACACTCAAGAAATTGAACCTAGCGATTCTACTCCAGATAACGAGTCTACTGAATTACTAGGTAACGCTACTACTACAGAGTTACCTTCAAAGGTCCCAGAAGCATTATTGAGAAATATAAAAGTCCTCTCAATACCATTGCAATATCAGGTTAACGCACTAGATTTCAGCAAGCCTGAATATTTCTGGATAATAGCATTGGGTGTACTAACGAGTAGAGTTTTTGCTATTAGTAAGGATACATTGAATACAGCATCAATAAGACTGGGAGTAGGAGAATTGATATGGATTCCCTTCAGCGCAATAATTACATTGCTTATATTTTCAAGCTTCGCAGACCAAGTGAAATTGTCTGCTGATATAATCGTAAATCTTTCTTTGGCTTTTGGCTTTGGCTTTGGATTTGATAAAGTTTTCGAAGCATGGCAAAAAAGTCCTCAAAGAGAGACTTAACTCAAACTCGGTTAGTCCATTTCTTTATTTCTACCCTTGCATCCCATATTTAGAACTAATTTTATTGCAAATATCAAGGATGGGAATTGTTAACAATTCAAAACAAGTCCCATAGGAGTAACTGATCATTATTCCAACTGAATCAAATTTCGCAGTTACTTCTTTTCTAAAATTTGTATCACTATAGATTTAGATTTTGTAGTTAAGGAAAATTCTAATAAAAATCATTATTTTTCGTCCAACAAAATCGTACGTGTAATATTCATTCCATTGAAATGGAATTTTAAAAGATTTAATGATGTTACTGATAATTACGAAGCATCGGACCATTGTCCAATTTTTCTTGAATTAAGAATGTAAAACTGGATTTTTAGTATCCAATGCGTGATGCTTCCAACGTCTCTACGACGGCATCATAACAGAATAAAGCTTAATAGAAAGATTTCATAAGTTTAAAAAAAGTGAAAATTTTTGTCTCATACTCCAGAAGAGATGCGGGTGATTTCGCAGAACAAATCTCTGAAACGTTAGAAGATGAGCACGATGTTTTTACTGACATAGACGATATTGAGGCAGGTGATATTTGGACTAATGTTATTGAGGACAATATTTCCAGATGTGATGTCTTTATTGTAATCCTTACTTTTGCTTCTTTAAGGAGTTCTGAAGTTGAAAAAGAAGTACTACAAGCACAAAAGAAGAACAAGAAAATAATTCCATGTGTTGATAGAGGCATAGATATAAACCAGCTAAAATGGGATTTGGGAAAGTTTCAAGGAATTGAATTTAGCAGTAAGTATGAGCTGGCTAGAGAAGTTTATGGGAAGATTCAACATCATCAACAAAAGCCCCCTAACGCAGAACCTTCAGTGCAACCGTTGAAGGAACAACCTTCAGTACAACCTGTGAAAGTAGACCATTCAGTACAACCGTTGAAGGAACAACCTTCAGTACAACCTGTGAAAGTAGACCATTCAGTACAACCTGTGAAAGTAGACCATTCAGTACAACCGTTAAAGGAAAAACGATCAAAACCAACCAAGTTGATTTTTCTGAGTGCTGCAATTGTTTCAATAATTTTAGTCCTTTTTTTAACATATCATAACCAAATTCCAGTAGATATCGATCAATTTATTACCACAAATAAGAACACAGCTGTCAACAATAATCCCGTAGCTAAAGATCAATCTATTACTACCAATACGGACACGGAAGTAGAAATTACATTGAGGGCCACTGATAAAGACAATAATGACTTAACGGCTGCCATAGTGGACAAGCCAAGACACGGAAGCCTAAGTAGTATAAACCAGGCTACAGGTACTATAACATATAAGCCTAATTCTGGGTTTGATGGCTCTGATAAATTCACGTTCAAAGTAAACGATGGGAAAGCGGATAGCAACAATGGAATAGTCAGTATAAGAGTAAAGTAGCAACTGTGAGATTAATTGTTAAACTATAAATTCTCTTGTATATCTCACAATGGAGGACTTCTTCATCATCAAGACACAGCTTCAGGGAAGCGATTTAATAGATATCCTGCAAAGGCAAGTCCCCACACTAGCATTGGATACACAATCATCCTTTCCATTCCTCCAACACCAAACCCCAAGTTATTGCCTGTGGTCAAGAGCAGCAAGGCAACGAGGGTTAGTACCCCGAGTATGATAGAAACATAATTCAGTGGAGACCGTACTATTCTGTACGACATTAGTGCAGCAAGTCCCATGAAAATAAATGTTATAAACGCGGCGACGAGATGGATGATGCCTGTGGTTTCAGGGAACAAACCCACACCTATCGCTCCGAGTCCCGCGAGAAGTATGAAGAGTGAAAAGAGCTTTTTGGTGAATGCTCTCTGGAGGTAATATGCGCTAATGACCACTAAACTTCCAAGGATAATGATTGAACTATTGAATATGAAAGAAGACGGTTGGACAATAGTGCAGGTGCCAGAAGGGAATTTACAAGTAGCGCCCAAATCACTGATATAGTTCTGAGACGTGCTGTAATTTGGATACAGATCCTCGGCTATCTGGAGCAAGAGAATAAACTGTGCCAGTCCTACGAGAATTACCGTGCCCGCCATTCGTTGTGATGAATATGTCATTCGATCTTATGTTGAGGAATGGCTGCATATTAATAAGAATTGGCTTTGAGAATTCGTCCTTTTCCTTTGGCTTTGTATGCCACAACATCTGGAATCAAACTTTTTTATATGTGTAACAATCCCTTGCACACTCTTTTTATTTATTCAAAATATTCCACATTCCAACGTAACAAGGGAAACTATTTCGCAAATGTGCTATATCTGGCTTGTATTAATATTATTTGTTTCCCTCCTCTAATTATTTGAATAATTCATGTATAATTATCTTAAATTGTTTGTACAGGCGTTACTCTTTTAAGAAATAATCTCATTTATGCTTCCTTATTTCTTTCATCACAGGAAAAGTAATTAGAATCCTCACATTTACGAAATAAAGGTTCTATACCGTACTTGGATAAATACCTCTCAATTTCACATCTACTATTTGTGCCTAGATAGATTGGACATTGTTCTTCCCATAACCTATATTCTATTTTCCATTTGTTACAATTGTTGTCCATTCCTGCCAAAGCATGATTTGAAGTGTTTATGAAAACTACAGGTCTATAACGATTGTTACTAAAATAGTGGTCGATAATTACTGCACACTTGTTGCAATGAATGCTGTCCTTTTCCAATTTATTAATTCCACTATAAATATTAGGAAAATCAAACTTTGCTGGGATTCCATCTTCCAGTACAATGGAGAAAGATTCTACATCAAAACTTCTTCCATGTCTTAATTTTCTAAATATCCTATATATACAATCCAACCAAGCATTCTCACGGAGCCGTTCGTCATTATAAACTATTGTTACTAATATTTTATTCTCAGTATCAGATGAGGCTAAGTGAATTTCTTGAATATAGTTACGTACGCGTTCACCGCTTAAATCTCTAGCAGGATGATATATCACTGGTTGAATATTGATATCCAGTTTCGTCTGTCTTTTATGAGCATTAACAGGCGAAAAATGCAGAGAGTTATCTTTTATCTTAACAGATTCTAGCTTGATAGATTCAAGTATCTTTGTCATAATACCTTTAGCTGTATTATTAACATCTTTCCATAGCCATATTTTATGCTGCGTATCAAGATAGAGAACCCAACAATCCCTCTTATCTCCAATTCCCTTTTTCCCATACAGTTGTTCCTCCATTTTTTCTTCATGAATCACATTAGGTAGTAAAGAAATTTTTACATCAAAATGTATTACATAATGAAGAGTGTATCTATTTAATTTTGAACCTGCATTCCGATTTTTCTTATCCCAACGTAATTTGGTGTTATTATCCAAAAATATATTTTTTATACGTTTTATCATAAATCTTATAGTTTCATCTGAATTTTTTTCAAACGATATTTTACAATTCTTCCAGTGCCAAGGTTTTAAATCTTTACGAGAAGATCCCGTATATGAGAACCACATGTTGCCAAATTCTTCATAAAGATCGTCACCATATTCCAATGATAATAAAGAATTATTCTACAATAAAAGTCTTCATTAGTTTAAGGACCGTTAATACAGAGCCAATATGGTAGATATGTGAGAAATAAGTCGTTGGAATGAAGAACCCATGGATTACCTTTTGATATGATCCAACATTAGCGAATGATGATCCAATATTTCAAATAATATATTATTTCCCACTGCAATTTTGAAGAAAAAAACTTATTACACTCATTGGCAGATAGCAATTCAGTTAATGTGAAAATATTCGTTCGTACTCCAGAAGGGATTCGGGTGATTTTGCTGATAAAATCTATAAATCTCTAATAGAGACCATAAGCTTTTTACTGATATTAAAAATATTCAGATTGGTTACATTTGAAAATGAATCCTTCTCTTTTTTTGTCAAAATAAGCTCATCTTTTGACAACGCAACTATGGAAAGTAATGAACCAAGAAGCTCAATCCAGTCCTGTTCTAAATTCTCATTTATAGGACCGATAACTTCATAAACTGCTTTATGAGTTACTATGTCCAAATGGCGCTTAACAGCATTAGCATCAGGAACGGCTTTGCTGGAATACTCTAAATAATGCGATAATAATTCTAAATGTTTACGAAGATAGTCGAATGTATCAGGATTCTCTTATTTGAAATCAATAGAATTTATTATGGACTTAGCAGCTGGCAAGTAGGATTGATAACTATCAATATTCGATATGTAAGCTATGGTATATTCCTTATTATTTACTATATAATAATATCGCAAAACTTTCTCGATTTGTTGATCCCCGCCACCTGAGAATGTGTAAATGACCTCATATGAGGGAACGCCTGCTATTTTAGTTTCTGAAATATTTTGAATTTTAAAATCAGTTCTAGAATCATTTCTAGAGGATATATGATCATATACAGACTCTTTAAGGTCTTTGGTAGCCGTACCGTGGTCACGTAATTCCACGTAATTAGCATCTTTTTGATTTACAAATTGGACACCTTCCTTTAATTTCTTAATCGTCCAATCCGACGGGTATTTGAGACTGATTCCCAAGTCGTCATTTTCATATAATTTCAATTTGAGACTCAAATTGGGAGTAGATGGCGAAGTTGAAGGTGTTGAGTCGGAAATTGAAGGCTGTGGTGAATTAGTATCAGGATTAGAAGGTTTAAAGCCCAGAGAAGAGTCAGAACAAGCTGCTATAACTACGCATAGAGATACTAAGGTCACTAAGAATGTTCTAATTACGATTCTAGGTAAAATTAAACTAAGGAACAATGCTACTCACATAGCGGTCTTGCTATTAGCCAACAATAACGTCGTAGAGGCAAAAATAATTCTTGACATCAAATTATTACCTACCAAACTTGTTAATTAACTTAACTTTATACGAAGCAGGATCTGAGTTTCATTATCAGTTCTCATCTATGGTACTAATATTGTCAATCACAAGTGCGCCAAACGAATTATTTAGGCGCCGAAAATATCTCCGAATAATCTACTAGCCCTCATGTAGCCACCATAGCATCCTATGAGCTTCCAGTATGTGTCGCGGCATATCTTAAACTAAAGGGCTCATCCATCTGGGGGAGCAATATCTTTTCGGACAGCACATGAGAAATTGGTTAATGTCGCGGACAAAGTAAATTTTGAAACTGACTGCCAATCACTCCTTGAAAATTTCTATTTCATTTTGTTCTGATATTTCTAGGTCGGATAGAAATTAAGCAAGTATAAAGAAAAATTGCTTTTATGGGCTAGTTGCATTCCATCGAACACTTACTAAGATAGTCCATGATTTTTTAAATTGAGCAACAATAAAGTAAATAAAAAATTGTTTTATACATGGTTTGAACACTAATTGCATGTCATTTCTATTAAAAGGAAAACTAACAGATGGAGCTGGTAAACCTCTTCCTTACTATATGATTAAAGTATTTGATGAGGATCCTATCATCCACCTGTTAGATGATCCAATAGGAAGTAGTGTAACTCTTGATGATGGAGCATTTAGCATAGCCTTTACGAAGGAGGATTTCAAGAAACCTGGAGAGTTTTGGGAATCGCCTAGTAACGAACCTAATCTATACATTAAAATTTTCGATCATGATGGAAAGGAAATTCACAAAACTACAACCTTGGCCACACCATTCATACCATTAGTTGAGACCGGTGAATTAAGCAAATGTGAAGCAGTTGTAGTAGGTTCAGGATTTGGTGGCACTATAGCATCATTGTCGTTAGTAAATCAACTTCATGAGGAAGATAAGCTAGCTCCGGATCCTGACAAAAGAAAAGTAATCCTGCTTGAACGTGGGCAATGGTGGATTAGCCATGAGGTACCAAAAAGTCGAGGCTTCAACGAACAAAAAACTGTGGACCCAACTCAGCATAAGCCCGGAATAAGAGAATATTTAGAGCTAAACGATATTCCTTACAGGACCTGGGCGTATCCTGATAATATCGACGGATTATCCGAATTTCTAAACACCTTGCGCATCATTGATAGAAGAGGTCTATATGATTATAGGATTTCTAAGAACGTTCATACTTTGGCTGCTAGTGGCGTAGGCGGTGGTTCTTTAGTTTATGCAAATGTTACTGAAAAGCCTCATGACTCTGTCATTGATAGATGGGATACTGAACTCAGCCTCGGAATCAATCACACTAACCTATCATCTTATTTTGCTATGGCAAAGGGTTTCATTGGCATAAATAAGATCACGACTACCGCAGGAATTAGTAGCTTTAAGTTACCCAAGGCAAAGGCTTTTCAAGACGCCGCTGACAAAATCAAAAAAGAATCACCGCCAGGGGTCGTTACTAATGAGAATACCTTCGATCCTCTAGATCCTGATCAAAATACTTCTGCTGAAGATATTTTTGCAGTAGACTTATCAATAACTGACATACCATTTAGAGAAGATGAGGTTACAGTATTTAAGAAGGCATCTTATTTACTTGATTCAGCTGGTAATTATTCTTACTCAACGATATTAGATAATATTAAGAACAATTTGAAGACTCAAGAAAAATTGGCCGTACTTGTAAGAAAGTATTTTGCAGAACCAAATGTGTGCGAGAGACAAGGTAGGTGTGTCCTTGGATGTATCCCTCTGGCCCGTCATCTTAATAACAAGAAATTATTTGATTACTTGAACCATCCAGCAAAAAGGAAACATTTTGAGGTACGAGCTTTAAGCGAAGTTTATGATATAGAACCACTGACTTCGTCTAGCTATCGCTATAGACTATACTATACAGATTTCGCTGGAAGAGACTGGAAACAGATGGACTTCAATTGGAATACCGGTCCTAACTCGTACAAGTTAAATGTAAAATTATTTAGGTTCGTTGAAGGCGGTAGAAAAAAAATATTGGACTGCAAGAGATTGGTTCTAGCAGCGGGAGCAATCGGA
>Ga0310887_10000407_pt1 | contig 11276 bp, 9 predicted proteins | sample T60D4metaG_FD_202509 | JGI IMG/M metagenome (GOLD analysis project Ga0310887, IMG submission 202509) | Lab incubated soil microbial communities from West Virginia University Organic Research Farm, Morgantown, WV, United States - T60D4 | ecosystem: Environmental > Terrestrial > Soil >...
GGCAGAAGGATCGCCGATCGAGTTCCGGAATATACGCGTGCGGGAAGTTTCGTAACCCGCATGACTGTGAATGACGTTGATTGGGAGGAGTCCCCATGACCAAGCGGCACGTGTTTGCAATCCTTGAGTCGGCGGCGATCTGGGCGGTTCTCACAATTCCCATCGCCGCGCAGGTCACCACCGGAAGCATCCTTGGCACGGTGACCGATCCCGGCGGCGTCGTGCCTGGTGCGAACGTCACCATCACCGAGGTCAACCGGGGCACATCGGACACGTTCGTGACCGATTCGGCCGGCGGCTACACGGCACCATTCCTCACGCCCGGCACATATCGAGTCGAAGTGAACGTCTCGGGCTTCAAGAAGTGGGTGCGCGACGGCATCATCCTGCAGGTCAACCAGCGCGCGCGCATCGATGTGTCGCTGGAAATCGGCCGTCTCGAAGAAACGACCACCGTCGTGGCGGAGACGCCGCTTCTTCGCACGGATTCCTCCGAGGTCGGCACGGTGATCGAAGAGCGCGCGATCAAGGAGCTGCCACTGAACGGCCGGAACTTCGCGACGCTCGTGTATCTGACGCCAGGCATTACGCCCGGACAGGCCGGAGAGAACCTGTCGGGGGCCAGCACGTTCAATCCGCGCGGCGCATCGAACTTCAACGCGCTTGGCCATCAGGCGAATGCCAATGCCTGGTTGATCGACGGCATCGACAACAACGAGTACACCTTCAACACCTTGATCATCGCGCCGTCGGTCGAACAAGTCCGCGAATTCAAAGTACTGTCCGGCGTGTTCTCGGCTGAGTTCGGTCGAGGCGCCGGCGTCGTGTCGGTCGCAACCAAATCGGGAACCAATACGTTTCACGGCACGGTGTTCGAGTATCTCCGCAACGATGCGTTCGATGCGCGTAACTTCTTCGTGCGAAAGGTGCCGCTGCCGAACGGCGGCCTGCAGAAAGATCCCAAGCCGCCGCTCGATCGCCATCAGTTTGGCGGCGCCGTCGGCGGCCCATTGCTGATTCCCGGACTCTACGACGGACGCAGCCGCACGTTCTTCTTTGCCGATTACGCCGGATTGAAAGAAAAGCGCGGCCAGGTGTTCGTCAACACGGTTCCGACGGCGCAGACCCGCGTCGGCGATTTCAGCGATTTCCGCGACACCAGCGGCAATCTGATCACCATCTACGATCCGTTGACGACGCGACTGAATCCGAATTTCGATTCCAGCCGGCCGGTCAGTGCGACCAATCCGCAGTTCCTCCGCGATCCATTTTCCGGCAACATCATTCCGCCGAACCGGATCAACGCGGTCGGCCGAAATGTCGCCAGCATCTATCCGCTTCCCAACGGCGCAGGGAATTTCAACAACTACACGTCGACGGTGAATCGCGATGTCACCGACAACGTCTTCTCGGGGCGCGTCGATCATCGCGGATCGGACAAGGACTCGTTCTTCGTTCGCTTCAACTGGGGCAAGTTCAAGCTCGATGCGCCGCAGGGGCAGGCCGCGTGCTGCCTTCCCACACCGGCCGAGGCTGCGGCGAAATTCGATCTCGGCCCATTCGTGGCGGGAATCCAGAACACGCGGCTGACCACGCATGGTGCGGCGTTCAACTACTCGCGCGTGATTTCCCCCACGTTGGTGAACGAGCTGCGAACCGGCTACGCCAAGACTGTGCCGTTCACGTTTCAATCCGACTTCGGTACCCAGGCGGCCGAATCGCTGGGGATTCGTGGCATCAACGTCACCGAGTTCACGACCGGACTCCCCAACATCAACGTGCAGGACCTCACTGGCATTTCCGGCGGACCGGCCTTCCTGCCGGTGAACCCCAAGCAGTTCCACTGGCAGATCGAAGATGCGCTCGTCTGGCTGAAGGGACGGCACCAGGTGAAGTTTGGATATCGGCTTGTCGACCGGTATCCGTCGCCGTTCACCAACACCGATACGCGCGGCACGATTGCCTTCAATCGGAACTACACCAACAATCCGGTCACCAACAGCGGCGGATCCGGAATCGCGACGCTGCTCACGGGCTACATCAACACCGCCGCCCGAGGTTTTCTGCTCGAGCCCTACACGCTGCGGACGCAGGAGCACGGCACGTTCATCCAGGACGACTTCAAGTTCCGATCGCGATTCACGATCAATGCCGGCCTTCGCTATGAGTTCTTCGGCGCGGAGACCGAGGAGGACAACAAGATCGTGAACTTCGATCCGGTGAACCTGCGGCTGATTTACGCCGGCGAGGATGGCGCAAGTAAATCGGTCAACAAGAAATCCCAGCAGGGGCTCGCGCCCAGGCTTGGACTCACCTACGACCTGTTCGGCAACTCGTCAACGATTCTTCGAACCGGCTTCGGCATCACGTATTTTCCCGAGCAGCCCTCCGCTTCGAACATGATCGGTCAACAGGTCCCCTACACGATTTCGCAAAACGTCACTTCCGAGACCAATCCGACGAATTTCTCGACGGTTCGAACCATCGAGGATCCGTTCCCGCCGATCGTCCAGGTCAAGCCGCGCACGACCGCCGAGCTGCAGGCGGCCAACCCTCGCGTGCTCGGACACTCATTCGAGAACGAAGTCGCGTATGCGGAGCAGTGGCATCTTGGCATCGAACGTCGTGTGCTGACAGCGATGGCCGTCGAGCTGACGTATGCCGGCAGCTCGGGCAAGCACCTGGTGTTCTGCTACAACCCGAACGAAGTGCAGCCCGGCATCGGCACACAGGATTCACGTCGTCTCATCCAGCCGCTGAATCGGTTGAACAACATGCTGCAGTGCGATCCACGCAACCAATCCACTTATCACAGCGGCCAGCTCAAGGTGACACAGCGATTCCATAACGGGATGCAGTTTCTCGGCAGCTACACCTACGGCAAGGCGCTTGATTACGGCGGATCCGCAGCGAGCGGCGGCGGCGCCGTCGGCAATCCGCAGACGGTGACGAACCTCGCGGCCGGCCATGGGCCGTCAGGATTCGATGTCAGGCATCGCGCCGTGATCAGCGGCGTTTGGGAACTGCCCTGGGGACCTGGGCGCAAATGGATGCAGGACAACGGCATGGTTGGCGCGATCGTCGGCGGATGGCAGCTCTCCGGGATTGGCACGGTCACGACCGGGCGGCCGTTCACGGTGTTCATGCAGACCGGCGTGAACAACGGCGCCCCCAGCTGGCCGGATCGCGTCGGATCCGGAGAGCTGGAGAATCCGACGGTCGATCGCTGGTACAACCCGGCCGACTTCAAAGCGCCGCCGGCGAATACCTACGGCAATACCGGACGCGGGATCCTCTACGCGCCCGGACACGTCAATCTCGACACCTCGTTATCGAAGCGATTTACCCTGTCGGGGCGGACGAACATGGAGTTCCGCTGGGATGCGTTCAATTTGTTCAACCATCCCGGCTTCGGATTCCCGAATCAAAACTTCGATTCACCAACGGCGGGCCGGATTACCTCGACCATTGTCGATAACCGGTCGATGCAGTTTTCGTTCAAAGTGAATTTCTAGCGTTCTGCGGTTCACGATCTGTGATTGGCGATCGTTTCTGATATAGACTGTCGCCGCTTATAGGAGGGAGGCGTATGCGCAAGACCCTGGCATGTGTCGCGGCCCTGGCACTTCTCTCGGCCCCGGCGCTCTCGGCGGATGAGTTCAAAGGTCGAATCAGCGACGCGATGTGCAAGGCGATGCACAAGGACGGCGAACACGGCACCAAGAAGATGACGGACCGCGAGTGTGTCGAAGGCTGTGTGAAGGGTGGCGAGAAATACGTCTTCGTCGGTGAAAAAGACAAGGTCTACACCATCGCCAATCAGGACCTTGCGGCGCTCAAGGCCCACGCGGGTCACGAAGTGATCGTCACCGGCACTGCAAAAGGGGACACACTGACGATCTCGAAGATCGAGATGCCGGCGAAGAAGTGAGTGAATCGTTAATCACTCATCACTAATCGCGGATCCTCGAATCCTCGATCGTCGAATCATCGAATCAATGAATCGCGAATCCTCGCCAAAGGATTCGCGATTCATCCCCCGCAGCCCGGATCCCGACTCCAAAAACGTCGACACCAGCGTCGTTCACCTCCCATAACCCAACAACATCCTCGGCAGAATCAGCGTGATCGATGGAAAGGCGGCGATCAGGGCCAGGCCGACGAGCAGAGCCATCAGGTAGGGAATGTAGGTCCGGCTCACGTCGTCGATGTCGACGCGGCCGATGCCGGCGGCAATGGTGAGGCCGACGCCCACTGGTGGTAAGAAGAACGCGATTCCCATGGCCGCAATCACGACAATCCCATAGTGGACAGGATCGACGCCGATCGATCGACTGATCGGAAAAAGAATTGGACCAAAAATCAGCAGTGCCGGTAATCCCTCCAGCAGAGCGCCGACGACGACAAAAAGGGCGATGGTGAGCGCCATGAACTCGATGCGTCCAGCTCCGGCGGTGCGGATCCAGTCACCCAGCATCTGCGGCACCCACTCGCGAACCAGAATCCACGCGAACGCGGACGCTGCCGCCAGGACCCACAAGGTCGTCGCTGTGACGACGCCGCTTTGTGCGAGGTGACCCACGATGTCGCCCCGGCGAATGCCGCCCATGGCGATGCCGGCGACGAAGGAATAGACAACGGCGAGGAGCGCCGCCTCGGTGACTGTCGTGAGTCCCGAGAAGATTCCACCAAAGAGCAAGACCGGCAGTCCGGTTGGGACGATCGCCCGACGTGCGGCGCGCCAGACGTCTGCTCGTGTGACGGGTTGGCTCACCGGCCACCCCTGGCGCCGCGCTCGAACCGCAATCAGCACGAGCAGCGCAAGTGCAAGCACGAATGCTGGAATGAATCCGGCGAGAAACAGGGTCACAATCGACAAGTTCACGAGCGAGCCGAGCACCACCATCGTCAGGCACGGCGGAACGAGAATGCCCATCGCAGAGGCGGCGGCAACGATGCTGACCGATTCAGTTCCGCTGTAACCGGCGCGTCGCATCGAGGGAACGAGTAGCGAACTGATCGCCGACACGTCCGCGGTCGTCGATCCCGAGATTCCGGAAAACAGGATCTCGGCGACCACAGCGACCATCGCCAGGCCGCCACGCACGCGGCCGACAATGGCCATCGCGAAATCGACTGTGCGTTCGGAGATGCCGCCGGCTTCCATCAGTGTGCCGGCGACAATGAACAGCGGAATCGCGAGCAGGACGAACGAATCGACGCCGCCGAGAATCTTGATCGGGAGGATGATCAGGCTGACCCCGCCGATCCCGAGAAGATAGGTCAGCGCGGTGAGCGCCAATGTGAACGCGAGCGGCACGCCGAGAGCGGCCGTGACGAGGAAGCCGGCAACCAGCACCGTCATCGGCGGCGCGCCGGCCGCGATGGGGACGATCACCGATGCAATCGCGACGCTTGCCGCGCCGAGGGCCCACGACAACTCGGTGCGATCGCGCCAGACGCTGAGACCGTCGCGGCGCAATTGCGCCACGACGACGACCGACATCAGCAGCAAGGCTGCCGGCAGCACGGCAGAAATTGCCGCGCCGGACAGGCCACTCGCCGGGAGCCGCTCGCCTGCGCTCGCCACTGTCAGGTCCCAGGCAGGAACAACCAGGCAAAGGAAGAAGGCGAGGAGCACGAGACGAAGTCCGCGATCGATAGCGGCGCGTCTCGTCGCCGGAACCAGCCGCAGCAGCGCGGTTACGCGCGGATGCTGTCCCTGCTTGAGCGCCCAGACGCCGCCCGCGCACATCAACCATGCGAGCAGCAGCCGGGCGATCTCTTCAGTCCATGGAATGGGTTGGCGGAACACGTGCCTGCCGATTACCTGGAGGCCGACCACGATTGCCTGTGCGGCAACGACCGACGCAATCGAAACCGCCAGCGCGCGATCAGTCCAGTGACGGGCAGCTGGTGGTTCAGCGGTAATCGCCGTGCTCATGTGCGAATGGCGGCGAGCCACGCCTCTGCACCGAGCGCGCGCGCTTCGGATTCCCAGAGCCGTTGGGCTGGTTGGCGGAACGCGCCCCGGTCGATATCGCGAATGGTCATGCCCAGGTTTGAGAGTTGGGCTGTGGCGGCGGCATCCTCGCGAGGACCGACAGCGCGCTGCGTGGCTGAAGCGTCACGCGCAGCCTGTTCGAGCGCGGCGCGGATGTCGGCCGGGAGGCGCGACAGGCCGGCCGACGAGGCGAACAGACCGAGGACGCCGGCGATGTGCCGGGTTTGCGTCATGTGATGCGCGACTTCGTAAAAGCGCTGTTGGACCGTGGTGCTCGCATCGTGCTCGTAGCCGTCAATCACACCGGTCTGAAGCGACGTATACACTTCGCCAAACGCCATCGGTGTGGGACTGGCGCCCATCAGTTCGATGGTCTTCACATAAATCGATGATTGAATCGTCCGGATCTTCAATCCGGCAAGCTGCGCTGGATCGGTGATATCGCGTGATCGGGTCACCACCTGACGGAACCCGAAGGAATCACCCCACGCGAGCGGCCGCGTTCGAACCGACCGGCCGAGATACTCGGCGGCTTCGTGGCCCAGTTCGCCGTCGACGACGCCATGCACGTGATCCCAGTCGCGCCAGAGAAAAGGAAAGTCGAAGACTTGAAGCTTCGGCGCAACGCTGCCCCAGATCGCGGTGCCTGAGACCATGAAATCGACGAGCCCCTCCTGAACCTGTTGCACGACCTCGCGCTCCTGTCCGAGGGTGCCGCTCGGGAAGATGCGGATCGTGACCGCGTTGTTGGTCGCCTTCTCCCCCAGAGTGCGAAACGTATCGGCGAACACGTGGAGCGCCGTCGGGCCGGCAGACATCGAGTGCGACAGCCGGAGGATGATGGGGCCTCGTCCGCCCGCCGAGCGACAGCCCGCTGCCAGCGCCGCGGCGCCGACCGTGCCGAGAAAACTGCGCCGAGTGACGGCTCTGTCCATGCGCCTGCACATTATGCCTGCTCTGAGCGACCGAATCATTCGCGCGAGTCGAAGAGCCTGCGAGAGGTGCATACTTGAACGCATGACTTCTCAACAGCAGCGTCATCTCGACGACGAAGGTTACGTCATCCTCGAGTCCGCGATGGGTGGCGACCTCCTTCGCGAACTACGCAGTCGCATCCTCGAGCTGTTCGACGAGGAAGGGGAGCAGGCAGGACACGAATTCCGAAAGGAGGAACACGCGCATCGACTGGCGAACCTTGTCGACAAGGGAGAGGTATTCCGGCGAGCCATCATCCTTCCCGCCGTATTGGATCTTGTGAAACACGTCGTCGGCGACGACTGTAAGTTGAGCAGCCTCAATGCGCGATCGGCCGATCCGGCAACCGATGTCGGTCAGCCGCTGCACGTCGATATGGGCGCGATCCCCGACGAAAAGGGCTATTGGGTGTGCAACACCGTGTGGCTCCTCGACGATTTCACCCGTGATAACGGACCGACCCGTATGATCCCCGGGTCGCACAAATGGGGAACGCGGCCGCAGGATGTGATGAGCGATCCGTACGGCTCGCATCCGCAGGAAGTCCTGTTGATGGCGCCGGCAGGGACTGTGGTGGTGATGAACGCGCACATGTGGCATGGCGGAACTGCGAATCGAACGAGTTCGCCGCGCCTGGCGATGCACGCGTTCTACTGCCGTCATGACAAACCGCAGCAACAGTACCAAAAGCAGTTGCTGCGGCCGGAGGTCCAGGCGTCATTGTCGCCTGAACTTCGATCGCTGCTGGCGCTCGATGACCCGCTGAACGACGAAGTCAGTTCAACGGTGACCGTGAAGAGTGGTTTTTTGAAATAGGACAGTTACACGCTTGAGCGCTGACTTTCAGTCCGGATCGCGTCCCGACTGTGCGCCTGACATCTCGGCATGCTCGCCCTCTGACGCATCGGTGCGGCGACCGTTCTCGGGCGACAGCTTCTGTTGGATCAAGGTGAGGAGCGCAGCTGGCTTGATTGGTTTGACGACGTAACTTGCGCCGAATCCGCCGGCGTCGGCGCGCAGGACCGTATCATCGAAACCGGTGACGACGATCGTTGGAATGTGAAGCTGACCCGTAGAGATGAGTTGAAGCCCGTTAAACGCGCCGAGCCGGACAGATCGGGAGCGTGATCGCGCAGCTTCTGCCGGCCATCCTCGAAGCTGCTGGCGAGAAAGACGTCGTAGCCGGCTTCCTCCAGCAACTCCTTCATGCCGTCCAGATAAACCTCGTCGTCGTCGACGATCAAAACACGAGCACGCATTCTGCCGCTCCTGTCATTCTCGATACGAGGTGCATCCGCCCGCCTGGAACTCATGTTGGGTCGCCCGCGCCAAGTATTGCACAGTTGTCAATCCGGCGTGTGGGCCAAGTAAATGTCAAGGGACGTTTTTGTAGATGAGCTGCGAGCCGCCGCCGGCATTTGGGCAAAAGGCCAAAGTGGCGTACTCGATTCAGACAAGCACGTGCTGGACAGTCACGTTTGATACGCCGTGCCTGCACGCTCAGTCGCGCAGGCGTTGTGCACGAAGACGCTCGATGTGTGCCTGGAGCCTTTCGATTTGATCTTGCAGACGGTGGCGATGCGCCCTGTGCTCTGCGGTATCGACGGGCTTCCGTTCCAGGCCGGCGTGTTCGACGCGCAGTGCATCGACCTCGCGACGAAGCCGGTCATGTTCGGCCTCAATGTCTTCGCGTTCTCCCACGTGTCGATTGTCGCACGTTACGGCCGGCGAGTTCACGGTGCGCGCTCCGATCGATTGCAGAGTCGTACAATGCGGCGGTCGCGCACGCCAGGAGGAATCTCATGTCCTTTCGCCCTCGTGATTGGTTGTTGTCGTTCGCCGCAACGGCGATGGTGTCGACCGCCGTCGCCGCCCAGCAGCCCGCGGAAAAGTCGATTCCAGAGAAAGTACAACTCTTTATTCCCTACAAGGAGTACACGGCCGAGGACAACACGCGTGTGCTCGATGAATACAAATACTTGAGAGTCGCCGATGTGTCCGACGGCATGGACGTGGTGGGACTCCAGAACATTGGGCTCGTCAACCCGGAGATTCACGCGCTGTGGAAGGACACTGAGCATTTTACCCATCGCGTCGCGGGAATCGCCGTGACTGCGCGCTACGTTCCGACCAACCGACGCGAACCGAAGATGGATCAGAAGACAATCAACCAGTGGTACAGCACGATCACATCTGAAGCGTTCATGAAGGTGCTCACGCCTGGCTCGATCCTCGTGATCGATGCGATGGAAGACGGTGAGTCGCGCAGCATCGGGTCGTCAAACATCATGAGCTGGAAGAAGCTCGGCATGGTCGGCCTGGTTACCAGCGGAGGTCTTGCCGACACCGACGAGATCATCTACGAGAAGGTCCCGACGTATTTCCGCCGGCTCGCTCGCGGCATTCGCCCTGGAAGAAACGAACTCGAATCGGTGAATCGGCCGGTGACGATCGGTGGCGTTCTGGTTCGACCCGGTGACGTCGTCGTCGCCGACGGCGACGGCGTCGTCGTCGTTCCCCGCGAGCGCGCGCTTGACGTCGCCGCCGCGGCGCTGACATTCCTCGATAACATCGGCCGCGAACGCTACATCAAGGAAACGGGAAAGAACCCGTGGGCGAAGAAGCCTGGCGGTCAGTAATCACACTCCAAATTGCCGCAGGTGGTGGTCGGTGTGCAGGTACGCCCACCGGAGCCAGTCGAACGCGGTCATCTTCCCGAACACAGGATGATCGGGCCACGTGCCGCGTACGCCGTGTTCCGCGATCGCGTCCAACAGCGCACGCACCTCGGCGACGTCGGAAGTGAAATCGGCCGGGCATGTGCCGGCACCCTGCTGGTCGATCTCCGGCCTCGTCAAGATCCCCGGCCGCCACTGCAGTGGGGCGTAGAGCGCGAGCCACTTGATCGCCGTTCGTTTCAATAAGCTCGTGTCGTCGCTGACCGGCTTCTGACCGAGAGCCATCCGGCACGCGTCGGCGAGGTGACAGACCATCTGTTGCACATTCATTTGTCCCCATCGCCGCTCGCTCTCGGGTGTGAGTTTGCCCAGCCGGGCGAGGAGTTCCGCCTTGTCCTGCGCTCGCGTCAGCGATTTCATGCGTGTTTGATCAGCACGCGCCGATTCACACGCCGAGCAGGCGTTCGCCGCCGGCGTTGCGATAGACGGCGAGGGCGCGCTCGCGCCCATTCTGCGCCTGCGCCAGCAGCGCCGCGAACTCGGGGTGATCACGCAGGCCGTCGAACTGGCGGCTGTTCCTCAAGGTGTCGAGCACCCAGTAGTGCTTCTCCATCGCGCGGCGAAGAAATCGAAGACCGGTCTCGTAATCGCCAAGATCGCAGAGAAGCCACCCCTCCTGAAAGACCGCTTCGGGATCCTCCTGGATTTTCAGATGCCTGAATACGGACATTCGTCCGTCCATCTCGTCGCGTCGGCGATCCAGCCAGGCGGTGAGGTACTCAATCCACGATTCGAATGCGGGAATTCGAGACAACTGGCGCATCCGATTGAGCTTGCCGCGTGCCTCCTCCCGGCGCCCCGCGAGACCAAGTCCAATGACCCGAATTCCATCGTCGGCCCCGGCGACCATGCGGGGCGGTTCGATCGCGAGGAGCCGATCCACGTCGCCAGTCATCAGCAGCGTTTGCTCGATGCTCGTGGGAACGTTCGGATCGAGCCGGCGTGCCTCGGCATGCGCGGCGATGGACTGTTCGAGCAGGCCGCAGTACCGGCACGCGTGGACGAGGCCGGCGAACAGTTCGGGATCGTTGCCGTGACGTTCGGCTTCGCCCAACAGGCGCACGAGAGCATCTTGTGCCCGGCCCATGTCCGCCTCGAGGTTGGCAAAGAACTTGTGCGCGATCGTCAGGCGCGGGCTCAGGCCAAGCGCGCGGCGGAGCGCCTCTTCAGCACGCGCCTCGCTGTCGTCTGAGGCGTCGATGTATTTCCCGATCACGCGATGACATCGCCCGAGATGCGCCCACGCGGGGGCAAAACGGGAATCGAGCTCCAGGGAGGATTGATACAGAGCGCGAGCGTTGATCAGGCCGTTGTAGGTCCGCGCCAGTTCATTCGCGCGCAGATACAGCTCGTAGGCTCGACCATCGGGTGTGATGCCGGAGGGAGGTGAGACAGGGCCACCCGTCAACGGCGATGCTAACGCGTCGGCGACTCGGCGCGCGATATCGTCCTGGAGACGAAATAGATCGCCGAGCGATGACTGGACGGTGTGTGAGGTCAAGAGCGTGCCGCCTGGCGCTTCGACCAGTTGCGCTGCCGCTCGCAACTGATCGCCCGAT
>Ga0310887_10000408_pt1 | contig 11273 bp, 7 predicted proteins | sample T60D4metaG_FD_202509 | JGI IMG/M metagenome (GOLD analysis project Ga0310887, IMG submission 202509) | Lab incubated soil microbial communities from West Virginia University Organic Research Farm, Morgantown, WV, United States - T60D4 | ecosystem: Environmental > Terrestrial > Soil >...
TTTGAACGTGCCGTGCTGACGCCGTCGCCATAAGAATCAGGGCGAGCAGAATTGTCCGCAACATCTTCTCCATCGCCGCGGGTCATTATGACAGCAGCTCGTTTCGTGTGCCGTCCCGTACTGGCCGGTTCGCACTCCCGCGCGCGGTGATAGAGTCCGAGATGCGTCTAACGTTCGGCGTCATTTCCGGATGCGCCGATCAGCGCAGGCCAGTTCAGTACAACGGTGATCGGTGTGCCTTTCTCAATCTGCGGAATCAGAAAACGCTGACCGTCTTTCGCCACCGCCCAGGCCCGATTGTTGCCGGGCCGAAGTCGAGTCGGAAAGAGTTTCCCCGGCACGCCGGCAGAAAACCCCTTTGTAGTGTCGATGCTCGCCGACATCATCGTCCCGTCGGGGGCTACGAAAAACAGTTCCTTGCTGTCGCCACGCCATCGCGGGCCCCAGCCGCCGTCGCGCGAGATTGAGTAGTGTCCCGGTCCCACGGGGAATGACCGTACGTACACTTCGACTCGGCCGGATGAGTTCGACTGATAGGCGATCCATCGACCGTCCGGTGAAAAGACGCCGTTCGATTCGTTGTACCGAGTACGCAGGAACTCTCGCGGTTTGCCGTCACCATTCAGCTCGAACGTCTCGAGATCGTTCCCCATTCCGGAACCTGGCTCACTGTGCGTGTAGACGATGAATTTTCCATCCCGCGACCAGTCGGGAGCGACGTTGCCGGGTTTGAGTGGAAGCAGCTCGTCGCGACCGCTGCCATTCGCAGGGCGGACGAACAGTCCGTACGGGCTTTTCTGCGGTTCGGGTCTGTTCGAATTGAACACCACCCTTCCATCGGGGGACCATGAGGGGTCGAACTCCCATGCCGGATCATCGGTCAGACGGAACGGGGCGTTGGCGCGCGTCAGGTCGATGAGCCAGATGTCGAACTCTGCGTTCGATCCAGGACGTTCGACCATCTGCGAGATGGCTACCCGTTGCTCGTCCGGGCTCAGGTCCATGTTGAAGTACACGCCCGGATCGCCGGCGGTGCCCTTCGGTTGTCCCTGACGATCGAGCCAAGTGAGCTCGGATGGGATCCTCGCGGTGCGGTTGTAGGCCAACGTCCCCGCGGAAGAAATCGAAAACATGCCGCGTTGCCATGGCGCGTTGACGCCGGCTTGGCGTGCGATGGTGACGGGATCTCCCTTCGATTTGAGTGCCTCGGCATCGAAGGGTTGTGCCATCAGGTTCCCTCCTCGGATGAAGAACAGGTAACCTGCCGCGTAGGCGCCATGCGATTCGCTCGGACCGAGCGACACCGTCGCCCCACCGCTGAGGGATCCCACCCGCAGCTGGTCGGGTCCCTGACCCTGAGAGAGATATAGGAACCGATCGCCATCCGGAAAAAACTCCGGCCAGCGATGCACGGTGTCCGCCGCGCTCAGCACAGTAGCCGGCGCAGGGTTCCCGCCGGCATGGTTCGCTGCAATCTGCTTCAGCGCGCCGCTGTTGTCGGCGAAGACGATCACGTCGTGCGCGCCCCACGTCCCCCCCGACCCAGACGCCCCAGGCATGGACGTGCTGCACAGGATGATAGGGGAGCCGCCATTCAGCCTGATCGTTTTCAGCTGCAGGTCGGCAAAGAATCCGAGTGACTCACTGTTCGGTTTCCAGAACGGGCCGACCGCGCCTTCCGTGCCGGGAAGCATCCGGAGTTCGCTCGTCGCAAGCGAACGGACCCAGATCATCGACGTGCCGAGGTGTGACGCAGCGAATGCGAGGTGGCGCCCGTCCGGTGAGATGGCAAAATCGGAGGCGTTACCCGAGTAGAAGGAGCCCAGCGCGGGGGCGACCGGAAACTCTACAACCTCGGTGGCAGGGGTCGGCCTGTTTTGAAGATAAAGCATAGTCAGCGCGATCAACGCGAGGGCAAGCGCGGCGGCCAGCATCCACGCAAGCCGCTCACGCATCGTTCGAGCCGCCACCGGTCGCGCTGTGCTCTCGGTTGACGACGGGGTTTCGAGTTCGATGAGCGCGTCGGCGATGTCGTGCAGGCGTCTGTGCGGATCTTTTCGCAGGCAGCGCTCGAGCAGCGTCCGGATTGCCGCCGGTGTTTGCGCCGGCAGCTGCGTCCAGGCCGGCTCATGATCGAGCACTCTCGCCAGCGTGTCGGTGATCGTCGCACCCTCGAATGCCCGCTTTCCCGTCAACATCTCGAACAGCACGCAGCCGAACGCCCAGACGTCGGTGCGCTTGTCGACCGTGAGTCCGCGCGCCTGTTCGGGGCTCATGTAGGCCGGCGTGCCGAGCGTTCGCCCTTCGGCGGTACCCGCCAGCGAGATCGTCGGGCCGTCGGGGGTATCGAGCGACTTGGCCAGGCCGAAATCGAGAACCTTGACCCGGACGTCGCTCGACAACGGACCGGCGGCGGGTTGCAGGACGATGTTGGCCGGTTTCAGATCGCGATGGATGATGCTCTTCTCGTGCGCGGCGTCGAGCGCCTCGGCGATCTGGCGGGCGATCGCGAGCGTCTCGGGCACGGGCAGCGGTCCGCGTTGCAACCGGGCGGCGAGCGTTGGTCCTTCGATCAGTTCGAGGACGATCGCGGTGATCCCGTCCGACTCCTCCAGTCCGTGGATCGCGCCGATGTGCGGATGGTTCAGCGTCGCCAGCGTCCGCGCTTCGCGCGCAAAGCGCGCGCGCCGGTCCGGGTCGGCTGTGAAGTGTGGCGGCAGAATCTTGATCGCCACGTCGCGACCGAGCTTGCTGTCATGCGCGCGATAGACCTCGCCCATGCCGCCAACTCCGAGCGGCGAGAGGATCGTGTAGGACCCGAGCTGGCGATTGATCATCGCAGGATTATCCTTGTCCCTTTTCCCTCATGCCTGTTCCCTGTCCCTTTCGTTCGGCGCGAGGTCCGTCATCAGCCAGTTCTGGGCGAACTTCCATTGCAGTGCGTCCCTGGACGTCTTCTGGCAGCGCGCGACCGTGAACGGTCTTACGAGCGTGGCTTGATATTCACGTTCACGTGAAACACGTTTTCGGGATCGTATTTCGCCTTCAGCTCACGCAGTCTCACGTAGTTGGCACCGTACGCGATCGCGGCGGGATCGCCGGCTTCATCAGCGTCGAGGTAGTTGACGTAGCGCGCCGCGCCGAGATACGGACCGAGCGCCTTGTAGGTCTCGCGGCACCACGCAATATGCCGATCGGTCTCCTGCGAATCCATCCACTGCGAGATGATGACCACGTTGAAGCCGGTGATACGCATCGCGCAGGCAGTTTCCGAAACCGGCACGCGGCTGGCGGCGCCATGGAAGTGTTCGATGACGATCTGACTCATGGGTGAGCCGCATTTCGAGAACGCGTCGACCATCGCGTCGATGGCGCCATCGCTGAGATCGGTCAGGAAGTGCGACTTCCAGTAATTCAGCGCCCCTTTTGGCAGCGAAGGATCCAGCAGGCCATTTTGCTGGCAGTAGGAAATCGGCCCCATGGCGTCCATCACGGGCGGTCCGAATGACTTCAGCGGTTTGACCGCCGCTTCACCCTGCGCGAGAGTGCCGCAATGTGCGGCGAGCATCGCCGCGAGCTTGTGCCCCGATCCATCCGGCGCGGTGACGAGGCCCGCGGCCATCATCATTTCATCTGGCAAGGTTGCGCAGGTATCGCGGAAGAAGCGAAAGACGTCTCGCGCCTTCTCAACCGGATGGGCCACGAGTCCGCCGGCGATCATCGGCCCGACTGGATGCAGCGCGTACTCGAGCGACGCCGCAATCCCAAAGTTGCCACCGCCGCCCCGGATCGCCCAGAACAGGTCGGGATTTTCGTCGGCGGCGGCGCGCGCGACCGATCCGTCTGCCATCACCATTTCAGCCGACCGCAGGTTGTCGAGGGCCAGACCATACTTCGGCATCAACCATCCGAGGCCGCCGCCCAGCGTCAAACCGGCGATTCCCGTTGTGCCGACGACCCCGCCTGTCGTCGCGAGGCCGTGAACCTGCGTCTCGCGATTGAACTCCTTCCACAGCACGCCTCCCTGCGCTCGCGCCGTGCGTTTGGCCGGATCGACGTGAATACCCTTCATCGGTGCGAGATCGATCATCAGCCCGCCATCGATCGTCCCTCGTCCGCCAACGTTGTGACCGCCACCGCGTACGGCGATCTCCAGGTTCATCGATCGCGCCAGCTTGACCGCATCGGCGACATCGGCGGTACCGCGGCATCGGGCAACGATCGCCGGTTTCTTGTCAATCAATCCGTTATGCACTCGCCGCGCGTCGTCGTATCCGCTATCGGTCGGTTGTAGAAGCTGGCCGGTAAACGTCGGTGCGAGTTGTTCGAGCGTCGTGGTTGAAGGCATGGCTAGGATTATGCCCCTTTTTCGATTTACCTATCTCGTGATCGATTTCGATCTCCGTCGGACTGATTGCTGCGATCGAACACGACTCACTCCTCCTGACAGTTGAATTCACACGTTGCTCACCGGACATCGGCTGGCGGCGATCTTGCTCGACCGGACGCGACACAAGGAGGAAAGCGGAATGCGGTTCAGGCTCATGCTCGCCGCCGCTGGACTAATCGCGGCTCCCATCGTGATACTCGCGCAGAACGGCGACCTCACGCACCAGCAACAAGCGACCGCTGACGCGAAGGTCGATTTCGGGGTGCTCGTGACCGCTCCAATTCCGGGAACCGGATGCGCACAGACCGGATTCGGCGGACCGGCCGACCCGTGTTCGTACAAGTTGCACCACCTCACGCCGGAGGAGGTGACCATCGAAAAGGGAGGCGAGGTCACCTTTCAGATTCACGGCGGCGGCCACGCGATGGCAATTTACGAGGTGAGCAAGAACACCACGCGCGACGATATCGGGCAGTACCTCTGTCCCGGTCAGGATCCCGAGACGATTGCTGATCCCACTCAGCACCCGTGCAACTTGAGCGCCGCCAATGCGAACGCTCTTCACAACATTGCCGACGGGAAAGGCGATGTCGTCATCGTCGCGTCCGCAAACCCCACCAGCGCAAACGCGCACCCGCTCAATCGTGTGTGGTCACCGGAGGGCAGGTTGATGTCGGCTGGCGGTGTTCAGTTTCTCAATGGCGGCACCACCGATCCAACCGGCACGAGTCCGACGGGCGGTCAGCTGATTACCTATCGATTCTTGAAGACCGGCCGCTACCTGGTTCATTGCATGAATCGCGTCCACTTCCTGAACGACTGGATGTTCGGGTTTGTGAACGTGGTCGGGGAGTAAGGGAGGAGAGCTGAATCGACGGGTTTTTCTCCTTTCTCTTTTCGTTATCGGAAGTTTTCGATGCGTATCAGGTCTTGCGTCATCACGGCGACTCCCGCCATCACTATAGTTTTGCCGTCCTGCGTGACGGTCAGGCCTGGTGATCCGCTCGCTAAACGAAGGCTGTGGATCAGGCGATCGTGGCCAGTGGCCGTCTCGAGCAATCGAACCTCGTACGTAAAGGGCGCGCGGAGTCCTTGCCGCAGGGGCATGTAGTAAAGGCCCTTTTCGCCAGGGACGTAATTCCAGAAATTGAGTTGAATGCCGAGCGATCGCTCCGCTCCGCCTGCTATTGGCTTCGAGAAGACAGTCTGCACGCCATTGATAGGCCTCAAGTAATAAAGCCTGAGCCCGTCCCACGATTCGAAAGCGTACTCTCCGCCCGTGGTCGTGACCGGCTCGGCGGTTCCCCCCGCAGCTGGCGCGCGCCAGACCTCCGGTCGTCCGCTCCGCGTGGATCCGAAGTAGATCCATTTCCCGTCGCGCGACCAGCTGGGCACCTGGTCCCGTGAGCCGGGCTTACCCGGAATCATCTGAACCGGTCCACCCGCAGGGTCGATCAAGTAGACATGGCGCAAGCCGTCGTCGCCCTGGCCGTCGAACGCCAGCCGGTCGTCGTTCGGCGACCATCGTGGACTGCCTTCCGGCCGGTATTTTCCGTTGGTCAGCGATCGGCGATTGGACCCGTCAGCTTGTGCGATCAAGATTTCGTGGCCCTCACCCGCGCGATCGGAGGCGAATGCGATCTTCGAGCCGTCGTGGGAAAAGGATGCGTCCTGCTCGTTGAAGGTCGACGCCAGAAACTCCTCAGGCTCCTTTCCTTCCTCGAGCTTGAACAGATCAACGTTGAGACCGCGACGCACGAACGCCAGGCGCGATTCCGCGGCGGAGACTGCGGGATTCGATGCGACGCCGGCGATATCGATTCGTTCGGGTGAACCACCCCCAGAAGCGGGCAGACGCCATAGGTAAGGAGGATCAGGCGCGGGATAGCGCGATCGTCCGAACAACAGCGATTTGCCGTCAGCCGTCCAGGCGAGGCCGGACACATAACCCAGATACGAGGTCAATCGTCTTGGGGCGGCGGCAAGCGTCGGTGGATTCGAGGTGAACTCTGCGACGTCGACGAACCCGTCATTGATCAGCGCAAGTTCGGTGCCCTGAGGTGAAAACACCGCCACCCGCAGCTTGTCGTCGGGCTTGGCTTTAAGCAAGGCTATCTTGGCGCCGTCCTGCCCCAACAGGAAAACGCCGCTCTCGGTGCCGCTCGTCACCTGGGTGACCGTCAGCCACCGTCCATCCGGGGACCATGAAAGCCTCGGATCGACCGTTTCGATAGGCCCGGCACCAGAATAAGGAAGCGCCGAGAAGTCGGCGAGCTTCCGCTCCGAGCCGCCGAGCGGTGACACCAGATAGATGGAAACGCGACCGGATTCCATTCGAGCGAATGCGATCTGGCTGCCGTCAGGTTTCCACGCCGGTGAGATATCGCGCGCCGGATCTTTTGTAATGGGCAGAGGATTATCAGCGCCGACGATCACGACGTAGATGTCCTCGTTGTTCCCTTTCTCTCCGTCCCACGAGAACGCGACCTGCTTGCCATCCGGTGAGAACGTCGGTGACGCCTCGATGCCCGGGTACGACGTCAGCGGCATGACGCGCGGCGGAGGAAGATTCGAGTTCCTCGTCGACCACAATGCCCATGCACCGGCGGACAGAGCCAGCACGACCACTATGGCTGCGATGAGCCACGCCGCGGGTGTGCGCGCGGGCGAAACAGTTTCGACGTTCGCCTTGTTTCCGGCGAGCACTTCGTCGAGCTCGAATTTCGCATCGGCGATCGCGTGGAGGCGGCGTTTCGGATCCTTTTCGAGACATCGAGTCAGAAGTCGTCGAATGGCGGCCGGCGTCGATGAAGGCAGAACACTCCAATCCGGATCGTGTTCGAGGATCTTGACGATCGTGTCTGACGTCGTCGCGCCGCGAAACGCCGGACGACCGACGAGCATCTCGTACAGCACGCAGCCGAACCCCCAGACATCCGTGCGTGCATCGATCGCGAACCCGCGCGCCTGCTCTGGACTCATATACGCCGGCGTGCCGACGATTCGTCCGACGGCCGTGTTATTGATCGAGATCGTCGGATCCTCCTCGAGGCGCTGGCGCGCCGACCTCGCCAGGCCGAAATCTAGCACCTTCGCACGAATATCGGTCGTCGAGATGTCCGTGGTTCCCTGCAGGATGACATTGGCGGGCTTCAGATCACGATGGACGATGCCTTTCTCGTGGGCCGCGTCGAGCGCATCGACAATCTGACGCGCGATCGTGATGGTTTGCGACAGTTTCAGCGGGCCGCGCTCGATCCGATCGGCCAGCGTCATGCCCTCGACCAGCTCGAGAACGAGGGCCGCGACGCCATTCGATTCTTCCAGCCCGTAGATGGCGCCAATATTCGGGTGGTTGAGCGTCGCAAGAATTCGCGCTTCTCGATCGAATCGGGCGCGCCGTTCGGGGTCTGCGGCAAAGGACTCCGGCAGGATCTTGATGGCGACGTCGCGTCCGAGTTTGCTGTCGCGAGCGCGATACACTTCGCCCATTCCGCCGGCGCCAAGTGGCGCCACGATCGTGTAGGGGCCGAGCTGACGATTGAGCATTTGGTGTTTTGCCGGGTGGGAAGATTCTACAGAAGATTCTCCGCGGCCGCTGGGTTCGTCGTCATGTAGATCCATGTCGCTCGCCGGCGATTTCGTCGGAGATCTGAAATACGCCGTACGCCTTCAGCGTCGGAGTCCGGGTTTCACGTTCCTTCTCCTCTCCACGATCGCGATAGCCATCGGCGCCACCGGGATGATCAGTGAAGCGACGCGGCAGCCGGCGTTCAGAATGACTTTGTTGCTGGCGTTCGGGATATTGCGATCCGACTTGCGCTTGGAGCCGAACCCGCATCACTCGTCGGGATGATCGTCCGCCGGGCAGTGATTGCCGCCGTTGCCGGTGTGCTCATCGGTGCCTCGGTGGCATTGCTGGTTGGAAACGCGATCGAAGCGGCCCTTTGCCCTTTTTTCTTTCGAGTATTATCCCTGTCACCATGACCGTCGCCATCAAAGGCATCCGCTGGTGGATGATCACCCTCCTCATGCTCGGCGCGATCATCAATTACCTGACGCGCAGCACTCTTTCGGTGGCGGCGCCGACCATCCTCAAAGACCTCGCGATTACGACGAAGCAGTATTCCTGGATCGTTGGTGCGTTCCAGGGCGCAATCATGCTGCAGCCGTTCTGCGGTTACGTACTCGACACCATCGGCCTCAAACTGGGGTTTGGCCTCTTCGCTCTTGCCTGGTCGCTGATCAGCATGTCGCATGGCCTGGCACACAATTGGACGGCGCTCTTCTGGCTGCGGGGGCTCCTGGGTCTGGCTGAAGGCTCAGCGAATCCGGCGGGGATGAAGGCGACGTCGGAATGGTTTCCCTCTCACGAGCGCGGCCTCGCCGGCGGCGTCTTCAACATCGGTGCGTCCGTTGGATCGATGCTCGCGCCACCGCTCGTCGCCTGGGCGATTCTCACCTACAACTGGCAGTCGGCATTCGTTCTCACCGGGTCGCTCGGTCTCATCTGGCTGGTTTTCTGGGTTGCCTTCTATCAGTCGCCAAACAAGCAGCGCGCTCTGTCGGACGCCGAGCGCGAGTATATTCGCGCCGGCCAGGAACGGCATCTCGAAGGGGATGGCACGCGCCCTTCAGTTACACGAATCATCCGCCAGCGGAACTTCTGGGGCATTGCCCTGCCACGGTTTCTCGCCGATCCCACGTGGGGGACGTTGACCTTCTGGCTGCCGCTCTACCTGACGACGGTTCGCCATTTCGATCTCAAGCAGATTGCGCTGTTTGCCTGGCTCCCTTTCCTGGCTGCGGATCTTGGCTGTTTAACCGGCGGCACCATTAGCATCGCGCTGCAGAAACGGTTTGGCGTCCGGCTGATCAACGCGCGGCGTTCGTTGGCTTTGTCAACAGCCCATACGTTGCGATTGCGCTCCTCAGCCTCGCCGGGTTCGCGCATCAGACGTTGTCGGTTACCGTGATCACGATGTCATCCGATCTGTTCAGGAGGAATGAAGTGGCGACGGTTGCGGGCATGGCGGGTACGTGCGGCAATGCCGGCGTCCTGCTGTTCTCGCTGCTCATGGGAACACTGGTGACGACGGTTGGCTATACGCCGTTTTTCATCGGGCTCGCCGCTCTCGACCTGGTTGGCGCGGTGATCCTCTGGACGGTCGTGCGCGATCCTGCGATGACGTCGTCGGCCGCGCCTCTCTGATACATGAACGCGACCGCCATCATTCGCAACCCGATTCTCACCGGCTTCAATCCGGATCCGTCAATCGTCCGCGTCGGCGACGACTACTACATCGCGACATCGACGTTCGAGTGGTTCCCCGGTGTGCAGATTCATCACTCGCGGGATCTGGTCCACTGGCGACTGCTGACCCGGCCGTTGCGGCGTTCAAGTCAATTGACCATGCTTGGCAATCCGGATTCGTGCGGCATCTGGGCGCCGTGTCTCTCGTACGCTGACGGTCTCTTTCACTTGATCTACACCGACGTCAAACGCTACGGCCGGACATCGCAACCCGGTGCCTCCGGGGCGTCGCTACGCGATTTTCACAACTATCTCGTCACCAGTTCGGACATCGACGGTGACTGGTCCGATCCCCTATTTCTGAACAGCAGCGGCTTCGACCCGTCGCTCTTCCATGACGATGATGGACGGAAGTATCTCCTCAACATGCTCTGGGATCATCGTCCCGGACGAAACCGTTTCGCCGGTATCGTGCTGCAGGAATACTCGGTGGCAAAGCGGCGTCTCATCGGCGACCGTCGGGTGATCTTCAGTGGAACTCCTCTCGGACTCACGGAAGCGCCGCATCTCTACAGGCGAAACGGCTACTACTACCTGATAGTCGCGGAGGGTGGAACCGGTTGGGGACACGCGGTCACGATGGCGCGATCGCGCGCACTGACCGGTCCATATGAACTCCATCCCGATGTTTACATTCTAAGTTCGCGCCAACGACCTGACGCGGCGCTGCAGCGGGCTGGTCATGCGGATCTGGTCGAAACGCAGAGTGGCGAGACCTATATGGTCTATCTGTGCGGACGGCCACTTCGCAATCGCGGCAGATGCACGCTGGGACGGGAAACGGCGATTCAGCCGATGGTGTGGTCTCCGGACCAGTGGCTTCGGACGATCGACCGAGACGGGGTGCCGACGCTCGAGTCTCCAGCGCCAGGACTGTCCAGTCATCCGTTTCCGGCGCGGCCGCAGCGGGAGGACTTCGATTCCCCCGAGTTGCCGATCGAGTTCCAGTGGCTCCGGACGCCGTGGCCCGACGAGATCTTCAGCTTGACTGCGCGCCCCGGTCATCTCCGGCTGTACGGTCGCGAGACGGTCGGCAGTCTCTTTCATCAGGCACTCGTCGCGCGCCGGCAGCAAGCACATTCTTTCCGTGCCTCAACGAGCGTCGACGTCAATCCGCAACACTTTCAGCAGGCGGCAGGGCTCATCTGCTACTACAACAGCTCAAAGTTCCACTACTTCTACATCTCGCATGACGACTTGATCGGGCGGCACGTCTGTGTGATGTCGTGTCTTCCCGATCAAGTGCAGAGCGACGCCTTCAGTCCGCCGGTGCCGATCAAGTCCGGCGTGCGCATTCATATCCGAGTCGAGGTCGATTGCGAACGGCTGCAATTCGCGTATCGACTTGAAGGAGAGGACTGGCGCTGGTTGCCGCAGATCTTCGACGCGAGCATCCTGTCGGACGAGGCCACGGCACCCGGACTGCCGAATTTCACCGGGGCCTTCGTTGGAGTGTGCTGCCAGGACACTGCCGGAACGCGCATGCCGGCCGATTTCGATTACTTCGAGTATGCCGAACGGCCGTTCCGTGCGGAGCCGTTCGGATAAAGGGAAAAGGGACGATCCCTT
>Ga0310887_10000414_pt1 | contig 11224 bp, 9 predicted proteins | sample T60D4metaG_FD_202509 | JGI IMG/M metagenome (GOLD analysis project Ga0310887, IMG submission 202509) | Lab incubated soil microbial communities from West Virginia University Organic Research Farm, Morgantown, WV, United States - T60D4 | ecosystem: Environmental > Terrestrial > Soil >...
GGCCAGCCCCGAGCACCGTCGAGGGGCGTCCTACTGCGGACAAGACGGACCGTCAGTAACCTGCTTGACCTTGGCCTTGAAGACGCGCACCCATTCGCTGATCGGCGTCGAGTGCAGGGCGAGCATGCCGGTCGGCCGATCGAAGCGCGCGCCGCGGAACATGTCCTCAATCTGCTGATCCGAGAGCTGCGACAGCAAGCCGCCCAGGTGCGTCCGGCCGGCGTCGGTGATCTTCACCGGGCTGAACGTGGCGCCGTGATACGGCAGGTGGTCCATCGACGTCGTGCAGCTGGCGCGATCTGACCAGAGCGGCGCCTTCTCCCATTCGGGAAGATCCATCTTGCGCGGTCCCCAGGCGGAGCCGACGTCCTGCAACATCGCAAACGGCCGCGAGCATTTGCCGCCTTCGGGCCAGTCCTTCTCGGACAGACACATCAGCCGCTGGTTCTCGCTCTTGTTGTCCCAGTGCGACAGGAACACGGCCAGCAGGCGAAGCGCATCGACGTGCGCACGCGGTGCGCCGCCTTTCTTCGCATCGATGAGATCGGCTTCGAAGAACGCCCAGCCTTCAACTTCCTCGGTCTCGATGGCGCGGCCGTAGTGCTTGCGCTCGACCGCGGCCCACTCGAAGTCCTTGTAGTCTTTCGGGTCCATCACTTTTTCGTAGAGCTGTTGCGCGCCGGCGAAGCCAAGCGCCTTCATGGTCGTAAACGGTTCGGCCGGGCAGCCGTAGCAGCGCACTTTTTCGACGAGCATCACGTTATCGGCGCCGAAGCCGAGCGTGTGCAGCAGTTTCGCCGAGGCGACTTCCGACGGCACTTCGGGAGTGCGGCCGTACTTGATGCGCAGGCGATCACCGTTGGCGTTTTTGCAATCGAACTTGGGCGCGGTGCCGCCAAGCTGCGTGATCTCGAATGTGCAGGTGATTTCCTTCGGCTGGTTCGGATGGGCGCCGAGCTGGGCGCGCGCAATCGGCGGCGGCGCGGTCCAGACGGCCGCGCGCGAGAGCGCGTCGATGCGTTCTTCGGGGGAAACGGTCTTCGACTTGAGCGGTTTCTTGCCCTCTGACTTCTCCGCGGCCTTCACGGCCGGCTTTTGATCAGGCTTCTGATCGGACGTCGACAGGGACTTCGTTGCCGCGCCGGCAGCCACCGCACCGGCGAGTATCAGGACTCCGATCACTCGAGCGCTCATACGAACAACTCAAGTGCAAAAAGCGTGACACTCCTTCGCCCCGCTGCATTTCTGCGGGGCTTCGGAGTGCAAGCACCTCGTCATTACGGAATGTACGGCTTTAGAACGGCGTCAAGGTCGTGGCGCATCCACTTTGCGGCACTGCCTTCCTGATAAAAGGCCCAGCTCATCATCGAGCCGCCGACGACCGCTTCGATCGTGCGCGCCAGTTGTTTGGCGTTGGCGGCCGGCGTCAGCTCTTTGGCGTCGATCGCTTCCTTGATGAGTTTCTGAAGTTCAACGCGCGTCGCCGCGGCGTGCCTGGCGAGGTGCTTCCGAAAATCGGGATCGGTCAGATCGTTCTGCAGGTAGGCGAAGTTGCGCGCGAACGCCGCCGGGGTGTCGGCCATGTGCGCCATGCAGTCGCAGTAGGCCCTGAGCGTCGCGAGCGGCGAGCGGTGGCCGCGTCGCAGCTCGGTGAACATCTCGCCGGTGCCGCCGGAGAATCTCTTCGACAGCGCCAGGAGCAGATCGCGCTTCGAGCCAAACCGCTGCACCAGCAGTCCCGCGGTGACGCCGGCTTCGCCGGCGATGTCAGCGAGGGTCAGCTCGTTCGGGCCGAGGCGCGACATGGCGCGCTGGGCGGCCATGTAAATCTCGTCGTCGGTAACCTTCTGGGGACGTGGGGACATGAGAGTTGGCAGTTCACCAGTTGGCAGTTGGCAGTTGAGTTGGCAGTTGAGTTGACAGTTGAGTTGACAGTTTCTAAATGACAGTTTAATATCTGTTTCTAAATTGACGTTTAGTATATCAAGGGAGCCGGTATGCGAAAGGTGATTTACGGCGGCGCGTGCAGCCTCGACGGGTATTTCGCGGCCCGCGACGGCGCGATTGACTGGCTGCATTTCAGCAAGGACGTCGAGGCGATCATGCGGCAATCGTGGGCGCAGACGGACACGGTGCTGCTGGGGCGCAAGACGTGGGAGTTCGCCCAGGCAAATGCGGGCGCCGCCCCGGACGACCCGACTGTCTCGGCGGTCAAGAGCTACGTCTTCTCCCGGACGCTCAAGACGATCCCCGACAAAAAGGCCGAGCTCGTCACCAGCGACGCGGGCGCCTTCGTCAGGAAACTGAAGGCAACGCCCGGCAAGGACATCCTGGTGATGAGCGGCGGCAACTTCGCGGCGTCGTTGCTGAAGGCCGGAGTGGTCGACGAGATCGGCCTCAACATTCATCCGCTGCTGCTCGGCGGCGGTCCGCCGGCGTTCCTCGATCCGGGCGATCGCGTGAAGCTCGAGCTGACGGAGTGCCGTCAGCTCGATGGCGGATGTGTGTTCGTCAGGTATGCGGTCAAGCCGTAGCCGGAATCGCGACCGGGCGGACGCTCATCCGGTAGCCGATCCAGGTCAGAAGCAAGCCGGCAAGCTCCGTCACGTAGAGCACTTCGGTGTAGCCCATGCGCGTGGCCGTGCCACCGATGCCGGGCAGGATCGCGCCGATCGCGATCAGCACGTTCGCGACGACGCGATGCCTGGTGGCGGGATTGGCGCTGTATCGAAGCGCGGAAAGGATGGCGCCGCCGATCAGGAAGACGACGGCGTACATGTTCACGAACGGGCTGAAGGCCCTGACCCACTGCCATTCCAGGACGCGGCCGGTGAGGCGATGGGCTTCAACCTGTGAGTAATCGATCGGCGACAGGATCACCGCCACCGATGCGATGGCGACAAAACTGACGAGCAGCGCCGTCAAGACATGCGCGGTGCGGCGCGACAGCAGCAGGTAGACCGTGCCCTGCGCGAGGGGCGCGCCGCCCAGCAGCGCGCCCGAGATGTACCAGGCGCGGAACGTCGGCTCGTTCCACCCGATCAGCGTGGTCGCCGCTTCGGTGAACGTGCCGACGCCGTAGACGGCAATACCGAACGCCCACCACCAGAGATGCAGGCGCTCGGGATGCTCTCGATAGCGGCGATAGATCTCCGCCGAAAAGAACACGGCGAGGATCGTCGTGACGATCGGAACGTAATGAACCGCTTGCGGAGACACGACTAGAAGGCTCCGATGTTTAATCCGATCGTGAAGCTCCGGCCGCGTGACGGCGCGAACTGGAACTGTTCACGGTAGTACTTGTCGGTCAGGTTCTCGACGGCAATCGCCAGGCCGACGCGGTTGCGCCCGCTCGACAGGTTGATCCCCGCGCCGGCGCGCTGGATGGCGAAGCCATCGAGCGACAGCAGGTCCTGCGCGATCAGGAACGGCGAGTCGAGCAGCGTCTCCGCCACCCGCGTCACTTCCCCTTGCGCGCGGATGCCGTATTCCACCCACCACCGGCCGCGCGACTGCGTGAAGCGCGCGTTGGCGATCAGCTTCGACGGCGTGATGTTGTCGAACGGCGTATCGGCAAGCGACGAGTTGTCGAGCGGATCGGTGCCCTCGATGATGGTGCCGTGGGTCAGCGCCGCGGAGCCGATGACCGTCAGCACTCCGGGACGCATCGTGATCGGCATCGCGCCTGACAGCTCAACGCCGGTGATGCGAACGTTGCCGAAGTTGCGCGCCTGCGCGAGCGGGCCGGACGAGTTGCTCGCGACCACCAGGTCCTGCGCGATGAAGTTCTGGTACTGGTTGAAGAAGTAGTAGGCGCCGCCGCTGAACGATCCGGAGCGGAACTTCACGCCGGCGTCGAAGTTGTTGCCGGTCTCGGGCTCGACCGTCACGTTCGGCAGCAGGCTGCCACTCGTCGCCGTGCCGGCGAACAACATTTCCTCGAGATTCGGATGACGGAAGCTGCGGCCGAAGCGCACGAACGGGTTGACGGCGCCGTCGGGATTCGCCACGACGCCGATGTCGCCGGTGAGCGCCTTTCGCGAGTAGGTGGCGCCATTCGGATCGGGCAGCTTCGACTGATCGATCGCCGGCGTCGCATTGCCGATGACCGCTTGCACGTCGTATCCAGGCGTCGCTTCGGTGATCACCGTATAGAAATCACCGCGAAGGCCGGCGACGACCGAGAGCGTCGGCTTGACGCGCCATTCGTCCTGCGCGAACACCCCGACATCGCGGAGGCTCGCATCAGGGACGCGGACCGGATGGGCGATCGACGGCGGGCCGAGGGCGACCGGGGACGGGAACACCACCGGCGCAGGACCACGGGCGCCGAGCGCCACCTGCCCCAGCAACGACATCTGCGTCGTCGTCGTCCGCTGATCGCTGCTGCGATCGCGATAGAAAGTCACGCCGCTCGTCAGCAGGTGATTCTTCGCGGGAACGAACACCGCGTTCAGGTCGACGCCGGGCGTCCAGACGCGCTGCTCGGTTTCGGAGAGGATGTCGAGGCGGAAGACAGAGACCGGGAAGAACGCCACGGGTGTGGGCGCCGGGAACTGCACCGGCAGCGTCGTTTGCAACAGGCGCTCGGTGCGCTGGTAGTACGCGGTCATCGACAGGTTCGCGAGCCACGGCGTGATCGCGCGGGCCTCGTAGCGCGCCGAGAACTTGTCGAGGTTGCTGAACGGGAGCGAAGTGTCGTTGAAGAAGAACGGCTGCTCGAAGTCCGGGAAGCCGACATCTTCCATGCGGCGGCTCTGATAGCGGAGGCGCAGCGTGCGGCGATCGCCAAGCTTCACCAACCCGGATGCGTTGACGAACTTGCCTTCCGCCTGTGAGTTCAGGATCTCGCCGTCGGTCCGGACGAACGGCGCGTTGAACGGATCCGGGAACGCGCCGAAGTTGAAGCCGAAGTTGGTATCGATCGTGTCGCCCCGCGTGAGCGTGCCGTTGGCGTAGAGCGGCCGCGTATCCTCGACGTCGAACGAACCCGCCTTGTAGTTGTCGTATTTCTCGGCCCCGGCCTGGACGCGGAAGGTCGCGCGCGGCGACGATCCGCCGAGCGTGACGGTGCCGCGCATGCCGTTCTCGTTCGAGCTGTAGAAACCGTTGAAGCCGTAGAGCAGCTGCTTCGCCGGCGAGAACGAAGTTTCGTTGGTGATGATGTTGACGGTGCCGGCCAGCGCGTCGGAACCATACATCAGCGTGCCGGCGCCGTTGATGATCTCGATGCGGTTGATCGAGTCCGGCGAGATCAGGCCGACTTCGGCGCCCGTGCGATCGGTCGCCTGGCGGGCGGTGTTCAGACGCTCACCGTCGACGAGCACCAGCATGCGCGTCGAATCGAGGCCGCGCAGCCGGGGACGGACGATGAACGGCCCGTTACCGACGGCATTGATGTTCGCGACGCCGGCGAGCGCATCGCCGGTCGACATCGTGTTCGACTGTTCGATTCCGGCGCGCGAAATGGTCTCAACGTGCAGCGGGATCTGGCGCACTTCGCGCTCCGATCGGTTCGACGTGACCGTGACCTGATCGTTCATCACGCCAAGCTCGAGCGAGACCGGAAGATCGATGGTGTGATCCGGCCGCTCAATCACCACCGTGCGCGCCGCCTCGGAAAAGCCGCTGCGGGTGACGATGACGAGGTACGAGCCGGTGCCGGAGACATTGAAGGTGTAACGGCCGGAGGCGTCGGTCTCGACGACGATCTCTTCGCCAGTGGCAACGGCCTTCAAGGTGACACGCGTCGACGGCAAAGGAGCGCCGGTGCCATCCGAAATGACGCCGCCGATGGTGGCGGCCGATGATGAGGCGGCGACAGCTATCGCCGATAGAAACACGAGAATGCGAAACGTACCCATGCAAGGCTCCGCGGCCGCGCGTACGAGCGCGGCTATTCAAACAGTTACGAGATGAAAACTGGACCGGGGGCTAGTAGCTGCGGAACGGAGGCGGGCGCGGAGAGAAATGCCGTAAGGTGCCGGGGGCCAGACCGCCGGCTGCCACGAAAACGGGAACGGCCGCGTAGCGGACTTCGGTCGCGCGGCGGCGCGCGAGCAGCCATCCGGCAAGCAGCCAGAGGCTGACGCCAAGCGCGGCGGAGGTGAGCAGTTGCAGCACCGACGTCGCCACCGTTTCCGGCAGCGCGATCGAATTGAAATCGTTTTGCAAGTCGGATGCAATCGCGGGACCGTGCAGCAGCGCGGCCAGCACCCAGATCGCGACGTTCTTGCGGCCAAAGATCGATTCACCGCCGCGGCGGACGGCGACGAGCGTCGCGAGCAGTATCGCGGCGGCGATCCAGCGAAAGACCAGCCACGGATCTTCCAACCGGCCGGCGGCCACCTGCGCCGTGAACAGCCAGCCGTGAAATCCGACCAGCGCTGCGCCCGCGACTGCGAGCGACGCCCTGATCATCCGAGACACGTGCATTTCCCCATTGTATCCCGGCGTGGCATTTCACTTGCAATGCCCAGGTTTCGGAGGAATTGATGGAGACGAACCCGATCACGGGGCATTCGTTGCGCTTCAAATTCGCTGACGGCCCTATGGCCGGCAAGGCATTCGATCACACGTTCAACCGCAACGGCCAGGTGACGTTTCGCGAGGTCGGCGGCGATCCAAACGCGAAACCGGGATCAACGGATCAGTATCAAGTCGCTTCACTTGGGCAGGATGTTCACGTTCTCTCTTACCTGACCGGCAGCGGCAATACGCTCACGGTCGCGCTCGATTACAAGACCATGAAGCTGGTCGCCTTTGCGTCCAACGAAAAATCGCTGATACAGCAGCAGGGATCGTTCGAGCTATTGGGATCCGCTGCGCGATAGGACGTTGCCGCCGTAGCGCTCGACGAACAGGCTGCCGATCAGCGCGAGGGCGGCGCTCGCCATCATCATGTATGACGGCGACGTCACCCGCCCGGTGTCGCTGATGAGCGTCGTCGCTACCAACGGCGCCGTGCCGCTGAAAATCGTGAAGCTCACGTTGAACACCAAGGCGACGCCGGTGAAACGCACGCGTGTTGGAAACAGATCCGTGAGCAACACCGCAAACGATCCGTTGGTCAGGCCGGCCGCGAGGCCGGCGAGCACGCAGAGCAGCGTCAGATTCATCACGCGCGCCTCAAGAGCGCTATAGAACGAGAACGCGAATACCAGCAACAACCCGACGCCCGCCCGCAGCAGGTGCCGCGGCGGAATCCGATCACCCAGCCAGCCCGTAAACAGGATGCCGATCGCCGACGCGATGACGCCGAGGGTCTGCGCCATCACCGCGTCGCGCGGGTCGTACTTCAGCACGCCGGCGAGATAGCCGGGCAGGTGCGAGAAGAACAAGCCGTTAAAACAACCGGTGCCGGCGAGGAGCGCGCACCCGACGAGCACCGGCACGAAATGCGTCTTCAACAATTCCGTGAAGGGCTGGCGCGAGGCGAGGTTGCGCATCCGCTCGAATTCCGGTGACTCTTCAAGCGAGCGGCGCAACACGAAACTGAGGACGCCGCCGAGGCCGCCGAGGATGAATGCGATGCGCCATCCGTAGGCGGGCACGAGCGCGGGATCCATGTAGGTGCGAACGCCCAGGCTCACGCCGGTGGCCACCGCCACACCCATCGTCACGCAGGCAAACACGACTCCGCACACGAACGGCGCAATGCGCGGCGCCGTTTCGACGACATAAGTGAGCGCGCCAGGCAGCTCGCCGCCAAGGCAGAAGCCCTGAAGCAAGCGCAGGGTGACCATCAACAGGCTGGCCGCCACACCGATCCGCGCGTAATCGGGCACGAGGCCCATGCCGAGCGTCGCGCCCGACATGATGAACACCGACCAGAGGAATACCGCGCGGCGTCCGTAACGATCGCCATAGTGGCTGAGGACGATGCCGCCGATCGGACGGGCGAAATAGCCGACGGCGAATGTCGCGTAGGAAAAGATCAGCGAGACCAGCGGATCGGTCGCGGGGAAGATGGCGGCCGCAATGTCGCGCGCAAAGACGCCGAAGATGACGAAGTCGTAAAACTCGAGCGTGCCGCCGAGGCTGGCGAGCAGGACGATTTTCCAGCCGGCGGCTGTGATGCGATCCGAATTTGCTGTCATCGAGTGGGAAGGAGCATATCGCGAGTCACGGCCGGGTCGCCGTCGTTCTTCGCCGGCTGCAGGCCGAGGATCGCGCACATGAATTCGTAGAGGTGAATGTTTTCGATCGGCTTGAACTTCAGCCCGTGGCGAATGCGTGGTCCGTTGGCGATGAACAGACCCTGCATCGACTGCGTGCGCGCGTCGTACCCGTGTGTGCCGCCGGGCGCATGCCGATTCGGCTCACCCCAGCGATTGATGTCTCGTTTCGACGCGATGTTCCAGCCCTCCTTGGCGATGCCGACGATGGCCGGCATCCGTGGATGGCCGGCCAGTCCGTACTCTGCAGGGATTTCGTGGCTTCGATACACCGCCAGTGCCGGATGCTTGTCCTTGAGCGCCGCGTAAAGCTTCTCGACATCACCGTCCTTCGGCGAGAGGCCCAGCACCGGTGCCCAATCGACAACGTCGGCGGAGCTGACGTCAATGTAATCGTCGAGCAAGATCGTCCGATCCGGACTGAGCGCCGCCATGCCGTGATCGCTGACGATGACGTAGTTGACGCGATCGGCAAGGCCCGCACTCTGCACGCCGCTGACGAGGGCGCCGATTTCCTTGTCGACGCTCAACACCGCATTCTTCACGTCGTCTGAATCAGGTCCGCGGCTGTGGCCGGCGCTGTCGACGTCGCTGAAATACAGCGTGAGAAACGACGGCTGTTCGTTCTCCGGAAGCGTCAACCAGCCGAGCACTCGTTTGACGCGCTCGCTGTTCGGCATGTCGTCATCGAACGGCGTCCAGTAAGTGGCCTGTCGACCGCCGATCACCGTTTCCGATCCGGGCCAGAACATCGCACCGGCCTTCCGGCCCTGTTTCTCGGCGGTGTTCCAGATCGGTTCGCCACCCCACCATCGCGGATCGGCGAGGACATCACGGTTCGACATCGCGAACTCGCCGGGAATGTTGGCGGCGCGCATGTTGTTGGAGATGATGCCGTGATGCGCGAGGGTCAGGCCCGTGACGATGGTGTAGTGATTCGGGAACGTCTTCGACGGAAATTGCGGGATGAGGCCGTCGGCCTGCACGCCTTCAGCGGCGAGACGGCGCAGCGTCGGCGGGTTGAACTTGTCGACGTAATCCCAGCGGAAGCCGTCGATCGAGATCAGCACCAGGATCGCACGCTCGGGCGGAAGCGGCGATACACCGCGGCACGCGGTGAGCGAGCAAAGAAGGAGCGCGGCGAGAAACGACCGTCGCGTCAGCGTCATCTGAATCCGGCCGCGGCCCAGAGCCTGGCGGGTTCGAGGATCCGCCCGTTCGCCACCACCCAGCGCAGCTTGCGGATGTTCGAGATCTGGGCGAGCGGATCGGCGTTCAACACGATCATGTCGGCACGCTTGCCCGCCTCGATCGTGCCCGTGTCCTTGCCAAGCCCCATCGATTCCGCCGGCACGCGCGTCGCCGATTCGATCGCCTGCATCGGCGTCAGGCCGGCCTCGACATACATCTCGATCGATCGCAGCAGGCTGTAGCCGGGCAACGCGCCGTCGGTGCCGGCGACGATCGGCACGCCCGCAGCGAAGAGCGCCTTAACCATCGTCTCGGAGTCGCGGACGCGTCGCCTCGCCGTTGCCGCGTCGGTGTCGTTCTTCACGCTGCGATAGTTCGCGAGCAGCGCCGGCGGCGCATGGGCGAAGCCGGGCTCGAAACTCTCCAGCGCGGTCTCCGGCGCGTGGCCGAGCAATTCGTTCCATGGCAGCGTCGGGTCGATCACGGTCTTGTGCCTTGCCAGCAGCTCGATGAGCGCGCGCGTTTGCTGCGATTGCGGATCGCCGTTGATCGGCAGGTGCGCGACGTGATCCATCCCTGCTTCGATCGATTTGGCCAGTCCGAGCGCCGTCGGCACGTGACCGGTCACGCTCATCTCAAGCTCGTGGGCGCGGGCGATGATCGCGGATACCACGTCGGGCTGGAGCAGGCTATACAGCTTCATCTGATCGAAGCCGGCCTTCTTGTAGCGATCGACGATCGCGCGTCCCTGATCGGGGGTCGCCGCGACCACTGCTCCGAACGCGCCCGGCGCGTCGCCGTCAACGAGGCCGGCAAGCAACGCGCGGGGCCCCAACCCTTTTCCAGAAGCCACCGTATCGCGCATCGCGGTGAGAAACGGCGTCTCGCCGCCCATGTCGCGGAAGGTCGTGACGCCGGCGGCAAGATATGCGGGCAGCCACTCGATCTGCGCCGCATGCGCATGCATGTCCCACAGGCCTGGCGCGATGACGGCTCCGGTGGTGTCGATCATCCGAACGCCCGCCGGCACCGGAGTCGATGCGCGCGGTCCGGCGGCGGCGATCCGGCCGTCCCGCACGATCACGACCGCGTCGTCGACCGGCGCGCGGCCGGTGCCATCGATCAGGCGCGCGCCCGCGAGGGCAAACGTTCTGCCGGCCACCGGTGGGATCGCCTTGAGCTGGCTCGCAAGATCATTCATCCGATCGGCGATCGCCGACTGCTGCAGCGACGGCAGCGCGTCCTTCAGATCCGAGCGAACGCCTTCGATGGGCAGGATATGGATCCGCGACACGATCGCCGCAAAGCGATGGCCCTCGTCGATCCAGACCGTCTCATGACCCCAGACAACGCCGTCGATCGAAAAGCGGCGCAGCGTGATCTTCCGGCCGCCGGCGACAATGGCGTCGGTGCCGCGCTGCTCGATGCGGACCTCACGCGTCGGCTCTCCCGGGATCACCGGCAGGCTTGCCGGCCGGCCGTGCGAATCCCAGTAACGAAGCAGCAACGCACGCGCCGCCAGCGGCGCATAACTTTGCGCAGTGAAAAATCGCCGTGGCGCTTCGAAGGTCTTCGTCTCACCGAGATTCGTGACCGTCGCCATGCCGCCGGCAACCTTCACCGCGGCATCCACGTTAACGAAGCGATATGACTTTCCCTTGACGGTGAATTCAACCGGTGTCAGATCGGATGTGGCGCGTAACGACGAGGTGATCTGAAGACGGCCGCCGCGTTCGGTCAGATCGAGATCGGCCGTGAACGTCACACCATCAGGGTCCGGCCAAATCGAATACGTCTCGCGGCCGACCGGGCGATCGATCAGCGAGACCAGCACGACGCCTGACTCGGCCGACGGC
>Ga0310887_10000420_pt1 | contig 11136 bp, 4 predicted proteins | sample T60D4metaG_FD_202509 | JGI IMG/M metagenome (GOLD analysis project Ga0310887, IMG submission 202509) | Lab incubated soil microbial communities from West Virginia University Organic Research Farm, Morgantown, WV, United States - T60D4 | ecosystem: Environmental > Terrestrial > Soil >...
CCAGAACAACTCCAGCCCGACCAGCTCGCGCATCATGACCGTGACGCGCGGCACCACCCGCTACCCGGCGAACTGCCCGTCACCCTGCCCGGCCAACGAGATCATCATGCCGACGGCATCGTTCCCCGGCCAGGCGACGCTGACCTACAACCTGGAGTCGAACCGCGCGTCCTCGGTCGAGCGCATCGTGCAGCTCGATTTGAAGGTCGCCAAGACGTTCCGCTTCGGCCGCTACCAGGTGCTGCCGACGTTCGAGGTGTTCAACATCAACAACTCAGACGCGATCATCAGCTACATCTCGACCAACGTGCTTTCCACCTCGTTCCTCTCGCCCAACAGCATCATGCAGGGCCGCATGTATGGCCTTGGCGTGGTGGCGCGCTGGTAGGAATGCATTAGAGACTGAACTGCGCCGTTCCTCTAACCGGGGCGGGCCTTAACGGGCTCGCCCCTTTTTTTGCTCGCGGGTAGTTGGCAGTTACCAGTTGCCAGTTGCCAGGCTGCTACTTGCGCAACGCGGCGCGGGCTTGATCGCGGTTGGCGCGCGCGTCGTTCATTGACGGCTTGAGGGTGACGGCGCGTTCGAAGTGGGTGAGCGCGTCGGCGATGCGTCCCTGCGACGCCAGCGCGATGCCGAGGTTGTTGTGCGCCTCGGCCCAGTCCGGGCGAATCTTCAACGCCGCCTCGAAGCGCGCCGCCGCGGCGGGGAAGTTCTGATCCTGCAGGAGAATCGTGCCGATGTCGTACAGCGATTCGGGCTCCGACGGCGCCAACTGCGCCGCGCGCTCGAGATGCGCGATCCCGTCGGCACGCTGCCCGGAGTCGACCAGCATGTTGCCGAGATTGCGATGGGCGTTGACGGATCGATCGTCGATGGCCAGTGCGGCGCGGAACTCGGCGATCGCGCCGGCGGCGTCGCCGCGGTTCGCGAGCGCGATGCCGAGGTTGTTGTGGGCCTCGACCGACTTCGGATTGGATTCGAGCGAGCGGCGGAAGCTCTCAACGGAGTCGCCTGCCTTGCCCTGCTCGAGGAGCGCGTTGGCGAGGTTATAGCTCGCGCTCGCGAAGTCGGGCCTGATCGCCAGCGCCTGTTGGTATCGCGCCACCGCATCGTCCAGCCGGCCGGCCGCGCGCAGCACCGCCCCGAGATTGTTGTAGGCGGGCGCATAGTCAGGCCGGAGCGCGATCGCCCGTTCGTGGTGCGCGATCGCCTGATCGTATTGCCCCTTTTCGAGAAACGCGGCGCCGAGATTGTTCTCGGTGATCGACTGCATCAGAGTTGGCGACAACACAGGCCAATTCGAAAAAATGGCCACAACGACCCCGATCGCGGCCCATTGCCATTTTTTCGAATTGCCCTGAGTGAGCGTGCGCGCGATGTAATCGCGCACACGCGAATCGAAGGGCGCCGCTGCAAAGACGATCAGGAAGGGCACGAGCGGATACCGATAGCGCGCGAACACGAAGAACATGACGACGCTCGCTGCATACGCGAGCGCCAGCGCATGCACGATCAGCAGCCGCCTGCGATCGGGCCACGTGGCGATCACTCCAATCAGCGCCAACGGCACCAACAGACCGAAGTGGGTAACCCATCCGAGCACCCGCAGAACGACCGAGAACTCGGCGTAGCTTTCCTGCGCCTCGGTGTCGAGCATCTCGTTGCGGTTGAAGAGCAGCAGGATCTTGCGGCCGGTCAGCTTCAGCCATGACAGCGGCTGCGAGGTGATGTAACCAAGCGCGCGACCCGTCCAGAAGCTCGAGACCTCCGATGGCGACAGCGTGCGGCCGACCGACTCTTCAGCGACTTCCTTCGCGTCGAGCCGCTCGAACTCCGGCGCCCCGCGCCCGAATCGTATCGAGGCATACGTGCCGTCGGCGTTTGGGTTGTTGCCGATGTAGAAATTGGATCCGAACTGAGAGGTCGTCAGGTAGAAACCGCCGTCGACCGAATAGTTTCTCGCGACGACCGGCGCAAACACGATCGCAAGACCCGTCGCGAAGTACAGAATCCTTCGCCGGTCCGAAGACCAGAGCCAGAGCGCAACCACGGCGACGAGCAACAGGCCGTTCTCTCGCGTGAGCGATAACGCCGCCATCGAGCAGCCGAGGACAATCGGCACCCATGCCCTGATCCCCGATCCCTGTTCCCTGATCCCTGAAATCAGCCACAACGACAGGCACATGAAGAACATGTCGAGCACGGACTTCTGGAGCAGGCTGTCGAAGAAGATCGCGGGCGCCCAGAGCGCAAGCGTCAGGCCGGCGGCCAATCCGACGCGTTTGGAGAACAATCGTGCGGCGGCAAGGCCGAGCAGCACGCACGACGCCGATCCGATCGCCGCCTGGATGACGCGGACGATCAGCAGGTCGCGGCCGAAGATCGCATAGACGACGCCGAGGAAGTACGGATAGAGCGGCGCCTGGTAAAACACGTCGGTGCCAATCCAGTCGCCGGCGGCAAGGCGCTGCGCCCACTTGTCGTAACCGTTGGCGTCGCCGAGGAGAGTGTCGAAGAAGGGTGTGGCTTGCAGTTGCCAGATGTGAATGAGTCTGACGCTGAGAGCGATGAGGAAGATGAGAAGCGAGCGCATGAAGGTCCTAGGGTCCTAGGGTCTTAGGGTCCTAGGGGGAAAGCTTCCCCTAAGACCCTAAGTCCTTAAGACCCTAAGACCTTACTTCACAAACAACATTTCCCTGTAGGTCGGCAGCGGCCAGTGCTGGTGAGGCACGACCAGTTCGAGCCGGTCGCCGAGCTCACGCAGCTTCACCATCGCCGGGACGACGTTGTCGCGCATGTACTTCGCGTGCTTTTCGGCAGAGCCGCCGCCGTGCGCCGCCGCCTTCTCGAGATTGACGGTCGCGACGCGGAACTGATCGATCGCCTTGACGATCCACGCCAGCGTTTTTTTGCCTTCCTTGCTCGGCACGCCGCCCGCCTTGGCCGCGGCGACGCTCTGGCCGACCTCCTTGAGGTAGGCGAGGGCCGCCGGCAGGATGTAACGGTCGGCCATCAGCACCATCAGCTGCGCCTCGATGTTGATGACCTTGTTGTAGGTCTCGAGGCTGATCTCGTAGCGCGCGTGGAGCTCGGCCTCGGTCAGGACCTTGTATTTCTCAAACGCCTTGATCACTTCCAGCGTGACGACCTGCGGCAGCGCGTCGACGGTGTTCTTCAGGTTGAGGAGGCCGCGCTTGCCGGCGTCCTTCTGCCATTCAGCCGAGTAACCGTTGCCATTGAAGATGATCCGCTTGTGCTTCTTGATGGTCGCCTTGAGGATCGCCTTCACGGCGTCTTCGAGCTTCTCGCCCTTCTTGAGGCGGCCTTCGAGCTCCGTGCCGAGCACGTCGAGCGATTCGCACACCGCCACGTTCAGGCACGTGCCGGGCAGGCCCACGTTCTGCGTCGAGCCGACGGCGCGGAACTCGAACTTATTGCCGGTGAAGGCGAACGGCGAGGTGCGGTTGCGATCGCCGGCGTCACGCGGCAGCTTCGGCAGCGCGCCGACGCCGATGTCGAGGACGCCGCCGGTCTTGGTGCTCTTCGCTTCGCCGGCCTTTTCGACCTGCTCGAAGATGTCGGTGAGCATGTCGCCGAGGAACACCGAGAGGATCGCGGGCGGCGCTTCGTTGGCGCCCAGCCGGTGATCGTTGCCGGCATGCGCGATGCTGTAGCGGAGCAGGCCCTGCCACACATCCACCGCGCGAATGACCGCGGTGCAGAAGAACAAGAACTGCAGATTGTCGTGCGGCGTGTCGCCCGGGCTGAGCAGGTTGTTGCCGAGATCGTCGCCGATGCTCCAGTTGAGGTGCTTGCCGGAGCCGTTGACGCCGGCGAACGGCTTTTCATGAAGCAGGCACGCCAGTCCATACTTCGGCGCCACGCGCTTCATCGTCTCCATGGTCATCATCTGGTGATCGGTGGCGACGTTGGCGCTCTCGAAGATCGGCGCGACTTCGTACTGCGACGGCGCCACTTCGTTATGGCGCGTCTTGATCGGCACGCCGCACTTGTAGAGCTCGGCCTCGAATTCGGCCATGAACGCCAGCACGCGCTCGGGAATCGATCCGAAGTACTGATCTTCGAGTTCCTGGCCCTTCGGAGGCGTGGCGCCGAACAGCGTGCGGCCGGCGTTCAGCAGGTCGGGGCGGCTGAAGTAGAAGTTGCTGTCGATCAGGAAGTATTCCTGCTCGGGGCCGAAGGTCGCGGTGACGCGCGTCGCCTTCGAGCCGAACAGCCTCAACACGCGCACGGCCTGCGCCGACAGCGCCTCCATCGAGCGGAGCAACGGCGTCTTCTTGTCGAGCGCGACGCCGGTCCAGCTGACGAACGCGGTCGGGATCACCAGCGTGACGCTATTGGTGTTGACGAGCAGCCAGGGCGGGCTGGTTGGATCCCACGCCGTGTAGCCGCGCGCCTCGAACGTGCTGCGCATGCCGCCCGAAGGAAAGCTGGAGGCATCGGGCTCGCCGCGCACCAGCTCCTTGCCGCGGAACTCGGCGATCGCCTTGCCGTCCGCGGTCGGGTTGTAGAACGCATCGTGCTTTTCCGCGGTGATGCCGGTCAGCGGCTGGAACCAGTGCGTGAAGTGCGACGCGCCGTTTTCAACCGCCCAGTCTTTGAGCGCGTTCGCGATCGCATCGGCCGTGGAGATATCGAGCGCCGTGCCCTTCGTCATGGTCTCGCGCAGCGCCTGATACGCCGGCTTCGGCAGGCGGGCCTGCTGGACCTTGTCGTTGAACACGCGGACGCCAAAGGTGTCTTTGACGTTCGCGGGCGTCTGCGCGACGCGCCCTTCGTTCATGGCCCAACTGCGTATGCCTTTGATCGCCTCACCTAATGCTGCGGATCCCATGCGAATGTGCCCCTTTTGTATGAATGCCGCTTGCGCGGCAGCTTGTCCCGCCGAAGCTGGCCGTGTAAGTGCTCCAGCGAAGGTCGAAGAATGGACAAGTATGCTTGATCGAGATATCAGTTTGCAAGATTTGACCTATCGAAACGGCGAATACGGGTCGAAAAATGCAAAGTGCTCGCTCCGAATTGCAGAATATGCACATTTTGAATGTCACCTGTGAGGGCAACTGCCCAAATCAGGCTCATACAGGACCGTCAGTCGCTGTTGCACATTGAAAGACGCCTCAGGGCACGCTGCCTCATAGAGTCCGTCCGCTGCACTGATCGGCGTTTCCTTGGCCGCGGCATAGCGGTTGATACTCTCGAGGTCCCTTATGCGTCGAGGTATCGCCGGCGGATTCGTCGTGTGTGTCGTTGCGGCCTTCTGCATCGCCATCGTCGGGGCCGAGCAGCCTTCGTCCGACCGCACGAACGCCTACGTGATCCAGTTCACCGGGCCGGTGCTCGAGACCTGGAAGACCGCGGTCACCGAGGCCGGCGGCGAGCTCCAGGAATTCGTGCCGCCGTTCGGGTTCCGCGTGCGCATGTCGCCTGCGGCCGCCGCGGACGTGCGTCGACTGACGTTCGTGGCGTCTGTCGAAGCGCTTCGCGCCGAGCACAAGCTGTCGCCGCGCCTGCGCCGTAACGGCGCGATGCCGTACATCGTGCGTCTCGAACGAGGGGCCGTCGCGCGCGATGTCGAAGTGGCGCTGCGGGACGCCGGCGCGCAGGTCCTGCGCCGCGGATCGCAGTTGATGATCGTGGCGGACTCCGCCTTGCTCGATCGGCTCGCCGAGATCGACGGTCTCGCGAGCATTGAAAACTTCGCCCCGCGCATCAAGCACAACGAGTTTGGCGGCGGCGTGATCCTGGGCAGCAACGTCGCAAACGCCAACGGCTTCGACGGCTCGTCGCAGACGATCGCGATCGCGGACACCGGTCTTGGCCTGGGAACCGCGGCCGGCGCGCACCCGGACATCGCCCCGTCACGCGTCAGCTCGATCTTCAACTGGCCCGGCGCGCCGGATTTCTGTTACGAGACCATTTCGAACGACGGCGCGTGGGATGTGGACACCGGCCACGGCACACACGTTGTGACCGCGGCGCTTGGCGCCGGCAACGCGAGCGGCGTCGGCCGGGGCACCGCCCCCGAGGCGCACCTCGTTTTCCAGGCGATCGAAAACTACGCGGTGCCGTCGCTCTTGTGCAGCCTGTTCTTTGGCGTGACCGATGGCTACTATCTCGTCGGCATTCCCGAGGATATCGGCGACCTCTTCAACCAGGCCTATCAGCAGAATGCGCGCGTCCATTCGGATTCGTGGGGCTCGGAAGTGGCCGGCCAGTATACGGCCGACAGCGCCAACGCCGATGCGTACCTGTGGGCGCACCGCGATCTGACCGTGACGTTTTCGGCAGGCAACGCCGGCGTCGATGCGAACGCCGACGGCGTCATCGACGAGATGTCGATAAGCGCTCCCGGCACCGCGAAGAACGTGATTACCGTCGGCGCCAGCGAGAACGATCGCCAATCGCATTGGGACTGCGATCCGTCGCTGTCCTACAACGCGTGTGCCACGCAGGGCGGACAGAATGCGATCTTCACCTGGGGCGCGGCGTGGCCCGAACGCTACACCGCCAATCCGATCAGGGACGATCTCAGCGCCGGCAATGCCGAACAGATGGCGGCGTTCAGCAGCCGCGGTCCGACCAGCGACGGCCGCATCAAGCCTGATGTCGTCGCGCCGGGCACGTGGAACCTGTCGGGGTACGCAGATCTCTTCCAACAGGGGTACGACAGCTCACCGAACGCGACGAACGGGGCGTGGCAGTACGACGGCTGGGGATTCCCGGCGAGCGCGACCTACAAGTACATGGGCGGCACGTCGATGGCCGCGCCACTTGTGGCCGGCGGCGCCGCGGTCGTCCGCGATTTCTATTTCAAGAGCCGCGGTCATGAGGCCAGCGCCGCGCTCGTCAAGGCGGTGTTGATCAACTCCGCAGAAGATCTGCTCGACGAGAACAACGACGGCGTGCAAGACAATTTCTTCCCGATCCCCAACAAGCACGAAGGCTGGGGCCGGGTCGATCTCGTCAACGCGACCGATGCCAGCGATCAGTTTTACGACGAGACCCTGCCGCTCTCGACCGGCGCGAGCACGTCGTTCACGGTCGACGTGACCGCCGGCGCGCAGTTGAAGGCGACGCTGGCGTGGACCGACTATCCGTCATCGACCTCGGCCGCGATCAATCTCGTCAACGATCTCGATCTGACGGTGGTCGCGCCCGGCGGCACGACTTACAAGGGCAACGCGTTCTCCGGCGGGTGGTCGGTGACGGGCGGCAGCGCCGATCGCCTGAACAACGTCGAGAACGTGTATGTGTTCGCGGCCGAAGCGGGCACCTGGACGATCACGGTCAGCGGTTACAACGTGCCGCAGGGTCCGCAGCCATTTGCGCTGGTCGTTGACGCGAACGTTTCTGGAGGCACGGCCCTTCCCGAGGTTCGGGTCACCGTCGATGACGGTGTGGCGACCGAGGCGGGCCTGACCGGCGGCGTTCTTCGAGTGACGCGCGGGGGCGATACGGGCTCGGCGCTTGAAGTGGCGTATAACGTCAGCGGCTCCGCGGTCGCCGGCAGCGACTACGTGGCGCTGTCTGGATTCGTGACGATTCCTGAAGGCTCGGTCGATGCCACGTTCGCTGTCGATGCGCTCGACGATCAATGGCACGAGGCGCCCGAGACGGTAGTCGTGACGATCGTCGCAACGCCGGCCTACTCACTCGGCACGCCATCGACGGGCATGGTCACGATCACGAGCGAAGACGCGGCACCCGACCTGATGATTGCCGCGGTGACGGTCCCGACGCTCGGCGCACCCGGCGCATCGATCGTCGTCAACTCGACGACGCGCAACCAGGGCGCGGGCGTCGCGCAGGAATCGCAGACCGCTTTCTATTTATCGATCAACTCCCAGGTGACTGGCGACGACCTGTTCCTTGGCGAACAGGCGATCGACGTGCTCACGCCGGGAAGCCAGGCGCCGCTCGCCACATCGCTGACAATTCCCGAGACCGCGACGCCGGGAATCTATTACGTCGTCGCCAGGGCGGACGAGACCGCCGCCGTCACCGAGTCGGTCGAGACGAACAACACGCGGGCATCTTCCAGTCGCGTCAGTGTCGGCCCCGACCTGTTGGTCTCGGCGATGACGGCGCCATCGACCGCGGCGGCCGGTCAACCGATCCTCGTGACCGACACGACGAAGAACCAGGGCGCTGCGGCCGCGGGATCGCCCACGGTTACGGCGTTCTATCTGTCCTTCAATCAGACGTTCGATGCGTCCGATACGCCGCTTGGCTCGCGGACGATCGATAATTTGAACGGCGGAAGCATCGACGTCGCATCGACGACGCTCGTCATTCCTGCCACGACGTCGGTCGGCACCTATTACGTGCTGGCGCGCGCCGACAACGGCGGCAGCGTGTCGGAGTATCTCGAGACCAACAACGTCAAGGCCAGCGCGTCGGTCAGCATCGGCGCCGACCTGTCCGTCTCGGTATTGACCGCGCCGGTTGATGCCGGAGCAGGCCTGCCGCTGATCGTCAACGAAACGACGGTCAATCTTGGCGCGGCCGTGGCGGAGCCGGCGGCGACGCGGTATTACCTGTCGCTCAATATGACGCTCGATGCCTCCGATACGTTGCTTGGCTCACGCGCGACGCCGTCGCTCGCGGCGGGCGCATCGAGCGCGACGACCGTGACGCTGACGATTCCGCCGGTCACGACCGGCTCGTACTACGTGATTGCCAACGCCGACGACTTGCATGAGATCGCCGAGACCAACGAGACGAACAATTTCAGGAAAGTGAAAATCGACGTCGGCCCGGACCTCGTCGTCGGCAGTCTCGCTGTGCCCGCACTGGCCGGGGCCGGCGGCGTGATCAATGTTGTCGATAACACCGAGAACCAGGGCGGCGGACTGGCCGCGGCGACGCAAACGTCGTTCTATCTGTCGGCGAATACGGCGTGGGACGCCGGCGACGTGCTACTGGGCACGCGTGCCGTTCCGGATCTCAATGGCGGACAGGCGAGCAGCGTCAGCACTCCGCTCACGCTGCCGGCCGAGACCGCGCTGGGCAGCTACTACGTGATCGCCAGGGCCGATCACGCCGGTGTGGTCGTCGAGCTGTTGGAAACGAATAATAATCGCGCCAGCACGGTGATCAAGGTCGGCCCGGATCTTTCGGTTCCCGTGCTGACCGCGCCCTCCATCGTGGTGCGCAATGTCGCGTTCACGATCACCGACACCACCAAGAATCTTGGTGGCGGCCCGGCGAGCGCAACGACGACGAGCTACTACCTGTCGGTGAACAGCACGCTCGACGCATCAGACGTCCTGCTGGCGGGACGCGCCGTGAGCGCGCTCGGCGGCCTCGCTGAAGAAACGGGATCGGTGAGCGTCGTGATTCCCGTGTCGCAGGCGACGGGCAACTACTACCTCATTGCGAAGGCCGACGACGGCAGCGTCGTGAGCGAGCTGTTAGAGACCAATAACACCAGGGCCAGGACACTGAAAATCAATCCATAGTCGTTCAAGCCGTTCAAGGAAAGAGGCGGCGCTGGGCACAGCCGGTATTCGGCTGGTTGCTGGCGCCGTCTCTCAGGGCGGGCAGCGCGTCTTCGGCGAAGACCGCGTAGCCGCCGTCGCCGGGGTGGAAGCCGTCGGAATAGTAGTTCGACGGCTGATACAGCCGCGCGTCGCACATCAGATCCACAACGAGTACCTGCCGCGCTGTGAGTGCGTTGACACGATCGGAAATGCCGACCGCAATGCGTTGCATGATGCTCTTCTCCGACTGCGGACGCGAGGCGACATAGGGCGCGCCGGCCAGATTGATCATGTTGAGCGCGACGATGCGGGCATTCGGCGCACGAGTGCGAATGCGCGCGACGAGATCTTCGAGGTCGGTGCCCCATTGCTGGACCTGCGCGTCGATGTAGGCACTCGGATCGCTGCCACCGCGTCCCGCCAGCGCAGCGCGGCCAATGATGTTCGCGTCGTTGCCGCCCGCGAAGATCGTGACATGCGTGGTGTTGGTCGGCACGAACGGCGCCTGCCGTTCGATGAAGTTGCCGACCAGTGACTCGATTGGCGTGCCAACGTCCCGCGCGAGGGCTTCGATCGCCGGGCTGAGTACCGAACCGGGGAGGCTGAGGTTGCGCTGGCCAACCTCGCGACCGGTCTCCTTGAGCCGACGAACGAGGATCTGGACGTATCCCTTACCATCAGGGCAATCGAGCGCGAGCGGCAGGCACGGCGATGAACTGCCAAACCCAATGCCGTCACTTGCGCCAATGGCTGTGTAAAAAATAGGACCATTGCCCGGCGTCGGCGCTGTTGGCGACGTCGGGCTGTCGGACTTGTTGCAGGCGATTCCTGAGGAAAATACCGCAAGCAGCGCGGTTATGAGCAGTCGAGTGTGCATATGGAGAAAGGTGTCCCTACCGGTACTGTGCAAGAATTGCGCCCCGTGACCAGCCCCGCCCGTCCATGGACCCGTTTCTATCCGCCTGGCGCCGCGCCGGAGCTGGGACCCTTGAGATATCCGCACATGCCGGCGGCGATTCGCGATGCGTCCGCGACCTATGCGAAGCAGCCCGCGTTCACGCTGGCGTTGCCGAACGGCGCGCAGGGCAGCATCACGTTCGAGGAGACCGATCGGCTGTCGGATCAATTCGCCGTCTATCTTCGCGAGGTCGCGGGCTTCAAGGCCGGCGATCGCGTGGCGATCCAGATGCCGAATTGCCTCGCCTATCCGATCGCCGTGTTCGGCACGTTGAAGGCCGGCCTCGTGATGGCCAACACCAATCCGCTCTACACCACCGCGGAGATGGAGCATCAGTTTACCGACAGTGGCGCGGTTGGATTGATCGCCATCGATTTGTTCGCCACTAAAGTTGCGCAGGTACTACCGAAGACGTCGATTCGCACGGTTGTGGTGGTCGGCATTTCGGATTTGTTGCCGCCGCTCAAGCGGCTCCTGATCAGCGCGGTCCAGAAATACGTGAAGAAGATGGTGCCGCCGATCACGTTCCCGCACACCAAGATGGCGACGGCGCTGGCGCAGGGCGCCGAGCGAATCGCCGCGGGTGCGAATGCCAAGGTCTACGCGGACGCGCTGAATCACGACAGCATCGCCGCGCTGCAGTATACCGGGGGCACGACCGGCGTCGCGAAGGG